>Ga0126378_10003532_pt1 | contig 11833 bp, 12 predicted proteins | sample PanSoiMetPlot_23_FD_92587 | JGI IMG/M metagenome (GOLD analysis project Ga0126378, IMG submission 92587) | Tropical forest soil microbial communities from Panama - MetaG Plot_23 | ecosystem: Environmental > Terrestrial > Soil > Tropical forest > Bulk soil | place: Panama | collected 2016-02-17
CACGATCTCTTCAGGCTTGTAGCTCTTCCTCGGCATCGCGGTCCTCCTTGCTGCCAAAAGACATACCTCAAGTCGGACCACTTCATAGGGGGCGGATCACGATCAAGTCGGAGGAAGAGATCTTCTGCCAGAGTTACTCCGTCGCGGTCTGCGAGACCGCTCTGTACAAATTGGAGCAAGCGATAGAGCCCGGCGTAACGGAAAATCAACTCTGGTCGATCCTGAACGCCGTCAACACAAAATTCGGCGGCGAATATATCGAGACGAAATTGCTGTCGGCCGGTGGCAGAACCAACCCCTGGTATCAGGAGTGCAGCAACCGGATCGTCCGCCCGGGGGATCTGGTCAGTCTGGACACCGATATGATCGGACCCTACGGCTATGATGCCGATATTTCCCGGACCTTTTTCTGTGAGCCGGGAGAGCCGACAGGGAACCAAAAGACCCTCTACAAGATGGCTTACGATCAGATTCACCACAATATGGCCCTGCTACGCCCGGGTCTTTCCTTTCGGGAGTTTTCGGAGCGCTCATGGGTGGTGCCGGACAGGATTCGGGAGCAGGCTGCCACCTCGACCATTCATGGGGTAGGAATGCGCAATGAGTACCCCATGATAGGGCCTCCGGAGGACTTTCAGAAATGGGGGTATGACGGCCAGTTCGAGGAAAACATGACCGTGTGTGTGGAAAGCTATATCGGCGAGAAAAATGGCACCGAAGGCGTGAAGCTCGAGCAGATGGTGCTGATCACGCAGCGCGGCATTCAACTCTTGTCGACCTATCCTTTCGACGGCCGCTTGATGCCATAGCGGCCGCTGTCAGTCGGGATATTTCCCGGCCGACCTCAGGAAGCTGGGTTTCCGGCTCGGCCTAATCCTCGAACCGCCCCGTCTCGTCACGATCGCGCACGTATCGTCTCTTGAGCGGAAACCGCGGCAACCAGGACTCGCGACGGATCGTCCAGCTTTCGTAGCTTGGCATCAGTTGGTCGGAGGTATCCAGGGATCCAAGGTTCACCTCGATTTCATCTGCCGAGCGCGAGAATACGGACGAGCCGCAGCGAGGACAGAAATACCGCCCCTCATAGTCGCGTGTTTCGCCCTCGATCGTCACCGCATCCTGAGGGAAGATCGCGGAAGCGTTAAAGAGGGCCCCATGATGCTTGCGGCAGTCGAGACAGTGGCAAAGGCCGACCCGGTATGGTTGTCCCGACGCCACAATTCGGACGTTGCCGCAGAGGCAACCGCCCGTGAATCGGTCCATGCTGCGTCTCCTCTAAACTAAGGCCCCGAATACTTATAACGAACCCATTGGAGAGTCCCTCACCAATATTGAGCTACCCGCTCGGGATGGGTGAACACCTCGAACCCGTCGTCGCGCGCGATGCCGACGAGAGTGAGGCCTATCGACTCCGCAGCACGGACCGCCAAAGCCGTCGGCGCCGACACCCCGACGACGATGGTCGCTCCCATCACGCCGGCCTTTTGCACGAGCTCGATGGAAATGCGGCTCGACAGCACAATGATGCCCTCGGCAGCCGAGCAATCGGCACGCAGCAATGCCCCCGCCAGTTTGTCGAGTGCATTGTGCCGCCCGACATCTTCGCGGAGAACGACGCTCCGATCCTTCCGCCAAAACGCCGCGGCGTGGACCGCTTGCGTGCGCCTATTCAACTGCTGTCCAGCCGGCAGCCCGGCGACCGCCTCTGCGATGTCCGGCCCGCTCACCAGAAAATCACGGCTCGCCAGAGGTATCGTGCGATTGGCTTCAGCCAGGCTCACGATCCCGCACATGCCGCATCCGGCCGGTCCGACAAAGCGGCGGCGGCGGGCCGTGAGCACATCGGCCCGATCGCCGGTCAACCGCATCCGCAGCACGATCCCGTCTGCAACACTGACGACGGCCAGTTCCGTTATCTCGGCCGGCGCCATGATAATTCCTTCGGTGCGACTGAAGCCCAGCGCAAAATCCTCGAGGTCGTCAGGTGTCGCCATCAGGACCGCGTGAGCCATGCCGTCATAGCTGAACGCCACCGCGACTTCCTCGGCCAAGCTGCGTTCGCCCAGCAGTGCGGAGCCGTTACGCCAGGCCTGGCGCCGGACGCACTGCACCGGCGGCGGCACCACACCCACGGTCTCCAACGCGAACATCGTCAAGCTCCCGGACCGAGCTGCGGCGGCTGACGGCGAACCAGAACCGGGATCGACTTCGCCGCCGGCGTGCCACTCTTCACATCATGATAAGCGAGCGGGAGCAGCGGGTTTGTTTCCGGGTAATAAGCGCCGACCGAGCCGGCAGCGATACTATGGGACTTTGCCCAAAAACCCCCGATCACGCGGTGCTTGTCATCGGCCAGAGATTCGATTTCGACCGGATCGCCCTCCGCAATTCCGCGGGCGCGCATGTCCCCTTCATTCATGAAGACGACCATGCGGCCCCCGAATACGCCGCGATACCGGTCGTCGAGAGTGTAGATGGTCGTATTGTACTGATCGTGGCTCCTGAGTGTCGCCAGCCGAAGCATCGACGGATCGGAAACGGGGCGGTCCTCCGCGACCCCGGCAAACACCAGAAAATTGGCGCGGCCCGTGGTCGTGTTCCACACGAGCTGGCGTGGCGGCGTGGTCAGATGAAAGCCCCCCGGGCGACGGATCCGCTCGTTGAAATCGGCAAACAGCTGGGGAAACACCTCCTCGATCTTGTCGCGGATCCGATTGTAGTCAGCGACATAGGAGTCCCAATCGATGCCGCAATCGGGCAAGGTGGCTTTCGCCATGCCACAGACGATCGCAACCTCCGATCTCAGATGCTCGCTCGGCGGGGTAACGAGACCGGACGAGGCGTGGACCATCGACATGCTGTCCTCGACCGTAATCGATTGCCGACCGCTCGCCTGCATGTCGATGTCGCTGCGTGCCAGCGAAGGAAGGATCAACGCCTGCTCGCCATGAACCAGATGGCCACGATTGAGCTTTGTACTGACCGCAACCGTCAGCCGCAGCCGTCGCATCGCCGCTTCCACTGTCGGCCAGTCCGGTACCGCTCTGACGAAATTGCCGCCGAGCCCGATGAACACCTTGGCGCGCTGATCCGCCATCGCTTGGACGGCGCTGACGACATGGTGCCCGCGCGCGCGCGGCGGCTCGAAGCCGAACACTTTCTTGAGCTGGTCGAGGAGTTCCGGTTTGGGCTTCTCGTCGATGCCCATGGTGCGGTCGCCTTGCACGTTCGAATGGCCGCGTACCGGGCAGATCCCCGCTCCAGGCCTTCCAAAGTTTCCCCGCAGCAGCAGCAGATTCACCGTCTGTTGCACGTTCGCGGTGCCGAAGCGATGTTGCGTGATCCCCATGCCGTAGCACACGATAACGCTGCGCGCCCGCATATAGACGGCCGCCACGCGCTCCAGCTGCTCGCGCGGCAGGCCACCCACGCGCAGTATGTCGTCCCAACTCGTGCGCCGGAGATCCTCGGCAAATGCCTCGAAGCCGTGGGTCTGTCGAGCGATGAAATCGACATCGAGTATCGCTTTTCGGCCCTGTCGGAGCGCCTCGTCGTGCGCCTCCAGCACCAGCTTCATGACGCCTTTGAGGGCCGCGACATCGCCGCCGACGCGGACCTGGCAGTATTCGCTGGCGACCCGGGTCTCCCCGAATGTCGCCATCTCGACCGGATCTTGCGGCGCGGCAAAGCGCTCGAGAGCGCGCTCGCGCAACGGGTTGAAGACCACGATCGGCACATTGCGGCGCGACGCCTTGTGCAGCTCGGTCAGCATGCGCGGGCTGTTGGCGCCTGGGTTCTGGCCGATGATGAAGATCGCGTCCGCATGGGCGAAATCATCCAACAGCACGGTCCCCTTGCCGATGCCGATGCTCTCCGGCAGGCCGACGCTGGTCGGCTCGTGACACATGTTTGAACAATCCGGAAAATTGTTCGTGCCGAAGCGGCGTGCAAACAGCTGGTACATGAACGCCGCCTCGTTCGAGGTGCGTCCCGAGGTGTAGAATTCGGCCTCGTTCGGGTCGTCAAGAGCGTTGAGCTCGCGGCCGATGATCGCGAACGCCTCGCTCCAATCAACCGGCACGTAGTGGTCGGTCGTGGGATCGTAGCGCATCGGCTCCGTCAGGCGGCCCTGCTGCTCCAGCCAGTGGTCGCTTTCCCGTTCCAGTTCACGGACCGTGTGGGCGGCAAAGAATTCGCGCGTCACCCGGTGCTTGGTCAGCTCCCAGGTGACGGCCTTGGCGCCATTCTCGCAGAAGTCAAATGAGCTGGTATGGCGCGGATCCGGCCATGCGCAACCGGGACAGTCAAAGCCATCCGGCTGGTTCATCGACAGCAACGCCCTGGAGCCTTTGAGCTCGACGCTCTCCTCACGCAGCGCTCTGGCGGTCGCGTGCAGGGCGCCCCAACCGCCCGCGGGAGCGTCATAGGGCGCGAACACCGGCTTGCCGGCAGGCTCCTGTTGAGATTCGGTCGGAACGGAAGGAGACGGAGGTTGGTCGCTCATGATCGGGACCTTCGGGTTGTTTTCAGTTGAATCTATTGCGTCACCCATGGCCGCAAAACACCGAGACCGGTGACCCTTTTCTGCCGGCGGTCTCGGCCTAGGCCTCGAGGCGGGCGCAGGAGGCGCGCTACCGCATGCCCGACAAGGGCCACCGCACCCACGATCCACGCCAGGCTGGATGCGCGCGGCTGCGCTTTTTCCTGCTCCGAACGGCGAGTCCTGGTAGCCCAATTCTTATCGCAGTAAGGGGTCGGTAGAGCGATAGACCAAGGTATAGTTGCCTTGGACCTCCGTATGTTTCCGCTAGAGCGGCTGCCGATCCGCCGGCCTGGCGCTCCCGATGCCGAGAAACCAGGCGATAGCAGGCGGGTTAATGTATTGCCCATCGATCTGGCGTGATCGCCTCACCGATGAAATCGGAGGATGCCTCTCTCCTAGTTCCGCTGGGCCGAGAGCCTCGCAACAACGCGCCGAAGAGCGGCATTCATGTCGAGAGGGATCACACCGCATCTCCGCGATATCGGGAAACGGATCGGACACCGGGTTCGAAATGAACCGGGTAACGCTCGTCCGCCCAGGCGCAGTCAATATGCCCTCGATTGGTTAAGCTTCTTCGTCGCCGACATCCAAACGGGCTTCGGACCCTTCGTCGCGGTCTATCTGGCGTCGGGGGGCTGGCGGCCGGGCGAGATCGGGCTCGTGCTGACCTTCGGGGCCATCGCGGCCGTCATCAGCCAGACGCCCAGCGGAGCTCTCCTGGACGCCATGACCGCAAAACGGAGTCTCATGGCGGTCGCTCTCGCCATGATCGCCGCAGGCGCGCTCCTGTTTGCGCTGTGGCCCCGATTCTTGCCCGTCACCGTCGCGGAATTGCTCGATGGCAGTGCCGCCGGATTTCTGCGCTAGCGCTCGCGGCCGTCGGGCTCGGCCTTGTCGGGCACGGTGCCCTGGGCCGCCGGCTGGGGCGAAACCAGAGCTTCAGCTCTCTGGGGAATGCCGCGACCGTTGGGCTGATGGGCCTGCTCGGCCATTTCACCTCCGGCAATGCGCCCTTCCTGTTCGCCGGCGCCCTCTGCCTTCCGGCAGGGATCGCGCTTGCCATGATCCGCTCGCGCGACATCGACTATGCGGCAGCGCGCTCCGCGGCCGATCGCGAGAACCCGCGCAAGGGACATCGGCTGAGAGATCAGGCCAGGAATTATCGGCTTCACGTCTTCGTCTTCTCTCTCGTCCTGTTCCAGTTTGCCAATGCGTCCCTGATGCCGCTCGCCGGTGGGCGCCTGGGATATGATCACAAGCAGAGCTCGGAGCTCGTCGGCTCGATCCCGATCCTGAGCCCGCAACTCATCGCCGCCGTGTTCGCCATGGCGGTCGCGAAACTGGCCGATGACTGGGGGCGCAAGCCGATCCTGATCCTGGGATTGGGATTCGTGGGCCTTCGCGCCCTGCTTTTCGCCGTGATATCCAATCCGTGGACCCTGCTGCCGGTCCAGCTGCTGGACGGCTTCTCGGCCGCGGTGGTCGGCGTCATGATGCCGCTCGTGATCGCGGATCTGACCCGCGGCACCGGCAGATACAACCTCGCCCAGGGCTTCGCCGGGACGGCGACCGGGATCAGCGCTGCGATCTCCACGGCGTGCTCGGGCTACGCCGTGCAGCTCCTCGGTTACACCACCGGCTTTCTGGGACTTGCCGTCATCGGCTTTGCCGGCGCTGCCGTCCTCTATTGGTTCTTTCCCGAAACCAAGGCCAGGGACAAAGCGAAGGCTGGAGGTGATCGGCGTGACCGATCAAGGTAAGCCCGTCAGGATAAGCCATTGGCCGATCGGCATTCATCTGGTCACCGTCAGGATGCGAATCGCCGACTCCATTTCTCCGGGGGAGCGCAAATGTCCAAAGCTGTATATCCAGCTCCGCAGACGCGAGGAGGAATTGATTTGAATCAAGGCCGCACCCCTTCGCAGCTGGCAGGCTCAACAGCGCCGGAACAGACCCCTCCGGTAGCGATCCTGAAGCTACTGCCGTGAAGCATGATGCAAGCCGGGGAAAGCGATCAGGTCTCCTACGATGAAGATCGGCATCTCCTGCGCTTCTGCGCGAGCGAGGGCAGGACGGCTATTTCCTGTGCCATCTCCAAGGCCGCCCTCGCGATCCTGGAGGACGACGCCTTGGCCGGTCCCCATGCGATGGTGATCACCTTTCGGCGCAACAGAGAGCGGATCCAAGCCATTGCCATGAGGAAGTACCATAACCGCTGCATCGAGGACGGAGAGATCGTCGTCGTGCGGCGGGACGACATAGGCGGATAGGGGAGCAGGCGCGCCACAAGGGCCAGTCCGACCGGGAGGCAGGACTCGCATAGTTGCCTCGGGACCGCCGGCGGGCTATCGCTGAGCGGGGCGAGTGAGGAACCGGAGGTGCGATGTTCCGGACAATTTTGGTCGCGCTCGATACCTCGGAGCACGCGGCCAAGACCGCGAAAGCGGCCTGCGATCTCGCGCATCGCTTTGGGGCGAGGCTCCTGATCCTGCACATCGTGGCGCCCATTTTCGAGGGCCGTGCGCGCTACGAGCTGGGCAAGCTGGCCCAGATCGAACATATGGAGCGGACCGAATACGAGATCCTGCAGCAGGCTGGCCGGGATCTCATGCGGTCCGTCGAAGCCGACGCGCGGAAACAGGGCATCGGCGAGGTCGAGGTCATCGCCGAGGTCGGCGATCCCGCCGGCATCATCGTCTCCATGGCCCGGGCGCGCGGTGCCGACCTCATCGTGCTGGGTCGGCGCGGCGCGGGTGGGTTGCCGGGCCTGCTCCAGGGAAGCGTCTCCCAGAAGGTAATCCAGCTCGCCGAGGCGCCCTGCCTCATCGTCGCCTGATCCGATAGGGGCACCAGTCTCGTCTATACGGCCATGCAGCGGCGCGCCGCCGCTCTGCAGGTTCTCGAACCGATGCTTCCGCGTGGCCCCTAACGGGCGGTTCATCCGGCGCGCCCGCCACAGGCAATGCAGTAGCATTCGTTCAAACGCGTGGCGCAGTCAGAAGACTCTTGGCAAGATATCCAGGATCAGATTCGTCGCCGCCTGGATCAGCAGGACGTCCGTGCCGACGATCAGCCATTGCTCCCCCGGCCGCGGCGGCAGCAGGGCGGTGAGTTCGCCCGGGAAGTAGCGCTTGGCGATCCCGGGTGGCATGGTGCCGCCGCGGGCGACCTTCTTGGCGATTCCGGGCGGCAACGGCTTGACGCCGGCATAGCTCGCCGGGTGCTGCTGGAAGTAGCCGATGATCGTCTGACGCTCGGCGGTGGTGATGGTGGCCGAGAGCGTGATCTGGCCTGATGTCTGGGCCTGCTGGCCAGCCGCCTTCGCATGGCCCTGGCCATTACCCTTTCCGTTACTCTGAGCCCAGGCGGAGGAGACACCTAGTGCCGCGATTAGCAGCCCCACAAACAGCCTAGCCCGAGTCATCGACCTCTCCCGCGGCTTCACGTATCCTCGCCACCGGACCGATCCCAAGCGACAGCGAACATAACGCCGCCAGTGCCGCAGGAGAAGCGCGGGCGCAAGGGACCGAGCGGTTCCAGCACCCCGCTTGACGTTGCCCCTCCCGCCCCGGCACTCTCCCTCGCCTTCAACGAGAGGGACCTCTTGAACCATGGCCAAGCCGGACTCCTCGACCAGGGTCAAGGTCGACGGCCATGAAGTCGTCACCTACAGCTATGGGGATTCCAATGCCGAGGTTCTGTTCCTGCTGCATGGCGGTCCGGGCCTGCCCTCGGACTATCTGCGCGAGCCGCTGCTGCGCATGGTCAAGGAGGGTTACCGGGTCGTGACCTACGACCAGCTCGGCTGCGGCAAATCGGACCGGCCGACCGACCCCGCGCTCTGGACCATCGGGCGTTATGTCGAGGAGGTCGAGGCGGTGCGCAAGGCGCTCGGCCTCGGCCGTGTCCATCTCCTGGGCCATAGCTGGGGCGGATGGCTCGGCATCGAATATGCGCTGACCTATCTCGGCGGGCTGAAGAGCTTCATTCTCTCCGATACCTGCGGGGACATGCCCCATCTCATCTCCGAGCTCGACCGGCTGCGCGCGGCGCTCGGCCCCGAGACCGTCGCCATGATGCAGCGCCACGAGGCCCGCGGCAGCTACGACCATCCCGAATATCAGGCGGCGGTGACCCTGCTGAACTTCCGTCATGTGCACCGGCTGGAGAGCCTGCCGAAACCGCTCAAGGCCTCCCTCGACGATTGGAATATGGCCACCTACGGCACGATGCAGGGGCCCAACGAGTTCTTCTATACCGGCAACCTCAAGAGCTGGAACCGCATCGCCGAGATGCGGCGCATCGCAGTACCCTGCCTGGTCATCGTCGGCGAGTTCGACGAGCTGACGCCGGCCTGTGCGCTGCGCATGCACCAGGCGCTGCCCCATTCGGAGATCGCCGTGCTGCGCGGCTGCTCGCATCTGCCGATGTATGAAGACCCCGAGGCTTATTTCGCGCTTTTGACCGGCTTCCTCGCCAAGGTCCGGGCCTGACGCTTTCCTGCAACCCCCTTCCGAACGGAGTCCTCCATGAAGCTCTTGCGCTACGGTCCGGCAGGTGCCGAGAAACCCGGCCTTCTCGATCGCCAGGGCGCGATCCGCGATCTCTCGGCCGAGATCGGCGATATCGACGGCGCAGCCTTGCAGCCGGCGGCACTCGCCCATCTTGCCTCCCTCGACCCGGCGAAGCTGCCCAAGATCGCCGGCAAGCCCCGCCTCGGAGCCCCCGTGGCGAAGGTCGGCAAGGTCGTGGCCATCGGCCTCAACTATGCCGATCACGCGGCGGAATCCGGCCTCAAGGTGCCCAGCGAGCCGATCATCTTCATGAAGACGACGAGCTCGATCGTCGGGCCCGATGACGATGTCGTCATTCCACGCGGCTCGGAGAAGAGCGACTGGGAGGTGGAGCTCGCGGTCGCCATCGGCCGGCCTGCCCGCTATGTCGAGGAAGCCGACGCGCTGAAGCACGTGGCGGGCTATCTCATCTGCAACGACGTCTCCGAGCGCCACTACCAGACCGAGCGCGGCGGGCAATGGGACAAGGGCAAGGGCTGCGACACCTTCTGCCCGCTGGGCCCCTGGCTCGTGACCAGCGATGAGGTTCCCGATCCGCAGACCCTCGACCTCGCGCTCGATGTGAGCGGCCAGCGCATGCAGACGGGCAATACGCGCACCATGGTCTTCGGCGTCGCCCATCTCGTGCACTATGTCAGCCAGTTCATGTCGCTCCAGCCGGGCGACATCATCACCACCGGCACGCCGCCGGGCGTGGGCATGGGCAAGAAGCCGCCTCGATATCTGAAGCCCGGCGACACCATGCGCCTCACCGTCGCTGGTCTCGGCGAGCAGAACCAGAAGGTCGTGGCATGGTCCGCGCCCTGACGGCAGCCGCAGTTCTCGCGGGCCTCGCCTTCGGGCAGGCGGAGGCCGCGCCGCTCACCCAGATCGGCAGCATCCCCCTCGGCGATGCCAAGGGGGCCATCGCCGATCTCGGGATGGACTATGCCAATCAGCGGCTCTTCGTGCTGGAGCCCGATACCGGCACGCTGGCCGTGGTGGATCTCGCCGGCGCCAAGCTCGCCCAGAGCATCACCGGCCTCGCCGGCCCGCGCGGCCTCGCCCGGGCACCGACGGACAACCGGCTCTATGTCTCGACCTCCGGCGGCAAGCTGATGATCTATGCGGGCGCGCCTCTGAAGGCCGAGGGCAGCGTCGATGTCGGCGCCAATCAGGGCATGCTGCATTACGATGCCGGCAGCGAGCGCATTTATCTCGGCCTCGGCGGCCGCAAGATCGCCATTATCGACAGCACCCACAACAAGCACTGGGACAATATCCGCCTCGATGCTGAGCCGGGGCCGATGGTGCTGGAGGAAAACGGCTCGCGCATCTTCGTCGGTGCCGCCGGCGAGCCCCGTATCCTGGTCGCCGACCGCGACGGCAACAAGCAGACGGGAAGCTGGAGCACGGGCGCCAACGGCCCGGCCGAGGCGGTGGCGCTGGATGAGGATGGAGGACGGCTCCTCGCCGCCTTCCGCCAGCCGGCGGCGGTCGCCTGGTTCGATCTCAATGACGGATCGCTCAAGGGAAGCGCGCCCGCCTGCGCCGAGCCGGGGCAGCTTTTGACCGATGACGGCCGTCATCGCGCCTATCTCATCTGCGGCGACGGCAGGATCCAGGTCTTCGCCCGGGACGCCGCCGGCGGCTATGCCGATATCGGTTCCGTCCCCACGGATAAGGGTGCGGCGGCCGCCCTCCTGGTGCCGACCAGCGGCCGGCTCTTCCTCGGCGTGCCGGCGGAGGCGGGCCATGGGGCGGAGATCCGCATCTACGCGCCCGCGGGATGAACCGCTGACTGAGCTTTCATAAGGGAGGTCGCAGGTCATGAAGAAGCTCGATATCGGCGCGATCCCCGTCCAGAGCAGCTGCAACTATCCGCCACCCTTCGATGCGCCCTGTCTCGGCTATAGCTGGCGGCGCCTGGGACGCGCCGCCGGGCTCACCGCCTTCGGGGTCAATCTCTCCCGCATTCCCCCGGGCGTCTGGTCGAGCCAGCGGCACTGGCACAGCCATGAGGATGAGTTCGTCATGGTGCTGGAGGGCGAGCTGACCCTCGTCACCAATGGCGGGGAGGAGATCCTGGGCCCCGGCGACTGCGCAGCCTTTAAGGCGGGCGATCCCGACGGCCACCATCTCATCAACCGGTCGGGCCGCGACGCCGTGGTGCTCGAGATCGGCAATTCCGATCCGAAGCACGACCGCTGCGTCTATGCCGATATCGACATGGTGGCGGAACCCGGGCTCCCGCATTACTCCCACCGCGATGGCAGGCCCTATCCGGTGAACGAGGGTTAGCGGGTGGTCAACTAGCTCGCAGCCCTACTCGCCCGCCATCACGATGAGAGCGTCGACGGCGACGGCGCCCTGGCCCTGGGGCAGGACCATGAGTGGGTTGACGTCGAGCTCAACCAGCCGGTCGCGATGGGCATCGGCGAAGCGCGCGATCGCCATGATCGCATCGATGGCGGCCTCGATGTCCCCCGCGGGCTTGCCGCGATAGCCCTTCAGCAGCTTCATCACCTTGAGGCGCTGCAGGGCCTGGGCGACGCTCTCGCGGTCGGTCGGGAGCAGCAGGGAGGCCGCATCCTCCACCAGCTCCACCAGCGTGCCACCCATGCCGACCACCATCACCAGGCCGAATTGCGGGTCGCGATGGAGGCCGACGATGAGCTCCACCACGACACCCGACATGGGGTTCTTCCCCAGAAAGAGCTGGGGCACAAGACCCGGC
>Ga0126378_10003533_pt1 | contig 11831 bp, 8 predicted proteins | sample PanSoiMetPlot_23_FD_92587 | JGI IMG/M metagenome (GOLD analysis project Ga0126378, IMG submission 92587) | Tropical forest soil microbial communities from Panama - MetaG Plot_23 | ecosystem: Environmental > Terrestrial > Soil > Tropical forest > Bulk soil | place: Panama | collected 2016-02-17
CTCAAGGGTGCGCGCCCGGGCGACCTTCCGGTCGAGCAGCCCACGAAACTGGAGCTGGTCATCAACCTCAAAGCCGCCAAAGCGCTTGGGCTCGAAATCGCGCCGACGTTCCTCGCCCGCGCCGACGAGGTGATCGAGTGAAGCGGCGCGCGTTCATGACCCTGATCGGCGGATCGGCTGCGTGGCCGCTTGCGGCACGCGCGCAGCAGTCAGCGAAGCTGCCGACCGTCGGGTTTTTGGGTCAGAGCACCCCTTTGGGCGAAGGCGAGCGGGCGGTGGTATTCGCGCAACGACTCCGCGAGTTCGGCTGGATCGAGGGCCGCACTGTCGCGATTGAATATCGCTGGGCGGGGGGACAAGACGACCGTCTCGCCGAGATCGCGGCGGAGTTTGTCCGGCTCAAGGTCGACATCATTGTCACGGGGGGAACCCCAGCCGTGCTAGCGGCAAAGCAGGCGACGTCGGTCATCCCAATCGTGTTCGCAACGGCGGGAGACCCGGTCGGCATGGGTCTTGTCGCAAGTCTGGCGCGGCCCGGCGGAAACGTCACCGGCCTTTCGGTCCTATCGGCCGATCTTGCCGGCAAGCGGCTCGACCTTTTGCGCGACGCCATTCCGAGCTTCCGCCGTTTGGCGATCATGGGCAATGTCGGCAATCCGTTCATTGTGTTGGAATTGGGCGAGCTGCAGGCGGCGGCCCGTAAGTTTGGCCTCCACGTCGACACGCTTGAAATCCGAAGACCGCAGGATATCGCGCTCGCCTTGGAGACGGTCAAAGGCCGCGCGGAGGCTCTCTATGTCTGTCAAGATCTGCTTACCCTCGGCAACCGACTGCGCATCAACACCTTAGCGCTAGGCACGCGCTTGCCGGTGATGCACGCTTCTCGTGAGCACATTGAAGCTGCAGGCCTGATGTCCTACGGACCGAACTTTTTGGACTCGTTCCGCCGAGCCGGAGAGTATGTGGACAAGATTTTGCGCGGGGCAAAGCCCGCCGACCTGCCAGTCGAGCAGCCGACTAAGTTCGATTTGGTCATCAACCTAATCACTGCCAAGGCGCTCGGCCTCGAAGTGCCGCCCACGCTGCTCGCCCGCGCCGACGAGGTGATTGAGTGACCGCGAAGATGCAGCGCCGCACATTCATCACGCTGCTCGGCGCTGCCGCAGCCTGGCCGCTCGCGGCGCGCGCGCAGCAGGCGCGACAGGTGCCCGAGGCGCGCATCGTGGTGACGGGCGAAGGCAGCGTCAGAGTGACGCCGAACTACGCGCAGATCACGAGTGGCGTGACCACCCGCACCAAAACGGTGAAAGAAGGAGTCGACACCAACTCTAAGCTGATGGTCGCCATCATTGCCGCGCTCAAAGACGCCGGCATCGCGGAGAAGGATATCCAGACCGGGCGCTTCTCGATCCAGCCGGTCTATGCACCGCAGGAGCCGCATACGGGCCCGAAGCTCTCGGGCTACAGCATCTCCAACCAGGTGAACGTAACCATCCGCGAGATCGGCAAGGTCGGCGACGTGCTCGACCGCGTCGTCGCCGCCGGCGCAACCGAGGTCGGCAATGTATCGTTCTTGGTCTCCGATGCATCGAAGGCGCTCGACCAGGCGCGCGAGGCCGCAATCGCCGACGCGCGGCGAAAAGCCGAGGTGTATGCAAAAGCGTCGGGCGTGCGGCTCGGCCAGGTCGAACGGATCACTGAGGACACCGGCAGCGGACCACCGGCGGCGCTGACGACGCGCGCTGGGGCCGCATCGGTGCCGATCGCGAGCGGCGAAGATACTCTGCGGGTGAGGGTGACCGTCGGTTTCGATGTCGCACGGTGATCGCGCAAGCAGCGGCTCCTTGGGGCGTTAGTCTTAGGTCCGGTTTTGGAGGCACAGCGGAAATAAACCGCCTGTCGGCTCGCGCTGCATCTACAGCTTTTGACCATAGCTGTCATAGGCCAGATCGAAATCCCGCAGCGCAGCAGTCTCCTGCCGTACCGAAGTATGCTAATCTTCGGTCGAAGCACGGGAGCCATTAGCAGTGAAGCGGCGCGAGTTCATTACGCTGCTCGGCGGCGCGGGCGCAGCATAGAGTTTCGGAAGGAGGAGATGAATGTTTGGCACTTGTGTTACCCGACGCTTTCTAACCTCTAGCCTCACTGTTGTGAGTCTTGTTGTTTCGTCGGCTGCTTTCGCTCAGACACCAGCGACTGGGCAAGGAAAGGTGAAGCTCGAATGGCTAGGCCACGAATTCTACCGGCTCACTTCGCCCCAAGGCGTGGTGGTGATTACAAGTCCCTGGCTCAAAAACCCCGATGGCCCCGTTTCGGTCGAAGAAGTGGCCCGGACTGATTTCATTCTCGTTCCAAATTCTCACAACGATGATATGGGAAATCCGCTTGAAATCGCCGCGGCGTCTGGTGCGATGGTCATTACTCCCGGTCCGCTGGGCCGCTGGTTAATCGGAAATGGACTCAAGCAGGAGCAGTTTCGGCGGGCTGGGATTGGCGACCAGTTCGTCCTGAAAGGCATCAAGTTCAAAATCGGTCCAAGTGCCCATGACAATACCCTTCCGACGGGCGCGGACGGTGGTCCTGCCGCATCGTTCTTCATAACATTCGAGAATGGCTTCACCGTTTTCTACAACGGACATTCCACGCTGATCGGAGACCTTCCGCTCTATGCCTCGATCTATCAACCCGATCTGGCTATTCTGGGCCTCGCTCAGGACCCACCAGAGTTCGCTCACGTTGCACGGCTCATGACTACAAACAATCCCAAGCTGCGCACTATCATCCCAAGCCATATGCGTCCTGGGGCACCGATCTTGACGGAAGGAAAACAGGAATTGGATCGCCTGGGAATTGGCGGACTTATGTTCGTCCCAGAGCTAAGAAAAGCATACGAATATTGATGGGTAAGCACCTCTTGCTGACCCTTGGGTGATCGCTTCGCCCGCGCCGACGAGGTGATCGAATGAGGCGCCGCAAGTTCATCACGCTGCTCGGTGGTGCGGCCGCGTGGCCGCTCGCGGCGCGCGCGCAGCAATCCGAGCGGGTGCGAAGAGTCGGCGTCCTCATGTCCCCGCGTGAGGATGATTTAGAAATACAAATCCGCGCCGGTACACTCAGGAAAGGATTGGCAGAACTCGGCTGGGTCGAGGGCCGCAACGTCCACATTGACTTTCGATGGGCTGGCGGAGACGCGGCGCGTGCGAGCGCTTACGCCGCAGAAATTGTTAGGCTGATGCCCGACGTGATCGTCGCCAACTCTACGCTGTGCTTGAAAGCAGTTCGGAATGAGACCAGCACAATACCAATTGTGTTCGTGGTTGTTGGCGATCCGGTAGGGCAGGGCTTTGTCTCAAGCCTGGCACACCCCGGTGGTAACATTACAGGCTTTACAGCATTTGAGTTCGAAATAGGCAGCAAATGGCTCGAAATCGCGAAGACAGTCGCTCCGGAAGTTAGACGCATTGCATTTATCTTTAATCCAGAAGCCGGCCTTCCATACGCCGAGAAATTTGTGCAATCGATCGCGAGAGCAGCACCCGCTCGTGGTGTAGAGCTAATCGTAAGCCCCGTCCGCGATGCTGCTGAGGTCGACCGCGTGATTGTCCGACTGGGAAGCGAGTCGAATGGTGGTCTCATTGTAAATCCAGATGCGTTCACCGTCGCCAATCGTGGACTCATCATTTCATTGGCGGCTCGTTACCGTTTGCCCGCGATCTACGCGTACAGATATTACGCTGCGGATGGTGGGCTACTATCCTATGGGCATGAGACGAACGATTTGTTTTGGCGAGCGGCTATCTACGTCGATAGGATTTTCAAGGGGGCCAAGCCAGCAGATTTACCGGTTCAGAACCCCACGAAATTCGAATTGATCATCAACCTCAAGACCGCCAAGGCGCTTGGCTTGACAATTCCCGATAAGCTGCTCGCGCTTGCCGACGAGGTGATCGAATGAGCAGCCGCCGCGAGTTCATCACGATGCTCGGCGGCGGCGCGGCCGCGTGGCCGCTCAGGGCGCGAGCGCAGCAGGCGGGGATGCCGGTGATCGGCTATCTCGGTACTTTTGCGCCAACCGGCACTTTCGTCGCAGCCTTCCGGAAAGGATTGGCCGATTCTGGGTACGTTGAAGGCCGCAATGTTGCGGTAGACTACGTTACTGACGGTCAATACGACCGGCTGCCGATCATCGCTGCCGATTTCGCGCGCCGGAAGGTAGCGCTAATCGTTGCCGTTTCGACCGCCCCGGCACTCGCGGCGAAAGCTGCCACCCGCGACATCCCGATCGTGTTCAACATCCCGGATGATCCGGTCAAGCTCGGTCTCATCGCCACCCTCGCTCGTCCAGGCGGTAACGCAACCGGGATGAACTTTCTGCTCGGTGAGCTCGGGGCGAAGCAGCTTGGCCTTTTGCAAGAGCTTGTTCCAAAGGCCGTGCGCGTCGGCCTGCTGGTTAACTCCCGCGCCCCCAACTCCGAAGCGGTGATGCGCGACCTGCAAGCGGCAGCCTCCGCAATCGCAGTCGAGCTTGTGACTGTCGGGGCGAGCGACAGCCGCGAGATAGACGCGGCTTTCTTAACGCTCGCCGGAAAGCGGGTTGCCGCGCTAGTCGTCGGAACCGACGCCTTCTTCTTCGCCCGGCGTGTCCAGATCACCACCCTCGCGACGCGCCATGGTCTGCCAAGCATCTACAACGCGAGGGACTATGCGGAAGCCGGTGGGCTGATGACCTATGGTACGAACCTGACGGAGGGCTTCCGTCAGGCCGGTGTCTATGCAGGTCGCATCCTCAAAGGCGAGAAGCCTGCCGACTTGCCGGTGGTTCAATCGAGCAAATTCGAGTTCATCATCAACCTAGCGACCGCACGAGCCCTCGGCCTCGAAGTGCCGCCGACACTACTCGCCCGCGCCGACGAGGTGATCGAGTGACGTAAATGCAGCAATATTCGATGACTGCCGAGCAGATTGATTTAGTTAGGAAATCATTCGACGCACTCTGGCCATTCCATCGAAAACTCGCCGACCATTCTACAGCCGATTCTTTGAACTCGCGCCCGATACACGACGCCTGTTCCCCAACGATATGGAAAGGGAGCAGCTCAAGCTGATGGATACAATCGCTGCGATTGTTGGTACCCTCGATCAGCGTGAACTATTCCAATCAGTCATACAGGACGGAAGCACGCGGACTTCGGAGTACAGACATCGCATTTCACTGCGTCGGTGAGGCACTGATATGGAGCCTCCAACAGCAATTTGGTCCCGCGTTTACTCCAGAGATGCAGCAGGCATGGATTGCGCTCTATGACGCGATCCAGGCGGAAATGATGCGTGCCGCAAAAAGCAAGTCTGAAGATTCCCGTACCGACAAGGTGATCGAATGAAGCGCTGCGAGTTCATCACGCTGCTCGGCGGCGCAGCGGCGACGTGGCGGACGTGCCGGCGAGAAGCGCAATGAATCGCGTCGGGATAGACGACCAGCGCAGGCAGCGGGGGGTCTGACCTCCGCCTCCCGTCGCTGCAACTCGCGCGGGACAAGAATTGTTGTGCAGGGTGTCATCTGATAAAATTATAAATCCACTGATCGCTCGACTCCGACCGCGACAGAGATAGGGGAGTGTCTCATGACCAGGGCCTCACTTGCAGCAGCAACCACAATCGCCGCCGCGATAGCCGCCAGCATGCCGGGTTCGCAGCCTGCCTTCGGCCAAGACGACTCCGATCAGCGGCTGGGCAGAGTTCATTTCGAAACATCGTGTAACGAAGTCGCGCAGCGGCGCTTCGATCGCGCCATGCGATACCAGCACTCATTCTGGTACCGCGAGTCCACAGCGATTTTCGAGGAAGTGCTGAACGCCGATCCCGAGTGCGCGATCGCCTACTGGGGCATCGGCCTTAGCCTGCTTTACAATCCGCACGCGCCACCGCCGCCCGAGAACCTTCCTCTGGGCCTTGCCGCCCTGCAAAAGGGCAAGGCGGTCGGCGCCAAGACGCAGCGGGAACGCGACTATATTGACGCGCTTCTCGTCTTTTACACCGATTATGACAAGATCGACCACCGCACCCGCGTTCAGGCCTATCTGAAAGCGATGCAGTCATTGGCGGAACGTTATGCAAGCGACGATGAGGCGCAGATTGAGTATGCCATCACATTGAATGTCGCCGCCTCGCCCACCGACAAAACCTATGCCAATCAGCTCAAGGGTGCCGCAATTCTAGAGGCGATCTTCAAACGTCAACCGCACCACCCCGGCGTCGCCCACTACCTGATTCACCTCTACGATTATCCGCCGATTGCGGAAAAGGGCCTCGATGCAGCCAAACGCTACGCACAGATCGCGCCGGCGGCGCCGCATGCCCAGCACATGCCGTCTCACATCTTCACGCGCGTCGGTTATTGGAAGGAATCGATTGCGTCCAACATCGCCTCGGCGCGAGCAGCGAAGACGGGTAAGGAATGGGACGATGGGATGCATGGGATGGACTATCTAGTCTATGCCCATCTGCAACTCGGGCAAGACAAGGAGGCTCGGGCGGTTGTCGAAGAGATGTTGGCAACTGAAGGTTACAAGGCCTTTCCGGGATTCTATGCTCGCGCCGCAAGCCAGGCGCGCTACGTCATAGAGCGCGGCGATTGGAATGGCGCGGCCGACCTCCAAGTCCGGCCGAGCCCGATCGCCTACGCCGATGCGGTCACCCATTTTGCCCGAGCGCTCGGTGCGGCGCGGTCAGGTCATCCGGAAGCCGCCAAAGCAGACATCGCAAAACTCGCCGAATTGAGTGACAAGCTGCGCGAGGCTAAGGATGCGTATTGGTCGGGGATCGTCGACATCCAGGGGGAGGTCGCGACGGCTTGGTCCTTGTACGCCGAGGGCAAATATGCCGAGTCGTTGGCAGCGATGAGCGCGGCCAGCGACAGAGAAGACAAAACCGAAAAACATCCTGTGACTCCGGGACCGCTGGCGCCCGCTCGCGAACTCTATGGCGCTATGCTGCTGGATCGTGGCATGGCTAGGGAGGCGCTCGCCGCCTTCGAGGCGACGTTGAAAAAGGAGCCCAATCGGCTCGGCGCCACGCTCGGCGCTGGGGCAGCTGCGGAAAAGTTAGGCGATTCCGCGAAGGCGCGTGAGCATTACACCACGGCCGTCGCGCTCACTGAGAACGCCGATCCTGTCAGACCGCATATCGCGCAGGCCCGTGAGTTCGTAGCAAGAAGTGCGCGCTGAGCCGGAACCGGCCGCGAAGGGCAGTGGAGAACTGGTGATGAAGTCTGCCCGATTGGGCGTCGCGCTGACGGTGGGGCTTGCAGCCGCGATCGTCGGGTATTTCGCGTTTGCCGCACCTTGGTCGGCGAGCAAGGTGACGGGCGATAGCTCTGCCGCGCGCGCGGTCTGGACAGAGGTGAAGTGGCCATTCCCGATCGACCAGTGGGGAACTGGTCGCGCATTTGCGTGCAAGGCAGCCGACTGCGGCGCCGAGCTTAAGCTCTATCTCCGTGCCAAGCTCGGCGCCTGCAATTGCACAACCGGGGTCGCAGATGACGACGACCTCGATCGGATGAGCGACTTTGATCTTGTCGGCGGCGAGGTTTTCCCCTTCGGCGCCGGCCGGCCTATCTCGATCGGCTGGATGAAGGGTCGCAGTCGCGCCTACGCGCTCACCGCTCACAATTCGCTAGGTAGGTCCGCCATATCCCTCGCCTTCAATGACCGCTGCGACATGATCGTGGCGACAGTCGTACTCCCACACGATCGGCCGGCGACGATCGAGCCTAGCGTGATGGAGTTCTTGAACAGCAGAACCGTGTTGCGTTGGGCGGAGCTACAGCTCGGGATATGAGCTGCCCCAGACCTTACATGTCCACTTTGGGCCCAACCTCGACCAAGGCGGTCGAAGCCACACCACCGTGCATGTCCGCTTCTGCTCGCCCGTGCCGACGAGGTGATCGAGTGAAGCGCCGCACGTTCATCACGCTTCTCGGCGGCGCGGCGGCGTGGCCGCTCGCGGCGCGGGCACAGCAGCAGGCGATGCCGGTGATCGGCGTATTACGGCCCAATCGCCAACACGTCGTTGAGACGTTCGCCGAGCCGTTCCGGCGCTACATGAAGGCGATCGGCTGGGAAGAGGGACGCAATATCCGCTTCCTGTTTGCGTGGACTGAAGGCCGTAACGAACGCGCGCCGGCGCTGGCTAGCGAGCTCGTTGCGCAGAACGTTGACCTCATCATCACCTTTGGCGACCCTGCCGTCCGAGCCGTGCAACACGCGACGCAGACAATCCCGATCGTCGCTATGACCGACGACATGGTCGGCAGTGGCCTGGTGGCTAGCCTGGCGCGGCCCGGCGGCAATACCACCGGGGTAAGCATTCTCGCCTCGGAGCTTGACGTTAAACGACTTGAAATTTTGCATGAGTTCATCCCGCAGGCGCGACGGATTGCCGTGTTGATCGACACGACCACGGTCGCGACCCGCGCTCAGCTCGCGAGCGCCGCGCGTGCTCTCGGCGTGGAGCTTGTTCCGTTCGAGGCACAGACCCCGGACGAGATCAGTCGCATGCTTGACGATATTGCCGCAGCGAAGGTCGATGCGGTCAATGTGCTGGCCTCACCGCTCCTAAACTTGGCTCGTCTACAGATTATCGACCGAATGCGCGTTTACCGCTTGCCGGCGATCTACCAGTGGCCGGAGACCGCGGAGGATGGCGCATTGCTCGCCTATGGACCGCGACAGGTCCTGTGTTATCGGCACGTCGTCAGCTTGGTCGACAAAGTGTTGCGTGGCGCGAAGCCGGCCGATCTGCCGATCGAGCAGCCATCCAAGTACGAGCTAGTCGTAAACCTTAAGGCGGCGAGTGCGATTGGTATGACGATCCCACCAACGCTCCTGCTCCGCGCCGACGAGGTGATCGAATGAAGCGACGCGAATTCATCACGCTGCTGGGCGGCGCGGCGGCGGCCGCGTGTCCGCTCGCGGCGCGGGCGCAACGACGAGCGGCGCAGCAATGAAAAAACGCGGCCATGAGACGACGAAGCTCAAGGGCCGAAATGCGCCACCGGTTGCGCTGCATCGCGGTCCTACCGCCGCCGACCTACAGAAACAACTCGACTCGCATACCCGCAAGCTCGCCGAAACGCGGAGCAAGCTTGATCAGCAAAGCCGCTTACTGAGCGAAGCGCTTGATCAGCAGAAGGCGACTTCGGAGGTACTGCGCGTAATCTCCAACTCGCCGATCGATCTCCAATCGGCGCTGGGGGCAATCGCCGAAAGCGCCGCTCGGTTGCTCGATGTCGCAGGCGCAGAGATCAATCGGCTGGAAGGTGATGGGCTAAGGTTGATCGCAAAACATGGCGCCTTCTCGCAAAGGCCAATCGGATCGGTGCGTCCGATAACTCGTGGTTTAGTAGTCGGACGAGCAGTCATTGATCGAACCACGGTGCACGTCCCTGATCTGCAGGCGGCGGAGAGCGATTTTCCGGAAGGGGCGGACTCGGCTAGGCGATACGGTCATAGAACGACGCTCGCCGCTCCGTTGTTGCGGCAAGGGGAGCCGATCGGAGCGATTTTGATCCGTCGCTTGGAGGTAAGGCCGTTTACCGAGAAACAAATCACACTGCTCAAGACCTTCGCCGACCAGGCGGTGATTGCAATAGAAAATGCGCGGCTATTCGATGAGGTGCAGGCGCGCACACGCGACTTAACCGAGTCGCTGGAGCGACAGACAGCAACCTCGGAGGTGCTGCAAGTCATCAGCTCTTCGCCTGGGGAGCTGGAGCCGGTGTTCCAGGCCATGCTCGAGAATGCAACGCGCATTTGCGAGGCTAATTTTGGCATTCTGTACCGATTCGACGGCAACGTGTTCCAGCCTGTCGCCCTGCAGGATGCGGTGCCTGCATTCGGCGAATATCTTCGGCGTAATCCGCCACGTCCGGACCCTAGAAACGCCCTGGGCCGCCTTCTTCAAGCGAAGCAACCCGTCCACATTTCTGACATAACAGCGGAGCCGGCCTATGCCGAGCGGGAGCCAGCGCGGGTGGCCACCGTCGAAATCGCTAAGGCTCGTACATTTCTAGCGGTGCCGATGCTCAAGGAGGACGAGCTGCTCGGCGCCATTGCCATCTACCGCCAGGAGGTACGGCCGTTCACCGACAAGCAGATCGAGCTGGTGAGCAATTTCGCCGCCCAGGCCGTCATCGCCATCGAGAACACGCGCCTGCTCAACGAGCTGCGCGAGTCGTTGCAGCAGCAGACCGCCACCGCAGATGTGCTCCAAGTCATCAGCAGTTCGCCGGGTGAACTTGAGCCAGTGTTCAAGGCTATGCTTGAGAACGCTGTTCGCATCTGCGAGGCCAGCTTCGGCAACCTGTTGCTCTACGAAGGCGATGTATTCAGGCATGTTGCGCTCCACAATGCACCCAAGGCTTGGGCCGCTGATAGCGAGCGCGATCCGGTTCCTCCTCGTCGGTCGGCTCGTATCCTCTACCGCGTCGCTGAGACAAGGCAGATCGCACACGTCGCCGACATCGCTGCGGAAAATCCCGATGAGCCGATCGCCAAGATTGCTGGAGCTCGTACGCTTCTGATCGTACCGATGCTCAAGGAGAACGACCTGATTGGCGCGATCGCTGTCTATCGCCAGGAGGTCCGATCCTTCAACGATAAGCAGATCGATTTGGTCAAGAATTTCGCCGCGCAGGCCGTGATCGCCATCGAGAACACGCGCCTGCTCAACGAGCTGCGTCAGCGCACCAACGATCTCACCGAGTCGCTGGAACAACAGACGGCGAGCAGCGAGATTTTAAGTGTCATCAGCGGCTCTCCTACGGTTGTGCAGCCGGTTCTCGACGCCATCGTCAGGACGGCGGTCACGCTTTGTGCGTCTTATGATGCTGTGATTCTGTTGCGGGACGGCGACGACCTCAGGATCGTGGCGCATCACGGCCCCATGAGGGTCGATTTTGTGCGAATACCGCTCGGGCGCGATACGGTGTCTGGCCGCACCGTCCTCGACGGAATGCCGGTTCATGTGCACGATCTCACCGCCGAGGCTGGGGAGTTCCCAAGGGGCCGTGATATCGCGGTGCGGCTCAATCAGCGAACGGTGCTCGGTCTGCCCCTGTTGCGCGAGGGGCAGGCTACGGGCTGCCTGTTCCTGCGTCGAACCGAGGTGCTACCTTTTTCCGACAAGCAGATTGCGCTGCTCCAGACCTTTGCGGCCCAGGCAGTCATTGCTATTGAAAACACGCGACTGTTTAACGAACTGCGCCAGCGCACTGACGATCTCAGCGAGTCGTTGCAGCAGCAGACCGCCACCGCTGACGTGCTAGAGGTCATCAGCCGCTCGACCTTCGATTTGCAGACCGTACTCGATACGTTGGCCGAGTCGGCCGTCCGACTTTGCTCCGCGGATCGATCGGTTATCCGCCGGCGCGTAGGCGATACCTACCCGGTCGCCGCGACCTATGGCCTTTCGCCTGAGCAGCGCGCATACCGCGAGCAGTACTTGAAGATACCGGATGCGGGATCAATTTTTGGGCGCACCCTACTCGAAGGTCGCACTGTTCATATTCCGGATGTCTTGGCCGACCCCGAATACAGCCAACCTGACGCGGCGCACGTGGCCAACGTGATCGGCGTGCGAGCCGGGCTTGGCGTGCCCCTCATACGCGAGGGGAAAGTAGTCGGCGTCATGACCGTCGTGCGCAATGAGCCGCGAGCTTTCACTCAGAAGCAGATCGAGCTGGCCACAACCTTCGCCGACCAGGCAGCGATCGCGATCGAGAATGTTCGCCTGTTCAATAGTGTAGAAGCCCGCACGCGCGAACTGGCGAAGTC
>Ga0126378_10003534_pt1 | contig 11830 bp, 13 predicted proteins | sample PanSoiMetPlot_23_FD_92587 | JGI IMG/M metagenome (GOLD analysis project Ga0126378, IMG submission 92587) | Tropical forest soil microbial communities from Panama - MetaG Plot_23 | ecosystem: Environmental > Terrestrial > Soil > Tropical forest > Bulk soil | place: Panama | collected 2016-02-17
CCGGCGCGTATTTCGCTACCAAGCCTGTTCCGATGCTGTTCACCCAGGGCAGCGCGGATACGGTGAACCTGCCTGGGTGCAGTATCGCGCTGTACCACGCCGACGCGGCGCGGGCGCGGTACTACCTGGACCTGTTCGGGGCGGACCACCTCACCCCTTACTGGGGCAGCAACCCGATCGAACGCGTGGTCGCGCGGGTCAGCGTTGCGTTCTTCGACCGATACGTGCTTGGCCTCGCGGCCGCCAGTCACGCGATGCGGCGCCTCGGCGACGTCCCTGGCACGGCCGCGCTGTTCAGCCATGGCGGCGGCCACCTGCCGCCTGGGCCCTGCGTGACTTGACCGAAGGAGCTGAGCTGATGAAGCCCATGCCGGAGGATTGGCAGCGCGCCGTCGCCGTCGTCGCCCACCCGGACGATCTTGAGTATGGCGCCGCGTCCGCGGTCGCACGCTGGACCAGGCAGGGCAAGCAGGTCTGCTATCTGCTGGTGACCAGGGGCGAAGCCGGCATCGACGCGATGGCGCCCGACGAGGTCGCCCTGCTACGGGCGGAAGAGGAACGGCGCAGCGCCGCTGTCGTCGGCGTGTCCGATGTGGAATTCCTCGACCACCCTGACGGGCTCGTCGAGTACGGCATCGGTTTGCGCAGGGACCTGGCCGCGGCGTTCCGCCGTATCCGTCCCGACATAGTGGTCACGATGAACTTCGACCTGACCTGGGCCGAGGACTCACCGATCAACCACGCCGACCACCGCGCAGTCGGCTTGGCCGCGATCGATGCCTGCAGGGACGCCACCAATCGGTGGTTGTTTCCTGAGGCCGGGCCCGTTTGCGCGCCCATCTCGGCGGCGTACGTCATCGGTAGCGGCGAGCCAACGCACTTCGTCGACGTGACCGAGACAATCGACCTTGGTGTCGCCTCGCTGCGCGAGCACCGCGCCTACATCGAGGGCCTCGGCAGGGAATTTGACCCCGACGACTTCCTGAAGAAGATTGCTGGCTACGTCGGCCTCGGAGCGGGATGCGAGTACGCGGTCAGCATGCACCGTTACCCGATGGGGTAACCGAAGGATCGTGACGCCCGCGCAGCCACCGAGGAGCGCGATGAAAGTCACGAGATCATCTAGTGACGGTGAATTGTCGAAATCTTGACTGCGCACTCTGGTTAACTGTCGGCTGGCATGCCTTGCACATGTCGATCGTCGATTCCGGAGGACAAGTGCGCAGAGTCCTGCTCACCCGACAGGCAGTAGCAATCGGCGGCGCCGCCGTGATGGGGGTGTTGTCTTTGCCTGCCATCGCCTCAGCCGCAAGTCATGCCCCGCGGCCTGCGGCCCCAGTACCTCCCGCGGCTCAATCTCGGCCGGCACTCCCGCCAGGCCAGCACTATGCCTGCGGTGCGGTGCCGATCGGCCGTATGGCGTGCATGGCGATATTCAAGACAGCTGCCGGAGCCGGGTTCGCGGCAATGGCGGGCAGCCCCAGCGCGCAAGCGGCGCTGACCCCGGGCGATCTGCGTAGGGCGTACAAGTTGACGAAGATCTCGCCGAACAAGGGCAAGGGCAGGCTCGTCGCAATCGTCGACGCCTTCAGCAATCCGAGACTTGAGGCTGACCTCAAGGTCTACCGTTCGCATTTCCATCTGCCGCCGTGCACGACTGCGAACGGCTGCCTGCGCATACTCAATCAGCGCGGCAAGAGCAAGCCGTTGCCGCCAGCCAGGGCCGGGTGGGGGCTTGAGGAGTCGCTCGACCTCGACATGGTCTCCGCGATTTGCCCTCGGTGCCACATCACGCTGATCGAGGCCGCGAACGCTGCGGATACGAACCTCGGCACCGCAGAACAGAGGGCGATCGCCAGTGGCGCGAGGTACGTGTCGAACTCATGGGGCAACTTCGAGTTCGCCGCCGAGAACTCCTTCAGTCACTATTTCAATCACCCTGGCCACGTGATCGACTTCGCCGCCGGCGACTTGGGCTACGGTCCGACGTTCCCGGCCGCCCTGCAGTACGTCACCTCCGTCGGAGGCACCTCGCTGCGGCGAACGGCCACCAGGCGCGGCTGGACCGAGTCAGTCTGGGGCACGCGGAACAACTCACCGAAGGACGGGACGAACTCCGGCTGCTCGGCGTTGCTTCCCAAGCCCTCTTGGCAGCGAGTTGACGTCGGCTTTACCGGAGCCTGCATTCGCAGGACGGAGAACGACGTCTCGGCGGTCGCCAACCCGAGCACTGGCGTGTTGGTCTATGACACCTACCACTTTCCCGGACCTATTGAGGTGGGCGGCACAAGCGCATCGGCGCCAATTGTCACGGCGATCTATGCCCTCGCTGGCGTTCCAGTCAGAAACACCTACCCAGCCGAATACATGTACCTGAAGAGTTCGCACCTGTTCGACGTCACATCGGGCGTCAACGGCATCTGTCCAGGCCAGACGTACCTGTGCCACGGCTTGCCTGGCTACGACGGCCCGACCGGCCTCGGCACGCCGAACGGGACAGCTGCGTTCACGATCAGGCGAGCGACGCGCGTGACGCTGATCGACCCTGGCGACAGGAGAATCTCGACTGGCCATCGGGCCTCGATCAAGATCGTCGGCCTCGACAGCAGGAACGCGAGCAGGCTCGCCTACCATATGACGGCCGTGCCGGGACTGAAGATCACGTCCATCCCGAGGTCGACCAACGCCATGATCAGCGGCACGCCAACGACGCTCGGCACGTACAACGTGACGGTCACGGCGAAGGACGGCGCGGTGAAGGGCACGACGCACTTCCAGATCAAGGTGGTCTAGCAGGACGCTCCCACGCCCTAGAAGAGCCCGGGTACGAGCGCGGCCGTCCTCGCCCGGTACTCCCGGTAGCCAGGCAGCGCGTCAAGCAGCACCTGCTCCTCGCGCAGCGCCCGGTAGGCCTGCATTCCGAGCAGCGCCACCCACAAGATCGCCGCCGGCACCGTGCCCGCCGCGAGCGCGAGTCCGAGAGCGGAGACGAGCTCGCCTGCATACAACGGGTGCCGCACGAGCCTGTAGGGACCCTGGTCAGCAACGCCACGGGCCTGCGCGATCACCGACAGGTTCTTGCCTAGGAAGCGCAGCGACCATACCGACCACGCCGTTCCTGCCACGAGCAGCGCATCGGCCGCAAGCTGCCTGGTGGTTCCCGGCTGTGGCCCGGCGAGCAGCGGGAAGGCAAACGGCGTGAACGTGGCCGCGATCGCGACGACCGACGCCGTGATCGACTTGGTCGTCGCGACCGCGGGACCGCGCCGCAGGTAGCTCCAGATGATCAGTATGTAGAACGCGCACACAAGCGCCGCGCTGAGCGCGCGCAGAGACTCGGCCGGGCTAGCGGCTGTGGCCGCGATCGCGGCTGCCAGCTGCGCGTGCTCGTCCACGAACAGCATCAACACCGCAGCCGGCACCATCAGCAGCCGACCGACGTCGAGGTTGACACGAGCCTGGCTGCTCATCTCGGCGAGCTAGAGGTGAAACAGAGCGTGGGCGATGGAAATCACCCCGGGACCGACGATCACCACGAGCAGCGCGGGGAACAGGCATGCGACGACCGGGAACATGATCTTCACCGGCACCTTCTGCGCTTTCTCCTCGGCCCGCTGCCGGCGCCTGACCCGCATCTCCGCGGTCTGCTCCCGCAGCACGCGCGCGACTGGAACGCCGAGTTCGCTCGCCTGCACGAACGAAGAGATGAACGCGCGCAGCTCGGACACTGTCGTCCGGTCGGCAACAGCGCGCAGCGCCTGGACGCGGGACAGGCCGATCTGCATCTCCTGCAGGGCGCGCGCGAACTCCTCGGCCAGCGGGCCCCGCGTGTTGCGCGCGACCTGCGCCAACGCGCTGTCGAAACTAAGCCCCGCCTCCACGCAGACGCTTAGCATGTCCAGAGCGTCAGGCAATGCAGCCAGCATCGCCTCCTGACGCTTGATGCCCCTGTTGTAGAGCAGCACGTCAGGCAGGAAGAACAGGCATACGGCGCCGATGGCGGCGTACACGATGGCCAGTGCCGGCTTGTGTATTCCGAAGAGCGCGCCGAGCGCAGCGCCGACGATCAGCCCGAGTCCCTTCGCGGCGAGTATCCGGTCAGCCCCCCAGCCGACCGGATTACCGGCGAGATCGAGCCGGTGCTGCAGTTTGCCGCCCCCGCTGGAAGGTGATAGCCGCAGCGCGATGCCACGTGCCCAGCCCGACAGCTTCCCCTTCTCCCCAGGCTCGACAGCGGTGTCCGGGATTACGGCACGGTGCCGGTAGTGCTTCTCGATGGAGGCCACCGCCGCCGACACCCCCCGCCGACTCGGTCGTGGCGCGAGCAGACCGTACGCGAGCAGGAGGATCGCCGCGAAGAGCGTGGCAGAACCGACGGTGAGCAGCAAGGACCCTCCCTGTCAGACCTTGATGTTGATGAGATTGCGCATCCAGATGGCGCCCCCGACGAATAGCACCGACGCAATGACGAGCATGCTCACCCCGAAGAACGTCGTGTACAGCGGCCGCATGTAGGTCGGATCCGAGTAGAACAGCCAGCCACCGACCAGGATGGGCAGCGCGAGCAGGATGTACGCGGACAGCCGCCCCTCAGCGCTGAGCGTGCGCACCTGCCGGCGAAGGAACGCCCGCTCGCGCATCGTGGCCACCGTGTTGCGCAGGACTTCGGCCAGGTTTCCCCCCGTCTCACGCTGGATCCTGACCGCCATGATGACCCAGCGCAGGTCGGCGGACTGCATCCTGTCCGCTACGCCGTCCATCGAGACGTCGATGTCCACGCCGAGCCGGGTCTCGGCCAGCGCCCGCGCGAACTCCCCGGCAGCCGGCTGGGCACCTTCCCTGACGACCCCGTCCAGCGACTGGGCCAGCGAGAAGCCCGTCTGCAGCGAGCCGGCGACAAGCTGCAACACGTTCGGCAGCTGCTCATCGAACGCTGCCCGCCTCTTCGCGATCTTGACGTCGAGCGTCAGTCGCATCACCAGCCAGCCCACGACCACGCCGAGCAAGACCCCGAGCAGGACGTTGCTGAACAGAACGGATAGGAGAGCGGCGAGCCCTGCGCTCACGCACACTCCTAGCAGCGCCCACTCGGCCGGTGACCGTGCCACCCCGCCGCGGTCCAGTCGCAGCGCGAGCCGCGGCTCGGCGTTGCGTGACTTGAGAACCTGTCCCATGAGCCCGACCGCGGTCTGAGCCAACGTGCCAGAGCTTTCCTTGGCGGGCGTGGCGCCCGATGCCGCCATCGGGCCATAACGTTCGATCTGCCCGGCCAGCATGGGACGCCTCTCGCTATTGCGCAGTGACCTGAGCAGCAGCAGCGTCAGTGCGAACAGCGAGACGAAGACCACCGCAAGGACCTCGCCGAGCTTTTTTGTCACATGCCAGCGCGGCTGGGCGGCCGGGGCCGGGGCCGGGGCCGGGCGCTTCGTGGGATGAGGCTTCGGTGGTATGAACCTGACCAGCCGCGAGGACCGTCCGGGAGCCGCGACGTGGCCTCCGCTCGCGGCGGCCACGGCCTGGGCGATCTTGACGTAGTCGTCGCGGTCGAAGCGCCAGGTGATCGCGTCGACGGGCAGCGGCACGGTCTGGCTCGGCTTCTTCATGAACTCGCCGTTGGTCAGGACGAGAAGGCGGCTCGTGGACGCCGCGCCCAGCCGGCCGACGATCTTCGCCGCTCGCGCCAGCGCGCCTGAAACACCGTTCGAGGTGTAACCAGCTCGCTTAACCGCTGCGACGGCCGCAGCCAGCGCGGCGCGGTCAGGCGTGGGCTTGAGCACTACCTGCCAGGTGGTGTTGAACACAATCAGCCCGACCTCGACGTCGGCAGGGAGCGCCTGCACGTAGGCCTGCTCGGCCTGCCGCTCGTCTGCCAACTGCTTCTTCGCCGGCGAGATGTTGTTGTCAAGCAGGATCATGACGATCCTCGGCGGCACAGCGGCTACGGCTGCTGGAGCCGGCGCGGCTACCAGCGTGGCCAGGGCGATGAACGCCACCGCCGCCGAGGCTCGTACCGCGGTCCTGATCATCGCGTGATCATCCTCTGGCTTGCGAATATGGTCGGCGGCAGGACGACGCCACGATCGGCGAGCGTGTCGATCAACCGCGGGCGCAGGCCTGTGGGATGCAGCGACCCGCGGAACCTGCCGGTCTCGTCGACGCCCGCGCGGAAGTCGAAGGCGAACACGTCGAGCAACGTGATGACGTCGCCCTCCATGCCCTCGACCTCGGTGATGTGGGTGATGCGCCTTGTGCCGTCCTTGAGCCTGGTCTGGTGGACGAGCAGGTCGATGGCCGACGCCATCTGCTCCCTGATCGCGCGCTGTGGGAGGTCCATCTCGGCCATCAGCACCATGGTCTCCATGCGGGCCAGCGAGTCTCGCGGGGAGTTGGAGTGCAGCGTCGTAATCGAGCCGTCGTGGCCCGTGTTCATCGCCTGGAGCATGTCGAGCGCGGCGCCGTCACGGATCTCGCCGATGATGATCCTGTCCGGCCGCATGCGCAGCGAGTTCCGGACGAGATCGCGGATGGTGATCTGGGCGGTGCCCTCCAGGCTGGGCGGGCGGGACTCGAGCCGGAGCACGTGCTCCTGGCGAAGCTGCAGTTCCGCCGCGTCCTCGATGGTCACGATCCGCTCGTCCGGCGGCACGAACGACGACATCACGTTGAGCGTGGTCGTCTTGCCAGAACCCGTGCCGCCGCCGATCGCAATGTTGAGCCGGCCGCGCACGCAGGCGTCGAGCAACTCGGCGACCTCAGGGGACATGGTGCCGAAGGCAATCAGGTCATCGACGGTGAACGGGTCAACCGCGAACTTGCGGATCGTCAGCAGCGAGCCGTCCAGGGCGATCGGCGGCACCACGGCGTTCACGCGGCTGCCGTCGGGAAGCCGAGCGTCCACCATGGGGCTCGACTCGTCGACTCGCCGGCCAACGCGGGCGACGATCTTGTCGATCGTCCGACGCAGGTGTCCCTCGTCGGCGAACGCAGCCGAGACGGGATAGAGCCGACCATCGCGCTCCACGTAGATCTGGTCAAAGCCGTTGACCATGATCTCCGAGATTTCCGGATCGCGGAGGTAAGGCTCGAGCGGACCGTGACCGAGGATCTCATCAGCGACCTCCTGAGCGACCCTTGCACGGTCGGCGACCGTCAGCGGTGTTTCATCGCGCTGCAGCACCGCCTGCAGCGTCTGCGTGACCTGCAGTTCGAGCTCGCGCTGGTCAACGTGAACGTCATAGAGCTTCGGCCCGAGCACCTCGAGCAGTCCCTCGTGGACGCTGCGTTTCACTGCAGCGAACGGGTCCACATTGCGCTGCGTTCGGCGGCTCACGCGCGGCTGTTGCTGTTTCTCCAGGCGCAGGCGCACGCCGGGCTGCTGGTCGAGCGGCGGAGCGGCAGGCGTCATCCGCTGGGCCAGTCGGTCCGACAGGCTCATGCCGACCGCCTCCTGACTCTTGACCTGCCTGAGCGCGCAGGCTCGGCTTCTAGCCCGCCGGGCTCGAGTATCCGTTCGTGGGCGAAGCGATAGATGGCCTGACTGGCGGGATGACCGGGGTTGGCGAGCGTCAACGGCGTTCCCTTGTTGATCGAGATCGGGACTTCACGGCTCGACGGGATGTGCGCGGTTATCGGCCACCTGACCACGCGCTCGACGTCTTCGAGGCTCAGCCCGACCTTGGAATCGGCACGGTTGAGCACGACCGATCGGATCTGCCTCGGATAGGAGAGCAGATCGAGCATGTCGAGCGTGATCCGCAGGTTCTTCAGCGCGGGCACGTCGGGCGTGGTGAGCAGCACGTGATGGGCTGAGTTGTCCATGGCAGTCAGGACGTGCTCGCTGAACTGGGCAGGCGTGTCGACCACGACGTAGTCGAAGATGGTGCGAAGCACGACGAGGAGTTCGCCGACCAGCGACGGGGGAATCTTCTCCGCGTCACCCGGCGTGGTCGGCGCGAGCAGCATCTCCAGGTTGGGCTGGTAGCGGGTGAGCAGCGAGGAGGCGCCGGTGTTGTCCAGATGGCCGGCCATCGGCAGCGCGTCGACGATGGTTTTGGCCGGATCAAGCTGGACGCTGATCGCAACATCACCGAACGCGAGGTCGAGATCCATGATGCACACGCGCCGGTCGGTGTGCCTGGAGAGCGCGACGGCCAGGTTGATCGCGAAGCTGGTCTTGCCGCACCCGCCCTTGGCCGCGAAGACTGTGACGATGCGGCCTTCTTTGCCGCGCGGCCGGTCGGGCGGAGAGGGCGTCGTGCTCAGCAGCCGCATCGAAACCTCGTAGGACCGCTGGCACGCGGCCTTCAGGGCGGCGGGGTCGGCTGCCTGCACCACCTCCCTGACACCGGACCGCAATGCCTGCTGAAGCAGGTTGACGTCGACGTAGTCCCTGGCGAGGATCACGCCGACGGCAGGCCGGATCAGCCTGAGCGTCGAAGCGAAGGTAAGTGCCTCGCCGACTGGACAGTCGGGCCCGATGACCACGAGCGTCTCGCCCGGATCGCTCTCCAGCATCTGTGCGGCGGCATTGAGCGTATCGGCGGCGCGCACCTTGCCGCCCATAGACAGCACCAGGTCCCTCGCCGAGGCGGCTGGCTCACACAATATGGGCATCGTTATCGTCCCCCAACGCCGCGAAGCTACGGCTGGAACTTGGTGTCGGCATGGACATTGGAGGACGACGTCACCAGGGCCAGGTACGGTACCTCAACCTCATCGAGGTGGATGAGCTTCTCCGCGTCGAGCTGGTTGACGGCCACCGTGACGAGCATGACCGTGGTGCTCGACGCTTGTGTCGTCGAGCTGCTCTGCGAGAACGACGTGCTCGTGGCGGTAGTGCCGGTGGTGCCCGTCGTGGGCGCGGCCGCGCCCACCGCCAGGACACTGACCTTCGGCAGCACGAGCCTTACGTGAACGCCCGTCACGCCCTTCTGGACACTGATGCCGTCGCAGCTCTTGGTGGCACTGCCAGGAGTGCCGCTGACGAAGGTGTTGAACACCGCCACCTGCGAGCCCGGCTGTACGTATCCGGCTACGTCCCTGGGCAGGCAGAACTGCAGGCTCAGCGCCACCATGCCTGGAGGGATGGCCAGGCCGGTGTGCGCGGCGAGCGCCGTCACCAGCATCGGCTTCAGCAGCAGCTCGCCAGAGGGCACGTCGCCGCTCAGCACGAGGTTCTTTTGCTCCGCGGTGAGCGCGCGTACCGCGTCGGACGGCACCGAGAAGGCAGGCAGTTTCTCGAGGCCGAACATACCCTCGGTCAGCGCCGTGCCGGCCGTAATGCCGGCCGGCACTTGCTGCTTTGCCACGAGAACGCTGACGGCCGTATGGTTCTTGATGTATCGCTGATCGGCGCCCTTGACATAGAGCAGCACGGCTCCAGTGGCGATCACCGCAAGGACGATGGCCAGGACGATGGTCAGTAGTCTGCGAGTCAAGATTCCTCTTCTCCGCTTATGCGCTCCAGCTCAGCCCGACAGCACGATGATGTCGGCGCCCAGGTTGTTCCCGCCGATGGTTCCCGGGTTCGGTACGAGACCCTGCGTGAAGTAGCCGTTAATGCAGAAAGTGCTGCCAGTGCAGTTGTTCGCGGGGTTCAGCCAGTCGCTCGCCTTGAAGCCGGGCAGGTGATACCCGGTCATCACGAAGGCGGCGAAACCCTTCAGCGTGTAGGTGCCGTTCGCTCCGGTGCCGCTGATCGAGATATAGATCGGGATGAAGATCAGGGTTCGGTTGGCCTGATCCGCGGCCATTACCTGCTGGCATGCCTGCGAGACGTTGTTACCCGTGTTCCCGCCGAACTGGCCGTTAATGATCGGAGTGGTGCAGTTGTTGGTCGGATCGTCGGTCCAGCCGAAAAGGCCGGGCCCGTCAGCGCCGGCCGGCTCGGTGGGGCAGCTGGTGCCCGGGGACGTCGTGTGCAGCCTGAGCACCTGGTCGAGTGACGGCGAGGGCAGCGGATTTGGCGGATACGGCGGCGGAGGTGCGAAAACCGTTCCGTTCTGCGTGGCCGCGTCCCACTCGCACGCCGAGAACGTCACGGCCACGCCGCTCGAGGCAGCCGGCGGCCCCCATTCCGCCTGGGCGCACGCGCGCACCGTTGACCCCTGATAGCTGCTCATGCCGAGCAGCGTCCGCGCGAACGACGGAGGCAACAGGGTCGAGCCGCCAGGGGTGAGCGTAGACGTATGCACGTCCACGAAGTTCGTACCGGCGGCGGGCGCGGGCGGGCAGTCATAGATCTCCCCGCTGCTCGCCGGGCATGCCCCGAGACTGCCCGAGCCGCACACCAGATCGACCGCGGACGCGTTGTCGTTGGCGTTGGCGTTGGCGTAGCTGGTAGCCGTTGTGGCTGAGCACGTGCCTTCGGCGCACGTCTTGGCGACCGCGAGCGCGCCGGCGTCCGCGCCGTTCTGGAGCTGGGCGCGTTCTGAGTAGAGCTGGCCGACGTCGACGGCCAGCGCACCCATGCCGAGCAGGACGCCGCCCGCGATAAGAACGGCGATCAGCACGCCGACCGCACCGCGGTCGTCCCCTCGCACCAGTTGACATGCGCGCCGGCTGCGGCGTCTCATCAGGTCTCGCATGGCATGACTCCCTGAGCCGTGAGCGAGAGCGGAGATCCAAGCCCGGAGCTGCCGAAGAAACCGGCGATCGATCCGATCGGAGTGACGAAATTGAACGTGTAATTGACCTTGACGACGGCGTTGGCCGTAGGTCCTGAGCCTGGCGGGCAGGCGGACACGACCGTGACGCCCACGCCGCTCAGTCCGGTCGCTGCGGCCTGGGTGCGCGGGATCACGTTGGGCTGGTTCAGCGCGTCGAGCCTGGCGCCTTCGCGAGCCGCCTGGGTGATCGTGATCTGGGCATCGAGCGCGCGGCCGAAATCGATGATGCCGAACACGATGAGCAGCAGAACGGGAAGCATCAGGGCGAACTCCACCGCGGCCGCGCCGCGGTCACCACGCGCTCTCAAGAATCGCCGACTCATAATCAGCATTCCTCTCGCTTGCCCGCGGTCACCACTAGAAAGCCCCGGCAATCCCTACGAACAGGTTGTTTACCGCCTGACCGAAGATGGCGACGGCGACGCTAATCACCACCACGATCAGCGTCGCGAGCAGCGCGTACTCGGCGGAGGTGACCCCACGGTCATCCACGACCGTCATTCGCCAGAGCAACCGCAGCGCGGACGCGAGCATCGGAGTCCTCCTGCTGTGTGGCACCAAGGCGGAGCGAGGCGAGCAAACCCACCCCGCTCCCCCAAAGCTGATGGTCAGATCGCGGTCGCGATGTTGTTGAACAGCGTGCTGAGGTTGGTGCCAAGCAGGGTGACCGCCGCGATGATGACTATGGCGATCAGCGCCACCATCAGGCCGTACTCCACAGACGTGACGCCGCGGTCATCGCTGCGCAGCCCATATAGACGGTTGCTCACTGAAACCAGGTGCTTGAGCATTCTGAACTCCTTCGACAGGCTGGTCGGCTCTCCATGGGCGTCTGGACGGCGACGTGCCTCGTCTTTCAGATCGCGGTCGCGACCTTGTTGAACAGCGTGCTGAGGTTGGTGCCAAGCAGAGTGACCGCCGCGATGATGACGATCGCGATCAGGGCGACCATGAGGCCGTACTCAACTGAGGTCACGCCGCGGTCGTCGCGGCGGAGCTGGGCCAGGCCGTTGGACAAAGACACGAAGAGCTTGCGCATTTGAAACTCCCTCGACAGGCAGGCGAGCTAGCCACGCCCCTTCCGGACGGCACGGCGCCGCCTGGTATTGGGGAGCGTATAGGGTCGATCATGACCGAGCGCGACTTCTGATAGACAAGCAGAC
>Ga0126378_10003537_pt1 | contig 11827 bp, 8 predicted proteins | sample PanSoiMetPlot_23_FD_92587 | JGI IMG/M metagenome (GOLD analysis project Ga0126378, IMG submission 92587) | Tropical forest soil microbial communities from Panama - MetaG Plot_23 | ecosystem: Environmental > Terrestrial > Soil > Tropical forest > Bulk soil | place: Panama | collected 2016-02-17
ATGGGATGGTGGTGAGCGTCCACGACCTCGCGTCGCAGGTAGGAGTGGAAATTCTTCAGGCGGGAGGCAACGCGGTCGACGCCGCGGTAGCTACGGGCTTTGCCCTGGCGGTTGTGCATTCTCCGGCGGGCAACATCGGTGGTGGCGGCTTCATGCTGATTCGCATGGCGGATGGCGCCACCCATTTCCTCGACTATCGCGAGACCGCTCCCGCGGCCGCGACCCGCGATATGTATCTCGATCCGCACGGCAACGTGATCGAAGGTGCCAGTGAATTCGGATATAAATCGATCGGGGTACCAGGATCAGTTGCTGGCATGGCCTATGCCGAAAAAAAGTATGGCAAGCTGACGCTGAAACAGGTGATGGCGCCCGCCATCAAGCTGGCGCATGAGGGATTCGCCCTGAATTGGGAAGAAGCTCGCGATTTACAACATGATTCGCACCTGGCGAAGTATCCGGAATCGCGGCGCGTGTTTCAGCGCAACGGCGATTACTACAAGACGGGAGAGGTCTTCCGCCAGCCTGACCTGGCGCGCACGCTGGAGCGAATCTCAGAGAATCCCGACGACTTTTATCACGGCTCCCTCGCTCGCGAATTGGTGGCAGCTCTCCAGAAAGGTGGCGGGCTCCTTACGACAGACGATCTGGCGCACTATGAGGTGAAAGAGCGCGAGCCGGTGCGCGGATCGTATCGAGGGTTCGAAGTTATTAGCTCACCTCCTCCGTCGTCGGGCGGCACGGTTCTTGTCGAGTCGCTCAATATTCTAGAGGGTTACGATCTCGCGAAGATGCAGAGCCGGTCGGCGGAATCAATTCATTTCACGGTCGAGGCCTACAGACGGGCGTTTTTCGACCGGGCAGAGTTTCTGGGCGATCCGGATTTCGCCAAAATTCCCGTCGCCCAGCTTGTCGACAAGAGATATGCTGCGGCATGGCGGCAGACGATCGATCCGGAACGCGCCAGCGTCAGCAAAGAATTGAAGCGTCCTGCCATCTTTAGCCAGTTGGAACAGTATGCACAGACGCATCCGCCCGCGATGGTGCCACCCGAGTCAAATCACACGACGCATTATGCGGTAGTTGATGGCGAGGGCAACGCGGTCACGGTGACGACCACGATTAACGATTGGTTCGGATCACGCGTGACGGCTGACGGCTTAGGATTCCTGCTCAACGACGAAATGGATGACTTCTCCTCGAAGCCAGGAGTTCCCAATTCCGACGGTCTGATTCAAGGTGCTGCGAACGAAATCGGACCGGGCAAGAGGCCGCTGTCCTCGATGACACCCACAATCGTCGTGCACAATGGCAAGGCCGTCCTTGTTCTAGGATCGCCTGGGAGCTCGAAGATCATTACCACCGTCGCCAACATACTGATGGGAGTCGTGGATTACGGGATGAACCTGCAGGAGGCGGTGAATGCCCCGCGCTTCCATAACCAGTGGATGCCGGACGTAGTGAACGTCGAAAAGTGGTTTTCGCCCGATACTTTGGCAATCCTGCGGAAAATGGGATACAACGTTGAGATCGGATTGCATGAGAGCGACCATGTTGAGTCGTATTGGAGTGACGCCGAGTGCATCGCAATCGATGAGAAAACTGGCGAGCGGTTTGGCGCCACCGATATCCGCAATAGCCGAGGCAAGGCCGTGGGATACTAGTAAATCAATTGTTAATTGTTGAATTTTGATTGTGGAATAGAAGCAGCGAGCGAATTTCATTCAACAATTCTCAGGACACGCATGCAAAGAGCAGTCTCAACCTACCTATTCATAAAGGAGCGCCTGCATCCAGGCATCCTTGACGGACTCGCGCGCAGTGGCGTGCAGGCGGTCGAGATTTTTGCGGCACGCCAGCATCTCGACTACGCCAACCGCAAAGCTCACGTGAAGGAAATTGCCGACTGGTTCCGTGGCAGCGGCATTCCTCTGAACTCGGTGCACTCGCCTCTCTATGCCGACTATGAGTGGGGACGCGCAGGAGCGCCCCCAGTCAATGTCGCGTCCACTGACCGCGCCGGTCGCGTCGAGGCCATGGACGAGATCAAGCGCGCGCTGGAGATCGCCGAACAGATTCCCTTCCGCTTTCTGGTTCAGCACCTGGGCACGCCCAACGAGAGCTTCAGCGAAAAGGGGTTCGAAGCCGCGATGACCTCGATTGAGCATCTGCGCGCGTTTGCGAAACCACTCGGAGTGAAAATCCTGCTCGAGAATATCCCGAACGAGCTTTCTACCCCTGACAAGCTAGTGGAGATGATTCACAATGCGCACTTCGACGACGTAGGCGTGTGCTTCGACTTCGGCCATGCCCACATGATGAGCTCGGTTGCCGAGGCCTTCGAGGTTCTGCGGCCGTACGTTTGCTCAACGCACGTTCACGACAACGACAAGAATAAGGACCTCCACCTGTGGCCGGGGCAGGGAACCATCGACTGGAGGCAAGCTATTGAGTTGCTGCGCTCGGCCCCTCAGCGCCCTCCCTTGCTGCTGGAACTGGGAGAAGACGAGAAGGTGAATCCGCTGGAGAGGCTGGGAGAGACTTTCGACAAGCTGGAACAGAACTAGGTTTCAAAGTTTCAAAGAAAGAACGCTGAGCGACCCGTCTCGCGTTCCGTTACTTTGAAACTATGAAACTTTGAAACATTGAACCTCAATATGCCGCCACCAGTCACCACCATCTCCGATATCGGCGAGCACGACGGCCAGTCCGTGACCATTCGCGGCTGGCTCTATAACCTGCGCGAGAGCGGAAAGCTCTTGTTTCCGCAGTTTCGCGACGGATCAGGAATCATCCAGGGTGTCGTCCCAAAGAACGCCGTGACCGCGGAAGTCTTTGAAGCAATCAAGACGCTGACCCAGGAATCGAGTGTGATCGTAGAGGGCAAGGTCCGCGCCGATAAGCGAGCCCCCGGCGGATACGAACTCGATGTCCAGAACGTGCAGGTTGTGCAACGTGTGCCGGAGAACGATCCCTACCCGATCACGCCCAAAGAGCACGGTACCGACTTCCTGATGGAGCATCGCCATCTCTGGGTGCGCTCGCAGCGCCAGGCCGCAATCTTGCGCCTCCGTGCCGAGATCATCAAGGCGGCTCGCGATTTCTTCGACGAGCGCGGCTTCACGCTGACCGATCCTCCGATCATCACTCCGGCGGCGTGCGAAGGCACGACTACGCTCTTTCCCGTAGACTATTTCGAGGAGCAGGCCTATCTAACGCAGTCCGGCCAACTCTACGTAGAAGCCACGGCCATGGCTCTGGGCAAGGTCTACTCCTTTGGCCCCACGTTCCGCGCAGAGAAATCAAAGACCCGTCGCCACCTTACCGAATTCTGGATGGTGGAACCGGAAGTCGCCTACGCCACCTTCGACGACGTGATGGACCTCGCCGAGGGCCTGATCAGCTTCATCGTGAAGCGCTGCCTGGAAAAACGGCGCACGGATCTGCAAACAATCGGCCGAGACATTTCAAAGCTTGAGAAGATCGAGCCGCCTTTTCCGCGCATCAGCTACGACGATGCTGTAAAGAATCTGCAGGAGGGCCATGCCCAGGGTGTGCTCGAAACGAAGTTCGAATGGGGCGGCGACCTCGGTTCTCCTGACGAAACCTATCTCTCGGCGCAATTCGACAAGCCGGTGATGATTCATCGCTATCCCGCCAAGGTGAAGGCTTTTTATATGGAACCCGATCCGCAGCGCCCCGAACTCGCGCTCTGCGTCGACGTACTCGCTCCCGAAGGTTACGGCGAAATCATCGGCGGCTCGCAGCGTATGGCGTCCCATGAAATATTGCTGCAGCGGATCCACGAGCACGGCCTTCCGGAGTCGGCATTCAAGTGGTATCTCGATCTGCGCAAGTTTGGCACGGTGCCGCATGGCGGCTTCGGCATGGGGATCGAACGCGCCGTAGCCTGGATCTGCGGCCTCGAGCACGTGCGCGAAACGATTCCGTTCCCACGAATGCTGTACCGGCTGTATCCGTAAAGCTCCTTCTCTGTCGGAGGATCTCCATGAAGAGATTTCTCGTGTTGCTGCTTGTGTTGTCGACACCAGTTCTGGCTCAAAGTCCCGAGCATACACCTGATGTTTCGGTGGATAAGTGGACGGGCAAGACCATCCTGCTGATCGGCGCTCACGCCGACGACGATGCACTTTCCCACGGCACGCTCGGGTTACTACAGGCGCACGGAAATCAGATTTACATCGTGACGCTGACCACAGGAAACGTGGGTACACAAGACCCCAATTTGTCCCGCACCCAATTAGCAGAAATCCGCCGCCGCGAAGAACTGGCAGCCTTGGCGGAATTGGGCATTCCCGCCGACCACTACATCAATCTGGGTTATGACGATGGCCTGCTGGAGTTCGAAGATCGTAAGGCTGTCGTGGAAAATCTCGTCCGCTGGGTTCGCAAGTTGCGTCCCACGGTGCTCATGTCCTGGGATCCCGGCAAGAACTACCAGCGTTGGCACAAGTCTGACCACCGCGCCGCTTCTTACTTGGCAGCCGACGCCGCCCGGGCCGCGATGTGGCGCCTGCTGTTTGAAGGCCAGATCACGCAAGAGGGGCTGAAGGAGTACATGATCCCCGAGTACCTTTTCTACAACGATTACGATCACGAAGACGAGAACACATGGGTTGATATCAGCGATTATGTAGAAAAGAAGGTAAACGCTTTTGCACATTATTCCAGCCAATATGGCCCGGGATGGAAAAATTACAGAGCGAATCCCTCCGATGCGGAAATAAAGCAGATGAAGGACGACGCGCGCAGCCATGTCAGGACCAAAGACGGGAAGCCAGTGGAAGGATTCCGTTACTATAAAGGTCTGCCCGACGGCTTGGGGAAATAGCAAGACTCTATGACGACGACCACATCCGCCTCCTCTACCAGTGTCTCTGGCCGCAAGATTCGCGTGATCGGTGTTCCGCTCGACCTCGGGCAATCGCGACGTGGTGTCGATATGGGGCCATCCGCCGTTCGCGTCGCAGGACTCGAAGCGCGTCTCGAGGCCCTCGGCCATGAGGTGGAAGATGGCGGAAATGTTCCCGTCGCGATTCCCGAACAGAAGAAAGAAGGCGACGCCCGCGCCAAGTACCTGAAGGAAATCACGGCCACGTGCACGAAACATGCCGAGCTCGTGTTAAAGACGCTTGAATCCGGCAAGGTTCCACTAGCTTTAGGTGGAGATCACTCCATGGCCGCGGGCACGGTCTCGGGAGTAGCCGAGTTTTATCGCAAGCAGAACCAGCGCATCGGCCTGATCTGGATCGACGCTCACACCGACATCAACACGCCTGACTCCTCCCCCAGCGGAAACGTCCACGGCATGCCCCTGGCCGCGCTGATGGGCCTCTGGCAAGGCGAACTCGCCAACATCTACGACTTCTCCCCGAAGGTGAAGCCGGAAAACTGCGTGCTGGTCGGCGTGCGCGACATCGACGCCGTCGAAAAAGAGAATGTCCGTAAAACCGGCATCGGCGTCTTCACCATGCGCGACATCGACGAACGCGGCATGCGCACCGTGATGGAAGAAGCTCTCAGAATGGCCGGACGCGGCACCGCCGGCTATCACATCTCGCTCGACATGGATTGGGTCGATCCCGAAGACGCTCCCGGCGTAGGCACTCCCGTGCGCGGCGGCGCCACCTACCGCGAAGCTCACCTAGCGATGGAAATCATCGCCGACCACGGCCGCATGCTCAGCTTCGAGATCGTCGAAGTGAATCCAGTAATCGACGAACACAATCGCACCGCAGATCTAGCCGTAGAATTGTCCCTTTCCGCCTTCGGCAAAAAGATTTTGTAGTCCGTCCACCGCGAGTAAAGAAGCCTGTGTACTGACGGACGCATTCGTCCGTCCAGGCTCGAAGCGCTCGCAAGGCCTACCGAAACGACGGCATGACCTGTAGCGGATTCGCCGCCTGCCCGCCTATCACATACCACGACGTCGCACCGATGTGAAGGTATGGAAAATAGTTAAACCCAAACCCCGTATTCAGGATGCTCGTTGCAGCCGTAATGCCTTGTCCCACAGCGCCTGCCCGTTAACCGTCTGCCCTGTGCCCAGGCTGTTTTGCGCCGCCTGCACGCTCTCGAGCAATGCACTGGCGAGAGCCACATCCCGGTGAAAGCTCGGAATATCGTTCTTGGCTGGCAACCGGCGCAGCAGCAAGGCGGCGTTCAAGTGGCCGGTGCCTTCAAGCCACACCGCGTCGACATCCACCGTATTGTCTCCCAGCACAGTTCCCAGCTTGCTCAGGCTGGCATAAGTCACGCCTGGCACACGCAGCCGCAAACTGCGGTTGACGCCCCATCCATTGTTGAACGCGAAGGTTGTGTCAGTAGTCGCGAGAATGGTTTTCACCCAATCCAGCGTGATGGCAAAATCCCGGTCCTGAAACGCCAGATACGACCAAGTCTGGACATCCTCCGGACTGTTATCGAAGAAAATATGCCTGGGATCGGAAGTGCCGGTCTAGAAGTGTCCTGACGGTGCATCGAACATCGCTTCCACAAACGCTCGTGCGTGGGCGGCACCATCGAGCCAGGAGTTGTCGCCAGAGAGCCGCGCCAACATCGTGAACAAAGCATAGACGTCGATATTGTGTTCGGTCGATTTGTTGGTTTGGCCGTTCCCGAAGAACTATCCGCCGGGCGGGACATTATTGTCGCGTGTCGTGGTCTCGATGAAGGTCGCAGCTGTCCGGAGGACGTTCAAAGCGATGCGGAAGGTCGCGTGGCGCGGGCGCCCCTGCCCGCGAAAGCGGACAGCGCACGGCTGGCGTGGTGATTGGTCGGCGATCGTGGCCTCTCTAGAACTCGCGGGCGATAAGTTCCGGCAATTCCGCAACACTTTTGATGATGTGTGTATGCGGCTCCCGCCCTAGGCTCTCGCGCCCGTGCGAGCCTGTGAGCACTCCGACCACTCCCGCCACACCCGCGTTTGATCCCGATTGCAGATCGAGCGGAGTATCTCCCACGTTGATCGCTTGCCGAACACTCTTTACGCCAGTCGCTTCCATCGCGCGAAAAATCATGTAAGGTGCCGGACGCCCCTCGCGCACATCGCTGCTCGTAATATTCGCCGCAAAATACTCCTGCCACCCGGTTTGGTTCAGTATCAAATCGCTGATCTCCCGGTAGAACCCGGTTGTAGTCGCCAGCAGAATGCCGCGCTCTCGACACCAACGGAAGGTTTCCAGCGCGCCACCGACAGGCGCAAGCCTCTCCGAATAGCACCTCTCCAACTCCGCGCGAAAGCTGCGATACGAAGTCTCGACTTTCCGCTCGACGTCACTCTTTGGATTGGCCTGCAGGACGAAGTGCCGAATGACCTCGCGTTTCGAAGCCCCCTTCCACTTCTTCAATTCATCTTCAACGAATGGAACCCCGTTCTCCACCAGCGCGTTGGCAAACGCGCGGACCACGTCCCCGTGATCTTCAATGATGGTGCCGGCCATGTCGAACACCACCAGCTTGATGCTAGGCATGGGCGGGATTGTACCAGCGGAACCTTCCGTGAGTTGACGCACAACTGCCTCCCCGTCCACACTGATTGGGCATGGAAAAGATTCGGGTGGGGGTCCTTTTTGGCGGCCGCAGTGGTGAACACGAAGTCTCGTTGCTCTCGGCCGCATCCGTTCTTAACGCAATCGATAAAGACAAGTACGAGGTCGTGCCGATCGGCATCACCAAAGATGGCCGCTGGCTCACCGCCGAGCACGCAGAAAACCTTCTGACCGGTAAGCTCGTACTTGAGCCCCGGAACCTCCGCGCAGGGGATCCGAAGATTACCGAGCCGGCCGCGGTTCTCGCGCGTGGTGAAGCGGTGGTAGTTCCCCCGGAGCCGGTGCATCGCCAAAGCGGCCTCGTTCCGTTTCAAACCGACGCGATGCCCATGCGGCGGGCCTCCGATCGCGCCATCAATGTTGACGTGATCTTTCCGGTTCTCCACGGCACATTCGGCGAGGATGGAACCATCCAAGGCCTCCTCGAACTTGCCGATATCCCGTATGTCGGTGCCGGCGTTCTCGGCTCCGCCGCCGGCATGGACAAGGACATCATGAAGTCCCTATTTCTGGCGGCCGGACTTCCCATCGTAAAGGACGTCACCATCCTGCGCCGTGACTGGGAGATAGATCCGAAGAAAGTTGAGAAGCAGGTCGCGAAGCTGAAGTATCCGGTTTTCGTGAAGCCGGCGAATCTGGGCTCTTCGGTCGGCATCAGCAAGGCCCATAACAAGAAAGAACTCGGGCCGGCCATCGAAGAGGCGGCGAAGTTCGATCGCAAGATCGTGATCGAGCAGGGCGTTGGCGGCAACAAGGATAAGGCGCGCGAAATCGAGTGCTCGGTGCTGGGAAACGACGACCCGCAGGCATCCGTTCCCGGAGAAATCGTTCCCATCAAAGAGTTCTACGATTACGACGCGAAATATCTGGACGAAGGCTCGCGGTTGATCATCCCGGCCAAACTGACCAAGGCGGAAACCAAGAGAGTGCAGGAACTCGCGGTCAAGGCCTTCAAGGCGGTGGACTGCTCCGGCCTCGCCCGCGTAGATTTCCTGATGGATCCCAAGACCCGCAAGATCTACCTGAATGAAATCAACACCATGCCGGGATTCACTGCGATCAGCATGTATCCCAAGCTGTGGGCGGCCTCAGGGTTGGAGTACGCCGACCTCCTTGATCGCTTGATTCAACTCGGCGTCGAGCGTCACCAAGACAAGAAGAAGAATCAGTACAGCAGGCAATAGACCAAAACCGCAGAGAGGACGCAGAGGAACTAAGTCTTACTCTTAATACTTGCGTCCTCTGCGTTTCTCATTTTCCCATCACGCAGGCGAAGTTCGCCGCATCATTCGTATCGCCGCTCCCCTTGTACTTCGCCGTCTGGGAATAGACGCAAAGCGGCCGCGTCATCTTGGGCTGCGAACGATCCTGTCCCTCGAACTTAGACGCGATGATCGTCGAAGGCGCAGTCCCTTTCTCGACCCACTGCTCCAATGAAGCATCCACGCTGTGCGAAGGCTCGTCAAACCTCAACTCCCCAACCTGCCCAAACGAATCAGGTCCGGGTCCGCCGCCACAGTGCTGCATCCCCGGCGCCATGTAGAGCCGTACAAAAGAGTCGACATCGTTCTGTCCCATCTTCTTGATAACGCTCTGGTAGTAGTTGACCGTATTCAACCCAGTAATCGCTGGATCGTTCCAGCCGTGATACAGAATCAACTTCCCGCCACGCGCCTTGAATGCTTTCAAGTCTGGATCAGTCGCATTGAGTGCCTGAGCAGTCTTCTCGGTCGCCACCTTCAGGTCTTCGTCGACATGAAAGTCCTTAAAATCCCAGTCAGGTTTTTCGTGGACGAAATCCGTAAAGAACCCCTTCCCGAAAAATGCCATCAGGCTCTTCTGCGGCGCGGGTCCTGTGATCCAGAGTGCCCATCCGCCAGGCCCTTCTTCAGCCCCGGGTACGTAACCCGGATAGACCACGCGCCCTTTGGAATCGACTGTCCCTGCATACAGCTTTTGTAGCGCGGTGACCTGAGGACCCGTCAGGCACTTGTCAGAATCCTCAGCCTTGCATTGAATCGTCGCCGGATCGAACTTGCACTGCCGTGGATCGTTCAAAATTCCATCCCGCACGCCGTCGAGTTCATCGCACACGGCATTTACCGCCGCAGCGATAGTCGCAATCTTCGCCGGAGGAATGAAACTCGCCGGATCCAGAGTCAGCGCCTGCGTGTCGTAAGCGGCGGTTGCGAGCAAAGAAGTCCAATTGTTTGCCGGTGCCCCAGCCAGGATTCCCTCGTAGTCCTCCGGATACCGTTGCGCTTCCATCAACGCCTCGCGCCCGCCGTCGGAGCATCCCGCAAAATAGGATCGCCGCGCCGCCTTCCCGTAATACGTCCGCACCAAGGCCTTGGCCACGCGCGTCATCTCGTGGATTCCGCGATGTCCGAAATCGATGACCTTTTCCGGATGCCCGATGGCCCAAGCTGCATCGATCGGAGATCCCGTATGTCCCGCGTCGGTCGCAACGGCAGCATACCCAGCCTTCACCGCCATCCCGAGTTGCATGTCGTCGATCAGCCCGGCGAATCCACCATTGCCGATGCCTTGCAGTTTTCCATTCCAGCCCGCAGCCGGCAACCAGACCTCCATCTTGATGTCGGAATCAGAGGTCGGCTTGGCTTCGGCCGTAACCCGGCAAAATGCCGGCAGGCTCTTGTACAGCGCCGAAATATCGACCCCACTGAACGGGGCCGGAGGCCCTTTGAATTCTCCCGCAGCCACCTGCTGTGCCAGCGTGATCGTTGTGTCCGGAACCTTCGCCGTGCTCAGATGATCACAAGCATCATCCGCGAATCCCGATGAGCTCACGAACACAAGCACACCGAACAATGCCCATCCACAGCACCTCGTATTACTCATAAGTGCCTCCGGGGCACGACTTACTGCGATCCCGCAGCTTTCTCAATGAACGCCGCCTCATCCGCTTTCATCTTCCTCAGTCCATCCATCGGCAGATACACCATATGCCCCGCCTCATAAGTAGCAAACGAAACGTTGTCGCGGTACTTCTGAGGAAGGTTCAAGTGATCGACGGTATAGTTCGCGGCATAGTACGGCGTCGCCAGATCGTAATCGCCTTCCATCACCAGTATCTTCAAATAGGGATTCTTCACGATCGCCTGCCGCATTGCCGTTGCCGTGTCAGGAAATCCTTGGATGGCCGATCCCCAGTCCCATGTATCGCCACCTGGTCCTCCACGCGGCGCCCGCACGTTGTAAGGCATGTCGACCTTGTATCCAAGTTCGGTCCGTAGATAGTTGTTGAACACGGAAGTGAAGGGGGGCTGGGTCGCAGATCCGGTCGGATCGTAGAACGGTGTGTCGAGCAGCCCGTTAGGATCAGGCCCGGTATACCGTCCATCAAGCCGTCCCACACGGAGTTTCTGATCAATCAGAAGGTAGTGCGTGAACTTCTGCACGTTGATCCGCAGATTCGCCTCGTCGATTACTTCCTTGCTCAACCCGGTGAAACGCGCCAGCTGATCGATAACGTTCTGGCGCTCCTGCGGTGTGAGCGAGTCTGCTTTGTCGAGCGCACGTTCATAATCGGTTGAGGCCCACTGTTCAGCCTGCTGCCGCGCCCGATTCATGTCCTGTGCCAAATCCGCAGCAAGTTTATGGTGATATCCGGCGATCATCGTGAACGACGGAATCAGAAACACATAAGGCTGGTCGTTGGTGAAGTTGTCTTCCAGAGACTGGAAGTTCAAGACAGTCGACAGCAGCGTAATGCCATTGAACGAGATGCCGCGATCCGCGAGATAGCCCGCAATCCCGGCGGCCCGAGTCGTTCCGTAACTTTCGCCGAGAATGTATAGCGGCGACGACCATCGCTCGTTGCGGCTGATGTAGAGCCGTATGAATTCGCTGAATGCTTCGATATCTCCCTTGACGCCCCAATACTTCTTGAGCATCTCTGGATCGGCCGCGCGACTGAAGCCCGTGTTGATCGCATCGATCAGGACGAGGTCACTCTTATCCAGAAGCGTATAGGGATTGTCCTGGATCCGGTACGGCGCCGGCGGCATGAATCCGTCCTGCTGTAGCACCACCCTTCGTGGACCCAACGCGCCCATATGCAGCCAGATCGAAGCCGAGCCGGGCCCACCATTGAACGCAAAAGTGAGAGGCCGCTTGGCGGCGTCTTCCCCATCGAGGGTGTAGGCAACGTAGAACATTTCCGCTTCGATCTTTCCGTCGCCGCGCTTGATCGGCAGCCGCCCTGCCGTTGCCGTGTACTTCAGCGGCTTGCC
>Ga0126378_10003538_pt1 | contig 11824 bp, 11 predicted proteins | sample PanSoiMetPlot_23_FD_92587 | JGI IMG/M metagenome (GOLD analysis project Ga0126378, IMG submission 92587) | Tropical forest soil microbial communities from Panama - MetaG Plot_23 | ecosystem: Environmental > Terrestrial > Soil > Tropical forest > Bulk soil | place: Panama | collected 2016-02-17
AGCCAGACCCAGCGTGGCCCGGGCCCGAGAATGGCCGCTTGCGCCGTTCCCCCGGCCCGCCAGCGGGCGACGATCGCCGCCGCGCTGAGCGGACGGACCGCGAGCACCGCGGCGAGCTGGTCAAGCTGCACGCCGTACATCTCACCGGTGAAGATCAGTGCTGCGGCCGATGCCTCTTCCGCCTGGGCCACGATTCCATTCCAGCACCGGCCGCCGTTGTTGGGAAATGTCGCATGCGCAGCGGCGGCTCGCGGTCATCGCGCGTCTTGCCTGCGGGATCTCGCCACGCCCGGGGGACCGGTGCTGGTGCGCGGACTGGTCTTGCGGCACAATGTGCGTGGAGTATCAGCAGCACCGCAGTAACAGCAGCACCGCCATTTCCGCGCAGCAGGCTCCGCCCGGCCGGGATTGCACGGCCGAGGTCCGTAGGGGAAGACGTACCTCGGCGGCTGGGCAGGGAGGTCTGGTGTCCGTACGTGGCGTGCTGCAGATTCACTCTGCGCCTCCGGCGCTGAGTCCGCACATCGAGTGGGCCGTCGCCGGAGTTTTTGGCGTGCCCGGCGAATTGTCCGCGCCGCTCCGGCTGCACTGGGTCGATCAGCCTGCCGCGCCCGGTACCGTCCGCACCGAGCTGGCCTGGCAGGGCCGGGTCGGCACGGCGGGCGACCTGGCCTCCGCCCTGGCGAGCTGGAAGCTGCTTCGGTTCGAGGTAACCGAGGACGCCAGTCAGGGCTGTGACGCGGTCCGCTACAGCTGCACGCCGGCGCTCGGGCTGTTCTCGGCGACGGTCGGCGCCAACGGCGACATCATGATCAACGAGAACAGGCTGCGCGCCGTGATGACCCTCGCCGCCTCGGCGCGTCCGGCGAGCCACGGCCGCGTCCACCTGGCGGCAAGCGACGGCGAGCAGCTCGGCACGCTGCGCGAGTTGCACGGGCCGCGCCATCCCGCGCTGGGCGGATCGCTTGAGGCCGAGCTCGCGCTGCTGCTGGGCGACGCGTGGGACGCCGAGCTTGAGCCGTTCAGGCACGCATCGGCCGGCGCACCGGTCCGGTGGCTGCACGCAACCGGATAGCGCCGGCACCTAATCGCGATCGACGTCGGTCCCGGCCGCAACCGCGTGCTGGCCCGCGGTCGGCCGCTGCTGGGAGATCCACGTGTCAATGCGCTCCCACCAGTCGTAGAGCCAGCGCAGCTGGTCCTCGTGATCAAGCCCGCGCGGTAGCTGATCGACCGGCACCCGCCACCACTTCGCCCGGATCGTCGCGTTCATCGGCACGCTGCGCCATACGTCGCGCACGCTCACGAGCCGGTCCAAGCCAGCGTGCGCCACGAAGATCACGTCGGCGCCAGGGCACGCCTCGATCGCGGCGAATGCCCCGCCGCTGCGCGGCGCCAGCAGGTTGGGCATGTCGCGGGCCCGGTCCGCCAGGTCCGGCCGGCCGAGTTCCTGGAGCCGGGTGATCCCCCGCTGCCAGCGGCCCGGCGTCCAGTTGCCGCCTTCCGGGAAGATGACCAGGGCGTCGGCATCGCCGAGCCCGGAGGCCAGCCGTTCGATCTGGTGCACGAAGGTCCGGCCGCCGGTCTTGCGGCCCTGGATAAACACGTTGGGCAGCCGGTTCGTGACGACGTCGAGGCCGGGGTCGAGTTGCAGCGTTGCCTTCATCACCACCCGCGGGCGGCGCCCGTACACGCTGAGCAGCTGCCGCACGAGCAGGAACGAGTCGCCCGGGCCCGCGTGACGGCTGAGCACGATGACGGGCCGGGCGAGCCTGGCGGCCAGCTCGGCCTGGGTCAGCTCGGGCTCGTCGACCTCGACCCGTACCCCGAACGCCCGGGTCGCGGCGGCGTAGACGCGGTCCAGGAACCACCTCATCAGCGCGTAATGCCTGGCCACGTAGGGCTCGGTGCGCAGGCGCCCGCCGAACCCGCTGGCGACCCATAGGCCCAGGGACATGAAGAGCGCGCTAGCGTCGGCGAACAGCCAGATCAGGGCGAAGAACAGCACCCGCAGGACGCGCATGCCCAGGCTCGCCCGGCCCGGCCTGGCCCGCTCAAGCAGGGAGACCACCAGCGCCAGCACGGCGATCAGCGGGAACAGGACCATCGTCGCGATCGTGATCACGATCACCAGCGGGGCCAGCAGCATCCTGCGGACCAGGCGTGGCGGCAGCATAGCCCTCCTCACTGGGCGCCAGGCTCCGGCCGACCAGCCGGCCGCAGCTCCCCGCTGTCAGCGTCCGCTCACCATCGCGAGGTATTTCGAGCTCGCCTCGTAGGCGCGCTCGATACTCGCCCCGACCATAGTCTTGTCCCGATAGCGCAGCTGTGACAGGTCTGGCGGTCGCTGATTTCCGCCAGCGGGCAGCAGGTGCACCGCCACGTGCGGCGGAATGGCCGACATCTCCTCGTGAAAGCGGTGCCTGCGCGCGATCTCGAATGCCACCAGGCCCACCTCCCATAGCCTGCGCGGCACGACCAGCTGGCGCTCTACGCGGCCGACCTGAAGCACGTAGACCGTGCTGGCACCGAGGGCCACCGCGCGCCCGACCGGGATCGAGTCGACCAGGCCGCCGTCGAAGTAATGCTGGCCGTCGACTTCGACCGGTGGCAGCAACGCGGGCACGGCGCAGGACGCCAGCACCGCGGGCACCAGGGGCCCTTCGCTGAACCAGCGTGAGCTTGCCCGCTCGATGCTGGCGGCGACGCAGTGGAAGGGCAAGGTCAGGTCCGCGAAGTCGGCCACGGGCAGCGCCTCGCCGAGCATCTGGCGCAGCGGCTCGATCGAGTGCAAGTGCGTCCCCGACCTGGCCAGCCGCACCGCGCGGCCCCACAGGTTCTCGCTGAACGCGCGCTGCAGGACATCGCCGCGCCATAGCTCGGTCAAGCTGGCGGCTGCGCCGTCCGGTTCGGCCGCGACGAAGACGCCGTTGAGCGCGCCGATCGAGGTGCCCACGATCAGGTCCGGCCGTACCCCGGCCTCGGCAAGCGCGCTGAGCATGCCGACCTCGTGCGCGCCGAGGATGCCGCCGCCGCCGAGCACGAACGCTGTCGTCACGCGCTCACGGTAGTCAATTTGCCGTCGGCTATCGAGTCTGGGTCGCGGCCGGCAACTGCTCGTCGGGGACCTGCCAGATCGGCTGCCGCGCGGACGCCGGCCACACGGACTTAGCATGAGGGTTGAGGTCGCGGTTGATCACCCTGGCGATCGCCTCGATCGTGGCGATGCCGTAATCCGGGCCCTGCCCCGGGTTGTGGTCCGTGAGCACCACGATGCTGTAATCGCGCTGTTTGTACAGGAAGCAGCCGATGCTGTTGACCACCCAGGGGCTCGTCGCCAGATTCGGCAACGGCGCCCAGCCGTTCTTGATATGCCAGCTGAACCACGTCGGCAGGCCCGCGCGGACGCCCCAGGCCTGGGCCGACACCACGTGGCTCATCAGGTACAGCTCGTAGCGGCGGGACGGGCCGGTCAGGACGCGGTTTCGGTACTCGAGCAGCCTGAGCAGCCGCGTCTCATCGAAGGCGGTGATGTTGGTCAGGCCCCACGCGCCCCACGTGTTGAGCACGGTCTCGCGCATCGCCGCCAGGTCTAGGAAGTGCTGCAGGCGGCGCAGGCGGACGTGGTTCCAGAGCGCCGAGGCGGCCTTGTTATCCGACTGCGTGATCATCCGCCAGGCATTGTTCTTCTCCCACCGGGTCAGGCCGCGGTGCTGTTCCTGAGCCTCGCGCAGCAGCGCGGCCAGGATCGTCGCCTTGACCGCACTGGCCGAGAAGTGGGCCTGGCGCATGTGGTACCAGCAATCGAGGCCGACGTAGTCGTCCCGCACCGCCACGCTCACGTGGGCGAAGGGATCGTAGCCGGGGTCCCCGGAGGAGCGGCGGCCGGCGATGGCAGCGCCGACGTCGCGGGCGATCTTCGTGGCGAGGCCCTTGTGCAGGGCCGACGTGCAGACCGGCCCCGTCGTGGCGGTCACCGCGTTCCCCGCGGCGGCGGTTCCGGTGAGCGCCGCGATCACGCCAGCGGCGGCGAGTATCGCAGCGGCAGTTGTTCGTGCATTCCCCCGAGCCATGGCAGTGCCCCCGTCGTCTGAGGTGTAGGACCGCACTTGGAGACGCCGCAGTGCCGCACCTGGTTGTGAGATGACCATGAGAGGCTTTAGGTGCACCCACCTGAGAGGGGAATCCTCGATGAAGCTCGGACTGCATGTGGCGGACTTCACCTTCCCCGGCGGCCCGGCCACACTCGGCCCGGATCTAGCCCGGATCGCGAGGGCCGCCGAAGATGCGGGCTTCGCCAGGCTCAGCGTCATGGACCACGTCTGGCAGATCGGCGTGCTCGGCCCGCCTGAGCACGAGATGCTTGAGGCCTACACGGCGCTGGGTTACCTGGCCGCATGCACGTCCAGGATCGAGCTGCTGGCGTGGGTTACCGCGGTCACGTACCGGGAGCCGGGGATGCTCGCCAAGAGCGTGACGACCCTCGATGTGATCTCCGGAGGCCGCGCCTGGCTCGGCATCGGCGCGGCGTGGAACGAGGCTGAGGCGCGCGGCCTTGGCCTGCCGTTCCCGCCGACCGCGGAGCGGTTTGAGCGGCTTGAGGAGGCGCTGCAGATCTGCCTGCAGATGTGGAGCGGCGAGGATCGCCCCTACTCCGGCAAGCATTACCACCTTGACCGCACGCTCAACTCGCCGCAGTCGCTGACCCGGCCGCATCCGCCGATCCTGATTGGAGGCGGGGGCGAGCAGAAGACGTTGCGGATGGTCGCCCAATATGCCCAGGCCTGCAATCTGTTCGCCGGTCCCGAGCTGGACCGCAAGCTGGACGTGCTGCGCGGGCACTGCGCGGCGGTCGGCCGTGACTACGACGAGATCGAGAAGACCGTCATGATGCCCATGGATCCCGGGCCCGGCGGCGAGAACATCGATTCGATGCTCGAGCAGCTCAACCGCCTGGCCGCGCTCGGGATCGCGCACGCGCACGGGCGGCTGGCGGACGTCGCGTCGATCAGGCCGATCGAGCTGATGGCCGAGCGGGTGATCCCGGTAGCAGCGGGCTTCTAGCCGGCGCCGCTGGCCTGCGCGCCCGGGTATCCACGCGCGACGGTCCTGGCCAGGATCCCCAACGTGGCCCGCAGGGCCCCCTCGGAAAGGACGGGGAAGATCCCCGAGTCGCGCCAGGACTGCTCGATTTGCGACCAGTCGTAATAGGAGGTGACGAGCGTTCCCTGCTCGCTCGGCTGCAGCCGGTAGCCGTAGACGTGGCCGATCGGCGGCCGCACCACGCCGGCCACCGTCCACGCGATCTCGCGATCGGGCTCGAACGTGCTGATGGTGACGGTTACGTCATAGCGGCCGAGCGGGTAGTCGTTCAGCGCCTCCCGGTCCATGTGGACGACGAAGGTGTCGCCGGCCGCGGTCACCGGCTCGCCGTCGGCGGACATCAGCATGCCTGAGCTATCGATCGCGACGTGCCCTTGCGGGTCGCACAGCACCCGGAAGATGTCAGGCGCAGCCGCCTCGATGGTGCGCTGGACCTCGATCCGCTCGCTCGTCATGGCGCGATGTTAGAGCGGGATGTTGCCGTGTTGCCCGCGCAGCTGATCGGCGTCGGCGATGGCCTGGGCGATGGCCTGCCGGGTCTTCGTCGGCTCAAGTACCTCGTCGATCACGCCCAGGGCCTGCGCCCGGGCTAGGCCGCCAGCCTCGCGCTCGTGATCGGCGGCGAGCTGCGCTTCGACCTCATGCCGCTTGTCCGCGGGCGCGGCCGCGAGCGTCCTGCGGTTCAGGATCCGGACGGCGGCGACGGCGCCCATGACGGCGATCTCGGCGCCCGGCCAGGCGAACACGCGGGTGGCGCCGAGCGAGCGGGAGTTCATCGCGATGTAGGCGCCGCCATAGGCCTTGCGGGTAACCAGGGTCACCCGGGGCACGCGGGCCTCGGCGAAGGCATGCAGCAGCTTGGCTCCGCGGCGCACCACGCCGTCCCATTCCTGGCCGACGCCTGGAAGGTAGCCCGGCACGTCCACGACGACGACGAGCGGGACCCCGAACGCGTCGCACATCCGCACGAACCTGGCCGCCTTCTCCGCTGACGTCGCGTCCAGGCAGCCGCCGAGGCGCAACGGGTTGTTGGCCACCACCCCGACGGTCCTGCCGCCGAGCCTGCCGAGCGTGGTCACGACGTTCGGCGCCCACTTCGGGTGCAGCTCCACGCCCGGCCGGTCAAGGATGCCGCCGAGCAGCGGGTGCACATCGTAGGCCCGCTTGGGCGACTCGGGCAGCAGCTCGGCAAGGTCGGCATCGCCGAGATCGCCGACGTCATGCGATACCCCGCCACGGTCGTCGGCCTGCCTGCCGAGCAGCAGCGCCAGCTCCCTGGCTTTCGCCAGCGCGTCGGCGTCACTCGGGGTTACCACGTGGACCACGCCGGAACGCCTGCTGTGAGGCTCGGGCCCGCCAAGGCGCTCCATGTCCACGTCCTCGCCGGTGACACTGCGCACGACGTCCGGCCCGGTGACGAAGATCCGTCCCTGCTCGGACAAGATGACCAGGTCGGTGAGGGCCGGGCCGTAGGCGGCGCCGCCCGCCGCCGCGCCGAGCACCACCGAGATCTGCGGGACCTTGCCCGACGCCCGGGTCATCGCCGCGAACACGGTGCCGACCGCGTGCAGGCTTTCCACGCCCTCGCGCAGTCGCGCGCCGCCGGAGTGCCAGAGCCCGACCACGGGGGTGCCCGTCTCAAGCGCGCGGTCGTACGCGGCGACGATCGTGGCGCAGCCTGCGCTGCCCATCGCGCCACCCTGTACCCGCGGGTCGCTGGCGAAGGCGACCGCGGCCATTCCGTCGATCAGGCCCTCGCCGGCCAGCGCGCCGCCGTCGTCGGCTGGCCGTAGCAGGCGCACGGTCCCTGAGTCGAAGAACGCCTCGAGCCGCGCCATCGGGTCGCGCCAGAGGTCGGGGACGGGCTTAGCGCTGGCGGGCTCGGGTTGGGCTGGGGCGGGCCGGCCAGGCTGCGACGCGGCTGGCCGGGGGGTGATCTGCTCGGAGGATCCAGGCACGGGCGTAGCTCCGTTCGTCACGAGCTGAACTGGCCGACTGTCGAGAATTGTCACGTCGGGCTCCTCCTCGCGTGCCATGGGGACCGCCACGTCAGGCGGCCATGAAGACGACGGCCACGTTGTGCCCGCCGAACCCGAACGAGTTGTTGAGCACCGCCATCGGCTCGGGGCCGCGAGGGTGCAGCTCGGTCGGCTTTACGGCGATGTCCACGCCTAGGTCATCCTCCGGGTCGTCCAGGTTGATGGTGGGCGGAGCGACTTGGTCCCGCAGGGCGAGGATGGCCGCGACGGACTCGACTGCCCCCGCGCCGCCGAGCAGGTGGCCGGTCATCGACTTGGTGGCCGAGACTACGACGCCGGACGCTGCTTCGCCGAGCGCTGCGGCGATTGCCTGGGCTTCCACCACGTCGCCCGCCGGCGTGGAGGTCGCATGCGCGTTCACGTGGGTGACCTGGCCGGCGGCCACGCCCGCGTTGGCGAGCGCTCGGCGCATCGCGAGCGTGGCGCCCGCCCCGTCGGGATCGGGCTGGGCGATGTGGTGCGCGTCGCCCGAGTAGCCGGTGCCGCCAGCGACCGCGTACACGCGGGCGCCCCGGCCCGCCGCGTGGCTCTCGGACTCGAGCACCACGATGCCAGCTCCCTCGCCCAGCACGAATCCGTCCCTGCCCTTGTCGAACGGCCGGGACGCCCGCTCTGGCTCGTCGTTGCGCAGCGACAGGGCGCGCATCGCGGCGAACGCGCCTATGTTGAGCTCCAGGATGGCGGCCTCGGTGCCCCCGGCGACGACCACGTCAGCCCGGCCGGATCTGATCATGTCGACGCCGTAGCCGATCGCCTCGGCCCCGGACGCGCACGCGCTCACGGTCGTATGCACGCCGGCCCGGGCGCCGAGCTCCAAACTGATCCAGCCCGCCGCTCCGTTGGGCATGAGCATCGGGACGGTGAACGGAGACAGTCGCTGCCAGCCCTTCTCCCGCAACGTGTCATAGGCGGCCAGGGTCGAGCCGATCCCGCCGATCCCGCTGGCAACGGCGACCCCGAGCCGCAGCGGATCGACATCGGGCGACCCTGCGTCGGTCCACGCCTCGCGGGCGGCGATCAGGGCGAACATCTCGCACCTGTCGAGCCGCCTGGCCTGCACGCGGTCGATGATGGTGGCCGGGTCGGCCGCCGACGGCGCGGCAATCTGGCAGGGCAGCCGTTGCGCCCAGTCCTGCTCGATCGTCCGGACGCCGCTGCGGCCGGCCAGCATGGCCTGCCAAGTCGTCGGCGCGTCCGCGCCCAGGGGCGTGATCGCACCGAGCCCGGTGACGACCACCCGTTCCGTCAGATCCGACCGTATTGCTTCCGGGCTGGTCGATTCCGTGCCCACTTAATGATCTCCTTCGATCGAGGCGGCACGACGCGGCGCCGGGCCGGTGACCGCCGGGCTGGGAGCCCGCGGGTCAGGCCGAGACGGAGGAGCGCCCCACGTAGTCGATGACGTCCTGGACCGTCTTCAGGTCCTTGAGCTGGTCATCGGGGATCTCCACGCCGAACTTGTCCTGAGCGGCGACGGCGATCTCCACCATCGACAGGCTGTCGATGTCGAGGTCGTCGACGAACGTCTTGTCCGGCGTCACCTCGTCCGCCGGCACGCCGGCGATCTCGTCGATGATCTCTGCGAGGCCCGCGAGGATTTCCTCCTGGGTCATGGCCATGATTGGTGTTCTCCTTTTCCTCACTTGTTCCGGTCTGTTTGTCGGGTCGATCTTTTGTGCTTCCGATAGGCCGCCCGGCCGGCTCGGCCGGGCGGGGTGTCAGGGTACCGTGATCACCTGGGCGGCATAGCAGACGCCCGCGCCGAACCCGATCAGCAGCGCCTTGTCCCCGGAGGAGATCTCGCCTCGCTCGATCATCCGGGACAGCGCCAACGGGATCGAGGCCGATGAGGTATTCCCCGCGGTGACGATATCGTCGGCCACCTTGGCCTGCGGTGCGCCGATCTTCCGCGCGAGCGCCTCGATGATCCGCAGGTTCGCCTGGTGCGGTACGAAGACCGCGAGCTCGGTCGGGTCCACGCCGGCGTCAGCGCAGGCCTGCAGGGCCACCGGGTGCAGCGCGGTGGTCGCCCACCGGAACACGGCCTGGCCTTCCTGGACGATGAATGAGTTGCGGTCGCTGATGTAGATCTTGTCCGCCATGTTGCCGTCGCTGCCCCAGGCGACTGGCCCGATGCCCGGTGCCACCTCGTCATCACCGGCCGCCCCGGCACCTGGCTCGGCAGAGCCGGCGCCCGCGGGCCCGACGACCGCGGCGCCGGCTCCGTCGGCGAAGATGATGCAGGTCGCCCGGTCGGTCCAGTCCACCCATTGGGACAGCTTCTCCGCGCCGATCACGAGCACGTGCCTGGCCGAGCCCGCCCGCACCGCGTCGCTGGCCGCGGCTAGCGCATAGCAGAACCCGGCGCACGCAGCGTTGAGGTCATAGGCGCCGGGGGCTGCGATGCCGAGCCTGCGCGCCACGATCGCGGCGGTGTTCGGGATCATCACCTCGGGAGTGCACGTGGCGACGATGACCAGGTCAATGTCGGCCGGCGAGAGCCCGCTGCCCGCCAGCGCCTTTCCCGCGGCGATCACGGCCATGTCGGCGACGGTCTCGTCCTGGCCCGCGAGGCGCCTGCTGGCGATCCCGACCCGGCTTCGGATCCACTCATCGGTCGTGTCGACCGTGGCGGCCAGGTCATCGTTCGTCACGACGTTCGACGGCTGGTAGCCGCCGAAGGCCAGGACCCGGGCCGCGGAGGCACCGTGCTGCAGTCGCACTTTCGTCACTGCCTTTCAGGTTGGAGACGGACCAGGGGCTGACCTGGGCTGACCGGATCGCCGTCCTCGACCAGCCACTCGATGATCGTGGCCGGGAAGTCCGCCGCCACCTTGTGGCTACCGCCACGCATCTCGACCCGGCCGAGCGCGGCGCCGGTCGCCACTGCCTGCCCGGGGCCCCCGCCGGGCGGCTCGGGCGACCTGAAGGTCCCCGCGTGCGGCGCCACCAGGAGGCGCCATTCGGGCGCGTGGGCGTCGGAATGAATCTCGGCCAGGCCGTCCGGGTGGATGTCGGCGTGCGCGGTGAGAAGTTCCCTTGCCTCGCCGAGGTCCTCCGGAGTCTTCACGGCGAACACCTCGACGCCGGGCAGCGCCCGCCGCGCCAGGCCAGTCAGCGTGCCGGCGGGGGGCAGCTCCAGGAACGCGGTCACGCCGAGCGACCTCATCGTCGCCATGCACGCGTCCCACCTGACAGGAGCACTGACCTGGGTCACGATGCGTTCGATCCACTCCGCGCCGGTCCGCACGACCGCGCCGTCGCGGTTGGAGAGCACGGTCATGGCCGGGTCCCGCGGCGAGATGCGCGCCGCGGCCTCGCGCAGCGCCGCGACGGCCTGGGCCATGTGCGAGGTGTGGAATGCGCCTGCGACCGCCAGCGGTCGCAGCCTGGCACCGGGCGGGGGACTAGCGGCGAAGGCGGCGAGCTGCTCCACGGTGCCAGCCGCCACGATCTGACCGGCTCCATTGATGTTGGCCGGGGTCAGCCCGCACTCGTCGATCGCGGCGAGAACGTCTGGCTCGGCGCCGCCGAGTACCGCCGTCATCGAGGTGGCCGTCGCAGCCGCGGCTTGCGCCATCGCCCGGCCGCGGACCCCGACCAGCGCAAGGGCGTCGTCCGGCGTCACGATTCCCGCCATCGCTCCCGCGGCGAGCTCGCCGACGCTGTGGCCGGCCACCACTGTGTTAGCCTCGCGCGCCTCCGGCGCGGTGCCGCCGGGCGCAAGTGCCCCAGCGGCCGCCAGAGCGGCGGCGACGAGCAGCGGCTGGGCAACTGCGGTATCCCTGATCTCGTCGGCGGTGCCGGTCGTGCCGGCCGCCACCAGATCGCAGCCCGCCAGATCCGACCACGCGGCGATCCGCGCGGCCACCCCAGGCAGTTCAAGCCATGGTGCGAGGAACCCGGGGGTCTGGGCACCCTGCCCGGGAGCGGCGATGACGAGCATCCTCCTACTCTGCACTGTAGGAGTCCGCCATACGAAGCGAAATCACGACGAAGTTTTACAATGAGCAGCTGTAGCTATCCTACAAGCTACGTTCGTTTGTGCGCTAGCCGACCGTAGACGATCGCCAGCCAGAGGGCGAAGCCCCCGCGTCCGTCGCCCGGGCTGAAGCCGGTTAGCTCGGCCGCCCGGCGTAGCCGGTACCGCACGGTATTTGGGTGGACGAACAGCATCCGGGCCGTCGCCTCCAGGGAGTTCCCTTGCTCCAGGTAGGTGGTGACGGTGTCGAGCAGCGCGGCGCCACCTCGGTGCAGCGGCTCGTAGATGTGGTCGATCAGCTCGGCCCGGGCGGTCTCGTCACCGTCCAGGGCGCGCTCGGGCAATAGGTCGGCGGCAAGGACGGGGCGCGGCGCGTCCGGCCAGGCCGACGCCGAGCGCAGTCCGGCGAGCGCGGCCCGCGCCGAATCCGCGGCCGCCTCCAGGGTGGGTGCGGCCTGGCCGACTACCACGGGCCCCGGGCCAAACCTGGTGGCAAGCTGCCGGGCGAGGGGCATCGGATCTGCGGTCCCGCCCAGGATCACCACGAGACGGTGCCCGTGCACCCCGGCGAGCAGGTCGAACCTGGCCCTTCTCGCAGCCAGCCGGAGGTCGTCGACCAGGCCCTCGGGCTCGCCGCTCGCGGCGTTTCCGGCCACAACGGTGACCGGCGCGGACGACCAGTTCAGCGCCGCTGCCCAGG
>Ga0126378_10003539_pt1 | contig 11823 bp, 12 predicted proteins | sample PanSoiMetPlot_23_FD_92587 | JGI IMG/M metagenome (GOLD analysis project Ga0126378, IMG submission 92587) | Tropical forest soil microbial communities from Panama - MetaG Plot_23 | ecosystem: Environmental > Terrestrial > Soil > Tropical forest > Bulk soil | place: Panama | collected 2016-02-17
CTGTTTGCCTGTGCCCAGATCGTGTCCGGCGATAACGCCCATTGCGCCGCCTCCGATCTGCAAGACGACGTTCGGGCCGACCGCCTGGTGGCATTGGCACCAGGCGCTCAGCGACACGTTCCATGCCATGCCCCCGGTCGTGGCATCCACCTTGGCGAGTCCAGTTGCGGGGCTGGTTGCGCCGACCACGAGATGGGCGCCGTCGTCCGTCCAGTCCAGGGTGCCTATATCGAAGGGGACGGAGATCGTGATCGCCGGGCTGGCTGGGCTGCCGGTCATCATCAGGGCCCCGTGAACGCTGATCGGTAGGCCTGCCAGGCTGCCAGCCCTTCCTCAGGGGTGAGCGGCCGCCTGGGCGCAGGAAACACGGGCGGCCCGGAGGGCGCGGGTGATTCGGCGAACGCCTGGAACGCCCCGGCCGCGGCGCCAGCGTCCAGCGCTCTGGCTGCGGGGGCGCTGGATCCGGCGAGTACCCATTCCCCGGTGTCTAGTTCCACTGACTCCGACCACAGGGTGAGGTCGATGTCGACGACCATCGTTGCCCGGCCCACGAGCGCGTTGGTCTGGGACTGGTAACTGAGCTGGAGGCACAGGTCCACCGAGACCGAGACCAGGCCAAGGATGTCGACCGAGCCGCCGATGCGGAGGTAGCCGGTGAGCTGGACCGAGCCGTCCTCGGCCAGAATGAACTGGACCCCGCCCAGCGCATGCACCTCGGCGCTCGCGATCACGAAGTCAACCTCGATGAGGGCCCCGAATTCCAGTTCGACCTCGAACCGTCGCAGGCCCGTGTGGTCCATCGTCATAGCGACGTAGCCGCCACCGCCGAAGGCGAGGACGGTCAGGGCGAACCGGTTCTGCTTCGACGCGAACCCTAGTGTCAGCTCGAGCGGCCCGTCGAACGGCACGTCCAGTTGCGCGCTGAACGCCACGTCGCGCAGCACGAACACACCCGCGGCCAGGGTCGGGATCGAGACGGAGTAATGCGCCACGATGCCGGCCGGGCTGATATCGAAGTACGGCGCGAGGGAGGAGAGGTCAACCGCGTTCTCGAGGTCCTGCAACAACCGGAGATCCCCGGTGAACTGGGCCTTCAGGCCGGCGATGTGTACCTGCGGCAGATTGCCCGCCTGCTGCTCGAAGCTCACGGTGCCGAAGTGCAGCGCCAGCAGCGCGTCCGGCCCAGGTGGTAGCTGAAGCCCGACGTTGGTCACGGAGCAGAGGGTGTGCGTGCCGTCGGCGCCGGCCGTCACGGTCAGGTCCAGGCGAGAGGAATTGTCCGCGGTGAAACACCCGGCCGGCTTGAGCGCGATGCCCTGCCAGGTCATCGTGACGACCGGACGGCCGTCAGCGCCCGCACCGGGCACGATCTGCGGCGGCGTCTTGAGATCGGTGACCAGGTCGCGGAGCGCGAAGCCGAGCAGCGTGGCTTCCGCCGGGAACAGCGCGGCAGGATCGATCGCGCCCCCGGCCGCCGCCAGCAGCGCCCGAGCGGGCACCGGGCCGGCGAAGCGCGAGAGCGCGTCCGGCGCGTACTTGGGCGCCATCAGGCCACCCGACTTGTCGCTGTGGCCGGTGAAGTCGATGGTAAGCGGGCTGTCAAGATCGAGGATCACGCTGGCCGCGTCGCCGCGGGACAGGTAGTCCTGAGCGAACGTTGCCGTACGGACGACGTCGGCGTCAGCGCCAAGCAAGCCGCGCAGTGACGAGATCGCGACCTGCATCGACGCCAGCCTCGGGGCGAACGCGGCCGGGTTAGCCGCGATCGTGAGGGCGTGCACCTCGTGCCGGTCACCCGGCGCGGGAACGCTCGACCGGACCAGGTCGATGACCTCGCCCGCCGTATCGCGCGCCTGCTGCCCGTAGGCGGCCGCGAGTTGCCCGAGCGCGGCCTGCCCGACGAACCCGCCGATCAGGCCGGCGTCGGCGTGGACGCTGGGCGGGCCCGTGGCGGCTGCAGCACCAGGCGGATCGGGGACGAAGAACAGCGGCAAGCTGACGACGACCGGGGACTGGCCGGCGGCGGTAATCCGGACCGGAAAGCTCACTTCCTGGTTGTCCGGCCAAACCAGAGCGAAGTACTGGGCACCGTCCGCGTTCTGCAATGGCGGCTCCCCCAGCCCGTCGAACCGCGTGACGAGGAGCTCAACGGCGTCGAAGGGGAACAGGCGCGCCACGGCCGGGTCGCCCGGAAGTCCTGCGACGGCCTGGTCGACCTGCAGGACCCGCTGCACAAGGAGCACGGCGGCGTCACCGAGGCTGCCCTCGACCACCCGGGTGACGTCCTTGGTAAAGGTGGCCCGATGGCCAGTCGGATACAGCGTGCCGCGGGTCGCGGTGTGGACGCGTATGTCGCGGCCCTGATGCAGCTCATGGTTCCAGGTGAACGACGGCCAGGTGCCCCAGGCGCGCAGCCAAGCCCCCAGCGCGCTCAGGCCGAGCCGGTCGGCAAGTGCGGGCTGCTGCGCCGCCCAGGCAACGAGCTGCACCCGGTCCCCATGGCCGAGCGAAATAGCGAACGGCGGGTCGCTGGCCGCGGCGGCCCCGGGATCGGCGGGGGTGAGCTGTATGACAGGAGCTCCGGCCGCATGAGAGTCTTGCCCGCCGGAGGCGGTCTGCGGCGGTCCGACGGTGGTGTGCCACATCGCGGTCACGCCGCCGTTGTCCAGGGGCTGCGCCCGGTGCAGCGCCTGAAGAGCCGCGCCACCGGGCGCTGGCAGCGGCGTCATCACCACGCGCCAGGGCGCCTCGATCGCCGTACCGCCCCCATCGCCACCGGTACTGCTGATCACCGGGTACTGCCCGAGCGCGGCGAGCACGCCAGGGATGGTGAACGGCACCGACGCGCCGTTCGGAAGGCCGACCGCGACCCGCGACGGCCCGGCCAGCATGGCCTGCCACACGCCAGACGCTGGCGCGGTTGCGGGGGCCGCCTCCTGCAGTTGCTCGGCGAGATGCTGCGGCGGGAATGTCACGATCAGCTGAGCACCGGGAGCGGTGGCCGTCGCGCTGGCCGGCCCGGAACCGGGGCCCGGGGCGGGGGCAAGCGTGCAGCCGACGAGGTCACAGCCGACGATCAGGTGATCCTCGGGCCGGACCAGCAGGTAGCTCACCATGGCCGGCGCCGTCACGGTCCGCCGGGCGGCAGCAGGTCGGGCCGGCCGGGAATCCCGAAGTTACCCATGCAGATCTGGTCGAACGGAAGCTGCAGCAGCCGGCTGCGCTCGTCGGCACCGCAGGCTACCCAGTTCTCCCACATCCCCTGCGGGTGGGTGATCCAGTCCCACCTGCTGGCGGCCTGGAGAATGTCGCCGCCCGGCTCCTCTTCGATAAACGATCGATGGTAAGGATGTATCTCGTTGGTGAACGGCGTCGGCAGGCCGGAACCCCAGAACGAACTCAGATAGTCGTACTGGGGCTGGACAATGGAAAACTGCTCGTTCTGCAGCAGGTCCTGATTGCCCGATGCGATGCTGTCCGGGTCTCCGCTCACAATCTTCTGCCACGCCGCCTTGTACGAGGTGCTCGGAGTCCCGGGGACGAAAGTATGCGTGCCGGCCTGGTCATACGAGGGGTAGGTATTGAACTGGTCATGCAGGTCGGCGAGGTTCACCACCATGTCCGGCGCGTCGAGGTACGCCTCGTGCATCCAGGCCAGGTCATAGAAGATGTCCCTGCCGATGTGCACCATGACGTTCTGCGGGATGAACCCCGGATCGGAGTCCAGGCCCCCGACGACCGCTCCCACGGCCATGTGCCCGAGGCCCGCCCACAAGAACAGGTCTGGCTGTGCGAATGCCAGGCTGGCGTAATAGGCATACACGTCCACGATCTGCGGCCGGTTGACCGCGAAGCCCTGATCCGGATCCCAGTCCGGATGCGACGCGCTGTTGGCCTTGCTCAGCGCGACATTCGTGTAATGAGACCGCCGGTCCGTATAGACAACTTGCGGATCACCAGGATCTGACACGACTCCCCCTCCTGACCCGGCCAACCCACTGAAAGACTGTGGAAGCCGGCACGCAGGGAAGACCTACCCATGATCCGGGTGCGGGACTCTCCGCACAGAGAGCCGCTCCTGACCAGTTCGGCGGGCGAGGTGACGGCGGCGCAGACCACCCTGGCGCCGGAAACGCGCCGGACGAGATCAGCTGAGGCACTGTGCCGTAAGACCCCTGGCCAGTGCAGCCCCAATGCGGGCGGTGAGTACTACGACGAAACTGCGGGGTGTGCTGCGCGCTTGCCGCCTGGGTTTACTTCCGAGCCGGAGGGGTCATACTCACGTCGCAGGCGTTTGGCGCGCCGGGGCAAGCTGTGTCATGTGGTGCGGGGTATGACCAGTTTCGGCTTCTGGCTTCACGTGACAGCAACGGACCGGGATTACTGGCAATTTTGAGTGGGGAAGTTACCATGTATCAAAGTGTTCGCGATGTGTTCACGGATTTCACCGCTCAGTATGAAGGGGCGGTGCCATGGATGTACCTCGACTTCGTGGGGCTCGTCACGGTGGGGGTCGGGAATATGATCGATCCCATCGGGTCTGCACTAGCGGTGAAAGATCAATTTGTCGACGAGAGCGGGAATCCCCCCGCAGATCCTGATCAGGCGCTCACTGATGACTGGAACGCCGTCCATGCCTTCGCCGACCAGCAGCGAAATGCTGATCAGAACCATAAACTGCTCGCCGCCTTCTTCCAACCGCCACGTACCAGCCTGCATATGACAGACCCCTATGCACTTGTCCTGTCGCACGCGGACGGCGACGAGCAGACGCTCCGCAACCGATTTCAGGATTGGGATGATCCGAATAGCTGGCCGGCCGATGCACAGATCGCGGTATTGAGCATGTCTTATGCGATGGGCCCTGGCTTCAACTTCCCTAACTGCGTCGCTGCCTGCCAAGCGCATGACTGGAAGACAGCAGCCGGCGAGAGCCACATGTCCGAGGCCGGCAACCCCGGGGTCGCGCCGCGCAACGTGGCTGATCGCGTCTTGCTGCTCAACGCTCAATTCATGGCCGACAATAATCTAGGCTTCGACACGCTGCAGTACAGCGTAGCCGGGCTCGGCCGCATCACACTGGTGCCGATTCACAATGGAAGCACCGATCAACCGGGCGCGCCGCTTGTTAGCTGGGTGCAGAACAGGTTGATTGCCCTCGGCTATCTCGACCAGGCCGCCATCGGCAACATGGGCACATTTGATCAGGCCACGCAAGACGCAGTCACGCGGCTCCAAAGTGACTACCAGTTGGCCACTGACGGCCGCGTCGGGCTCATGACATATGCGGCCGCCGGATCGTGCATCCCCGCCGACCAAGCCGACAACTACACCAGCTGACTGTGCGGCGTCACGGGCCGTGCGGGCGGCGTGCTCGTAGATGGCGTTGCGTTCGGCTCTGCTGAACTCTGTGATGCCGCCGACTGTGGCGGCGGGTGTCCAGCAGTGGCGCAGCGTATTGGTGCGGCCGTGTATTGGTGCGGCCGTCCCGGCAGTCGGCGGTGCGGGCTCGCGCCGGATCAACAGCGCCCCCGTGATCGTCGCCGCGGTACTCACCGCGTGCGCCCCGTTGGCCTTCCGGGCCCGGTGCTCAATGCGGCCTATGCGGCACCTTCAGGAGAGTGCATGTACTATTGCATGCATGGTTGCCCTTCAGATTCGCGAGGTACCCGAGGAACTCCGCGACCGGCTCAGCGAGCTAGCCAGGCAGCGCGGGCAGTCGCTCCAGGCATACCTGTTCGACGTCCTTCGCGATGAGGCACGCCGCCAGGACAACCTTGCGGTCCTGGACCGGTTCAGCAAGGGCACCTACGGCACCCGGCTAAGCGCGGCCGACATCCGCGACGCCCTGGACGCTGGGCGGGCAGAGCGCGGCACCGAACTGGATGGCCCTGAGACCGAACAGTGATCGTTCTCGATGCATCAGCTATTTCGTTCGCACTTCTCGATGAAGGTGCCATCGGTGATCACTGCCGCGCGGCGCTGCGCGCCGACTCTCAATGGGTCGTCCCCGAGCACTGGCTGATCGAAGTCCTCTCAGTGATCCGCGGGAACCTCATCGGGCGCAAGATAGGGTCGGCTCACGCCGCAGACGCCGCCACAGCTGCGGCGGAGATGAACCCGGTCGTCGCGCACACGCGAGTTATCGCCTCCCGGATCTGGGAACTCCGGGACAATTTGACAACCTATGACGCAGCCTATGTGGCCACCGCAGAGCATTACCGATGCGCCCTAGTCACCACTGACGGCCGGCTGGCCAGGGCGACCGGCATCCGCTGCCCCGTCACCTTGATCTCATAGCGGCAGCCCCTGCGCTCCGCCGCCGCAGCCGACGGCGCATCTGAACCTTGGCCACTTCGTTCGCATCGAGGGGGGTCGGGGGTTCAAATCCCCTCAGCTCCACCCGACGATCTTGGTCTTTGACCAGGTCAGTTGCTGGTCACGCGGTAGGTCATCCACTGGCTGGCGGCGCTGGCGAGTTGCTGTTTCCATGGCTGGGGGTCGTCGCGGGCGATCTCGGCGAACAGCCGGGCGCTGGCGGTGGCGAACGCGTTGATAGCAGGCGGTGGGGTCTGGCCCCATCCGGTGCATTGCGCGGCCCAACATTCGGCGCTGGCGGGGGTGTGGCCGTTGGCCATCAGGCGCAGCAGGAAGCAGGCCGGGTCGATGAACGCCGCGCCGCGCGTGGGCCAGGCCCAGTCCACTATCCATGTTGCCTGCGGGGCGATAAGTACGTTCAGCGGGTTGAAGTCGGTGTGCAGCAGGGTGTCCCCGTCCAGCCAGGCGCAGGCTCGGTCGTCGAGGTAGGCCGCCCAGCGCTGCGTGGCCTTTTTGACCGGCAGGTCGGGGCAGGAGATCTGCCGCAGCCGGTTCATCGCGGTCACGACTCTGGGCAGGTCGGGGGATCCGGGCCGGTAGTCGGCGTGGCGGGCGCCGGGGATGTAGGCGAAGGCGAGCAGGTTCCACCCGGCCTCCTCGGCCTGCCAGAGCAGCCGGGGTGCGACCGAGGTGATGTGGGAGTTGATCATCGCCTCGCGGTGCTGCCGCACCACCCCGGGGTGGCCCACCGGCAGGCCCTTGACGAAAACCGGCCCCGACGCCGCCTCCAGGATGAGGGCGAGCTGGGAGTTGAGGCCCGCGCTGGCGGTGCGGGCCCGGTGGACCGGGCCGGTGCGCCGGGCGATCGCCTCGCGCACCGGCGCGTCTAGGTCGTCCCAGTCGGTGTGCTCCACGAACGTCCCTCACCATCGGCCGCCACGGCGGCAGCCCTGGCACCGTTGCCGGGCTGCCGCTGTCGCGCTGGCTAGTAGGGGTTGTCATCGCCGGCGCTGCACGAGCACATCGAGTGTTCCACGTAGGCATCGAGGTCGGGGACGAACTCGATCTCCTCGTCGCCGGCGTGTTGCGGGACCTCCTCCGCACGTGGGCGGAGCTGGATTTCCACAGGGACCGGTGGCATGGCTCACCTCCTTCCTTGCTGGCCGTGCTGGCAATAGGTATGCAGCGGCGCCCGGGCTTGCTGATAGCGCTTGGCCAGCGGCCGGCACACCGTGCAGGCACCGGACAGCTGGCACCCAGCGCACCCGCCGGTACGCAGCAGCAGGGAATCGGCGATCGCGCCCAGCCGGGCCAGCCCAGAGGCGCCCTCATCGACCAGGCTGATCTGCTCGTCGCGGCCGACCTTGCAAATCGAGACCCGCCCATGCGGATCGGCGTGGAAGAACGCATGCCCGGCGTTGCACCCGGTGAACACTTTCCGCTGGCGCAGGTGCAACGCCGATTGCGACGGCAGCGATTCGGGCCCGCCGTAGATCGTCGGGGAGATGTTGGTGTAGACGGTGTGCGGCACGCCGAGGCGCTCGGCAATCGCGGTCATCGCGTCGACCTCGTGAGCGTTGTCTTTGACCACGATCACGTTCAGCTGCAAGTTCAGGCCCGCTTCCGCGCGGCCGCCAGTCCCCGGGCGAACGCCCCGAACGAGCCTCGGCGGCCGGTCACTGCTTCGTACACCGGCGCGGTCGCCCCGTACACCGACATGGTGACCCGGTACGGGCGCCGCTCGTTCAGCAGGGTCAGGATCCGCGGGCTGGACAACCGGGAGCCGTTCGTGGAGACCGAGATCATCATGCCCAGCTCGAACGCCAGGCCGTAGACATCGGGGAACAGCTTGTCGATCAGCGGCTCGCCACCGGTGAGCTGCAGGAACAACACGCCAGCCTCGGCCATGGCCCGCAGCAAGGTAACCCGGTCCGCCCAGTCCAGCCTGTTGAACTGCTTTACCCCCAGGTAGCACATCGGGCAGTCATAGTTACAGCCCAGGTTCAGCTCATACGACGCCCGCGCAAACCCATACCGCGACACCGGCCGCACCAACAGCCACCCACCCACCGGGCCGGGGGGCAAGGAGAGATCAGGCCACGCGCGAGCAACCGCCGGTAACAACCATGCCGGGCGTTGATCCTTGGCGACGCAGGCGGCCAGCTCCTCGTAGCGACGCCGCCCAATGTTCACCCCGTTACGGCAGCCAGGCGACACCAGCAGGAACTCGTCCATGAACCGGCTGGCGATCAACTTATGCATGTAATCCCTCCTCCCGAACGCATTCGGTTTCTAGGCAATCACTCTCCGCGCGCACGGCAAAGCCCTACGTAGCGTGTAGCCAGTTCTCGCGCAGTTCGTAGAGGTCACGGCATGTTGGCAATCGCCCACACCACTTTCCCTCCCGACCTATCAGGCGCGAAGGCCCCCCACTCAGCGCACAAGCTTTCGACCAGCAACAGCCCGCGGCCGTGCTCAGCGTCCGGTCCAAGCTCTTGACGGTGAGGCATCTGATCGTTGCCATCCCAGACCTGAACAAGCACGCGCTGGGGGTAAGGCCGCTTCGAGGCTGGCGGCGGCGACCGGGGCGTGTTGTGCTTTGAGGGCGAGGCCGGGCAGGACCTGCGCCCCTCGAAGGCGCGCACCGGGGAGGACTAATCTCGACGGCGCCCCAGAGCTTCAAGCTATCGACCTGTACCCCGACTGCCGCCTATCAGAATCGTATGAGGTGACCTGGCGCCAGCTCGCCACTGTACTGGGCATGCGCGCGCCATGGTTCCACTGGGCACTCCGGGACAAAGCCACCATCAGCGAATGGAAGCCGGGCGATCCGCCAGCGATCGTCCCGGCGGACAATGTGGTACTGCCGACCCAAGCGCTTATCGAGCTTGCCACCGACGAGCCCGACGGATCACCCGCCGCAGCCGTATGCCTGTGGCTAGCACGGCACCTGCGCCGCCAAGACGCCAAGGCCGCCCAGCAGGAACTCGACGAGATCCGCACCGCAGCCACCGATCCCGATAATGACTGTGCCTATGTGCACATCGCGGCCGTCGCTGCCCCAGTACTACATCCAGAGGAGCCGGAGCTGGATGAGACGGTCCGCCGGGCCGGATGGGCGCAGATCGTCGAACGACGGGATGTGCTGGCCGCAGCTGCCGCCCATGCGGTGCTGCGCTGGGATAGCGGGGATTCCTGGCCCGTCGGCACGACCGCCCAGTTCGATCCTGCTTCGTGCGCAGCCGCTGCCTAGTGGACTGCGCGCCTCCAGCCCGCCCCGGCCGGGCACCCGCCGACGGTACTGGAACGCCGGCTCCTGGAACACATCACGAGCGTCGACCGTGGCGAACGCCTGTACGACGAAGCGTCTGGATGCCCAGCCCTCCGCCGCACCGACCACCTGGGAAAGGTTGCCGTGTACGCATGCGTGCCCCAGCGCATCAGCACTCTCTCTCCCCTATCCGAAGTGATCCTCAGCGGCGACACGGTATGGATCCGCACCAAAGACAGCGGGCTGTGGCACCAAGACCGCCGCAGGCAGCTGTTCGCCTCGCTGCTCGCCCACATCGACCAGGACGCCTCATGAACCGCCCGCCTCTGCGCCTGGCCCACCCGGCCAGCTGCCCGCCCCATCACCGGCGACGACAGCCTTCACGTCCTCAACGACGCGATCGAAGCGCCTGCCCGCCTGCGCACCCCCCACTGGCTCGGTGATTCCGCCGTCCACCTCCACGCCCTGGCCAGCCTCATCGCCCAAGCCGAGCAGCTCCTGCCCCCAGAGCATCCATGACGCCCGTGACCAGGAACTCGCCTGGGCCCAGACCGGCGAGCTACTCAACATCACCGCCACCACCGCAGCACGCCGCTACCGGAGCAAGCCATGAATGAGCATGCAAGCTTGACAAGGATCACCGGCATAATGCCGCGAAGAGGGCTTGCCGCCAGGGGGCTGCGGTTCGCGGCTGCTGATCCGCGCTGCGCCTAGCGGGCGGTTTGTGGTGGTGGCCAGTCGCCGGGCAGTTCCTCCAGTCGCCGGGCGCAGGCGGCCGGGTCGGGCTGGCGGTGTTCCCTGAGGGCCCAGTAGACATCCTCGGTCACCAGCGAGGCGATCATGTGCATGATGTTGTGCCAGTCATAGCCGAGCCCGGCAAGACGCTGGACCGTCTGCCATGTCTGGGGCGGGTCGCCGGCCAGCAACTGGTTCGCCACCACCCGATGCATGGCCACGTGCAGCCGCGGATTGACGGTCTCGCCGCCGACAATCACGTCTTCCTCGCCGTGCAGCACGTCTGCGAACTCCGGGTACAGCGCCTCGATCAGCATTGCGCGGTCGTCCTCGTCACCCGGGTCCAGCAGCTCAAGGTCGAGCCCCAGGTAGATCCCGTGGGCACGGGGAAGCGCCCAGGACCGCCGGTCACCGAGCTCAGGATCGTCGAACCAGCAATCGGTCGTCTCCTTCTCGTACCCGGGGTTTCGCCACCGGCCGGCACTGCGGCCAGGTGAGGTCCGCCCGGGCGCGGGCCGGGACGCCTGGCCTGCTGGCGGCGGCCACGGCCGGGCGGGCGGCCACGGCTTCGCGGACTCATCGCGCTATAACCCCAGCGCCGGCCGGCCGTGTCATGCGGCAGACCACGGCCCTTACCTTCGGTGCACCCTGCTCCGGCGGTCACCTACCGTGAGGACCTGCCGGTCCGATAACGGCCGATATGCGCGCATTAGAGCGGGCAGCTGAGCGCAAGCATCAAGGCCGGTGCCCGCGATGATCACCTTCTTTCGCCCGGTGTCAATGATCGCCTCGTGCGCCCGTCTGTCGTGCCAGGTACTGATCCAGTGTGCGGTCGATGATCTCCTGGCTGAGAAGATCTCCGTCAGCTCCGGTAGCTGTGGCCCGCTCGGCCCGGGAGCCAGTGCAGTGGTCAGGGCCGCAGGGATGCCTAGCAGCCGGGCCGGCCGGGCAAGGGCGAGCAGGGTGCTCTGTGTTTGCTTTGGCTTATGGATGCGGCTCAATCAGCCTTCCTGCTGATCCACAAACAGCGGCATGGCGTTGTCCGGGCTGACCGGTTCGAGATGCGTGCCTGGTCACGCTTGTCATCAAGGAGCTTTCATCCGGGTCTCACGCTGCGTTCCGTGTTGCTGGTTTTCGGGCTTGTTGTGAGCTGGCCATCGCGAGCAGTGCCAAGGTGGCCGGTGCCGCCAAGAGGGCATGCCACGGCTAGGGGCGGACATCCAGGTGCGGCCTGGGGCAGTCAGCCGGCCATGCTCGATAGCGGCTGTCCGGGCGCGCCACCTTGCGCCCTGTGGAGCGCGTCCAGGGTCTCCTCTACAGTCAGCAGCACCGTCGTCGACAGCGAGCGGAACTTACCGCTGCCGGTCAGGGTGAGCACAGCGCCTGCGGCCGCGGTGTTGTCGGGTGCCTCGGCGAGGGCATAACCATCGTGGTCGCCGAAGGCGTACCACAGGCCGTGCAGCTTGCCGCCGATGGCTTCCAGCAGCGGCCCGATCGTC
>Ga0126378_10003541_pt1 | contig 11818 bp, 11 predicted proteins | sample PanSoiMetPlot_23_FD_92587 | JGI IMG/M metagenome (GOLD analysis project Ga0126378, IMG submission 92587) | Tropical forest soil microbial communities from Panama - MetaG Plot_23 | ecosystem: Environmental > Terrestrial > Soil > Tropical forest > Bulk soil | place: Panama | collected 2016-02-17
TGCGGAAGACAGTGCAGGAATGGAACCGCGAGAGCTCCGAGCAAAATTAGGGGTGCTGCGGCAGCCATCAACAAGAGATGCTGCACCATGTGGGCAGTGAGCATCTGGTGATCGAGTGCTCCCAGCGGAGAACCTAACGCGACCCACACAAACGACAGTCCGCTCAAAAACGCAACAAGCCGCGATACGGGAATTGCTCTGGGAAATGCGGTGCGACACCGCCACCAGCCCCAAACGTAGAAGATCGCAACCGCCAGCAGTCCACACGTCAGGCCCACAGGAAATGACCACGGCTCCGGCGTGTGAATGTGAGAATGCATAGCTGCTACTTGGGAGTTGACGGTTGTGAGGCTGATTCGCTTTCCAGTGCCGCGGTCTGAGAAGCGTCACGCGCCGGCGTCTGGCGCAACGGATGCAGGGTTTGGAGGAACGCTACCAGCGCAGTAGTCTCCGCAGGACTCAGATTCTTTCCGTATGCGGGCATGTTCCCACCGCCTTGTATTACCTGGCGAATGAGTTGATCTTGCGTCAGGCGCACCGCGACTGCGTCCAAAGACGGCCCGCGACTTCCTCCACCGCCCTCCAGTGAGTGGCAGTTGTGACATTGTTTGGCTTGGAATACCAGAGCGCCTCGTCTTTCCAGCGCCGTTCTTCCCTGAAGGAACTGTTTTGGAATAGGTTCGCCGCTCCACGCATTCATGGCTGGACTCCAAGGCGCGTTGCCGGCCAGATGCGTGAAGTCCCCAAGGATCACGGCAATGAGGGCGATCGAGAGCACGGCCACCGGACGTCGGCGCCAGCTCTTTTCTCCTTCTCCCGCAAAGAAGGGAAGCAGGAGTAATCCAACGATGACGATCACTGGGCCAATAAGCAGCGCCGGCGTTTCCAGCGATGGCGGCAGCAGAGAGAGCAGAGCGTAAAGCCAGAGGAAAAAGTAATCCGGACGAGGAACGGTTTGAATGATCGTGGGATCTGGCCGACCCGATGGTCCAAAAGGTCCGAAGTATAGAGCGCACGCAATGAGAAGCACGACGACAAAGGTAGAAAAGACCAGGTCTTTCCAGATCGCGTATGGCACGAAGGCGATGCCGTCCCTTGCCGTTTGCTCGTGATATTCCTTCACGTACGTCGCGCGACGAACCACGCGGCCAGGCATTGGCCATTCATTGATTCCCAGGCGAAGAACCATCAACAGGTGCACGCCCACGAACGCAATCAGCAGGCCAGGAATTAAGAACACATGCAATGCGAAGAAACGTGAGAGTGTTGCTCCCGCGATGATGGGACCACCTAACAGTAAGTGAACGATCCACGGTCCCAAAACCGGAATACGGCTGGACATGGAGGCGCCGATTCCGAGTCCCCAATATGCGTCCTGGTCGAAGCGAAGAACCTGTCCCGTAAACGCCATTCCAAGGGTGACGAGAAGAAGGAATACGCCAACGATCCACGTAAGTTCGCGAGGATACTTGTAAGCTCCGAACAAAAAAACCTGAACCATGTGGATGAGGACGATCGCCACCATGAAGTTCGATCCCCATCCGTGGACAGCCCGAATGAACCAGCCCAAGGTCACATGATGATTCAGCACTTGCAGGCTGTTCCAGGCTTCGCTTGCCGAAGGTATGTAGATAAACGCCAGCAAGACGCCGGTCACGAGCTGCACCATGAATACTGTCAGGGCTGCGCTGCCAAATACGTAAGCCCAGCTCGCAGTTTCGCGCGGGACCGGATGCGCGGCGGCGCCGCGCACGACGCTCGCAAGCTGCAGCCGCTCGTCGAACCAGCGCCCGATTTTTTCGGCTTTCAGGCGCATGATGACTTCCTGCCACCGAGTTTGGCGCTTGCTCCTGGAGTGGGTAGCTCGCCGGCATGAATCAACAACTCACCGTTCTCTACTTTGTACGGATACTGAAACAATCCGCGCTCTGGAGGTCCGGAGGCGCGGCTGCCATCCGAGTAATACGCGCCGCCATGACAAGGGCACATGAAGAGTGCCGATTGTGGGAACCAGCGCACGGGACATCCGAGGTGTGCGCAATTGACTGCAAATACCTGGAACTTCTCCCGCTCCACGCGCCGAACCCAGCAGGCAATGTTTGCCGTTTCGCCATCCCACGAGTTCACCATGGGATTGCGATAGCTGGCGAGCCGAGTCTCGCCTTCGGGAAAGTGATCGAGCACGCCGAGCGAGACCCAGGACTCCGAGTCGGACTTGCGTTCACGCAGCACTGGTGAAAGCAAAAATCCCACAACAGGAACAGCGAGCGCGGTAGCGGCCAGGCTATTGAGCAAAAGCGCGACCTTGGCGAAGAAGGCTCGTCGTGAAAGATCGTTAGAGTTGTTCATTTAGATGGTCCTGCCTTTGCCATTGAGGAGTAGGGTTGGCCGGGAAACTTAGAGCGCTGCGCGGTCATCCAGGCGACGACGTCGGTTACGTCCTGATCGGACATTGGCTTGCCGGCTACGTTTCCGCGCCAGTCAGGCGCTCCCAATTCGGGACGGCCGGCAAGTACAATCGTCCGCAGGCCCTGGTCACTGACTAACGCGAGGAATGAATCATTTGTGATAGCGCTGCCCCTGGGGCCGCCACGACCTCCTGGACCGTGACACGATTCACAGTAGATCTTATAAGCTGCCTCTCCGCGCCGCGCGTCTCCAGTTGCTTTGGCTGCATAAGCAGGCGGATTGGCTCCGTCGAGAATTCCGGGCTTTCCCCAATGCGATCGGATCTGAGTGGTGATTACATCGATCTGCTTATCCGTGAGCAATCCTCCAGCACTCTCGGCGAATGCTGACATCGAAGTTCCGGGCACGCCGTTCGAGATGACTTTCCGCATCGCTCCCTCGTCCGTAATGGCCAGATACACTGGATCGGAGAGAGCGATTGCCGCTCCTCCCCGTCCGTCAGCGCCGTGACACCCAGCGCAGTTTTCCTTGTACAAAGTGGTGAACTCCAATACCTGCTTCGGAGCGATGGCCTCCGAACCTGGCCGTGGCTGGCCATGCGGAGAGCTGCAGCCAGAGAGCAGCATGGCGCCTAGCGCCGCAGATGCACATAGATGTCGGACTGCGTTCACGGCCTTTTCTCTTTGCTTTCCCGAGTTGGCATCATTCCTGGTGCTTCAATTCCTGCGCGCATAGCGAATGACAGATTCTCGTGCGTTGGCATCCGCGACTGCTTTACGACGACCATGCCTGCAACAACGCCGAAGGCCACTTGCGAAGCCATAAACCAGGCCCAATCGATGTGGCTTTCCAGCAGCGGATTCAGCAGGCCAAGCATTGTGTACAGCAGCCCTGACCACAACACTGGGGCGATGAGTCCTCCGAGTACGATGGGTCGCTTCGGGAACATCGGGAGCATCGCTCCATACAACAATCCAACAAGCGTGGACACGAGCGCGTGCAATCCAAAAGCAATTGCAAAACTGTCCGCATGAAACGAATTCAACCCGCTGGGCACGAGTTTCAGGGATTGCGCGTGGATTACTGCCGCCAGAAGATTAATCGGATACCAGATGCTTCCGATCTTCAGCACGCCATAGGCGCAGGCCACTACGGCCATCGCTACGCTTCCTGCTAATCCGCCCTTCACACCTGCCGATACTGGATAGGTTTGGACAGGAAGCCATGCACGCTGCTGATCTTCCGCAATCGGAAAGCGCTCGACGACCCGGCGCTCAGTGGTAATCGCAATGTCCTCTCGAACCGCAAGCGGCACGACTTCTTCACGCTCGTGAGGTAAGACTTCGCGGAACCAGCCAGCGCAACCCGCCACCGTAAGCACGATTCCGAGGACGCTGAGTGAGGCGCTTGTAAGCAGGCCGGCGAACATCAAGGTAAATCCAAAAGCCAGCACTAGCGGCCATGCTGTCGGTGCAGGCAATTCGATCTCGCCTGGGGTTCGAACCTTCTCGTCCATGCGAACTGCGGACAGCGTTGCCATTCCTGCTCCTTAACGCCCGAGAACGTAAACTACGGTGAAGACGACTACCCACACTGCATCAACAAAGTGCCAGTACAAAGCCAGCACTTCGATGCGAGGCGAATGCTCCTCACGGACGCGGCCAGCCAATCCGAAGATGAGTACGATCGACAACATCACTAGACCTGCGGTGACGTGAAATGCGTGCAAGCCGACTAGTGAGTAATAAGTCGTTCCAAAAAGATTCGTTGAGATCGTAAGTCCGCGTTCATAGATCAGCCGGTGCCACTCCCTGCCTGTGCCGAACAAGAAGAGGCCGCCTAAAACGATTGTGAGCAACCACCAGCCGAGAAATGCGCCCCGTTTAGCTTTCGCAAGAGACTTTCCCGCGACGTGGACGGTAAGACTGCTCGAAAGTAGACAGATCGTGAAAAAGATCGGTGTTTCGAGCACCTCGGCCGGAGTCGGTCCGGTCAGGCTCTTACCTACATAAAAGAGATAAGCGACGACGAAAATCGTAAAGATGGCGGACTCAGCAATAATGAGAGCTGTCATTGCCACAGTGCCACGGTACGGAAGACTCCAGGCCTCGCCGCCGGGCCTTTCCATTCGCGGAATTGCGATAGCGCTCATTGTTGGCTCCCTTTATTCATAGCGGCTGTCCGGATCTTCGGGATGTTTCAAGTCCCATAATGGGCGTCGACTCTCAACGACTGGAATAGAAGCGAAGTTGTACGCAGGCGGCGGGGAGCTTACTGACCACTCAAGAGTCCACGCGTCCCAGGGATCATTCCCGGCTTTGGCTCCTTTCCAGTAAGAAATGATCATGTTTGCTACGAACACGAGAACAGCGATGGCCTGAATAATTCCGCCTATGCTGACGATAAAATTCAGCGTGTCCCAGCCCCGACCTGGCTCGTAGGTGTAAATGCGACGCGGCATGCCGAGCAGTCCGGGAATGTGCATCGTGTCGAAGGTGAGGTGGAATCCGATCACGAAGAGCCAGAAATGCCATTTCCCGAGCTTTTCACTTAGCATTCTCCCGATGACTTTCGGGTACCAGTAATAAAACGCAGCGAAAATTGCGAACACAATTGCGCCCACGATCACGTAGTGGAAATGCGCAACGACGAAGTACGAGAGACTAAGCTGCCAATCGACTGGCGCGCTGGATTGGATAATGCCGGTGAGACCAGCGACTAAGAACTGAAAGAGAAACGCGATCGAGAACAGCATGGGCGTTTTGAATTGGATCCTTCCGCCCCACATCGTCCCGATCCAATTGAAGATCTTTATTCCTGTGGGAATGCCGACTGCCATCGTGGTGATCGCGAAAAAGCTGTTGGCATACGAGTTCATTCCGACGGTGAACATGTGGTGCGCCCACACGCTCATGCTCACGAAGCCGATACATACCGTGGCCGCGACCATTACCGGATAGCCGAAAATGGGTTTCCGGGAGAACACCGGGATGATCTCCGACATAAACGCGAAGGCGGGAATAACAAGGACGTACACTTCCGGGTGTCCGAAGATCCAGAAGAAATGCATCCAGAGCACCGCTGATCCGCCCGCCTGTGTATCGAAGAAGTGGCCGCCCAGATAGCGATCCACAAGCAGCATGAGCTGAGCCGCGGATAATGGCGTAATGGCGAACAGAACCATTCCGGCCATGATCAGGTTGAGCCACGCCAGCAGCGGCATGCGGTTGAGTTTCATTCCAGGACAACGCATGCACAGAACCGTAGCGATGATGTTGATTGCCGTACCAATGCTGCCAAAGCCAGAGACCAGCAACGAGATCGTCCAATAATCGGAGCTGTGGCCGGGAGAAAATGCCCTGGCAGCCAGCGGAGCATACGCCCACCAGCCGACATCGGGCGCATTTCCCGCACCGTACAGGCCGCTACCCCCCAAAAAACTGAAGTAAAGAAGAAGGCCGCCGAGCGCCGTCAGCCAAAAACTGAAGGCATTCAAGCGGGGAAACGCCATGTCGCGTGCGCCGATCATCAACGGAACCAGGTAATTCGCAAATCCGAACACCATCGGCATTACCATGAAGAAAATCATGGTCGTCCCATGCATGGTGAACATGCGGTTGAAGACTTGCGGAGAGACAAAGTCGTTGTGTGGCCGCATCAGCTGAATGCGCATGATGATGGCTTCAATTCCGCCGATCACCAGAAAGAAGAGCCCGTAGAGGACGTAGAGAATGCCCAGCCGTTTGTGATCGACCGTAGTCAACCAGTCGTGGAGCGTCTGGATCCATGGCCGATCGCTCACTACTGGCAGACTTGGAATCGCGATCGCATCCGATGCCATAGCTTGTCCTCCAATCCTCCGATTACTGCAGCGTTTCCAGATAACGCACGAGTGCGTCTACATCCTGGTCATTAAGGTTCATGGCCGGCATCAGCGACCCGGGCTTAATTGCGTCTGGCGTGCGTATCCACACCCGCAGGTTTTCGGGTGTGTTTTCAGCTGCGCCAGACGCGATCGTGCGACGGCTCATTAAGTGGGTCAGGTCGGGACCGAAGTGTCCATTGGCGGCTGTGCCGCTGATGGAATGACAGTTGATGCAGGCGGTTGCTTCGAAAACCCTTCTGCCGGCGGTCACCGCTGCATCGTCAGTTGGCGCCTTCTGCTGCGCACGAGCCCACGCATCAAAATCCTCAGGTGTATCCACCGAGACTCGCAGCAGCATCTTTGCGTGCTGCACTCCGCAATACTGGGCACACTGACCGAGAAACACGCCCGTACGATGCGGGTCGATCCACATTTCATTGACCCGATTTGGGACTAAGTCAGTCTTGCCGCCTAGCTGAGGAACCCAGAAGCTGTGATCGGTGTCGGCAGAAAGCAATTTGAGGAACGTAGGCGTTGGATGAGCAGGGTCACTCACCGGAATGTGCAGCTCGTTGGCCGTCACAATCCCGAGTTTTGGATACCGAAACTCCCACCAGAACTGGTGTCCGATGACGGTGACCTCGAAGGCAGATGCAGGCTTAGGAGCATCCTGGATAGCGTGGATCACGCGAGCAGTGGCCAAAAACAAGACGACTACGATCAGGACTGGAATGACTGTCCATGCCAGTTCAATCTGGTTGCTTCCATACACTTGAGCTGGCTCTCGTCCAGTGTCAGTTGCCTTGTCCCGGAACTTTACGATGACATAGACCAGTAAAGTGCCGACAGCGACGAATATGATTCCCGTGATGACAAGAACAAAGATCGACAAGTCAACAATGGACTTGGCCGGGGTGGACTCGGGCGCGAAGATGTTCGTGTTTGTTGGCCTTGTTGCAGACTGAGCAACGGCGGCAACTGTGAACCAGAAGACAAGAGCGAGCATCTGAAAACCACGAGCCGTGATCGAGTTGTTCGTGCGCCGCATTTGCGTCGATCTGCTTTTCCCTGGGCTTTGCTTCCGTGATCAACTGCAGGTTGCGAGGAATCTCTGTGCGGAGTAGGCGGGCAATAGCCTACAGCAACTCCTCGACTCCTTCCAACCCCACCCTGATGATGCCCGTCGAAGAATTTGGCCACATCCCGAGTTGGAAGGAATTTTTGATGACTCGATTGGGGTATGTTCGTGGGGTTAAGACGAAATTGTTACTGGCAAATGATGCAAAGGAGACTTCGGTAAGCAGAACCGAGGGATCGACTCTTCGAGCTCAAAGTTCTTACGGTAAGATAGGAACGTAAGTTAAGCGATCGAATTCCCAGACTAAATTACTCTTCTACAACCTTTCAACAATTGAATGTCTCGATGCCCTCTTGACCCAGTAGTACATTCTCACGCAATCTCAAGATTCCATGGAACCTGCTCGTCAGGGTGGCAAGCCGACGCCCCCGGGATTCGGCGACCTCATCGGGAAAACAGTTTCCCATTATCACGTTCTCGAGGCCATCGGGGGCGGCGGCATGGGAATGGTTTTCCAGGCAGAGGACCTCAAGCTTGGTCGTCGTGTGGCGCTTAAGTTCCTGCCGGAAGAACTGGCAAGCGACCCGGTGGCCCTGCGCCGCTTCGTGCGGGAGGCGCAAACAGCGTCGGCACTGAACCATCCCAATATCTGCACGATCTACGAAATCGAAGAGCACGAGGGCCAGCCATTCATTGCCATGGAACTGCTGGAAGGGGACAATCTGCATCACTGCATGGCCGCGTTAGAGCCGATGGGCTTTCCGCTGGATTCAATCGTCGACATCGGGATTCAAATCTGCGATGGATTACAGGCCGCGCACGACAAGGGCATCATTCACCGGGACATCAAGCCGGCGAACCTCTTCGTGACGAAGTTAGGGACGGTAAAGATCCTGGACTTTGGCATAGCAAAGCCGGCAGAGATCGGAGAGGGAGAGGAAAATGATGCTCTGGACGTCTCGCCGGCGCCAGCTTTTCCAGCGGCAAGCGACAACAGTCGTGGAAGTGTTCATCATGTGGTCACAAATCTGACGCGTACCGGGACGACCTCAGGCACTGTCGGCTATATGTCTCCTGAGCAGGTGCGCAAGGAAAAGTTGGACGCGCGCACCGATCTCTTTTCCTTTGGACTCGTGCTGTATCAGATGGCAGCTGGCCAGCGCGCCTTTAAGGGTGAGACGGTAGCCGCCGTGCACGACGCGATTCTCAATCAGAGGCCAGTTCCAGCACATGATGTAAACCCAGGGATCCCGATCGCACTCGACGACTTGATTACCAAGGCGCTGGAGAAGGACCGCTCGCGGCGGTACCAGTCTGCCAGCGATTTTCGCTCTGATCTCAGGAGCCTGCGGCCGGGTGCGGATTCGGGTCACGAGGCGGCGATTGCCGTGGTGCCCATAGTAAGGCGGCGTGCCCTTCCGCGCTGGGTAGGGGTGGCGGGGGCCGCGCTCGTGGTTGCTGCGATTGTGGGATTGCAGTTGCTGAGGATGTCCGGTGGGCGGGCAGTGGATGCGATCGCGGTGCTGCCGTTCGTGAATGCGACTAATGTTGCCGACAACGAATACCTGAGCGATGGAATCACCGAAGACTTGATCAATACGCTGTCGGAATTGCCGAAAGTAAAGGTGGTGGCGCGCAGCACTGTGTTCCGATTCAAGGGCAAGGATGACGACCCAGCCAGGATTGGACAGCAACTCAAAGTAGATGCAGTGCTGACCGGACGCGTCTCGGAACATAACGGCGAACTCAGCATCCAGACTGATCTGATTAACACTGCCGACGGCACTGAGATGTGGGGAGCGCAGTACTCGCGATCGAAGCCGAACCTAATGACCCTGCGCGGCGACATCGTAAACGAAGTGGCGGCGCGGCTTCGAGCTAAGGTTTCCGGCGAGCAGCATGAAGAAATGACCAAGCCCGAGACGCGCAATTCCGAGGCCTATGATCTTTACCTCAAAGGCCGATATGCCTGGAATCAGCGCGGTGGAGATAACGTGCGCGCGAGCATCGATGCGTTTCGGCAGGCGATTGTAGCCGATCCCAATTTCGCACTTGCGTATTCGGGACTGGCTGATGCCTATTCGATCGCACCCCCCTACGGCGTGTCGACACCGAAGGAGGCGCATGCGCTGGCTTTGGCCGCAGCGACCAAAGCACTGCAACTCGAACCGAATCTCGCCGAAGCTCATGCCGCCATGGGAGCTGCACTGGCACACACGCGACAATGGGAAGCGGCAGAGAAGGAATTCAAGCGTTCCCTGGAACTCAACTCCAACAACGCCTCAGCGCATTATCTCTATGGGTTCGAGCATTTGACGCCGACGAACCGTCTGGATGATGCGGCGCGAGAATACCGAGCGGCGCTTGAGATTGATCCGCTCTCTCCAATCATCAACGGCAATTACGGCGTCTTGCTGTTTATGCAGCACAAGTATGACGAATCCATACACCAGCTGAAGAAGACTATGGAGCTGCAGCCGAGTTTCACTGTCACATCGCTGCGCATGGGCGACTTGCTCGCGCTTAAGGGTGACTTCAAGAACGCGGCCATTCAGCGGCGTGCATATTTTCCTAAAATGGAAATTGCTGAGCACGTCGACCCGCAGAGTTATGGGAGGGCAACAGTCGAAGCGATAACTAAGCTGACTGGATACCAGCCAGACTATCTCACTGCAGAAGCATGGGTGTGGGCCGGAGACCAGGACAAAGCATTTGAATATCTACAAAGAGGCTGCGCAGAAGAAGACAATCTGGAGCCAGTATTTCTGCGCAGCCCGTCGTTTGATCCTATCCGCTCCGACCCACGTTACGCCGAGGTAACGCGGTGCCTGAGGGTGCCGGAGTAGAAACGTTAACTTACAGTTGAATGATTCCCCGACGGACCGCGATGGCTACCGCCTGAGTGCGATCGTTGGCGTCTAGCTTGTCCATGATGTGCTTCATATGAACCTTCACGGTCTCTACCGCAATGAAAAGCTTCTTCGCGATGTCCTGATTCCGGTTTCCTTCGGCGGCAAACCGTAGAACCTCGGTTTCGCGTTCGCTGAGGGATTCGTCGCCGAAGTGCTCTGCAAGTCCGGCAGCGATCTCTGGTGGAACACACCTCTTGCCGGCGTGGACCTGACGAATCGTCGCAAGCATCTCTTTGGGCGGCATGCTTTTCAGCAGGTACGCCTGTGCTCCCGCCTTCAGAGCGCGGTGAATCTCGACATCGCCTGTCGACGTCGTGAGAATGATGACGCGAGCGCCGGGAAACTCATTTCGGATTGCGATCATTGTCTCAATGCCGCTCAGATCCGGGAGTCTGAGGTCCATGAGCGTAACATCTGGTTGTAGCGCGCGAAACTTTTCAATCGCCTCCTTCCCGTTCGAAGCAGACGCTTCAAGCCTCATATCAGGTTGAGTATTGATAATTGCGGCGATCCCCTCACGAAGCAGTGGATGGTCTTCGACACTCAGGATTCGTATTTGATCAGCATTCGTCATATTCGGCTCCTCGTACTTGAATTGAAGGTCCCGATTGTGAACAAGTTTTGTTGTGGGAAAGAATCCCAGATCCATGAAAGAACCACAAAAAAGTGGGTGACTATTAGTTGTTTCGATTTCTAACATCGATGCGCTTCCACCCAAAAAGTCGGGCATCCATTGACCACACGCCCGGTCCCAGCAGAGCCAGTGCAATGCCCACAGATGCCAGAAGAAAGTTGGCCCACGGATCTCCGGCTTGCGAAATGCCTTTCCAGGCTCCAACGATTGCCACTAACAATCCTGCGACCGGCGTCCACAACCCTGCGAAGAGGAGTATCGCGACGGCGATTGCAACTGCATCCAGGAGCATTGGCTGGGTCCGTAGTCGCGCGAGCCCTTGAGCAGTTAATGAAATAGCAGTTGCCAAACGCATTAATAGAAGACCCACGCCTGGCCCGCCAGTGGCAAATGTTGAAAATAGTCGTCGCAAAATTCGCTCGATTTCGAGGCTATCCAGTTCAGGAACGCGCAAAAAGCCTCAATAGGGCCCGACGAACTACCCCTTTCGAGGAAGGACGGGACAATGCGTAGAGCAAGAACAGGGAGAATTACAGGGGAGTTTTCGAATTCGGTCTGGAAATCGTCGAATTCTGCCCAAAACCTGCAAAATTCGCTTAAAGGCAGGGAATTAACAGGGACTTCTGTGGATTTCTCGCTAAGTCGCCGTCAACAGAGTGCTTAGTCCTCTTTTCGAAGGGATGCAAAAAAATGAAGAGGGAATCCGCAGGGAGCGTGTCTCACCAGATGAAATATTTTCCTACTCCCGCTCCAATTCGATAATTCCGCGCTTCACTCCGATCATTGCTGCGTGGGTTCGATCGTTTGCACCCAATTTGGAAAGGATGTTCTTCACCCGACCCTTAACGGTTTCTTCGGTCACGGAGAGCCGTGCGGCGATCTGCTTGTTGGCATTCCCGGCGGCAATCAGTTTTAGGACA
>Ga0126378_10003542_pt1 | contig 11817 bp, 17 predicted proteins | sample PanSoiMetPlot_23_FD_92587 | JGI IMG/M metagenome (GOLD analysis project Ga0126378, IMG submission 92587) | Tropical forest soil microbial communities from Panama - MetaG Plot_23 | ecosystem: Environmental > Terrestrial > Soil > Tropical forest > Bulk soil | place: Panama | collected 2016-02-17
CTATCCGGATTCTCTCTCCATTTAAAAATTGCTTAGCGTCGCTAAAGGTTAACAGGCGTTAACTAAAAATCGAGGTCGTTAGCAAAGGTAACTATCTCTAGGCTTCTGACCTGCATAAACAGGTAGTTGAAGATTACATGATTAGTCATCAAAACTATATTAGTTAGCATAGCTAATTAGTTCAGGCAACGAATTCGGCGCCAGGAATTGTTCGAGAATGACATGCGTGTTGTTCGAGGGCAGCCCGGGTCAGAATCCAGCGCGTAGTCGATATTCCAGGTCACTGGCCGGCTTCGCGAGCCTGAGCCGCCCGGATGTCGTCGTGCTGCGCGTGAAACAGCACGTCGAGCGGGTAAATCTCCCGCAGGTTATGGGCGTCCAGGACTGCGACTGCCATTGCGTCGGCGTACCCGTTCTGGTAAGCGGCCAGGTACAGGTCGTCCAGATGGCCCTTACCGTAATCCAGGCCGAGCATGCCGTACGCCGCGTCGACCGCATCGGCTCGGCGCTGCCCGCGTTTTTTCAGCCATTTGCGAGGTTTCACGACTCGTCGTGCTTTCTCAGCAGATATTGCAGCTCGTACCAGGCTTGCAGCCGCTTGCTCCGCAGCTGGAGGATCTTCACCGACAGCTCCGCCGCGGTGAAGCTGCCGGTGGCGTACCTGGTGTACCCGCTGATGCGGCCGTCGAGGTACTCGATTTCCTCCGCTTTCGCGGCGATCTGCCGGCGCAGGCTGACCGGCTGCAGGCGTCGTATGGCTGGCTGTGGTGGGACGGCTGCGGGCTCGCTTGCCCTGGCTGGCTGCGGATTCCCGGCTGCGTATTCCCGCTCGGCGCGCTTCTCGGCTTCCCGGATCAGCTCGTCCCAGGGGATGGCTATTTCTTTCTCAAGCTGGATGAGCCGCGCGGCCCGCAGCTTCTTTTCCGCGGCCCGGCGGTCGGTTGCGCGGCTCCGGGTGATGGTGCGGGCGGTCAGGAGGATCATGGCCAGGACAAGCAGGAAGAAGCCCCAGGCGTAGAGCGTGCTCCAGAGCTGGTAGCTCATATCAGCCGCCGGCGTTCTTCCTCGCGGATCTGCCGCTCGCGGACGCTCGTGCGGACCGTGTTGTAGATGTTGCTGAGCGCGGTGAAGGTCACGGCCCATGCCGCGACGAGCAGCCATGTCCAGACGGCGTGATCCGGGGCTATGACGCCGCCGGCGAAAGCTAGCACCAGGCCGGCCAGGATCAGGAACGCGGTCCAGCGGGTGAGCTGCCCGTTGTCTTTCATAGCAGGTTCTCTTTCTCGTCGTAGGTTACCGGGCGCCCGTCCGGCCAGTACAGCGGCACCGAGTCACGGGGGCCGATGTCATGCCGGACATCCATGTGCAGCGCGGTGCCGGAGAGCCCGTGCAGATACGCGCCGCAGATTGCGCACCGGAGGATCATTGGCGGCTCTCATTCCATGGCTAGTTAATCCACTCTGGCTGCGGGTCAGGACGACAGGAACCTGATCGATTTAACGGGATGCAGTTCATTCCAGCCGTGTTCGGCGTCCAGCACGAATGATCCTGTGACGGCGATGTGCTGTCCCGGCTGGACGACGGGCACGTCTGAGTGGTACCCGGCGCAGGCAGCCACGGCGTCAGCCTGGGTCACCTGGTTCGAGCAGACAGGTTCGAGCACCAGGTCGCCGTGCTGCTCGGCAACGTTCACGGAGTTGATGTAGCCGATGTCCGCGGGATCGAGCCGCAGCATTATGTGGTAGTCCCCGTCCGGTTCTTTCCGCACGCCGGCCACGGTCCCGGTCACCGTGACACAGCCGTTAACGAGGATGTGCAGCCGCTGCGGATGGTAGACGTGCTGCCACAGGACCGGGTCGCACAGACGGCTCTTGACAGATGGCTGACTGGCACTGGCTGGCTGCGTGCTGGTGAAGCCGGGGACGTTCGCGGTAGCGGAGACGCCGGAGAGCCCTGGCTGACTGGCCGGCTGTTGCGGCCCGGAAGCGGTAGTGCAGGCGGTCAGGAGTCCCATGGTTAGCATCACCGCAACGGCTGCGAGTTTTCTCATGTCTTCTATAGTATCATTCTCGTCCCGGCGGCAGCCCTAGCAGGCACCGTTCCCGGTGGATCGCGCTCCGGAGGGGCTGGTCGCAGTCATCGCAGATCCTGCGCGGGTCGTAGCGGCGCTCAGGCGGTGCGGCCCAGGGCATCTCATCGTTCCCGCTGCCCTTGTAGACGTAGTTCTTGCGTTCTGGCAGCCCGTTCCGCTGACCGCCGAGGCCTGTTCCCCGGACCTTCATGCTGTATCCTCTCAAAGGTGTCCGTTACAGTATTCAGGATAGCCGGGTTTCCGGCAGTTCCCGGCAGTCTGGTGAAGTTATGGCAAATCTCTGGGAAGTTCGTCCTGGCTGGCTGCCGTACCTGAAAGCTCATTACCTGCTTGCCGGGCTCCGGACGCTTTATGACTACGAGACGTCGTGGCAGCCGGATCGCGCGACTGGCTGGGTGTACGCGGAAGACACGGCAGGAAACCGGAAGATCGGCCTGCAGCCCGCGCTGTGGCCTGGCGCACTGGCGGAAACAGGCCCGGCACTGCTGGACGAACTGCACCAGGAGACTGGCATCCGGTATGAGGCAGCCTGTTATCAGGCGTATAAAGACGGGGCCGGGACCGGCTGGCACTATGATGCCGACTGGCCGGAGCAGGCCGTTATCTCGCTCGGCGTTACCCGCACGTTCGGGATGAAGGGCCGCACCGGGCGCGGTGAAGTCTTTTTCCCCGTCAGCCAGGGGGACCTGCTGGTCATGCATGCCGGCTGCCAGGAAGCATACGAGCATAACGTGGTAAAGGAAGACGTGCAGGGTGAGCGGGTGTCGCTCGTTTTCCGCGCGGCTAAAGTGTAGGATTTGCGCAGGCCGAGGCGCGTGACCTAGGACGCGAGCCGGAAGATACGCCCCGAAGGGAATCTCCGGCAAATGGCCATTTCGGATGTCTACACCGTTGACTCGGGCGCAGTCGCGACTGCTACCACCTCGCAGACTCCCCTCCTGGAGCTGCGCACTGCTGCCACCAAGCGCGCGTTCATCGTCGGTGTCCGGATGAAGGTCGGCAAGACGTCCGCGGCGGCCGGCAACACCTCGCTGTTCACGCTCGCCAGGGCCGGCAACTCCCCGTCCGGCGGCACGGCCGCGAACCTGCGCCCGAATGACGCCGCATCGGCAGCCGCGATCAGCTCGGCGTTCATCGGCTCCTGGACCATCGCGCCCACTCTCGGCAACATTCTCGCGGAATGGATCCTGCCGGAGACGACCGGAAGTATGTGGGAAGAATTTCCTCCCCTCGGCTATGAGTGGGTGGCCGGCGTTTCGACGTCCATTGTCGCGTTCATCACCAACACGGACGCTACCTCGACGCCCATCGAAGTCCAGTTCGTCGTTTCCGAGTGATGTGGCGTTCTTCGGCGGTATCCAGGTCCGTCAGGGCGTAGCGGGCGGGACGCCGCCGGCCGCGCCCACGTCAGTCACCAGTTTCACCCGGGACTCCGGGGCGAATATCGCGTTCCTCGCCCCGGTTGTCACCGGCAGCGGGCCGGTCACGAGTTATACCGTCACGCCGTATGTCAGCGGGGCGGCGCAGTCCCCGACGACGGTGGCGGCCGGGAGCATGAACACGATCACCGGCAGCGACGGCAATACCTACCTGCATACCGATATTACCGGGCTGACGAACGGCACGACGTACACGTTTACCGTGCTGGCCCGTAACAGCGCGGGCGGCGCCGGCCCGGAATCGTCTCAGTCGGGGGCGAACACGCCGCTGGCTAACCTGGTGTACGGCGATCATTTCAACGGTTCCGCGGGCGGCCCTATTCATCCTGAGTGGTATGTCTACAACCGGTGCGGGTACATCGCCCAGAATGAGGTTGAGTGGTACCTGCCCTCGCAGGTGGCGCTGGACGGCTCATCCAGCCTGAAGCTGACGGCTACGAAAACCGCGCATTCCGGGCCCTCCTACCCGTCTGACGGGAACACGGTGCGGAATCAGACGTGGCTGTCGGGAGCGGTGCAGTCGAATACCAGGACATGGACGCCTACTTCCGGCAACACGATGACGTTCGAGGTCAGCCAGCAGATCTGCCCGGATATCGGCGGCGGCATGTGGCCGGGCTGTTTCTGGCTGGAGGGGTCGGATTTCCTCACCGCGTGGAAAACGGACCCGAATCAGACTGGCTGGGATTCTACCGGCAAGGCAGAGATCGACGTGGCCGAGTGGAATCCGTCGATCGTGTTCAGCCCGGACAATTACCTGAATAACAGCTGGGACAGCTCCACCCCGTATACGGCGAACGTGAACACGAGCACGGACTTCTCGGCCGCCCAGCATATTTACCAGTGCCTGTGGAAGCCGAGCGCGCCGTCGATCACGTTTAAGCGGGACGGCACTCAGACCGGCACCTCCGCGGCGCACGTCCCGGCGGTAGGAGCTAACTTTTTCCTGCTTATCTACCTGCAGATCATCGCGGGATCGGCAACGGCCACGCAGAGCTGCTTCATTGATTATGTCCGGGTTTTTGACGGCCCTTAGGAGAACAAGATGGCATACCAGCAATGGTGCGGGCTCCTCAACGGGGGCAACCCGGCGACGACCGGCGCGGGCGCGGTGCTCAACACGGCGGCGACCGCGGCGATATCCCCGCAGGCGAGCGTTGCCAACCAGGACGTCGCGGTCGTGGCGGCAGCCGGCCAGCCGCTGGGCTGGTACCCGGGGCTGTTGCTGCGGGTGGAGGCGCGGGGCTTCCTGACCACCACGACCATTTCCACGACGGCGACGATCTTCCTGCGGGCTAACAAGACGAACAGCGGCACGTTCGTCACGCTTGCCACCCCGGTGGGCATTACTACCGGTACTACGGCGATCACCGGTATCCAGTGGGAAGTCAACGCGCTGATCCGGTGCACGGCCATCGCCAGCTCGGGTAATACAGTGTCCACGCAGGGCAAGCTGACGATGGGCAACTCCGGCGCGGCCGTTCCCGCGAACCCGATCGCGCTGACCGGCACGTCCGGCATCGGGCCGCTGTTCATGCCTAACGCATCCGGTGAAACCGCGGCGGCCGTGGACACCACTGTTTTCCAGGGCATCCAGCTGGCCGGGACGCTGGCCGGCGCGAACGCTACGATCCAGCTCACCCAGTGGATCGTGGAGGCGCTCGACTAACTGGCTGCCAGCGGAAGGGTGATGCCGGGCAGGAGGTGAGCTGTGTCCATCACCGAAGGCACGCAGCCTGCTGCCGTTACCTGGACCGGCGCCTGGTCAACGGCCCAGACGACAGCCAGCTTCACTCCCGAGGCGGGCGCGCTGCTCGTCGCGCTTGTTTCCGGTGACGGTAACTCGTCCGCCACCGTCACCGCGAGCGTTACCGACTCGCTGAGCGGTACGTGGACGCTGCTGAAGCGGCAGAACGCCGGCGTTACCGGGGTAGTCGGCGGTACTGCCGAGGTATGGTGCCGGGACTCGCCGGGCACGGCGCTGACCGTCTCAGTGACCGGCAGCGCGCAGCAGCAGCCTGGCGGCCAGCTGATCGTCCGTACCCTGATCGGCGCGAAGGCCACAGCGCAGCAGAACGGCGCGACCGGCGGTGCGACGACTCAGGCTGCGGCCGTCCAGGTGAGCGTCGCCGCTGGCACCGGCAACCGGATCTACGGCGCGGCGTTCAACTTCGACACCAGCACCGTTATGACGCCGCTGGCGAACACGACGGTCATCAATGCCTTCTCGGACGCCACTAATGGCGATACCTGGGAAGCATTCAAGTCATCCGCTGACACGGCGGGCACGGCGACGTACGGGTATTCCACGACGCACAACGGCATGATCGCGGCCGTTGAGATCCTGGCGATTCCCACGTCGGCGCTGGCTCCGCAGCCGGTGCTCATCCCGCCCGGCATGCAGTCGCCGCAGGCATTCAAGTTCATTCCGCAGCCAGGTCCGTTCACCATCCCGCCGGCGCCGGCTATCACTCCGGTGCCGGAGGTCATGCCGAACCTGGTGATCGCCAGGCGCAGGGCAGCGCGGGCGGTTGTGCAGTTCATCCAGGTTGCCACCCAGAATGCGGCTGTCGTTACCGGCATTAACGGCACGGCCCCTGATCACCTGGTCGTCGCGAGACGTGCATCCGCACGTGCATACGTCCGGTTTAACCCGGTTGAGACAACGAACCTGCCGCAGGGCAGCATTCCGGATCACCTGGTGGTTGCGCGCCGCGCATATGCACGTGCATACGTCCGGTTCACGCCGGTCGTTACGCTGAACGGGCCGCCGTACGGGTTCACCGAGGCCCAGGTGCGCATGCGCCGCCCGTACCCGTCCCGGGCATACGTGCGGTTCCGGCCGGTCAGCACCACGAACGCGGCAGTGGTCACCGGCATTAACGGCACGGTTCCGGATCACCTGGTCATCGCGCGGAGAGGCGCGGCGCGGGCGTTCTGGCGCGGCACTGCTCCCGTTACTTCTAACCTGCCGCAGGGCAGTCAGCCTGACGGCCTGGTCAGGCGCCGCAGCACCGCCAGGGCAGTCATTCACGGTGTTCCGCCGGGATTCGCCAATAACCTGCCGGTCCCGAACATCGTGGATCACCTGGTTATCGCGCGCCGGGCGTCCGCACGTGCATATGCACGGTTTACGCCGGTTATCACGGTTAACGCGGTTCCTGGCGGCCCGGTTAACGGTACGGTCCCGGACCACCTGGTGATTGCCAGGCGTCCGGTAGCGAGAGCATACGTGCAGTTCATTCCGGTCAGGACGGTAAATGCGGTACCGGTTACGCCGGTTAACGGCACGGTCCCGGACCACCTGGTGATCGGCCGCCGTACCGCAGCCCGGGTGGTCTGGCGGCCGACGCTGACCGAGACGGCCAACCTGCAGAACGGGAATCAGCCGGACGGGCGCGTGTACCGGCGCAGTGCTGCTCGTGCATACTGGCGCCCGACCGGGACGGAGACCGTCAACCGGCCGCCGAACGTCGCGCAGGCCGGCGCGCTGATCCGGCGCAGGAACAGGGCCCGCGGTCAGTGGCTCGGGTTCGTCGCTCCGACTGTCAACCAGCCGCCCCCGCCGTTCGACAAGGGATACTCGGTGAACTGGACCGTGACGGAGGCGGCATCGATGAAGGCGAGCGTAGGCGAGGCCGCGAGCATGCAGGCTGCGGTGAAAAAGAGCGCTAGCTCGCAGTCCGGCGTGAGCTGATCAGTGCACGTGCAGGGTAACGTGCTCCACGAACAGGATCACGAAGACGAGCACGATGAGCGCGGCGAGGACGAACCATATCCAGCGAGGCATTCCGGTCACCTCCGCCTGAGTGCTACCCGCGCGCTGGAAGCCCACACTTGACAAATCTGTCTCTTAGGGTATGATCGAGGTACGCAGACTGGATCCTGCCAGGGAGTCCCGGTCTGATTACCAGCGGGCCGGGGCTTTCTTTTCCGAGAAGGATAGACGCGAATCAACGTCGCCATGGAGGGACATCGCGATGATAACCATGCTGATAGTGATAGTGCTGATTTACCGGCTGATCCCGGCCCGGGTGCGCCGGGTCTGGTCGTTCGGTGCTTCGACATCGCACCTGGTACTGGCTGATCTGCGGGCCTGGGAAGGGCCAGGCGCGCTGGCGTATTTTGCCCGGTGCGCGAAGCCGAGACTTGGCAGTAAGCCGGATCCGGCATGGGATACCGGATTCCCCTAGAACAGAAGGACCGCCAGGGCCCGGTCGTGACGGACGTTTTGCAGCTATGCATGGCCGGGCCTGTTGCACCGGAAAGAGGACAGCAGATGTCAGACGAGATAGCGACTCTAAAAAGGCAGCTGAAGAAGGAAGGCTATGAGGTTGTTCCGGACGGCCAGGGTCACTGGCGTGTGCGCCGGCCCGGTCAGCGGGGTTTTCTCACGGCACTTCCCGCGTCTACACGGGATCAGCGCGTGGTGAAGAACTTCCGCCGGGACCTGAGACGTGCCGAAGCCGGCATCGGGGCCAGTCAGCTGAGGGCACCACGATGAGCTGGGAGGCAGTCGTGAAACTTGATATCGGGGCGTGCGGCGAGTGCGGTGCCATTACGAAAATCGTGAACAGTGACGGGAAGGGCATCGATAACAGCGAGCAGCACCGGGAGCATCACCGGAAGCTTCGGGAGGCCGTGAAGGCTATCGCTGAGGAGGTGTTCAAGACTACGATAAAGTCGTGATGACCCTCGTAGAGGCCGTGCGGAACGATCTCGCCCGGCTCCCGCCTGAGATGCGGGTCGGCGGGATTGCCCAGTCAGCACTCCTCTGCGCGCAGGCCCTCGACCAGGGTGACCTGCTTCCCCGGGATTTCCAGGCGCTCATCCGCGAGCTGCGTCTTGCCCTGGCTCATCTTCAGGACACCGCACCGGGAGACCGCCGGGGCGACACGACAGACGAGGTGAGGCGCAAGCGGGAAGAGCGTCTCGCGGGTGGCAAGAGTTAACTAGAGAACCGCAGCCCGGCAGCAGCCGTAGCCTGAACCCGCAGCCATGATGTACTAGCCAGCCAAAGCCCTACAGCCATTGTTCCTGAGCCAGCCAATGTGCTGCAGCCATCGCTGAACAGTTAGCCATGGAACCGGAGACGCGTGCATACTGTGTAAGTGGTTAGCGTCGCTAAGAAAGCACCCCCGCCCGTGCCATCCGGTTCTCAGGAGCCCAGATTCTGGTCGGCCCCGCCCCGGCACCGGAAGAAGGAGCCGGGCTGTGAAACCTGCAGCCGCTGGACGGGCGGCATTTACGCGCGCATCGGGTGCGGGGATTACGCGGCGACGGAGCTGCTACGCGAGTGGGCTCCTTACTACGGGTATCTTCTTGATCCGTGGCAGCGGTGGTGGCTGACTGAGGCGACGGGCGTACGGCCGGACGGCCGCTGGGCTGCCTTCGAGGTGGCCGGCATCGTCAGTCGGCAGAACGGGAAGAACACGGCGCTTGAGATCCGTGAGCTAGGCGGCCTGTTCCTGTTCGGTGAGTCGATGATTATTCATACGGCGCACGAATTCAAGGCCGCCGCCGAGCATTTCCGCCGGGTCCGCGACACGATCACCAACTATAACGAGCTGTCCGCGCGGGTGAAACGCGTCATGACTTCGCACGGTGACGAGGCCATCGAGCTGAAGCCCGTGCCGACGCTGATTTTCGGCAGTAACGGTACCCGGGTCCGCAAGTCAGTGACAGCCCGGCTCCGGTTCCTGGCTCGCTCGCGCGGTTCTGGCCGGTCGTTCACCGCCGACTGCGTGGTGTATGACGAGGCGATGTTCCTGACTGACGAGCAGGTTGGCGCCTCGATGCCTACCATGTCCGCGGTCCCGAATCCGCAGATGTGGTATACAGCGTCGGCCGGCTATAAGGATTCGATTCAGCTGGCCATGGTGCGGCGCCGGATCATGCGCGGCGATCCCACCGTGATGGGGGCGGAGTGGTCTATTGACCCGCACCTGGAAACCTGCCATCGCGATGAGGTGCACGGCCGGCGCGCGAATCATTTCATCGTCTGCGACAAGCATGACGACCGGGATAAGCCGGAATCCTGGGCGAAGGCCAATCCGGCGTACGGGGCCCGGATCAGCGCCGAGCATGTTGCCAAGGAGTTCGCCGCGATGTCCCCGATGGCGTTCGACCGCGAGCGGCTCGGCGTCGGGGACTGGCCATCGGACGAAGAGCCGTGGTCGGTCATCTCCGAGGACGCCTGGCAGCAATGCGTCATGGACAATCCCGGTGGCACGGTGCGCCCGATCGCCTTCGCGGTCGACGTGAACCCGGAGATGACTGTCACGACCATTGCCGCCGCCTGGGAGCGCCCGCAGCATGATGGCGAGAAGCGCGTCGTGCTGGAGATCCCGCGCGGCTGCTCGCGTGAGGGCACCGCTTGGGTCATCCCCCGGTTGCAGGAGCTGCGGGTGAAGTGGAAGCCCGTCGCCATCGTCATGCCGCGCAACGGGGCCGGCGCCGGATTGATCAACAAGGCGGAACAGGTGGGCCTGGAGGTCCTGGTGGCGGTCAGCAGCGATGAGGCGGCAGCGTTCACCCAGCTGGTCACCGCGGTGCGCAATAAGGCAGTTATCCATCTCGGCAAGGCGATGGCACCGGCCCTCTGGCAGGCTGTCGCCACCGCGGAGACCCGTGACATCGGGGACGGCGGGCGCGGCTGGTCACGGCGCGACAGCGGAGAGGATATTACGCCGCTGACCGCTGTCACGCTGGCGCACTGGGGGCTTATTAAGCGACGGCGGTCCTATGACATCCTGCGATCGATCGGCTGACCGGCCCCGGCTGGCTCATATCACCTGGCTGCGGGTTAGTGTGCCCGCTGCTTGTGGCGGGACACGTCCAGGACTGGGTGGTTGCAGACGGGGCAGCGACTGCGCCTGTCACCGCTGCCCTGCTTGGCTGCCCTGATCCGGGCGTCGTGTCCTTTGCCTTTGTGTCCTGACCGCATCTTCTTATGGTGGCGGCGTGGTCCCTCAGGACGATTTCCCTCTTTACGTGGCAATATTTTCCGCCATTGACGGCTGGCGCGGGCCGCGTGAGTTTGTTATCCGTCTTTTATAGTATATACAGGATGCTCAGATGTCAACTCCGTAGCGGCGAGCTAGCTTGTTACGGCTGGCTTAAGGATCATGGCTGCGTGACCCGGGAGGGATTCGAACCCCCGACCGTCTCCTTAGGACGAAGCAGCTCTATCCACTGAGCTACCGGGCCGTAGAGTCGCGCCCGGGAGTCGAACCCGGTACCGATGAGGTTGCAGCTCATCTCCCGGCCGGCGAGATGCGCGACATGGTACTCCCGCCCGGGGTCGAACCGGACATCCGTCCTTCGGAGGGACAGCGGCAGATCCGCTGCCGGGAGCTTTATGGCAGCTAGTGATCACCACCGTGAGCCGCCTTGCGCGACCCCGGATACCGGTACCGTGCGTGGTACCGCGACGCACCCTGCTCAGGACCCCGCTGCCGGAAGATCCCGGGCCTAGTGCATTGCAGTGATCGTGGGCCGGGGAGGACTCGAACCTCCGGGTGGGGTGCCTGATTTACAGTCAGGTGCGGTCGCCGCTGCGCCACCGACCCGTGAGCAGAGAGGGTCGCACGGGAGTCGAACCCGCTAATTCCAGCCTCACAAACTGGTCCCGCATCCGTTTGGGTTGCGACCCGGTAGCCAGCCAAGGACTCGAACCTTGATTACCTGTTTGTAGGACAGGCGCTCTACCTTTGAACTAGCCGGCCTTATTGCGTGCGTCCGGAGGGAGTCGAACCCCCGATCTCCTGGTTCGTAGCCAGGTGCCCTATTTCCGTTAGACCACGGACGCATGGCGGTGACGAGGGGATTTGAACCCCCGGCTTCCGGCTTGACGGGCCGGCACTCTTACCACTGAGTTACGCCACCATGGCTCTGGTACCTGGATTCGAACCAGGAGGGACAGGTTAACAGCCTGCTCGTTTACCGTTAACGGATACCAGATTGTAAAGCAGCTGCGGCCTTCTGGCTGGCTTGAGGATCGCGGCTGTTTAGTGGCGGGAGAGGGATTCGAACCCCCGGCCTCTGGGTTATGAGCCCAGCGCGCTTCCGAACTGCGCCATCCCGCTTTGCGTGACCCCTGACGGTTCCGACCCGTCTCCCTCGGCTTGAAGGGCCAAGATCCTAGCCATTAGACGAAGGGGCCTTGCGTGGTCCTGGAGGGAATTGAACCCTCGTTGCCGGCTTGAGGGGCCGGCGTCCTGGCCGCTAGACGACAGGACCATGGTACGCCCGGCGGGACTCGAACCCGCGTTGTGCTGCTTAGAA
>Ga0126378_10003543_pt1 | contig 11815 bp, 11 predicted proteins | sample PanSoiMetPlot_23_FD_92587 | JGI IMG/M metagenome (GOLD analysis project Ga0126378, IMG submission 92587) | Tropical forest soil microbial communities from Panama - MetaG Plot_23 | ecosystem: Environmental > Terrestrial > Soil > Tropical forest > Bulk soil | place: Panama | collected 2016-02-17
GCACCACGGTTTCAGTGTGACGAATATCGTAGTCCGGCCGCTCGCAACGTTTATCTACAACTACATTTTCCGCTTGGGATTTCTTGATGGGCGTGAAGGGCTGCTTCTGCATCTCTATCACGCAGTCTATGTCTCGTGGAAGTATGCCAAGGCCTGGGAACTGGCGCGGAACGCGAAACAAGCGAACTAGCAGAGACGACTCCCCCGTCGGTCAACCACTCGCTTTCCCCGATAACCTTGAGTTTCGGAACTATTTAGTTGCAAAAGCAGGGTGACGTTGTCAGTTCTTGCAGGCGTGCGCGATGCTTCGCTAACATGTGCCATGCGAGGCTGGCTTTTACCGGTTCTCGGGGCCGCGATTGTGATCGCGCTCCCACGTCTCCATTTTCTCTCGACGCACACACAACCGAATACTTCGGGCGGCGTGAGCCTCGTTACAAGGTCTACTACGGAACGCAAGTCATCGACGGATCTTGAAATTGCCGGGGATCTCGCCGGTTCACCGGAAGGAAATGTTCGTTATATCGCGCGGCAGGATTTGCTGAGCTTGCCGCAAGTTAGCTTCCGGGTAGGCAACGACCCGAATTTTAGTGTGCCTACCGAAGTCAGCGGTGTTTTGCTGCAAAACCTGGTGCATGAACTGGCCGCATCCCCTGCAAACGATTTGGTTGTTGCCATTTGTGCGGACAACTATCGCGGTTATTATCCGGTGGCCTATTTGACGGAGCATCTTCCGGTCCTGGTACTGAGCGTGAACGGCCTTCCGCCCGAGCGCTGGCCGAAAGATCCCGAACGGCATGGTTTGGAGATGGGTCCGTACTTGATTACTCATCAGGACTTCAAACCTGCATTCAAGATTCTTGCGCATGAAGACGAACCACAGATTCCGTGGGGCGTGACTCGTCTTGAATTTCGCAATGAAAAACAGGTTCTGGCAGTGATCGCACCTCCGGCAAGCGAAGCTTCCGATCCGAAGGTGCAGCAAGGCTTCCGTATCGCACAACAGAACTGCCTTCGATGCCACAACATGAACGACGTGGGTGGAAAAAAAGCGGGCCGTCCGTGGCCGATTCTTTCGGCGTGGGCCGCAGCATCGCCCGACTACTTCGCCGCTTACGTTCGCAATCCGAAATCGAAGAACCCTCACGCTGAGATGTATCCGAACCCCAGCTACGACGATGCAACCTTGCAAGCGCTAATTGCCTACTTCCGGACGTTTTCCTCACAGGAGACGCGATGACGTTGCGTGCGGCCAAGATTTCCTTGGTATTCGCCGTTGCGTTGTTCTACACCTTGGTCGTTCTGAATAATTTGAGCGATTACAACTCCAATTACCAATTCGTTCGACACGTGCTTATGATGGATTCCACCTTCCCGAGCAACCATGGAATGTGGCGGGCCGTGAACTCACCCGTTATCCACACGGCGTTCTACCTCTCCCTCATTGCGTGGGAGTGCGTGACGATGTTGCTTTCGTGGTGGGGCGGCTTACGCCTTGTGAAGGCATTCTCCGCGCCTGCGGCGGCGTTTCATCAGTCGAAGCGCGTTGCGGTCGTGGCCCTCTCGATCGCGCTGTTGATGTGGCTGGTGGCATTTCTGAGTGTTGGAGGCGAGTGGTTTTTGATGTGGCAATCGAGCACTTGGAATGGTCAGGAGGCCGCGTTCCGCATGTTCACGGTGATCGGAATTGTATTGCTTCTATTGGCCCAGCCTGAGTCGGACACTCAGCCATAGACGGCCGAAAATCGACTTGGACGTCACAGCTTGAGGCGACATATCCGCTCGAAAGGCATGTTACGAACGGGCATCCTCAACCAGATGGATGTTGGCAAACCTAATATCGATCGTTCATACTACGCCCGATCAAGGCAATCCCCCATATGACATCGCGTGCACAGGTCTCTGTGAAGCAGAGGCTCCAAACGCACGCCAAGGACGAAAAATCGCAAGGAGGTTTTCCGCGATGCGGAGTGTTCGGAATTTTCTAATAGTTTCTTTGTTCTTTGCGTTTTCCATGCCTCTTTTCGCGCAAGCTGCGGGAGACGCGCAACAACCGGCCGCGCAAGGATCGGAGCAAGCAGAGCCGTCGAATACAGCGGACCAACCTCAGGAAGTGCCGCCACCCGCCACATCGTCGGCGCATCCGAAACACCAAACGCCGTGCTGGCGAGTTGCCGGGATCGCCCCGGAAATGGTGAATCAGCGCTGGAAGATTGAGGACGACGCCAAAAGCAAGATCGGTGGGGTCTGCAACGATCCATCGCTTGGGCCGGACCAGAAGCTTTCCAAGATTCACGAGATTAACGCACAAACCGACGAGGCGATTTCCAGGCTGATCCCGTCGTCGCAGCTGTCAGCCTTCCGCCAGTGCCAGGCGGAACGCAAAAACGATAAAGCGAGCCGCGCATCGCGAATGCCTCAGAAAGAACTAGGGCCGTGCGGTGGGGTGATCCCGTCCTCAAGCACGGGCTCACACGACCACCCAATGAAATAACCCGCGAATCAGAAGAAAGTTGTTGGGAGTATCGCCCCTGCTCATAGCATGGGCGATTTTTTTGTGCGCGCAGGCTAAGGCCACTTAGGAAAGCAAATTCGAGCTCTCCCGCTAACTCGATCGTCACCACTCCATTTTTGATTTGCCTCATTTCCAAGCCTTTACGTGGAGCCTTCGATTAAGTCTCCTCCGGCAACCTTTTCCGCATCTAAGCAGGTAAATGCGACAGCCTCGGCCCTGGTGACTGTGACTGCGAGACTGTCGTCACGTTGGATCGGAGGATGGCTATGGCAAAGGTGATAGAGTTTTACGTTCCGGATCGCTACAAACGCAAGGTGAAGTGGATTCCCGCCGATTTGCGCGGACAGGTGATCGAGTTCCCGGCGCCGGTTAGAAAAACCGCGTAACAGCCCGGGCAATCGATTTGCAAATAACAAACCCGGTGCTCCTCGTCGAGCACCGGGTTTCTCATTTCAGGGTGAGTAAGAGTCAGCGAATACCTGCGGGTTCCGTCTCTTCCTTCTTCAGGCTTGGTGTGTGGGGCTGGTAGACACAGAATGGCTCCTCGTCCATCATGTCGCCCGTCGCGGCGAAGGCTCGCGCTCTGCACCCCATACAGACATTCCGAAATTCGCAGCAGCCACACTTCCCTTTCAAATTGTTCGTGGCGCGCAGTTCGTGAAAAACCTGAGAGTCGTTCCAGATGTCGATGAAGGCCTGCTTCCGAAGATCTCCCGCGATCACCGGCAGATAGCCGCACGGATAAACTTCGCCCTCATGCGAGAGGAAACAAACGCCTGTGCCCGCGAGGCAGCCTTTCGTCATCGCATTTAAGTCTGAAGGATGGCCGCCCGGGTGACCAACCGGCCGACCCACACCCTGGGGCTTGATCGCGATACCGGTCGATCCTGGCATTGTCATCTCGGTGGGTCCAATCGCGGAGCTTGTCCCGTCGACCGGAACTTGCGGCTGCGCGATGTGCGTGAGCGTCGCTGACGCGCGGCGTTCCGCAGCCCGCCGTTGCCGAACCACACGGAAGTAGTGGGGAGCGCAGGTCGCTTTGAGTTCGATCCCGCCTTGCAGAGACTGATCGTAGAACCAGTTCAGCATGCGTTCATATTCTTCGGGGGGAACCATTTGCTCGGCGGCAATGTCGACGCCACAACCCACGGGCACGAGAAGGAACGTATGCAGCGCGTCGGCGGCCAAGTTGCGCGCTAGTTGCAGGACGTCCGGCAGCTGGTGCGCGTTGTGGCGCGCGATCGTCATATTGATCTGCACGGACATTCCCAGAGCTTTGAGATTGCGCAGGCCGTGGACCGCCGCATCGAATGCGCCGGGAATCCCACGGAACCTGTCGTGTGTGATGGCATCGGCGCCGTCGAGACTGATCGACACGCGACGAACACCGGCGTCAACGATCAGGCGTGCGACGTCCTTTGTCACGAACGTTCCATTGGTTGCCAAAGCGACGCGCAGGCCCTTGGCGGTGGCGTGGCGCGCCAGTTGGAAGATGTCGGAACGGTAAAGCGGCTCTCCACCGCTGAGAACGAGGATCGGATTGGCGGCAGCCGCAATCTGGTCGATGATGTCGAGTGCGTTACGGGTCGCAAGGTCAGTGGGTGAACTCAACTCGGTGGCGGTTGCGCGACAGTGGATGCAGCGAAGATTACAGCCCTTCGTGACCTCCCAGAAAACAAGACGCGCTTTGTTCTCTTCGCCGTGATGATGAGGATGTTTGCCGTTGCCATCCACCGAAGCCATGCGGCCCTCCTTGAGCGTGCCACGATTGGAGCCTTCGTGGTTCTCACCCAGGGGTAACGATAGAGCAGCGTGAACATCCAAGCCGTGATGGTTGTCACGCGCACTTGTGATGGTCGTCACGCGATCAAGTTCATGAAAACAATGGCTATTGTGTTCCGCCGCTGGCGTGGCAGTCGCTGCAGTTCACCTGCGTCAGGTCTCCAAGATCGACGGGATGCTGGAAGGAGACCTTCTGCACGGCCGCCATGCTCACGCCACCTTCGGATTGGTTCAGCACGGTGTGGCAGATCTGACAATCTTTGGTGACCACTTTGCCGTCCGCGCTCACATGCTGGCCATCGTGGCAGCGGAAGCAGCCATTGAAGTAGAAATGCCCGATGTTGTTGGGATGGGTCTGCCAGTTCAACTTCATTTCGGGGAAGGTAGTGTTGCGATAGATCCGCTGCAATTCATCAATCGCGTTGCGGATTTCAAGCTCTTTGGTCTCGGCAAGATCAGGATACTTGGTTTCGTAGAAACTGCCGATGGTCTTGGCGATGCCCTGCATCGCGGCGTCGGTGGTCTTGTAGTCCGCCGTCAGCGCTGTGACGGCCTGTTGCTTCAGGAAAGGCAGCGATGCATCGAGACGGCGTGCCAACAGAGAGTTGTCGACCGACAGATCCGGAGGAACATAGATGTGAGTGGGCCTATTGTGGCAGTCGACACAATCCATGCGGCGCTTCTCCGCTTTCGCGATCTGCTCTTTCGTCAGAGTGGAATCTTTCACAAAATACTCGGTGACGCGACCTTGCATGTCTTTTACGTGGATGTAAGGGATGGTCTGCCGCTTTTCATCGGTCGCGACATACGTAATCTCGTTAGCAATATTCATGTGCCAGTGAATGCCTTCGGGCGCTCCGGTTGCGGGATCGCCACCGCCGACGTTGATCAGCATGCGGATCTGTCGCGGCGTATTCTTTTCGTCGCTGGAGTAGTGCGTGAAGACCTTCAGCTGCGCCCCGTAAAACTTCTTCGGCCAGTGGCACTGCTCGCAGGTCTGGGCCGCAGGACGCAAGTTGTGCACCGGCGTCGGGATGGGACGCGGGTACGTATTAAAGGCGGTGGCGAATACCTGGCGCGCACCGGAGAGTTTCGATTTCACATACCAGGTCGCACCCGCGCCAACATGGCAATCCACGCAGGCAACGCGGGCATGCGGCGAGAGCTGATACGCGGTGTACTCCGGCGCCATGACTGAGTGGCACAGCTGACCGCAAAACTGGACAGAGTCCGTGAACTCGTAGGCCTTATAACTCCCGATGACACTCAGGCCAATAAACCCCACGATGAAGGTAAACAGAAAAGCAAATGCGCCGCGCTGACTGGGATCGTTGAAGTCGATCCGCAAATAGTGGCCGCTGTGCGCCGGCTGCTCGCGCCTTTTGCGCCGGTCGTACCAGACTCCAAACACAATTAGCAAGATGCCTGCGACCAGGAAGCCGGGCACGATCATGTACGCAAGGATGCCGACGTACGGGCTGGGATGCTGCGAGGTGAGATCGATGAAGGATAGAAACAGAAAGTTTCCAAGGGCGACGACGGCCACCGCTAAACCAATCAGCGAGATGGGATTGCGCATCCACTCGCGCACCCTCCCCAGGCCGCTGTTTTGCTCCGGCTTAACCTCTGGATTCTCGTTCGTCATGCCGTGCCTCCGTCTTGCACTTTCTCATTCAACTCCAATCAGAAACCTGACCTCGCTATCCAATTTCTCAGTGCGCCGACATGATGCATCGGGAATGCTGATTGACAATGTGTCAACTCACCGTTGGGTTGTGACTGTCTCCTGAGCTCGTTCGTCGGTTGTCGCATCGGCCCCGGCGTGCTCGGCCTCCGGTCGTGCAGATTCCTGCTTCTCGAGATTAGCTTCGGCAGGGGCCGCTTCGAGCAGCGTATCGGTATCAAGACCGTGCTCTTCCCGGTAGTGCTCGAACGACATCTTGCCGTCCCACCATGCCCAATTCATCGGATAGACATCGGGATCGAAGAAGACCTGATAGAAGTGCCACACGACGATTGCGAGCGTCGCCAGGATGGCTTCGTAAAGGTGAACCGCTGTGGCCACATCCAGCCACCAGCGCGCGAGGTATCGTCCAACCGAGATCTTCGCCCAGAGCATGATGCCGGTGGACGCCATCACAATGAGGCCCCACACAAGCGCCCAGTATTCGGCCTTCTCGGCGTAGTTGAAGCGCCGGAATTCCGGCTTCTCCGCGCGCAGACCGAGGTAGTGCATCATCGTTCCCCACCCGTCGGCCGCATCTTTCGGCGTTGGCAGGAAGTCCTTCAACAACCGACGACCGTCCTTACTGATGGCAGCGTAAAGGAGGTGGTAGAGGCCCACTGTGATCAGGATCACGCCTGCTACGCGGTGGGTGATCCCGCGGACGCGCTCTCCCATCCCCAGGAGACCGGCGAACCACGAATCCGGGAACTTCAGCGCAAAGCCCGTGATCACCAGGGTGATAAAGCTCACAAACAGGATCACGTGCTGCCAGCGCTGATGACGAGTCATGCGTTCTACCAGGCGATGTTCTTCTTTTCGCCGCAAGAGAGCCTTGCGACGCCAGATCACCAGGTTATGCAGCAACATGGCGCCGATCACGGCGAAGATCATCCCCAGATAGAGCTTGCGGATCCAGCGCACGGCCGCACTTCCCACATCCGCCGAGAGAGGTGCGTCGACGTGAACCTTGCCTATCACGAATTTCTCGGACACTCCCGGATGGCATTGGCCGCAGGTCGTGACCAGGTTGGCGCGGTTGATGGTCGAGTGCGGATCGCTCGACGGCAGAATGTTGTGCACTCCGTGGCAACTAGCGCAGTTGGCGACCACTTGCGAGCCCAACTTTGAAGCGAGACCGTGATAGCTGGCGAGGTACGTCGTCGACCTCCGGCCTTCCACGCCGAACTCCTGCGAGAGTCGCACTCCTTCGTGACAACGCGCACATGTCACCTGGGACAGATTCGCTGCCGAAACGGACGAATTCGGATCGAGATGCGCCTTGATGGAGTGAATTCCATGACAGTCCGTGCAAACCGGCGCCTGCCAGTTGCCATGCGCAATGGCTTGCCCATGAATGCTCTGCGCGAACTGCTGCTCCACGTTCGTATGGCACTTGGCGCAGGTAGTGGGAACGTTGAATTTAAAAATCCGTGACTTAGGATCGCTGGCAGCGAGAATCTCGTGCGATCCATGGCAATCGGTGCAAACTGCGGCCTTATCGGAACCGGCGGCCACAGCCTTGCCGTGCACGCTTTCTTCGTATGACACGAAAACCTGCGAACTGTGGCCGCTCGCCGCCATCACGAACTTTTGCCCGTGGCAGGCCCCGCAGGTCGTTGGGATGTTGGCGTGATTCACGGGCGATTTCGGATCGGCAGCGGGCAGCAACTCATGCGGGCTGCCGTGACAGTTGATACAGGTTGCCGCCTGTCCGTCACCAGCCTTGATCGCCTTCGCGTGATAACTACGGTCATACGCTGCCTGCTGATCGGCGTGACACTGTGCGCACGAGACTCTTGCCGGCGTGGTTTCGTGGGGAGATGTCTTGATGTCGGAGTGACAATCCACGCAGGTGAACATCGTGCCGTGGATGGAGTTCTTGAACGTGTCGGCGTTCACGTAGAGGCTGACCTGCTTGCCGTTGACCTCCGTGGTCATGGTCGAATCGCCATGGCACGCGAGGCAGTCTTCGTGGGTGGGTTTGGGCACCGGCTTGTTTGCGGCAAAAGCAGCGGCGCTCAGGCAAAACAGACCTAGAAGTCCAAGTTTTAAAAAACGCGCGACAATCGCGTGCGAGTAGTTCCGTGTGGTGTCGTGCATGACCACCAACCTCCCTGGAAACCGACATCACCATTGTTGGGTGAGGATTGCCAAGCAGCAGTGAGTGCTCTCACCCGCCGCCGTGACTCGGGTCACAGGTGGCGTGGACATCCGAACATGATCAAAAAAGCGTGGATTGACGCGGGGAAAATTGCGACGGGGGCTGTTTCTGAACTCGCGTGACGAGACTAGAACTTATGGCAGCGACGGCAGAGTTGGACCGTCGGGGCAACGAGGATGGATGCGCGCTCCATGTAGTGGTGAGCCGAATGGCATGTCAAACAGGTGAGACGTGCCTTCTCGTGCGCAGCGCCAAGATTCGCTTGGTGGCAGACGGTGCACGCTTGACGAATCGCCGCAGGGCTCGCAGTCGGAAAACGCAGGATCTTATCGGGATCGCCAGCTTCCGCATGATCCGCACCCGGGCCATGACAACCTTCGCAGCCCTGCTCTGAAATCTTTGGTCGTTTTAAAGTCCTCAGGTGTTTCGACGCCGCGAAGGTCTCGTAGGCGTCCTCGTGGCATCCTTGGCAGACTTCCACACCGACGTACTTACCGGCGGCCGGATCTGGTGGTTGGTTGGGCTCTTGTGCAGACGCAGCGGTCAATGCAAAAACGCCAAGTGCGACGCAGGAAATTCCCACGGGACGAACTGCGCGCATGAAGATCTCACGGAAGGCGGACACAGGACCTCAGCTTAATGAAACATGAGCCACATCGCGCCGGATTTATGCGTTTGCGGTCCGCTGCCTTCGAGCCCGGCCCAGGCCTACAGATCGAACGCGATCATAGACAACATGCAGGTCCTGGCTAAGCAGCGTAACCACCTGCAGGCAGGCTTCGCGATGCTCCCGGAGGAAGCGAAGCAACTCTTTACGCTTGACCAGGACAACCTGCGCGTTGTCGAGCAGCTCCGCGGTGACCTCGTGCGAAGTTCCGGTTAGAGTCGCACTGAGACCCAGCACTTCTCCCGGAACCGCAATTCGAAGAACCAGCCGCTTTCCGGACTCAGAGCACACCGACAGTTTCGCACGGCCCTCGTACAGAATAAAAACGCCCCGTGCCGCTTGGCCTTCGCGAAACAGCACCGTGTTTCGCGCGCACGAGAGAGTTTCTTTCATCGTGTCGAGAGCCTGGAGCACACGTGTGGGCAAATCGCAGAAGAGCCGGTCGGGGCGCAGCGTGCAATTGAGGCAACTTTGCTGTATCGCGCTCTCCATATCAGGTTGATATCGCGCGGGAGTGAAATTCACAGTGATTGCAGTCACTATTTTGGGTGACCCTCGATACAAGTAAGGCGAGCCCATGGCGTGGCTTAGCCGTTGGTCGCCAATGTCTTGAGGGCAACCTTGTTGCGAACCACCAGTGTGGAACCTTTGGCCTGGATGATCTGACGTTTTTTCAGATCGGCGAAGAGCCGTGTCACCGTTTCACGAGATGTCCCGATCATCTGTGCGATCTCTTCGTGGGTGAGCGCGAGTTTGAGCCGCGGTTCCTGCTTGGCGGCTTCGCCGTTTCTCGAACTCCATTCCAGCAGAAGTTTGGCCAGCTTCTCACCCGCGGAGTGGGAGAGGCCGAGTGACCGAACTTCGTGGCAGGCGTTGTTATATTTTTCGCTCAATTGTTCGGCGACTTTGAAGCACGCGTCGGAGTGATCTTTTAAGAAACGCAGGAAATCTTCGCGCTTCACAAAATTGACCTGGCACGGATCGATTGTTTCCGCCGTCAATTCATAAGGCTTCCCGGAAACAGTCGCGCTTAGTCCTAAGACCTCGCCCGGTTCTGCGATTTTCAGGATCAGCGTCTTGCCGTCCGTGGCGCAAATCGACAGCTTGACCCGGCCCTTGCAGAGCACAAATATCCCACGTGGCGCCTGACCTTCGACAAATAGAACGGCCCCCTTGGGATAAGCCGTCGCGTATTTGATCGCTTCAAAAGATTCCAGCGCGGGAGTCGGCAAGTCACAGAAAATGCGCTCAGTGCGCATCTTGCACGTCAGGCAGCTTTCTACGATGTCGAGACCGTATGGCGAGAGCACGACTCCCCCTTTTTGGGCTGGCCGCGGCTTAAATTTGCAGGAGGTCCCGGCTTTCCGATTGGGGTGCGCCTGCCATAGTTGGACCTTCGGCCAAGCCCTTGTGACCAATGTCACCATGCCAGTGTCCGCCCGGCCCCTAACAGCGCGCTGTGACTGGTAACACAAGTACATGTGACCGCCCTCACATCAAGTGATAGCAGCAAATTTCCTTGGATTTGTCGGCAATTTCAGGGCATACTGAGGGCGACAAAGTGCCCTTCCCCGCAGGCTCAGGAAGGTGGGTCCCCGCATGCTCGATCAACTGGAACGGCAGCAGGTCGCGGAAGAGCGGAGTATATCGAGCAACCGCGCCTAGTCAGCCAAAGGCCCGTACTTCCGGCGGAAAACGACCAACGCCAGCGACGCCGGATGGTGGTTGCCCTTATTCTTCTATTAGTTGCCTTGGGATTGGTCCTGGTGAAGGACCGCGATTTCTGGTTCCCGTCAACTCCTGACGCTGCCGATTCAGACGCCGCTGCCGACGAACAAACCGTCGCCACGAGTGATGCGCCGCCGGCCGCCAGCGCTCCCGCGGCGGCTTCGACAGCCAAGCGGCAGAAAGACAGGTCGCTGAGTTCCGCTAAGAGTCGCGAAGTTGTAGCCGAAGTACCCGCGCCTGCTCCTACTCCGGCCAGCCGCTCCGTCCTTCCTCCGCTTCGTATCGAGGTTGTGGCTGGAAACGGCAGTCAGCCGATCCGAGCTGGAAGTCCCTCATTGCGCGTTGATATGCAACCGGGAAACCTGATTCCGAGCGCTGCAGCTAGTCCGACGGAAACGGCGTCGGCCGCGCCGATCACGAACGCTGGAGAACGCGTGCAGATGTCGGCTGACAGCCGTCAGGCGTTGGCTGCGCGTCCTGTGCGGCCAGACTATCCGTTGCTTGCCCGACAGATGAAGATTCAAGGCGAAGTGCCCTTGATGGCGAGCATCGCCAGCGACGGCCACGTTCAGAGCCTTCAGGTCCTGGGCGGCCCCGCGATCCTCGCGGACGCGGCACAAGAAGCCGTGAAGCAATGGCGATTCAACAAACAAGTCGCGGACACGCAGATCCCGATTTCAGTCGTGTTCACGATCTCGACCAAGTAGATTTTCGGCTTTCAACACCTAGGGCGGCGCCACTGCGCCGCCCTTAATCTTTTTGCAAAAACCCACAACAAAAAATTCCGCCACAAATAACGAGCGCCCGGACCCTTTCAGGTCACGGACGCCCGGGCAGCCCTCCCCCAGAACTGCTCGCTGCACAAGGTAAACAAGTGGTCCTCATCTGAAAATGGCACTTCCGTGCTATACGGATTCCACCAAGGTGCTATGCCGAATCCTCATTTTCCCAACAACTTGCATTGGGTGTGGAAAACTTGCTCTAAGAGGTATCTCTTAGACCGGTGGCACCTCGGTTGGCGGGCCTGAAACCGGCGCGGGAACGGCTGTTGTGGGTGCTATGGGCTCCGGTGCAACATACCCGGCGGGCACCACGGCCATCTCGCGCAAGTAAAACGCAGCACCGACCGCGCGCTGCCAGAACCGCGTCCACAGCAAGAGGATTAGAACGAGCTGGCTGACTAGGAAGGCTCCTAAGATGCTGCTGGGAGGCACCGCGAGATGCCAGATGCAAACA
>Ga0126378_10003545_pt1 | contig 11810 bp, 11 predicted proteins | sample PanSoiMetPlot_23_FD_92587 | JGI IMG/M metagenome (GOLD analysis project Ga0126378, IMG submission 92587) | Tropical forest soil microbial communities from Panama - MetaG Plot_23 | ecosystem: Environmental > Terrestrial > Soil > Tropical forest > Bulk soil | place: Panama | collected 2016-02-17
CACCTCCGCGGGACCTACCAAACGAAATACGAATCCTGGAGCTTCCTGGAGAATGCGCTCGACCTGGGCGTTGAGCGCGTCGCGACCGACGATCTGTTCCTCGGATTCAAAGAAGGTGCAGTCCTCCGTATAAAGCTCGCTTATTGCCAACTTGCGGCGCTCCGAATTCCACTCCCCGAATACCTCTGAAAGATTTCTTTCCATAAGGGTAGCGAGTGTATTGCTCACGATAATTTCTCCATTTCCGAACATCCCGCTTGCATGTGCGGCATTCTTCGAAGCGCGACAGCCCATCGATATTATTTATATCGATATCGATATGTATGATGTCGAGTATAATGGGCTAGATTCACATTTTTATGGAAGACCGCAAAAGGCCTCCGGATGCCCTGCATGCCTGGTTGATCATGCTGAAAGCCTGGCGATCGATTTCTCACTATGTCCATGCTGCAATAATCGAGGAGGGTTTGGGAGAGTCAGACTTTCGGGTCCTCGAAGTACTGCTGCACAAGGGGGCGATGCCGGTGAATGCCATTGGCCCAAAGGTTGACCTCAACCCAGGATCAGTGAGCGTGGCGGTGGATCGCCTTTACAAAAAGGGGTTAGTCAGTCGTGTAGAGAGCACCCGCGATCGCCGGGTCAGAACGGTGTCTCTGACTGAAAAGGGGAGGCAAATGTTCGTCCCTCTGTTTCGCCGGCACGCCGCTCTGATCAAACGCGCTTGCCAGGACGTTCTTCAGAAGAGCTGCAACGACTCGAAGTGGTTTTGAAAAAGATCGGAAAACGCGCCGAAACTCTTGCTGAAAAGAAGAAGGGCCATTCTCAGCATGGTTAAATGCGGCTGAGTGCCGACCGGTTTCTAAGGTCTCCCAGTTAAGAGGCCGGAGTCACATCTCGGCTCCGCACTACTTAGAGTCAATTTCGTAAAATACAGAATCTGTGCCTGAGCTTCCTGACATCGTTGTTTATATCGAAGCGTTGGCGCAGCGCATTGTCGGCAAAAGGCTGAACATAGTTCGGATCATTGCTCCGTCTTTGCTTCGTACTGCAACGCCTCCGCTCGGCGAGTCAGAAGGGAAGCGGGTAATCCAGATTCGCCGGCTAGGGAAGCGCATCTGCATTGGCCTTGAGGACGATCGGTGGCTGGTTCTGCACCTGATGATCGCCGGCCGACTTCACTGGAAACCACTAGGTGCCAAGCTTGCCCGGCCCCGCGGTCTGGCAGCTTTCGACTTTGAGAATGGAACTCTGCTCTGGACGGAAGCAGGTTCACAAAAAAGGGCGTCCCTTCATTTCGTTCAGGGCAAGGCCGGGCTGCAGGCTCTGGATCCAGGAGGCGTGGAGATCTTCGGTTCCGACTTGGAAGGCTTTGCAAAAGCGCTGCAGGCAGAGAATCATACCCTGAAGCGCGCTCTTACCGATCCGCGAATCTTCAGCGGAATTGGCAACGCCTACTCCGACGAAGTTCTTTTCCAGGCACAGCTATCGCCGATGCAGCTAACTCAGAAGATGACTCCGGAGCAGACGGCACGGCTGTTCGCTGCGACGCACGCTACCCTGCAGGAATGGATTGACCGCCTGCGAAGCGAAACGGGAGACAAGTTCCCGGAGAAGGTAACTGCCTTCCACGATGAGATGGCTGTGCACGGCAAGTACAAAGAGAAGTGTCGGCGCTGCGGGAACGTGATCCAACGAATCCGGTACGGATCCAGCGAGGCCAATTATTGTCCGTTTTGTCAGACAGACAACAAGTTGCTGGCCGACCGCTCACTGTCACGGTTATTGAAGGAAGACTGGCCCAAGACACCAGAAGCCATGGAGACGCACATTGAGAGGCGAAAACGGTCCTAGTCATTTGATCACCTCCCAAGAACTAAACCTTTAGTTACCTTTTTCGGTCCGGCGCGTCTAATGGGCATGCCGCCAAAACCCTCTCCGGTGCTGACCGACGCCGAGCTTCGGCTTATGGAAGTCCTCTGGCGTCGTGGTCCTTCGACCGTGCAGCAGGTACTCGACGACCTACCTGGGGCAAAGGTTCTGGCCTATAACTCCGTCCTGACAACGGTCCGAATCCTTGAAAAGAAAGGATATGTCGGCCACGACAAGTCGAAAGACGGCCGTGCATTCGTGTACGCACCGCTAATCGAAAGGTCGGAGGCGACCCGTTCCGAGGTGCGGCACTTAGTGGAGCGTCTATTCCAGAACTCGCATGAACTGCTGGTTCTTAACATCCTAGAAGATGCTGGCCTGAACGAAGTTGAGCTGCAGCGTCTCAAGGAATACTTAAGGGAGCGGAAGAATGATCGGAGCCATGTTGAGTAGCGGTCCGGCCTCCATGTTTGGGGCCATCGCCACCAGTTTGCCGAATACGCTCCTGGCGGGAATGGTAGTGACCGTCGCGGCTCTGTTGATCGCTCGCTTCGTGGGGCGTGGCAACCCAAGACTGCGATTCACCGTGTGGATGGTCGCCCTGGCAGCTATGGCTGTGCTGCCCTTCGTCGGCCTAGCCAGCAAAACCCAAGAGCCACGTCCGGCGGGTACATCCATTGCTGTCGTCACGCTGTCAGCCTCAGTCGCCGCTTATGTTCTTGCAGCCTGGATGCTGGGCGCGGCTATAGGACTGACGCACATCGCCCTCGGGGTGATGCGTTTACGGCGCGTCCGTAAGAACTCCAAGCCGGTGGATGTGAATGAGCTCGACCCGGTACTTCGCGCGACATTAGAAGAAGCGCAACAGCATCGCGCGGTAACACTTTGCGTGTCGGATGCTGTAAGTGTGCCGTCGGCGATCGGGTATTTCCAACCAATGGTCGTGATGCCTGGGTGGGTGCTGGCCGAAATCCCGGCGGACGAGTTGAACTCGATTCTGCTGCATGAGCTTGCGCATCTGCGGCGTTATGACGACTGGACCAACCTCGCCCAGAAGATGATTAAGGCAGTTTTCTTCTTTCATCCAGCGGTGTGGTACATCGAGTCGCAGCTTTCGCTGGAGCGCGAAATGGCATGCGACGAGGCAGTGTTAGCTAGCAACTGCAATGCCCGGGCATACGCCGAGTCGCTTGTGGGACTGGCGGAAAAGAGCTTCCGGCATCGTGCAGTGCAGTTGGTGCAAGCGGCTGTGAGTCACATGTCACAGTTGAAGCTGCGGATCATAGAGATCCTGCGCTCCGGCAGATCAGAAAAGGCAAGCGCCCTGGCATCGCGAGCGGCCGTCACTGTGATGTCGGTAACCGTGATGGTTGCCGGTTATGGAGTGGTTCATTCTCCACGCTGGATTGCGTTCTCTGAAGGGGCGTCAGCCCAAAGTGCTGTTGCGGAAGCGCAGACGGTGCCGATGAGCGCAACCGCGGAATTGCCAGCGCCAGTGGTGCTGGTTTCTGACTTTATGAGTTCTTCGAGCCCGAACGCAGCCTTGGTTGTTGTGCAGGAGCGCTACGTCAGCACCAAGGGAAATGTGATCTGGACGCTGACAGTTATGCACGTTACGCCGGTCGAGGTCCGCGCCAGATTCGGAGAAGTTCCCAAAAAAACATAAAGGGGCTGGCTTGCTCACGAACTACGAGCCAGCTCGTCAACTAATCGTTTAGTAGTTCATCTTGAGTTAGAAGGTCAGTATCAGTCAGAGGAGCCACAGAAAAGAAATGAACAGTGCAATGCCAACCAACAAGCGCCGCATCGGAGTCGTCCTCCTGGCAATTGCCATGATCGCCGGTGCCGGGGTCTATCACTTTCTGCAGCCTGCGACGGCTCGCGCTGCAGCAACTTCGAACGCCGCACCTATCGATGAGAACAAGATTTCATCCCTGCTTTCGCTCGATCAGGCGATGGAAACGGTTGCTGCGCAGGTGACACCAGCCATTGTGAACGTGGCGGTCACCGCAAAGGTCGATCAGAAGAAAGCCATGATGCAGGGAATGCCGGAGGGTTTGCCAGATGATATGCAGGAGTTTTTCCAGCGCCAATTCGGCGGCCGGATGATGCCCCAGCAACCGCAGCAGCCGCAGTACGCCCACGGGATCGGCAGCGGTGTGATCATCTCGCCAGACGGCTACATCATCACCAACAATCACGTGGTCGATGGCGCAACGGACATCAAAGTAACACTGAGCGATCGCCGTATTCTGTCGGCGAAGTTGATCGGCACCGACCCACTGACGGACCTTGCTGTGATCCAGATCGACGGCAGCAACTTTCCGAACATTCCTCTCGGGGATAGCTCGCAACTGCGTCCTGGACAGTCGGTGCTCGCGTTTGGCAATCCGTTTGGCTTTCGCTTTACTGTGACGCGCGGCATTGTAAGCGCGTTGAATCGTCCGAACCCATATAATGACGACCCGCGCAAGCCGGGACAGTATATCCAGACGGATGCAGCCATCAATCCGGGTAACTCCGGCGGCCCGTTGGTGAATGCTCACGGCGAGGTGGTGGGAATCAACACCTTCCTGATTTCGCCTTCAGGAAGCTTCGCGGGAATGGGCTTTGCGATACCGACCTCAATTGTGCAACCCACGGTTGACTCGCTGGTGCGCTATGGCAAAGTGGCGCACTCCTACATTGGGGTAGGCATTACCGATATCACGCCGGAGAACTCGAAGTTCTTCGATCTGAAGGACGTGAATGGAGCTGTGGTCAGCGAAGTACAGCTGGACTCGCCGGGAGCCCGTGCTGGACTGAAGGTGGGTGATGTAATCACCGGCCTGGACGGCAAGAAGGTCACGGACGCGGGTCAACTGCAGGCGGAAGTCAGCTCGAAGCGGCCGGGAACCATGCTTGCGCTCGAGGTTCTGCGTGATGGCAAGAACGTGAATGTTCCGGTGACGCTGGAAGAACTCGGTTCGAAAGACAAGAAGGAAGATCTCTCCGCCAGCGCCGAGAACGGCAAGCCTCGCTGGGGAGTTGGACTTGCTGACCTTTCGTCGGATATTCGCGAGCAGCTGCAGGCGCCCGCGAGTTTGAAGGGTGCGGTCATTCAGCGTGTTTTACCGGGAAGCCCAGCCGACGAGGCGGGACTGCAACCGGGTAATGTCATCCTGAGCGTGAACCGTACGGAGACGCCCAGCGCTTCCGACGTGCAGAAGGCGCTGTCGAGCGTACCGAAAGGTCAGGATGCGATGGTCCTCGTCTGGGGCAACGGCGGAAGCACTTTCCGCGTGTTGCATGCGGCCACCAGCGGGGCATAGCAGCTAACGCTACAAGAGCGAGCTGCATTGCGGGCATGGATAGCAATTCATGCCCGCGTTTGTTTTAACCCGTGATGGAAACGAATCCACGTTAAGTTTTTACATGTAGTCGCGGTGGACACAGATCTTCTCAGGTACTTTCAAGCGAAACTTGCGTAGACAACAGCAGGACGAATTGGATAAACGCTGCATCAGAAAATCATGCGTACTTGCCTTCCTGTTGATGCCACTACTTCCGCACAATTTTCCAGGGACACTCGGACAACTACCGCAGTCCGACAGATTACTGAGGCAACGAAGTCAGCGCGTTCACACGTTTCGGGCGGAGGAAGGCCAACGCCGTTTCGTTAGGCGAGGAATACACCAAAGCTGGCGTACTTGCTCAGCGAATACCCGGTCCTGGAGCATAGCTACCTGTTAAGGGAGGTTCGGGAACTGCCGCAGCTGGGGTGGGGAGCCAGCGGAAGAGACAGGTGAGACAGCGCATGCGGCATAAGGCAACGCTAGTTGCGAGTTGGGATTAGAGGGGCTGTCAGAAAGTCTTACTGACGACGACCGCAGCCGCGTCCTGACGATCCATTCTAAACTGGGGCATGGGAGGACGAGGCGCCTGACCACTGGGATCGAGTTCCGTCATAAGGAACCGAATCGCATTCTCTGTGTCCCAGCCTTCGAGGCCGGCGATCTTCGGCGCCGTGTCTGGCCGCATTGGCATGGGAATGAGCGGCGCGACAAACAACTTGCTCTCTTGCAGCCATTGATGCTTGATTGGTTCTTCCGTTTGATCTAATGGTGTGTCGCAATCGCCGCAACCGGCAATGCCTTTCACGATGTAATCGCCGCGAGCGACCTGGACTGAAGACGGAACTTTGGACGACTTTGCGCTGGCATGGTTCTGAGCAAGAAGTCGACCGCCAAAGACAAAATTAAGCAGGAGCGCTGACGAGCACGACTCGTATCATGGCATCTCATTCTTCATAAGATAAGTGGGTCAATGATTGTGCTGTTAGCAACACGCTTGAGTCAAAGTTCAGCCTGCGACTGTAGGCTGCCAGCCGTTTTGAATGATAATGTTGCGCGCCATGTTCTTACCGATGCCATCTCGCCGCGAATTCTTGCGCCGCTCGGCAATGCTTAGTGCTGCTCTGGCGCTTCAGGGAAGCAAGGGATTCGCATTGGGCAGCTCGTCGGTTTCGACCGAACCGTTACGGTTGTTCCCTTATAGTGATGTCACTATTGAAAGTGAAGCCCACGTTCGACAACGGGAAAACACCCACACTGTTCTGATGTCGCTGAACGAAAACAGCTTGATGAAGCCGTTTCGCGTGATGTCGGGAGTGCCGGCGCCAGGAGAGGATCTCGGCGGTTGGTATATGTACAAGGCCGACTACGATTACCGCAAGGATAGCGCAGGATTGTGTCCGGGGGGAACCTTTGGACAGTGGGTGTCGGCTCTGTCGCGTTATTACGCAATTACAGGCGATGGAGCAACGAAGGAGAAGGTGCTTCGGCTGAATCTTAGGTATGCGCAATCGTTGGGCGCGGGTTACTTCGATAAGAACCGGTTTCCTGCGTATTGCTACGACAAGCTGGTGTGCGGGTTGATCGACTCGCACCAGTTTGCTCAAGACGCGAATGCTTTCGCGATACTGAAGCAGACAACGGATACGGTCTTGCAGTATCTACCGCCGCAGGCCATGGATCGGGATAAACCGTGGCGCAAAGGTAAAGAAGGTGACATCTCCTACGAGTGGGATGAGTCATATACGCTTCCGGAGAACTTGTTTCTCGCCTATCAGCGAGGCGCGGGCGAGCGTTACAGTGAACTGGCGACACGGTTTCTGCTGGATAAAACATACTTCGACCCGCTTGCGGCCGGAATGAATGTCTTTGCGGGGAAGCATGCCTATAGCTACGTCAATGCATTGAACTCGGCAATCCAGGCGTACTTGACGCTGGGGAGTGAGAAACACCTGCGGGCCGCACAGAATGCCTTTGAGATGCTGGTAACGACGCAGAGCTTTGCGACCGGTGGATGGGGTCCGGACGAACAACTGCGCGAACCCGGAAGCGGAGCACTCGCGGAATCGTTGGTGGACCAGCATCAAAGCTTCGAAACGCCTTGCGGTGCCTACGCGCATTTCAAGTTGACGCGTTCGCTGGTGAGCGTCACGGGTGACAGCCGCTACGGTGACAGCATGGAACAGGTGATGTATAACACCGTGCTGGGAGCCAAGCCTCTACAGGCCGATGGTACGGCTTTCTACTACTCGGATTACAGCTACAAAGGTAGCAAGGGCTACTCGAAACATCGCTGGCCGTGCTGTTCGGGAACGTTGCCGCAGGTGGCCACCGACTACGGCATCAGTGCGTACTTCCACGATACGCAGAATCTGTATGTGAATCTGTATGTGCCTTCCGTTGTGCAATGGTCACGAGGGAGTAACAGGATTTCGCTGCGGCAGACATCTGAGTATCCACTTGATACCCTCTTGCGGGTTTAATGTAACCGCCTCGCAGCCAACGGAATTTGGGCTGCGGCTCCGTATACCTGCGTGGGCCGTGGAACCTTCGGTTTCGGTGAACGGTAAGTTGACGGGGAGAGACCTCTCTAGCGGGCAGTTCACGGAACTTCGCAGGGTGTGGAAGTCGGGCGACCAGGTTGAGCTATCGCTTCCCATGAGCTATCGACTGAAAGCGGTCGATGCGCAGCATCCTGACATTGTTGCGCTGAAGTATGGGCCGCTGGTGCTGTTTCCGATCAGCAGTTCGGTACCGGAGGTGACTCGCCAGGAATTGCTGGGAGCTCGGCGAGCGGAAGGCAGAAGCTGGCAGGTACAGACGAAAATGGGATCGCTGAAGTTACTACCGTTCACGGAGATTACAGACCAGACATATACGACATATGTACGAGTGAGTTGACACGTCGTAACCGGTGGTGGAGTTTGCGGTATGATTTGCGCCATGATGGCGCACCGGCCGGCGAATAGCAGTGAGCTTGATTCGACATTCGACGCACTCAAGTCCGTTCTCTCGCCCTATGCCCGCCTGTTCACGGTGCGCGAGGGCATCGTGAAAGATAAGCGCGACTATCACATGATCCTGGAGAGCCATAGGTGATCGATGGGCGGAAGAAGAAAGAACTTTGGTTTGCCAGCTTGATCCGGCAGAAGAATAGTGTCGGGTTCTGCCTGACGCCGCTGTATGGTTGATCTGGTGTGAAGGAAAAACTTTCACCGGCATGGCTGCAGCATCTGGATGGCAAGACCTGCTTCCATCTGAGGATCGCTACATCGCAGTTGAAAAATGATGTGCAAGCAGCCCTGAAATTGGTCTGGCGGCGTACACGGGGCGGGGCTGGATTAGCACGCGGTAACGGCAGAGTAACCTGCTGCAAGCGGGTATTCCCATATCATGTTCTGCAGCCGTCTTCTCAGCCAGTTGTTGAGGCTGTTTCTGATTCGCAAATGCGAGGAAAGATGAAACGTGTCACTTGCGCCACTGTGGGCTTGCTCATCGTCGGATTGCTGATCGTAATCGCGGGATGCCGGAGGAAATCACTGAACGAAGGCATCTCTCACCAGAACGACTACCAGCAGGCCTATATGTACGCCTATCCGATGATTGCCAATTACAAGGCGATGTATGAGTTCAACATCGACAAGAGCAGTCCGCAGTACAAGGGGCCGTTGAATACGGTGATAAGCGATTCGCATGTGTTTACGCCGAAGGATACTTCGGCGACTACACCGAACCTCGATGCTTCATACTCGATGCTGCAGGCTGACTTGCGGGCCGAGCCCATCGTCTTTTGCGTGCCGGAGATTGAACGGAACCGTTACTACTCTGTGCAGCTTGTCGACATGTACACGTTTAATTACGGATATATCGGTTCACGCACGACAGGTAATAGCGGGGGATGCTACATGATCGCTGGGCCAGGCTGGCGCGGGACAACTCCGCAAGGTATTGCGAAGGTATTCCAGTGTGAAACTCAGTTCAGCTTGTTGATTTATCGAATGCAACTGTTCGGGCCAAACGATATCGCAAATGTGAAGAGAATCCAGGCGGGATACAGGGCGCAGCCGCTGTCGTCGTATGCGCATCAACCAGCACCGCCGCCGCCTCCAGCGGTTGAGTTTCCAAAGTTCACAGAAGCGGCGTTCCAGGAAGATTTTCCGAAGTATCTGAACTTTCTGTTGCAGTTCTGTCCGGAGGTTGCGGAGGAGACGGCGATCCGGCTGCAATTCGCCACCATAGGGATTGGTCCGGGCAAGCCGTTTGACTTAGAGCAATTATCGGGGTCACAGAGGGCCGAACTCTCTGCCGCTGTGAAAGCGGGTTACGCCTCGATTCAAGAACGCAGAGACACCATCGGGAAGAACATCAAGGGGTGGCGAGTCGGCGGACCGTACGGGAATCGCGACTTCTACCACGGGGATCTGTTGCGCCGGGCCGCAGCCGCAATGGCCGGGATCTACGGGAGTGATCCCGAAGAGGCGATGCAGATCTGGGCGAAGACAGATGTTATCGGCGCACCCCTCGAGGGGAACCGGCACGACTATACGCTGAACTTTGCGGCCAGCAGCTATCCACCCGTAAACGCTTTTTGGTCACTCACCATGTATGATGGGAAAACTCAGTCGCTGGTTGAAAATTCAATCAATCGCTACGTGATTTCGTCCAGTATGTTGCAGGGGCTGAAGAAAAATCCGGATGGGTCGCTCACGATCTACATGCAGAAGGATGAGCCGACTGGCGACAAGAAGTTGAATTGGCTGCCAGCCCCGAATGGTCCGATTTACCTTGTTATGCGACTGTACTGGCCGCGAAAGACTCCTCCGCCATCGATTCTGCCTCCGACGGAAGGCACGTGGGATCCCTCGGGGGTATTGGTTGCGCACTGATGCGAGACGAGGTGGGGAGAACGGGAACTTCATTTAGCGTGAGTTGTCTTTGAGCATTCACTTTCAATGCATTATAAGAGGGTGCCCCGCTTCCGAAGGTAGAAGCAGCTTTGGCGCCGCTCTGTCTCGCCGTGTAGCAATCGAAAACCTGAACATTCCGGCAGGGTGATGGGAGGAGGGTGCTGGTCAGTCCGCGGCGACGGGGTGCTTTGCCCCCGTACCCCCAGGATTTAGCGCTTTGTTGCCTCTCCCGATGAGGGGACTCTACCCCACTTAATGGAAAAGGGATGCCGGAGCATCCCCCTCAATCGGTCGAGGCCGCTGAGTCGGCGCTCGGGTTGCTTTCCAGCATGGCCCTATCCTCCGCTCAGCTCCGGCTGATTATAACCCCGGCGGACAGGGAGCGCGCTCTTTGCAGTGGGTTCTGGATTATGACACTTTACCCTGGGGGAAAGATCCACGTTGACACGAATCACCTTCCCCCCAAGGAGGCAACTCGATATGAGTAGCAACGTCAAGTATATCGGTCTGGACGTTCACAAAGAAGCGATTTCGATTGCCGTTCTCAATGGCGCTGGGAAGCTGGTGATGGAGTCCATCATTGAAACCAAAGCGGTCACCCTTGTGCAGTTTCTGCAGGGTCTGCGGGGAGAGCTGCATGTGACCTTGGAAGAAGGGGCCTGGGCGGCCTGGCTGTACGATGTGCTCAAGCCCCGCGTGCACGAAGTTGTCGTCTGCAATCCGCGCCGCAATGCCTTATTGAAAGAGGGCAGCAAGAGCGACCGGGTGGATGCACGCAAGCTGGCCGAGCTGCTGCGCGCCGGACTGTTGCGACCGGTGTACCACGGCGAACATGGACTACGGACGCTGCGCGAGTTAGCGCGGAGTTATCAGACCATCAGCAAAGATTTGAGGCGGGTAATGAATCGCCTCAAGGCGCTGTATCGAGGCTGGGGCATTCCCTGTACGGGTACGCAAGTCTATGCTCCACGCTACCGGGAGCGATGGCTCAACAAGATTGCCGAAGCCGGCGTGCGCCGTCGCGCGGAGCTGTTCTATCAACACCTGGATGGACTGCAGGTACTGCGGCGCCAGGTACGAGCAGAACTATTAGTCGAGAGTCGAAAACATAAGGCAGTGAAACTTTTGCGCCAGATTCCCTGCATCGGTCCGATTCGGGCTGCTCAGTTACTGGCCCTCATGCAGACGCCGCATCGGTTCCGTAGCAAGCGGCAACTGTGGACCTACAGTGGGCTAGGCGTGGAGACGCACGACAGCGCACAACATTGTTATGTGGACGGACGACTGCAACGTTCCAAGAAGCCACAGCAGATTCGTGGTCTAAATCAAAATCACAACCATGAGATGAAGGAGATTTTCAAAAGTACGGCCATGAGTGCCAGTCGTCGTGCCGGACCATTCGGCGATGTCTACGCCGGTTTGCTGGCCAAAGGAATAAAGCCAGAGATGGCTCGTCTCACACTGGCACGCAAAATCGCGGCCATTACGTTAACACTTTGGAAGAAAGGAGCAAATTTCGACGCCGAATATGTGAAGCCGCAAGCAGCTTGAGCGCCAAAAGAACCCAGGCAGTTTCCGACGTTTTCCTTGCCCGGTGGCAGCCAATCGGTTCTTGCGATGCTCGGGGTCGAGGGAGAGTATCTAGTAAGTTGTTAGGCGCTCTGTGTGCTGATTTCAGCACCGAGTCTCCATTTCAATCCTA
>Ga0126378_10003546_pt1 | contig 11807 bp, 14 predicted proteins | sample PanSoiMetPlot_23_FD_92587 | JGI IMG/M metagenome (GOLD analysis project Ga0126378, IMG submission 92587) | Tropical forest soil microbial communities from Panama - MetaG Plot_23 | ecosystem: Environmental > Terrestrial > Soil > Tropical forest > Bulk soil | place: Panama | collected 2016-02-17
CAACGTCAACGACCTTTACCTGATCCTCGCTTTGTAGATACTATTCATATTCAATGGATCGCCCTCTCCTGCTTCCTTTGTCCGCCTGCACGGATGCAGGTCTCGCTGGTAGAAAGGCGGCTGGCTTAGCGCGCCTCATCACTCACGGGTTTCGCGTTCCATCGGGTCTGTGCGTCACGACAGAAGCCTATCACTCCTGTCTTGCGGTTCGAGGCTTCGCGTTGACGGTCCGGTGGAACCATCTTCTGCAACTCTCGGGAGAAGATAGGCCGCCCTTCCTTGCTGATTGTCAGACTGTCATTCGGAACATGGAATGCTCCGATCTGATCGCGCAGATTCAACAGGCCATCAGCCGACTCGACCAGCCACTTTCTACCCTCTGGGCAATCCGATCATCTGCGACGAACGAAGATGCCGCCCATGCCAGCTTCGCGGGGCTGTACAAGACGCATCTCGGTGTGCCGCGGTCCGCGATAGACTCGGCGGTCAAGGACCTCTGGGCGTCGGTTTGGGACGAGCGAGTGGTCCAATACCATCAGCGATCGAGACCGAGCAAGACACCGCCAGCGATGGCTGTAGTCATTCAACCCATGCTGGATGCACAAGTCGCCGGTGTGGCCTATTCCATTCATCCCCTGACCGGTCGAGCAAATGTCGTGATGGTGAATGCTGTTCCGGGACTTGCTGCGTCGCTGGCACAAGGGACTGTCGTACCCGATCACTACGTCCTTCGAGTCAATCCTGACGGACAAACCATCATGGTCACAGAACGGGCTGTTGCCAGGAAAGATAGAGCCCTGCGTCTGAGCGCGGAGGGTGTGCGAGAGGAAAACATCCTGCCAGGCGAGGTTGAGTCTTCCAGCCTGACGGATGGACAGTTGAATGAACTCGTCCGAGTGACCAAAGAGGTCGAACAGGCGCTTCACACTCCGATCGACCTCGAGTGGGTAATCGACAGACGAGGCTTGTGGCTCCTGCAGGCGCGTCTCATTACCAGTCGGCTTGGTGCATTACCGCTCACCAATGACGACTGCCAGTGGTCACGGGCGAACTTTAAGGAGACATTGCCTGAATTGCCGAGCCCATTGGGGCTCTCTTTTCTTGAGCGGTTTATGGAAGACTACATCATCGGCCCCTACCGCCGACTCGGCTGCACGATTCCCGGAGGGATGACATCGGTTCGAATCCTTCAAGGCCGTCCCTATATCAACATGACCCTCATGCATGCACTTGTCTTACAGCTGCGCGGAGATCCTTCGCATGTGACAGACCAGATGGGAGGGGAGCCATCAGCGACGATTCCGGAGGTACAGCCACTCGGATGGAGCGCGTTCATTCGCGCAGGCCTGTTGAGCATAAGAGAAATGCGCAAAGCCCTGAAATACGGCCCGGCGTGGTTTAAAGAGATGAAAGGTTTCGGGATCCTCTACCAGCCAGACCGTGTTCGGGGCCTGATCGATCGGGATGTCTCATCTCGTCTCGATGACCTTGAGCGGTGGCTCAAAATACATGAACTGACGTTTGGGATTGCCGGAGGGGTGTCCCTGTGCCTTCAAGCCCTGGGAACCTTCTTGCCTCGCTGGTTAGGTGAAGACTGGCGAACCTTGCTGAACGCGGCACTTCAAGGGGAAGGATCGGTGATCAGTGCCCAGCAAATTGTACAGTTGGCAGCACTGGCGGAAATCGCCAGATGCGAACCGGTGGTTTTCCGCGTGCTGACCGCCGATACGTCGACCCTGACAGACTTCCGTCAAACCCTAAAAGAAACTGAGTTTCTCCGATCGTTCAATCGATACCTTGAGGAGTATGGCCATCGTGGGATCGGAGAATCAGACGTCATCTCTCCTCGTTTCGCAGATCAGCCGGAGCTGTTGTTGTCCGTCGTGCGTGCTCAGCTTCTGTCTCCCGCCTGTGGACCCCCTGCCGACATTCTTGCTCGTCAGGCCTCTACACGTGCACAAGCCTTAGCAGAGATTCGGAGCCGCTGTGGTTGCTGGTTGCACCGATGGCTGATTTTTGTCTGGTGGTATCGATACCTCTGCCGATTCTTTGCCCTGAGGGAAGCGAACCGACATCATCTGATGTATTACCTGGCCGCAGCGAGGAATCTCCTATTGCGGTTAGGCGAGTTGCTTGTGGAGCGAAGTGTACTCGTCTCACGGGAGGATATCTTTTTCCTGACGCTCGATGAGCGAGCCGACATAACGGCTGGCCAGCAGCGTAATTGGAGGGAAGTTGTGCGAGCTCGCCGTACGGAGCGCGAGCGGCAACGGCTGGTCAGCGTGCCAGATACGATCCGCCCATGGAAGCAAGTCTGTGACGGGGAAGGCGAACGCGATACCGATCTGTCCGGGAAACTCATGCGGGGAATGCCCATCAGTCCTGGTTTCATCACGGGACCGGCTCGGCTTGTTCGGTCCATGGCCGACTGGGGAAGGGTCAGAGCTGGCGATATCATCGTCACGTCAGTGATCGATCCGGGTATGGCGCCACTCTTCGTCATAGCTGCGGGTCTTGTTGCCGAGATGGGAGGAACATTGTCACATGGCGCCATCATCGCGCGCGAATACGGCTTGCCGGCCGTCGTCAATGTCCTGGGCGCCACAGCTCGGATACGTGAGGGTGACTCTCTAATGGTGGATGCGATGCGGGGAGATGTCCTCGTACAATGCAAGACAGAAGCTTGACCGTAACAGGCGCGATTGACCGTTAATATTCCGAACGAACTCAGTGTAGGGCCTATCGGCCCTATCAATCACCGCCCTTGACGTTTTGACTCCATTTGCGTAGTCTCCAAAAAACACTTTCCTATTCGCGCCTACATTCAGAACAAATGCAGCGATTGCTGTCCATCTCGACGGGGAATATCAAGAACTTATGGTTGACAGCATTACCTTGGCCATCGGGTTGCTAATTGGAGCAGCGCTTGGCGCGCTGATCGCCGGGATTTCTGTAGCCGCCCGCTTACGTGGACGTCTCCAGGGCCAACTTCTGAGCCTCATGGAGCGGGCCCAACGGGCCGAAACCTTAGCTGAGGAATTTCGGCGAACGATTGAAAGTGATCGGATGGAGCTTAGTCAAGTCAGACACACGCTCTCCGATTCATTGCAGGCACGTGCGGCGGCCGAGACGCTTGCCGCTGAAACTACGCGGCGTGTCGAGGAACAGAACACGCTGCTGGCCCAATCACGACAAGAATTAGCTGAGACCTTCCAGGCCTTGTCCGGTGAGGCGCTCAAACAGAACAACGACGCGTTTTTGAATCTCGCCAAGGTGGCGTTCGAAAGTTTGCAGATCGAGGCCAAGGGCGATTTAGTTCAACGTCAACAGGCGATCGAGAGCATCGTTCAGCCCCTGCAGGATTCGCTCAAGCGATATGATGAACAGTTGCGCCAAATGGAACAGGCCCGACAGGCCGCCTACGGGGGCCTCGATCAGCACCTCAAGTTGCTCTCCGAGTCACAGCAGCGCCTGCAGCAGGAAACCGGAAATTTGGTCAAGGCGCTGCGGGTGCCTACGGTGCGAGGCCGTTGGGGCGAGATCACGCTCAAACGAGTGGCCGAGCTGGCCGGCATGGTGGCCCATTGTGATTTTGTCGAGCAAGAGTCCGTGACATTCGACGAACGACGTGTTCGGCCTGACATGATCGTTCAGCTCCCCGGAGGCCGGCAGGTGATCGTGGATGCCAAAACGATCTTGGCTGGGTATCTCGATGCCCATGAGGCCACAACGGAAGAACGACGTCTGGATGGATTGCGCCGACATGCCGCACAGGTGCGCGCCCGCCTGGAAGAGTTGAGTCTCAAAGCCTATTGGAACCAGTTTGATCACGCGCCCGAGTTCGTCGTGCTGTTCCTGCCAGGCGAGCACTTCCTCGGTGCGGCACTCGAGCAGGATCCCCGATTGATCGAAGATGGGTTTGCTCGAGGGGTGGTCCTCGCCACGCCGACGACCCTGATGGCACTCTTACGCGCGGTGGCGTATGGCTGGCAACAAGAGCAATTAACAGCCCATGCCGATGAGGCGGGCCGATTAGGAAAGGATCTCTATGAACGGATGGCCGTGCTGGCAGAGCATCTCAACGATGTTGGGCAGGCACTCGGGAAAAGTGTCTCGTCGTACAACAAAGCGGTGGGGTCGCTGGAAACGAGGATTCTGCCGGCCGCACGCCGGTTTAAAGACATGGGCGTGTCGTCCGATAATGAAATCCCCTCGTTAGACCCATTGGAGCTGGTACCACGTAAGGCTTTGCCATACGAATCCTGAGAGGGAGCCATCATGTCGGACGCACAGGCCATGGTCGAAGAATTTCACCATACGTTCAACATTCTTGTGCATCCCAGCCCTACCCTTGTCGATGAGCGGACGCGCGAACTGCGAATCAACTTGATTCAGGAGGAATTCGAAGAGCTGCAGGAAGCCTTAACCCGAGGCGACCTCGAGGCGATCTCGAAGGAAATCGCCGATCTCCTCTACGTGGTTTATGGCACAGCCGTGTCTCACGGAATCGACATGGATCCTGTTTTTCGAGAGGTCCATCGGTCCAACATGAGTAAGGAGGGAGGGTACAAGCGGGAAGATGGGAAATGGGTGAAACCGGCTACATACTCACCGGCTTGCATCGAACCGATTTTGGCTGAGCAAAGCGGATCGTCGCCCGTCAGGCTCGAGTCCCAAGCTACTCGCCAAGAGGTCCCTTCATCTCAATGAAGGATCTGCACTGTCCGATCTGCGGAACTCCATTCGTCCGGGCCACTTCCCGAGATGGGATAGTCGAGCGTCTCCTCAGTCGTGTAAATGTTTTCCCCTTCCGGTGCCAGCTCTGTACCAGCCAATTCCGCGCGTTTTGGTCCGGCGCTCGCGAAGACACACAAGCGTTCGACAGGCGGCAGTACAAACGCCTCCCCACCTCTATTGAAACAGGATTTCTGACCGATAGTAATCTGCGGGGCACAAATCGGATCACTGAGATTTCGATGGGAGGCTGCACCCTGCGGACGACAGCCGAATTGCCAAGAGGCACATTTCTTGAGTTGACATTGAATCCGGCATCGGAGCCAGAGCCAATCACCGTCGAATCGGGGATGGTGTCTTCTGTTCGCCCTTCATCTCTGGGGATTTCCTTTCTCGAGATGTCGCCTCGCGATAAACAACGGCTCAGTCAAATTGTGCTCGGGTTGCTCGTCAGTCTCAGCCGCATTCCGATCGGTGGAATGTAAGCCCTCGTCATCGAGCAGGTCGTTTTACCACCACATTGTCGATCAATCGGATTGAGCCTATACGGATGGCCCCGAGCAGGACGGCTCGTCGGTTGAGCGCCGCGAGCGGTTCTAGTGTTGTTGGATCGCAGATGGCCAGATAGTCGATCTGAACAGTAGGGTTTTCAGCGATCACCTTCCGCATGACCTCCTGCACCCATGCCGCGTCCGTCGCTCCATCAGCAATCGCCTGTCGACCGGCTTGCAAGGCCTTGTAGAAGATCGGGGCGATCCGCCGTTCTTCCGCCGAAAGGTAGCTATTGCGGGAACTCATGGCCAAGCCATCGCGTTCCCTGACAGTGGCTCGCACGTCGAGGGTGACTCCAAGGTTCAAGTCCGCAATCAGCTGTCGAACAACCGTCGCTTGTTGGTAATCTTTTTGACCGAAGACGATATGATGCGGGCGCACAATGCCGAACAATTTTGTGACGACCGTCGCGACACCTGCGAAATGTTGGGGACGAAACTCTCCTTCCCAACGTCGGCCGATTGCGGGAACCGTCACGATGGTTTGGAACCCTTCTGGATACATGGCGGCTGCTGTTGGCTCGAAGCAGACATCGACCCCTTCGGCTCTGCAGAGTGCATGATCCTTCACAATGGGGCGTGGATATTTGATGAGATCTTCTTGAGGACCGAATTGGGTTGGATTCACGAAGATGCTCACGACCAGGGCGTCGCATTGCAGCCGCGCTGCGCGGATCAAGGCACGGTGGCCATCGTGCAGCGCCCCCATCGTTGGTACAAATCCGATGGTTACGCCTTCGCGACGAAGGCGTTCGCTCCATGCAGTCATGGCCTGTGAGGAGCGGATGATTTTCATGAACGTGGGGGCGAACTGCACGTGGGGGGTGATCCATACCGGGTCGACGGCTGGGGAAAGAGCAAGCGGACCTCAGACGGATCCCGAACCTCGGCGAGTAACTGCGTAATTGTTCGATGCTGTGAGGGATGCATCCAGAGCGGATCCAATTCGCTAAAGGGCAGGAGGACGAATCGGCGTTGATGCAGCCGAGGATGCGGTACGACGAGATCGGGCTCGTCGATGATTCGCTGCCCGTAGAACAGCATATCCAAGTCGATAGTTCGGGGGCCTGAGCGATTCTCTTCATCCCGTCCGAGCGATCGCTCAATCTCACGGAGCACCATCAGGAGGCCGCGCGGGGTGACATCGGTTTCGAGTCGGACCACCCCATTGAGAAACCAGCCCTCTCCCGGCTGGGCATGATCGTGAACCGGCTCTGTTTCATAGAGCAGCGAAACGCCAGTAAGTTGAGACTGCGGGAGGAGACTCAACAGTCTCACCGCCCGGTCGCAGAAATCGACCCGATCGCCGACATTGGACCCAAATCCGATGAACACCGTTTCGCGCCCCATCTTCTCTCCTCCCCAACCCCACAAGGATGAGCAAGGTGTATCGCGAAGCGAGGTGTCGACGTGAGGGGCGACTGCCCATCGAATGGGCACCGGCCATGAAGGTCGAGTTGCACTCGATTCGGGAGGAGGCCCAAACTAACATTCTCCATTACCCACTCGTGCGCGTTCCGCGAGCAAGCACCTCGCCTGCAATCTAGAATCCCGCTTTCTTGATACGGTTGACTGCTTCTGCTAACCGTTCCTTCGACGTGCACACGGTCATCCTGATATACCCCTCGCCCGGTAGACCGAACCCGTTGCCAGGTGTCGTCACGATCCCGGCCTTCTCCAATAAGTGAGCGGTGAAGGAGGCAGAGGTGTAGCCCCGCGGCACTGTCACCCACACATAAAAAGCCGCAGGAGGGGGATCAACCTCCAAACCCAGGGTCTTGAGTCCCGGAACGAGCGTATCGCGTCGCTCCTGATACACCTTCCGAAGGCTATCAACGATGGACTCGTCCAAGCCGAGCGCCGTGATCCCGGCCGCCTGCACCGCTTCAAAAACGCCAGAGTCCAAGTTGCTCTTCACCCTGCCGAGCCCGGCTAAGACATCTTTGTTGCCGACCGCGAAACCGATCCGCCAGCCAGTCATGTTGTAGGTTTTGGAGAGCGAATGAAATTCCACTCCAACATCCTGGGCGCCGTCTACTTCGAGGAAACTCGACGGACGCTTGCCATCGTAGAAAATTTCCGAGTAGGCCGCGTCGTGACAGACGATGACCTGGTTCTCCTGCGCAAACTCAACAACGCGTTTAAAGTAGTCTTTGGTCATGACGACGGAAGTCGGATTGTTCGGTGAATTCAGCCATATCAGCTTGGCTTTCTTAGCCACGTCTTTCGGGATTGCCTGTAAGTCCGGCAAGAATCCGTTGGCCTTCGTCAGCGGCATGGTGTGCGGCACGCCGCCCGCGAAGCTAGTGCCCACCGGGTACACCGGGTAGCCAGGACTTGGAACCAGCACCACATCCCCAGGGTCGACAAACGCGAGGGGGATGTGCCCGATGCCTTCCTTCGACCCGATTAAGGTCAGCACTTCGTTGGCTGGATCGAGCATCACATCGAAACGGCGCTTATACCAATCGGTGACCGCTTTGCGAAATGCCAACATACCCTCATACGAGGGGTATTGATGATGCTTGGGATGTTTGGCCGCCTCTGCCAGGCTCTGAATAATGGGAGCCGGTGTTGGCAAGTCCGGATCGCCGATACCGAGGTTGATGATATCCACGCCTCGCGCGATCGCCTGCTGCTTCATCTTGTCGATAGCTGCGAAAAGGTAAGGGGGGAGGGTCTTAATACGGGTGGCCACTTCGATCGGGAAACCGGCCATTCCTTCTCCTTTCGACAAATGTTCAAAAGTTTCAAAGGTGATAAGTTCGAAGAAGCTCGCCCGAACCGGCATAGTCTCCAGCCGGAATGCATAGATTACTTCAGAGAAAGGGATGCAATCAATGTGCTGGAAAGGTGCTGGAAAGGAGTGCTTTCAGGGCGGGTATCGTGCAAAGCCTCCATTCCGGCGGACAGCTACCCCCTTCGGTAATTTCCCCATCGCAAATGCAGGTGTTTAATGGGTACCCCAGGTACACGCCGTGATTTATGTTCGAGTCTATTGGGTAGAGGGAGATCACCGAAAGGAGGAGAGAGCATGGAGTTTTCATCAACCTTGATCCGGTCACGTCTCGCATGGTGCCGGCTTCAACGGATGCAAGCGGTCACGAAGGAGGAGGCAGACCGATTCCTCGCTGAAGAGGAGGGACTCCTCGACGCCATGCTGGGAAGGAGTCGGCTGAACATGTACGGTCAAGATCAACTGGCTCGACGAGAAAGCTACGAGATCGGCTTGCATGATGGCCAGGCGCTCATGGGATTGCAGCGGTGGAGCAGCACACAACGGTCGATCTCGCGCCATGGCGGAGATCGGGCCACTTCGATACCGGAGAATCAACGGGTTCGGTAGAAGGGCTCGTGATCCGATCCCACGTCACTTCAATGGGCTCCGAATGAGCTGTCCGCGCTGTGAGGGGTTCATAATCCGGGAGTACCTCGTGGACCCGCGCCAGGGTTCTCTCTCGGGAGTCCAGGGTTGGCGGTGTGTAAGTTGTGGTGCGATAGGCGATAACCTCATCCAAACACATCGAAAGAGACTGTTTCCCGTCAGAGGTGTGCGATCTCCCATTGCGATCGAATCTTTCCCGTCTCATTCTCTTCAGAGATGACCAATCCCGGATGTTGTCGTTAAGGGGGGGTGCCCCAATGGGCACCTGAATCACATCTCTTGGTACCAACGAGCCAACTACATTCGGTGACTTTCCTTTCATAAATGCAGGTCCTTCGTGGATACCCCGACAGTACGAGTTCATTTATCTTTCAACCTGTGCAACCGAGAAAGGACCCGTTGAAAGAAGGGGGAGAAGTTATGGAGTGTTTTTCAACACTCATCGGGAAAAGGCTTGCAGAGTGTCGCATTCGGCGAAAGTATGCGGACACGAAGGAAGAAGCAGAGAAATTCCTCGCCGAAGAGGAAGGGCTCCTCGACGCCATGCTTGGCAGAAATCGGCTGGATACCTACGGCCACGACCATCAGGCTCGACGGAAGAGCTACGAAATCGGCCTCCTTGACGGACAGATACTCATGGGTCTATTCCAGTCGAGCTACGGGGAACAATCATTCTTAGACAACCTGAAACACTGGTGGGGTGCGCACAATCCTCTGTCCAGATGATCGACACATTCTTTTCCCACGGATCTAGGCGACTATTTCCCTCATCGTCGTGAAAGGACCTTTTCGAGTTCGCGTCTGAACTGAGCGCGAAGTGGCTCGATCGCAGGGGATCGTCTAAGTCCTTTTCGGGGGCAAAAGGTATCCCAGGCTATGCCCCTTGGTACCAAGGAGGCACGGGTCATGCGCTAGCGAGATGATTCGATGAACTGACCAGATCCATTTCATCCCGACGTAACGATGGAAGTCTTTTCGAGTCCTTCAGTCTCCGGTTCTGGTCAGGTTCATCAAAGTGTGGATTGTAGATTTGCGAATCTATCTGTGACGAAGAAGATACGCAGGCATACTCTGAAGAATCTGACGGAAATATCCTGGCTTCGTACTGAAGGCCACACAGGACCGCTTTCATCACAATGCCTGTACGGGTGGTAATATCTGTTTTGGCCAGGAGGTGCTTGATGTGCTCTTTCACGGTTTGTTCGCTCATTCGCAGTGCGGTCGCGATTTCTTTGTTGGTCCAACCTTTCAATAAATGCTGCAGTATATCCGTTTCTCGGGAGGTCAATTGAAACTTTTCCTTTGATCGATCAAGGATTTTTCTATGCCAATATGCTGGACTGGTTTCCTGCATCACGATGAAGATCCTCGATTTCCAAAGATCGGGATCAATCAATCCGAAGCCGCACAGGAGCACTGGATAGTCGGGATCCCCCGCGACACGCCTGAGTTGAATTTGTTCCCAGTCTTTTGACTCAGGTCGAATCCGAAGGAGCCTTCGGATTTCGAAAGCCAAGCTCATTACAGCAGCTGGCAGTACACCCCTAGCGGATTTCACGTTATCGTACTGGTTGATTTCTTCGCACAGCTGTCTTGCCTGCTGGTTTCTGTAGAGCAACTGGATAGATGGCGCAAGCACAATTACCCCGAGCTCAGCGTGGTTCGTCCCATCGGCTTCGATGGAGGGAGACAAGCGAGACAAATCCATATAGTCCTCCTCTGTGGAAAACAACTGCGCTCTCACAGTACATACGCGATGAGTCTCCAAGGGGGATCGGGTGATTCCTGCAATTCGCGGGGGTGGAATCCTTGAGGGGATCCTCTGAGCTGAGAGTGATGATCCTACGGCGAGACGAGCCCTCTCCGAATCGCATACCGGACTAGGCCGGCGATTTCGTGAATATTCAGTTTCTGCATGATCCGAGTCCGATGAGACTCGGCAGTCTTTACGCTAATTCCCAGGAGCCCGGCGGCCTCTTTAGTAGTCTTTCCCTCGGCAATCAGTTGGAGGAATTCTCTCTCCCGAGGACTGAGCGGTTCTGGAGGGAGTTCGGTCTTCGCCAAATACGCCCGGACGACGGTTTCGGAAGCTCCGGGAGTGAGGTAGAGCCTTCCGCGCGACACTTCTTGAATCGCTTCGACCAATTCTTCTGTCGCCTTGCTCTTTAAGACGTATCCTTTAATTCCCGCACGCAAGGCTTCCAATATCAGATGGTCTTCGGTGTGCATAGTCAATAGAACGACTTTGGTTTTCGGGCATGCCTGAAGAATGGCGCGGCCCGCGTCGATTCCGTTTAAGAGAGGCATGGCGAGATCCAGCACCGCAACGTCGAACCGAAGATTCTGTGCCAGTTGCAGCGCTTCACGGCCGTCGGAAGCCTCTCCAACTACACGAAATCCTTCATTTTCGAGAAGGACTTTCAAGCCTTGACGGACGACGAGATGATCGTCTGCCAATAGAATTTCACACAACATCGAAGGCTCCCGGCTGATCGCATAGCATTATAGACTGGGGCTCCTGGTGCACCACTCCGCGATGGTCAACGCTCTGACCGTCTTCATATCCCTAAGTAACGCGCCACCAGAACCAGTGCACGGTCTCTCTCGCGTCTCTGTAAGGCGAGCATGGAATCTGCCAACTGCTGGGGTGTGGACCGTAGGTTCAACCCCTCATCGAAGCCATCTCGAATCCCGTCCGTCGAACGGATAAAGGTATCGCCATTGAACATCGTCTGTATAGATGCGGTCAAGGCCGCGAAATCGAGGTGGGTTGTCGATGGGCTACCTCGAATACTGTTTGAACTTTCGCGTGAGAACGACTGACTGTTCCCCCTCCCGGCTGGGCAACGGTTTTGCCGAACGCTATCTCATTCCATCGAAACTCGAAGTATGTAAACCAGATTAACCCTCCAAAGCCTCTCAGGTAAACACCTGGTTCGGTGGGGGGACCATGCCGGGTCGAAAACAGGAAAACGCCGGCCCAATCGCCCTCCACTCAGACCTAGAGCCACCTAACGAGGCCGGCGAATTTGCCTCTGGGGAAACCCGGCATTTTCAGAAACAAGTCAGTGTCTGATCTGTGCGGCTGCTCACTTATGCTGCGGAGGTAGGTGAGGCTCTGCTTATTGCATCTGGAG
>Ga0126378_10003547_pt1 | contig 11807 bp, 13 predicted proteins | sample PanSoiMetPlot_23_FD_92587 | JGI IMG/M metagenome (GOLD analysis project Ga0126378, IMG submission 92587) | Tropical forest soil microbial communities from Panama - MetaG Plot_23 | ecosystem: Environmental > Terrestrial > Soil > Tropical forest > Bulk soil | place: Panama | collected 2016-02-17
GGCCTGCATCGGGCACGCGCAAGCGTCCGCCGCGCCAGCGGCTTCGTCCAAATCGCCATAACGCGAATTGACCCGGCGCGGGGAATCGAGAACTGGCTGACATTGGCCTGATTACGACAGCTAATCTCCGTTGACATTTGCTGACATGTCGAACTCTAGCCGCATTTCGTTGGTGGGCTTGAATCCAAATCGTTCGTATAGAGCACGTCCATCTTCACTCGCGTGCAGTGCAACACTGCAGAACTCGTTTTGTCGACACCACGCAATCATTCTCTTCATCAGCGCTTTCGCCACGCCCTGGCGTCGATGCTCCCACTCCACATACAGGTTTAGAATCATCGCCCGTTTTGGCTGAAGCTGGCCGAGAACACCGGGCCAGGGGCTGATGACGATCCCGCCACCACCGATAACCTCTGCGCTCGTATCGATTGCAAGAAAGCCACGATAAGAACCCTCCGGCACGGCTTGTGAGAAATATTCTGTTGCTGCCTTTCCCATCATATCGAGTGCGGTTTCGTCGCGTTGCCCCATATCCCACCACATCATGCGCCGATGCCGCAGCAACACAGGTATGTCTGAACTCGTTGCCTCGCGGATTAATATCTGAGCCATCGCGTCCCCTTTCGGCGGTGTAAAGTTTACGAAAGAGGTCCATTCGCTGTACATTCCGGGTTTTGAGCGCCTGATGAAAGGCAATGCCTGCTTTTGGCAAAAATACTTTCACAGCAAACCCGCATGCAGGCAGACCAATGAAGCATCCTTCCGAACGATACGGCAATCTGCTTACCCAGCTTCATTCACACTTGGCGCGGTACGGAGAGCCGCATTGGACACCGACATTGGAAAAGTGGATCGCAGAGTCGAAGCAAATCGCGGACGCGCAGACGCCAATATCAGGGTATGCGCCACATCTATCCAGAACTAGACAGTCCTTCGGCGGGATGGGCAGCCTGAATGACATCTCGATCACTCCTCAAGCTGGGTACAAGATTTCAGATTGGAGAGCGAGACGTGTGAACGGGAAGTTGCGGAGGTTGCGGACCGATCTTTTCAATGAAACAGAGCGCCTTTTGCGGTTATGAGCGTTGCCTCTGGGTGTTGAAAAAGTATTTCAACACCCACGCCTGATAGCATAAATCGCAATGGAGCCGAGTAAAATATCCAAACATGACGGCGTTCTTGAATTTGTCGATTGTTCTCTCTTTTGGGCTCGCCACTGCCCATGTCAAGGCGGACGTTTGGGAGCATGTCAACACCCGACCCGATCCTAGACGCGAGCGTGTCAACGTCTCCAAAACACAATTCGAGGCGACAAGAAAGGCTGTGATCGCGGCGGGCGGGACCAATTGGTCGTCGTGCGACTTTACGGGAGAGGACTGGACTCAAACTCTCATCTTCGAAGATTTACCTGTTTCGGCAACCGAGAAAACCATGCTGGTTGAGGCCGGACCGAGCTGCGCACGCGGTGGTCAAGGATCAAACGGGGCCATGTGGATGGTTCGCTTCGAAGGTCAGAAACCTGTGCTGCTTGCGAGTCCGAAACAAAAATTCAATGGATGGCTCTACTCAATTCAGCCAACGAGCAGTTATGGACTTCAAGACCTTGTCCTCGGTTGGCATATGAGCGCGATGGAGACCGGTCTAAGCTATTTTCAGTTTGATGGCAAATCATACCGTCGGATCAGTACTGCTACGCTGATAACTGATGCTGATGGAAACGCCAAGATCGTTCCTGACCCGAAGCATAACTGAGCTGAAGGACTGCAGGCTAGTGCAGCCAATGAGCCGAAACATCGCGAGGTCACAAGGTGACCGGTGGTCAATACGCGCTATTGCCTGTTTACAACACCCAGCAGATCGCGTAGCTTGTCTCGACGGCAGCAGCTTTCCGGGCACAACACGGTGGTGCTTCTCTTGGTGGCGAAAGATATGAGTGCCTTACCTTTCTTGCTGATTATCACTCCACTGCTTGCTGCTCAAGGGCAGCGCAGCACAGGACCAATTGATAGCCCCGCCACTCCCGATCTGCAGCACTATGCCCACGTCTACATTTACAGACCACCCCAGCACATGTTCTGGGGCGACGCGGCCATTCTGCGGCTGGATGGCAAGAAAATCGTTCGCATCGGCAATGGGAAACGTGTCAGTTTGAAGCTCGACCCGGGAAAGCACATCCTTGACCTGAATGATAGGGTTTCGACACTTGAACTTGACGCTGATCCCGACCAGCAATATTACGTTCGCATCACGGAACGACCAAGTCTGTGCTGCACATTCCAGGGAAAGCTTAGGACGGTCGATCTGCAACAGGGAACCAAAGAATATAACAAGCAGAAGCCGGTGGAAGAGAAGAGCAAAATGACGAAGAAACCCCTCTTCGATCTTGCCGACCCAGTCAATAAGTGATAACGCTGTTAACAACAGTAAGGCCGTACCTTTGCAATCGGGATGTGCCAAGAGGCCAGCGATCCAGCTAACAGTTCAAAAGGGCCTTTTCGAAAACAACCTATGGCAACTTCCAATCAAGCGCGTAGATCTCTTGGGTGCTGATATCGCGCACGACTACGGGCGAGCCGTCGGGCGCAAGTCCGCTCCATTCGCCTGAGAGCGATGGGAAAAATCTGCGAACACTTTTCAGGCTCACTATTCGCGTAATTTGCCCATCGGGAATGCCCAAGCGAAAGAACGCCGGGTCTGAAGTAAGCGATGTGTCAAAGCCTACGTATTTGCTGTCTGGTGACCAGGTCATGTAACCAAAGGTACCCATCTTCTCCGCCAACTTACGCCACTTCTGCGTCGACATATCGAAGAGCAGCAATTTTTGGTTATCAGCACTGAGGGCGATCACCCAGCGACCGTCCGGCGACCACCGGGGGCAGCAGATTCCCTCGGAGCCCGCCAGCGGGGTGAGGGCGCGCGTTTTTAGATTTAGCAGCATAATGCGGGCCGGCTCCGGACTATCGGCGACTGGCAAAACGCCGAACATCACCTCACTTCCATCTTTCGACCAGCTGGGATCGAAGTCGCTTTGGCCAGAGGAGATCTGCTCCAGGTTTCCGCCTTCGGCGGAGACGCGATAGATCCGAACAGGTTCGCCTGGCTTGGTTGCGGAGAAGGCGATCTGAGTGCCGTCTGGAGACCAATGAGGTACGGTCACCTGCATGGGAACATAAGTCAACTGAAGTCTCTCGCTTCCGTCGATTTTGCTGCGCCACAGCGTTCCGTCGGCGCGAACATACGCGACAAACTTGCTGTCGCGGGAAAAGTCCACTTGTACGGCCTCGGTGTCGGCGAGCAACGGCAGGAAGGCGCCAGCCTTGCCGTCATAGCGCACCATTTCAGCATGGGGCTGCCATGCATGTACGAACAGTTTTCTGCCGTCCCGACTCGGCAGAGGAAAGCTGAAATTGAGCGGGCCAGTTGTGAGCTCTACTGGTTCGCGGGGAAGTTTGTGCCAGAAAGGCGCTTTATCGGCCAAAGCCCATATGCTCGAGAGTCCGTCGCGGATACTTCGGAACAGGTAGTACTTTCCGTCGGGGGTCCAGTAGCCACAACACTCTTGGGGAGGAGTATTCCAATTCTCTGGAAGCAGTGGGTGTGGATGTGTGCCGTCTGCCTGCGCTTCCCATAAAGAAGATACGCCGACAGAATACAATCCGACCGTGTATCGGATCCGCGTGCCGTCCAGGGAGAGGCTGATCCCGCTGACAATGCCCGGAGCGGTGAGCAGCCTGCGAGCATTTTTGCCGTTATGCTCAGCACGTAATAAGTCTGATCCTTGGGCGAACATCAGACTGCCATTGGGCAACCAGGTCGCATCATGCCCCTTGATCTCCAGAGGTTGCGGCGAACCGGCGGGGAGAGGTTGCAGCCAGAACGGATCTTCGGGACCACCGAAGTGCATGTCGGCCAACAAAACCTGCGAGCCGTCAGGCGTGACATCAAGCATGATGGGATTCGCAAACGGGGTTGATATGGTGGCGTTTTCGCCTCCCGCAACCGATACGTGCGACACGATGAAGTGGTCACCGGAAAACTCGTTGAAGTAAAGGCGGTTGCCGTCGGTAACTAGGCCTATCTTAAGAATTCCGTCTGACGTGAGCTGCTTTGAGCCCACTATTGTTGGCCGTGGAAGTGGACTGCGAAGGTAGAATGCCGCAACCGCCAGTCCCACAAGTAGGAGCGCAACGATCCCGCTGACAAGCAAGCCTCGGAATGGGGCTGAAACCGCAGGCTTTTTCGCGCTGACTTGCGTGACGCCGCTTGTTGCTGCTCTCCCAGACTCCGTATCCCGCTTGAGGCGCTTCAAGTCGGCGCGCGTTTCGCTGGCGCTCTGGTAACGCAACTCACGGTCTTTCTCCAGAGCCTTGGTGATGATCCGTTCCAGTTCCGCTGGCACGTCTGGATTTAGTCGCACGGGTGGAACGGGAGCACGTTCAAGAATGGCGTTGAAGGTCAAACCTGAGGTGTCGCCTCTGAAAGGGAGCGTCCCGGTGCACATCTCGTACAACACGGCACCGAACGAAAACAGGTCAGTGCGAGCATCGAGTTCTTTGCCCCGCACCTGCTCCGGCGACATGTAGCTGACAGTCCCGAGTGCAGCACCAGGACTTGTCAGATCGCGGTCGGAGTCGATGGTTAGAGCGCTTGTGGCAACGCTCTCCGGCTTGAGGGTAACCTTGGCCAACCCGAAATCGAGAATCTTAGCTTGCCCACGATTGGTGACAAAGATGTTCCCCGGCTTAATGTCGCGATGGATGATGCCCTTGCCATGGGCCGCATCCAGGGCATCCGAGATCTGGACGCCAAGGTCGAGCACGGTCTCGATCTCTAGTGGCCTACCTGCAACTCGATGCCGGAGGGTTTGCCCCTCGAGCAATTCCATCGCGATGAAGGCCCGACCTCCGACTTCGTCAATTTCGTAGATCGTACAAATGTTTGGGTGGTTCAACGAGGATGCAGCTCTCGCCTCGCGCTGGAAACGAGGCAACGCCTGGGGGTCTGTAGCGACATCATCGGGTAGAAACTTTAGGGCGACAAACCGCCCGAGCTTCATGTCTTCAGCCTTATAGACGACACCCATCCCACCGCCGCCTAGCTTCTCGACAACGCGGTAATGAGAAATGGTCTGTTCGAGCATGGGGGGAGCCATGTTATGTGGGAAGGAACGGCAAGTCAATGAGAGCGAACAAGTTGAATGATCCGAGAACGCCAGTTGGCGTTATATCGCATTACGTGAAATGATTAGCGGTCAAAACGTGCAAACGCCTGATTTTGCCAATTAAGCGTCGCTCGGGAGTGCCGACGCACCGGCTGGCTGGCGCGTTCAGCAATCCCTGGATGCAACTTCCCCCCAGGTGGTCCAGGGACTGCTTAGCGCCGTGGAACCACTCCGTCTTCTCAGAAGCGGCAATTCCCTGGGTCTGGTTCGTCAATCGCACCCTTCTGCCCTGTCGGAATCAGCCGAACAGCGATGACCTCCGCCGGGACCTCGCCTTCATTTCGCACATTGTGGACGTGGCTGCCACCGCGATCAACAAACACCATCCCGGCTGTGTAGACGTGTGGTGTGCAACTAGGATCGTCGGCTTGATACTGCGTTATCGCTCCCGCTTTCACGATGACCAGAGTCCAGCTGGGATGGGTGTGCCAGCCGGTGTACCCGCCCGGCTGCCAGACATTATCCAAAACATAAACATCTGATTTTCCTTTGGTCTTCAGGAAGGAGAACCAGAGCTTGTCGTTGTTCATAAAGTGGTTAACGACGTCTACTGAATCCAACGGGCCTGTGGCGAGCGTCGTGCCCGTAAATCCTTGAGACTCGGTCGCCAGGGCACTGCCTGCGAACGTCGCGATTACGGCGCCAAGTAGGACCAACCACGTTGCTTTGAGTTGCATGTCAAATCTCCTTGTTTTTAGTTCGGGGCCGATGGGTGGAAGACGCCCCAGGAACTCGGGCGCATCTTCGGTGAGGAGGCCTACAGGCGCAATCCGCAGGCGCTCCTTTCCACACCAAATTCAAATCCGAAGGTAAGTTCTTCATTTCGCGGGAGATTGGAGCGCACCTCCGAAGCTGGAAGGTGTGTGGTAGTCTTTCGCTGCCAGGGTCCACTATGCAGGACACAACGCAGGTTCTTGACGTTCGCCGCTTCGGCGCCTTTGAGCTGAATCTTCAATCGGGAGAGCTGCGCAAAAACGGGATGCGGCTACGGCTTTCCGGGCAGCCCTTTCAAGTTTTGGCGGTCCTGGTCCAACGGCCGGGCGAGGTGGTCACGCGGGAAGAACTGCATTCCGAGCTATGGTCAGCCGATACCTTCGTGGATTTCGATCACGGCTTGAATAATGCCGTCGCCCGGATTCGGGAGGTGTTGGATGATTCCTCGGCCACGCCGCGCTATGTCGAAACTATTCCACGAAGAGGCTACCGCTTTATCGCAGACGTTCGGCTGCCTGAACCTTTGGCGCCAGCGGTCGACCCAGCAATCATCTCAGCGGACGAGATCACGCGTTCGGATGCTTCGCCCTCTTCAGTTCCGCCTGCCGTGAGAAGCTTCTATTCCAGAAACCGACGCGGGCTGCTCGCGGCAGTAGCGGTACTGGTCGTCTTTGCACTGGGACTGTTGCTTTACCGCATCAGGAGCGGCAAGAGCGCGAAGCAACCAACGATCAGCTCTCTCGCCGTGTTGCCTCTCAAGAACCTCTCGGGCGAGCCAGCGCAGGAATACTTCGCTGATGGTATGACCGAGGCCATCATCGGACGCCTCTCCGGGATCCATGATCTGCGCGTCGTCTCCCGCACCTCGGTGATGCGCTTCAAGGATACGCAGCTCTCGGCCCCAGAGATTGCCAAAACCCTCGGCGTCGACGCGATTGTCGAAGGATCTGTGATACGAGAAGGCGGCCGGATTCGCGTCCAGGCGCAACTAATTCGTGCCTCCACTGACCAGCATTTCTGGTCGGAAGCCTACGATCGCGAGATGAGAGATGTGCTTTCTCTACAAAGCGACGTGGCACAAGCGATCGCCGGAAAAGTGGAGGTGACGGTTACCGGACAGGAACACACCAGACTTGCTGATTCTCGTTATGTCGCGCCTGAAGTCTACGAAAGCTATCTCAAAGGTCAGAATTCAAAAGGTAACACCAGGGCTGACCTTGAACAAAGCATTGGCTACTTTGAGGAGGCAATACGACGCGATCCAACGTTTGCACCGGCGTATGTCGGGCTTGCAGAGGTGTACGACGATCTCGGTGACATATTTGTCGGCGGCGCACCAGGTGAGGTACGTCCAAAGGTTGTCGCGAGCGCCCGGAAGGCACTGGAACTGGATCCGACGCTTGCGGAACCGCATGCACTGATCGCGGGAGTGTATCAGACACACTGGCAGTGGCGTGAGGCCGAGGAGGAATACAAACGGGCGCTGGCGTTAAACCCGAACGATGTCGGCACACACCTTGGCTTCGCCAGTTGGTTGCTGGCTCAAGGACGCATCGAGGAGGCGCTGGCCTGGTCGCGGCGTGCTCGGGCACTTGACCCACTCGGAGTTACCGGCGTTAGCACAGGGTGGATTCTATTTCACGCTCGCCGCTACGATGAAGCGATCCGCGAACTACGAAGCGTGGTAGAGGTCCACCCAGACTACGCAAGCGCCCACTGGTTTCTGGGGTTCGCGCTGATTGGTAAAGGACAGGTCGAGGAAGCGATTCCAGTGCTTCAGAAGACGGTTTCCATGATGCACCGCAGCCCTGGCTCAATCGAATTGCTGGCAACCGCGTACGCGCGCGCCGGACGCCGCAGCAGTGCGCTTCACCTGATTGACGAACTGAAACGACGCAGACAGACAACCTACATTCCCGCTGGTGCTTTTATTAATCCCCACTTGGCGCTCGGTGACTACGATGAGGCATTTGTCTGGTTTGAGCGAGCCTATCAGGAGCACTCAAACATTTTGCAATTCCTGAAGGTGCACCCCTTCTTTGATCCCGTGCGCAAGGACCCTAGATTCGCGGATCTGCTCCGCCGCGTCGGGCTTAACTAGCTTACTCTGCGACCAAGCTCGAGATGGACTTCCGTCGTTTAAGTCAGAAAAGGAAAACTAAATGGAGATAATCATCATCATCCTTTGGTTCGCTACCATTGCGGCGTTCTACCAGCTCCTCGATAAGATCGCGCAGCAGCTCACACGCATCGCCGAGACCCTTGAAGCGAATAGGAACAAACCGTGAGCTTTGGCCTGGGCGAAAAAAAGAGCGCGTTGGTTTCGCAGGTGATTGCGGCTGCAATTGAGGAGAAGCTGGTGAAGCCGGTGAAGCCGGATGAAACAGTCGGTGGGTCACGGCGACATGCATGTTACCTGCCGTTCTGGGCATAGCGCAATTTAAACGCAAAGCCGGCACGAGAGCCGCCAAGTTCGTAAGTGACTGAAATTGCGGGTTGTTTATTTAAGCCCATATAAACCAGCGCTCCGAGGCGGATATGTCGGTATGGGAATGCCCCTACCGGCCTAGGAGAATGGGTGCTCACAATGATTTCAGAAACCGAGGCACTGGAGCAGGCTTTCGAACTGCATCCGGAACTGGAGAGCTGGAAAGATGCTGATTATGAGCGGGCCGAGAACCAATCTGGCGTGAACTGGCGTCTTCACCTGGACATGGATGCCGTGGTTTTACGGCGAGCGAGCGATGATTCTTTGCCTGATAACCGGGTGATCTGGGAACTCGCGCGCCGCGGAGAAAGCCGGGCCGAGGCCGTCCACAGAATCGCGGCATTGGTGGCAGCGGAGCTGTGGGAGCGACTGAAAGAAGCATCCGAAGCCAGAGGCTCCGGAAAAGTACCCGCCGATGCTGAAAGCGGTTTTGAGATGAGGAACGAGAAACTGAACGAGAGAATTGCCGCGCTCATGGGCTCGGAGCCAGCATAAATGTTGACTGGTAAACCCGGTTTCGGGGTTTTAAGTGAAATTGAGATTTAACACGAATTGACAACCACGGCAGAATTTTCCTTCACTATTCTGTGCCCAAAAAAACGCCTGCTATTACCCTGTTGCGACTTCACTGGGGTTCCACGATGTCTGCCTTATATCGCTGGAACAGCGCGACAACCTCATTCATCTCATGCTCACCAACATTGTGGTTTCGGAGGGCCTGTCGCGTATACTCGAGATTAGTTTCCCATTCGGCCTCAGTAATACCAAGCCCCATGTGGGAAGTCTTCATATCGCGTCCGATATAGAAGCACGGCCCACCGGCTAAATGGCATATCTGGTCGACGAGGAGCTGCCGGGCGCGTTGGTGCGAATCAAGGCTGCGGCCCATGGCAAAGCGGCTGAACCGAGAGTCATTCCTCAGCATCTCAAACAGATCATCGACAACGGCGGCAATCACGTCATAGCCTCCCAATCGCTGATACAACGTAGGATTCGCGGTTTTGTTCGTCATGGCAGCGGATTGTAGTCGAACACGCACTTGGAGAGCGACAACTGCCCCATCCGGCTTACCGCTATTGACTACCGGTCAATACGCGCTATCGCGATTTTGCGCCAACGTAGCCCACTCTAAAAGCAGGAGAGCAACACGAGCTATTTCACGCGAGTGTGCAGGAATGTCCAATCGCGCTTCAAAGTTCCGCTCGCATCAGCAACGTACCTATTCTCAGCAAAGGAGCCGTTGTCCTTTTCTGCCCAAACGATTTTTGCAGGTACGTCTTTGCCATCTTGGGGGACTGTAAGTTGCCACACAATCTCATTGCCCTCCCAACGCCCACGTCCGTTCTCAATGGTGCATGCTTCTTCGCTGAAATCGTCACAACTCACTTTCCTGAAGACTTTTCCTGCCTTCTCCCACCAGATGAGTGAGTGCCAGTGCGCAGCCGGGGAGCTTGAGATGAAATCTTCAATTAACGAAGCCTCTCCGGGACCGGGCTCGATGACACTGTGGCCGGTTCCCTTGCCCCGTTGGTCAGGGTTCCTCCAGGCGCAAAGTCTTCGTCCACTTTCCAGTTGCCCACAAGCATCTTCGCAAGTCTTCGCATCTCGGGTGCAGGAACTGCGGTATAACCGAGCGGTCCCTCCCCAAAAACTTCCCAAACTGTTTCTCCCTTGGTCTTGCAAAAATGGTGGACATTTGCCGGAGTGAATATGTAGCCACCGGCTGGAACGGCCTGAAGTGCGCGGTCGTCAAAGTTATCTCCTATGCCCATCAGGAAGGTTCCACTCAGAACGATTAAGTTCTCATCCCGTGAGTGCCAGTGTGGGTGAAGGATGGCACCGTCCTGGGCCTTGTTCAAGAAGATGTATAACCCAGGATTGTCGGGATTGCCCAAGATGTCGCGCCGAAAAATCCGCCACCGTTATCTTGCCACTTAATTTCACCGGGAAGCACAATCCGTTGAGCTGGCGTGCTCTGGGATTGATCGGCGGTTTGAAACGCAAAGACGCAGAGTACTGCAGTCAAGAGGGTCCGCATGGCCGCCTCCTTTGTGCCAGGAATCGCAGAGTGATGATCTATCGGCATTTGAAAATACGACAGGTCAGTTGACGAAAACAGGCGTCTCACTCAGAACGCGGATTCTCCCGCATGGCCCGCCTTGGCTCCGGCCCGGCATCCGTCCGGATGCCGCCCCGCCTTGCAGCATCTTTCGCAAAGAGCGGGTGGTAGCGGGCCGGGTAGCCGGGGATCTTTGAACCCGCATCGGGGGTCAGCCGGGCGCAGACACGTCCTGTCTCTAGTGTTGCACAAAAAATTTTTCTCCACGTGGTGATACGAGGTCGAGATTCGGTTGCCACGTTCACGATTTCCGTCGCCACGGATCACGTATTTTTGAACGTCCATGTAAATCGTCCCCGATTCCGGGTGTCACCACGAGCTAAGCGGACAGTGAGAAGCGAAACGGGAGCTTCCGCGAGCCTACGGGATGATTGAGGCATACGGCAACTATTGGCAATACTTTCTCCTGAAATCGGCATCATTTCAACAGCTTAGCTGGCCTAGTGCACACTTACTGCACAGTTAGCCCGTCCTCGTTAGCCGTCTCGACCCGTCCAGGCCCGTGCCCATGTCCGCAGGGCCGCCACCGCTTGAGTCAACGGCGCACTCTCCTCCTTGGCAAGAAACTCAAAGAGCGGGTGGCAAGGCCAAGACACCCCGGGGTGTTTTGGACCGCACGGGGATGCAGCGCGGCCCGAAGCACCGCAGAGGTGGATTCAGGACCTCCGTCCTAATCCGACGAGAAGTGCCCTCGCGAGTGCAGCTGGCGCTTCTTGGCGCTTAGCTTCAGCAACGGGCTCTTATTGCTTTTGCGAAGGCTTTCCCCGCCCAGGAGGAAGATCTCGGAGTTTTCCACCAAGCGGTCCGCGATCGCGGTGGCGATGGTGGTGTTGTAGAGGATGTTGCTCCATTCTGAAAATGCTGTGTTGGTAGTGATTTCGCCTTACAAGGTCTCAGCGTCCGATGGCGAACAGAACCGCATCGTTGATGGCGTAAGCGGTGCCGTCCGCGCCGATAACCGTTGGAGTGTAGGCCTCGCCAATGCCGCTGCTGAGCGTGATGACCTCGGAGAAGGAGTTGGTGGTCAGATCCCATCGGTATAGCTTGCCGTCTTCACTATTGGCGAGAATGGACTTCGTGATTGGATCAACCGCGGCGGTGTTGATGCACCACTCTCGCACCGCACCTGGAAAGGTCGGGAAGTCGGGGTCGGGGGTAACACCCTCGATGGTGAACACTTCTTTCATGACACTCGTCGCCGGAAAAACCGGGTCTGGCTCCGTCGCGTTAGGATCGAGAATCGCGATCTTGTTGTGGCCATCACC
>Ga0126378_10003548_pt1 | contig 11805 bp, 10 predicted proteins | sample PanSoiMetPlot_23_FD_92587 | JGI IMG/M metagenome (GOLD analysis project Ga0126378, IMG submission 92587) | Tropical forest soil microbial communities from Panama - MetaG Plot_23 | ecosystem: Environmental > Terrestrial > Soil > Tropical forest > Bulk soil | place: Panama | collected 2016-02-17
CGGGGAAGAGAGTGTACGTAGTCACATCGCGCGGTGGCGCATTCCGTCCCGGCACCCCGGCCGAGAGCTTCGACCATCAGGAGCCCTATCTTCGTCATATCTTGGCTTTCATGGGGTTGACCGACGTGACCTTCATTCACGCGGAAAACCAGAAGCCCGGCCCGCAAGGGGAATTGGCCCGTGCCGCCGCCGTCGTGAAGATTCAGGAACACGCCTCGCAGGTTTGTGGCAACGCCGTGCAATAACAACAAAGTTCAGATTTCTTGGAACAAGGAGATGCCCATGGCTACAGCTAGCGCAATCCCAAATCATTCTCTCTCGTTCACTAACACAAGTTCAGTCTCGGCTCCCCTGATTTTTCTCGGGCGTCTGTCTTTCGTTCTGATCTTCCTGATGGCGGGCTTCACGCATCTAGCGAAACAGACCATCGCCTATGCTGCGTCGCAGGGCGTGCCGGCAGCGTCCGTCCTCGTGCCGTTGTCAGGCGTGATCGCTCTGATCGGATCCCTTTCGATCCTGCTCGGCTATCGGGCTAAGCTCGGCGCATGGCTGATCGTGATCTTCCTCATCGGCGTTACGCCCTTGCACAAATTCTGGGGCGTTTCCGACCCGATGATGCAGCAATTGCAAATGGCTATGTTCATGAAGAACATCGCCATGCTGGGCGGGGCCCTGCTGATTACTCAGTTCGGTTCGGGACCTTGGAGCCTCGACAACCGTAAGAGGTAAAAAGAACTGAGGGTGCCCCACTTCTCGCCGGATTTGCCAGAAGTGGGAGGCTCCCGTCGACCAAAGCATGTCTAAGAATCTCGCCTTATCGAACTGCATCGTGCATAAAAAAGCCGCCCGTTCACCCCGGGCGGCTCAAGTCCAAGAATCTACAGAACTACGCAACAGCCTGCGCCGGGGGTACGAACGGCTCGTCATAGCTTCCCCCATAGATCTTAGGCACCTTCGATCCCATGGGCCGCAGATAGGTCGCAAGTTCTCCCCGGTGATGGATGCTGTGATTGTTGAGAAAACCAAGATAGAAGACAGCGGGCATATTAAAGACCCCCAGGAAATCGACAGCTGTCATCAGTTGCTCGGCTGAGAGCGCCTGTACGCGGGCAATGCCGCGCTTCATATTCTCGTCGTACCAGGCCACGATTTCCGAAATCGTCTGCGGCTTGTTGGCGCGCGCGCCCATCTCGAATTTCTGGTCAGCAATGCCGTCGAGGAATTGCACGTCAGTATTTGCGATGTGCCAAGCCAGTTCTTTCGCGCTGCGGGCATGGGGATCGGGACGGTAATCCGATGCCCCATCCGGGACAGCACTCAACACGCGTTTTGTGCATTCCGCTTCGCGGGCGATGCCGTCGAGCATCACCGCGCGCATACCAAGAGCAAATTCTGGAGTCAGTCCTTGGGACATAGTCTTCTCCTTTGTGCAGGATGTTTGTTATGTGTGGGTGAAAACAACTGAGGGGCGCCCGTTTCGCGCCCCTCGCATAGATGAGCCTGTATAACCAGGCGTCGCAAATTATACGCCTACGGGTTGTTTGCTTCGGACCGGGACTGGAGTCAGCCAGCCATGGCGGTCGCTCTTTTCCCCGCGCACGATGGCGTAGAACTCTTTTTGCAGCGTCCTGGTGACCGGGCCCATGCCGCCGTTGCCTACTTTGATCTTGTCAACCGACCGGATCGGCGTGACCTCCGCCGCCGTACCGGTGAAGAAGACCTCGTCGGCGATGTAGAGCATCTCGCGCGGAATCATCTGCTCGACGATCGGGATATTCAGATCGCGGGCAATCTGTAGCACCGAGTCGCGCGTAATTCCGGGGAGCACGGAATTGCCCAGGGGGGCCGTGATCAGCTTGTCGCGATGTACCAGGAAGAGATTCTCGCCCGAACCCTCACTGACGAATCCACTGGCATCGAGCGCTATACCTTCGACGTAGCCGTTCGCAAGCGCTTCCATCTTGATGAGCTGCGAGTTCATGTAATTTGCGCCCGCTTTGGCCATCGCAGGCAGAGTATTGGGCGCAAGCCGCGTCCATGACGATACGCAGACCTCCACACCTTCGGCGTCGCCACTGAGATATTTTCCCCAGGGATAATTGCAGATATACACCTCGACCGGGCAGTTCAGCGGGTTCACCCCGGCGTCGCCGTATCCGCGGAAGACCACAGGGCGGATGTAGCAGGGCCATGCCCCGTTGTGGCCGATGGTCTCGACCATGGCGCGCACCAGTTCGTCCCGCGTGAACGGGAGATCCATTCGATAGACCTTGGCAGAATCGACGAGCCGCTGCATGTGTTCCACGGCTCGAAAAATCGCAGGCCCGGAGGGCAGTTCATAGCAGCGGATCCCTTCAAAAACAGAAGAGCCGTAGTGGACGACATGCGACATGACGTGCAGGGTCGCGTCGTCCCAGTTAATCAGTTTCCCGTTGTGCCAGATCTTGTCGGTCTTATGGATGGACATCAACACTCCTTGTACAAGCCTCAATTATAGCCGAGGCAATGCAGACGGCAGTCGTCAGCAAGTCTCGTGTAGTGGCGGATGCATGCGTCCGCCCCTCGAATGGGCACCCAATTTTCCGCTTGCAAATCCGCTCTGATGCGAGATAATCCCATCCTTCTTCCCCGACAAGTTCTTCCCCTGCGAACCTGAGCCCTAAAGTCGTGTATGCGCGGCTGTGTGCCGGCTGTGTTTCCATCCGCTGTCAGCATTTTTTATGGAGGAGCGTTCCATGCCGAAACGCCTTGCTATTACCATCTCCGGAGCAGTTTCTTTGGGTTGCTTTGAGGCGGGCGTGCTGTACGAGGTGCTTTCCGCGATTAAACAACACAATCAAAACGAGGATACGAAAAAAGATCCAAACCAGCGCATCGAAGTGGACGTCTTGACGGGAGCTTCGGCCGGCGGAATGACTGCGACGATTGCAGCACAGAAGCTGATGTTTGACGCCACCGCGCTCGACGGCGCCTACCAAAATTCCTTTTATCGCCCATGGGTTTTGGATGTCGACCTGGAGGGCTTGCTGGCCCTGCAGAGCGCAGAAGACCCAACCCACTCCATTCTCTCGTCCGATTTCGTCGAGACGATTTCGCGAAAATATCTTACGCAGAGATACCAGTCGCACATCGTCCCCGCCGCCACACGACATGCCGCCGCCGCGGATCGCATCCACCTCGGGCTCGCCCTGTCCAACCTCAACGGAGTCAATTACTCCAAGCCAACGTTTCCTTCCGGAAGCTTCAACTACACGCGATACCAGGATCAATTCAGCAAGAAAATTGAAGCCGACAGTGACCGTGAAGACGTCTGGGAGCCCTTGCGCAACGCCGCCGTTTCCTGCGGGGCGTTTCCCTTTGCTTTTCGCATGAAGGAGTTATTCCGCCATCGCAGCGAATACCCGGATGCCGATCCCGCCGCTTTTGGCTCGGAAGTCGAGACCTTCACTTATACCGATGGCGGCGTATTTCAAAACGAGCCGCTGGGCATGGCGAAAAACTTCGTCGATGACCTTGATGACCATCTGAATGTGGACACGCGCTTCTACCTCTTTGTCTCTCCAGGAATCCGCAGCGCGACCAACGATCTGACTTTCGCGGAGCGAAGAGCGAATTACCGGGGTGCGGCCGTCGCCTTGGCAAAGAGCGTCTTTCAGCAGGCACGTTTCCATGACTGGATCACGGCAGAAACGGTCAACGCCCAAGTGGATCTCTTTAACCGGCGGGCGATTGGTCTGAAAGACGCCATCGTGAAGAATCAGGTCTCCCCGCAAAGCCTCAACGCAGTGGCCGATCAGTTGCTGCCCCTCTTCTTCAATCCGAACGATCCTCAGAGGACCCACGACCGGGATGCCGCCGAGATTCGACTGAAAAACCAGTTTGCCCGCGAGTGTGGTCAGCTGGGAGCCAGTGCCGATGCCTGGATCAAATCCATTCTCGTCTTTGAGACCGCGGCGGGGTTAGGCGACCGCGATGAAATGGTGATCTGCTCGATTACAGCCGCCGACTCCGAACTGGCCAGCGGTGCGGTCGCGGCATTTCTGGGTTTCTTCGACCAGCGGTATCGCGATCACGACTACGATGTCGGCCGCACCAAGGCGCAGGCATTTCTCGCCAATCCGCCTGCTGGCTTGGGGCCCATCCGCTCGGATCCGGAGCCTATCCGCCAGATTGATCATTCGCTCGACGGACTGCAACTGGGAGCCGTGGACATCGACAAGCGAAAACGCGTGAAAAGCCGCCTGCGCGATCGTGCGCACACCATTCTGCAAGAGCTGGGAGTCCCAACCGCGATCATCCGGGAAACTATCGATCTGGCTCTGATCTCGCCGCAGCTCGATAAGATTCTGATGCTCTAACACGAACGGGACAGCCGAGGCTGTCCCGACGTTGATTTAGCGCCTAGCGCGGTCTAGTGTGTGCCTGCCGGCGGTGGCGGGTTTAGCGATGCTTGGACAGTAGCCGTCGGCAGTTCGTCGCCACGGAAGTATTTCGGATTATCCTTTGAGCCGTCCTTAAAGTTCGCCGACTTCATCTCGGGCATAGCCGTAAACGGTTTCGAATAGTCGTTGGCCGCGTTCCAGAACAGGAATCCGATGCCGCCTTTTTGCCTGGCCACCACCACCTGGATTTTTATGTATGCAGGAGAATACGTTTTCGTCCGCCAGTGGAAGGCTTGCAGCCAAGGACGAATCACTACGCCGGAACCCCTGGTAATGAGCTCGAAGCGGTCCATGGATTCGCCAATGAAATGCGCTGGCTCATCCCCGGGGTGCTCGATTCCGTCCATGCCGAAGAAGTGCGACGGGTAGATCATGGGGCTCAGCACGTCACAGTGTTGTGCCATGTGAACGATGTCCTGACCGGTATGCGACAGGTCGATCGGACGCTGCCACGCCATCACACCGAAGACGTCAAGGCTTAGGAGGACCCCGGTGGGGTGGAGCTCGCGATAAGCCTTCTTCAGGAAAGCGGTAATGACGTCGGAGCGTTGCGGCCCACGAGGCTGGGGAGCGGCTTTCGCCGTCTGACTCTCAGCTTTCGGCTTCCGGCTCTTGGATTTCTGGGCTCCAGGTTTCGCGCTCTGGCGATCGGCTTTGGCGCTCTGCACTTCCTCTTTTTGACTGGCAAGTTCCGGGACGTCGAGCGTCAGGTTCTCCGCTTGGGGTTCCGCTGCCGCCTCTGGCTGGTCTTTTTGGAAGACGAACGTCGCATCTTTCTGGTCGCCTTCAGCGGGAAAGCGCACGTAATCGAATTGGATCTCGTCCACTCCTAGCCCGGCTACGTATTTTGCCAGGGCGATGTCATAATCCTGCACTTGGGGGTTCGAAGGGTCGGTCCAGACCAGCTTGCCATTCTCCCGCCAGGCGGTGTGATTCTTTCTCGACTGGACGGCCAGTTCGGGATGATTGACGACCAGGCGCTCGTCGCGGAAAATCGCGATTCGGGCGATCGCGTGCATGTTCTGCTGGTGCAGGAAGTGAACGAGCTTCGGGACATCGTGAACATAAACCTGATGCTGTCCCAGCAGCGGGTGTTCGAAGGGGATCATGACGCTACCGTCGGAGTCTTTGATATCGAAGACTACGGCATTACCTCCCACTTCACGCCAGTGTTTGACCACCCGCAGGCCGTGCTCGCTGCCGGCCATGAATCCAGTCAGATAAATGGCCCGGACTTCGAAATCCTTAGCCACTGGAATAGCCTTCTCGGCGATCGGGGCGGCGAGAATCCCCGGGATGACGATGGGTTCGTTGGCCTTTAGCAAATTGGAAGAATCGGACTTGTGATTAACTTGCCGGATCGCCTCGGCGAGTTCGGACGACGTCAGGTACGAGGTCTTTGAAAGATAGCGATGGGCGATCGTGGGGATAGCTTCTCCGCGCTTGGCGGTGTAGACTTCCGTGCCTGGCGCGGCAATCGGTTTCGGATCGGGGATCGACGGCTTGGTTGTGATGCTGGTGGTTTGCAGTTTGCCGGTGTTCTGCTTGGCAACGGCTGGCTTCGCGTTTTGCACGGTTTGAGCCTCAGCCACGAATTCACTGGCTGAGTGTGGTGCCAGCCGCCATGCGGCGGCCCCGAAAAGAAGACAAGAAGTTCCCGCGATGATGCGGACAGACGAAAGGCGCAAGCGATCCTCCCGGTTTACAAGGCGATAGTAGAAGTGGGGTCGGGTTACCGCTAGTTACGGGTGGAGTAACACGGTTGGGCGTAGTGGGGCAGTCCCAGTTCTCGGTTCCCGTGATGCTGGATGGGTTGAACTTGTTGCATTGCTCAGGCCATGCGCCGTTTCGCCTGCCGCCTCACCCGAGATGCCTGGGCTGGGGGGCTGTACATGTTCCTTCCGTGATGCTGCAAAGTATTTCCCTCAGAGTCTCAGAAGGGCGAAAGCGCGAGGGGGAGAATCTTAGCCCGCGGATTCTAACTCGACGCGAATAAAAGACTTCTGGACTGGAAGGATTTGCGGGGAGCCATGGCGAGGCGTTTGCTTATTCCCCAACAGCCAGACGCAACTTGATTCCTGGGAAATCTGGGGGCTTGCAGGAGGTAGGTCCGAAAAACGACGTTTAGCCTACAAAGTCCGAAAATACATCTAATAGAAGAGCCTAAACGGCCGAAAGGAAAGGTCCCGGAAGTCGCGGACAAGGGAATTATGAGAACGAATCTCGCCACAGTGCTCGATCCGCACCGACGCAGCAATGACGCAGGAGAATTTGAAACCGCCCTCCACCGCCGGATCGTAGGACAGGACCCGGCGGTCGAAAAAGTAGTAGAGATCTATCAGATGTTTCTGGCGGGATTGAATCCCCCCGGGCGTCCCGTGGGCAATCTGTTGTTCCTCGGTCCGACGGGTTCGGGAAAGACACGCGTGGTCGAGGCGATGGCCGAGGCTCTGTTTGGGGATGCGAGGGCTTGCATCAAGATCGATTGCGCCGAATTCCAGCATTCACACGAGATTGCCAAGCTGATTGGATCGCCTCCGGGATATCTGGGACATCGCGAAACGCATCCTCTGCTCACGCAGGAAGCCCTGAATCAATGGTTCACGGAAAAGCTAAAGCTCTCGATTCTGTTGTTTGACGAGATCGAGAAGGCATCAGACTCGCTGTGGCAGCTGCTGTTGGGGATTCTCGACAAAGCCACCCTGACGCTGGGCGACAACCGCCGCGTCGATCTGTCGCAGTGCATCATCATTATGACGTCGAACCTCGGGGCCGGGGAGATGATGAACCTGGCCGATGGCGGGTTTGGATTCGCGCCCAAAGCCTTTGAAGTGGACGAGAAGTTCGACGACAAGATTCAGCGGACCGCGGTCGAGGCGGCGCGACGGAAGTTCACGCCGGAGTTCATGAATCGCATCGACAAAGTGGTGGTTTTCAAGACCCTGCGCGATCAGCACCTGTCGCAGATCCTCGACATCGAACTCGGCATGGTGCAACAGCGCGTTCTGATGGCCGCCGGCACCAATCAGTTTGTGTTCAACTGCACGTCGGCCGTGAAGGAGTTTTTGCTGAAGGAAGGCACGGATCCACGGTACGGTGCGCGGCACTTGAAGCGGGCCATCGAACGCAATCTCGTGTTTCCTTTGGCGAACCTTGTGGCGACCGGGCAGGTGAAGCTCGGGGATTTCGTCCGCATCGACATGGCCTCCGAGAACCAGATGATCTTTGTGAAGGAAGCCGAGAATGCCATGGCGCCGGCGCTGCTGGAGCGCTATGGTGCGGCGGTCAATCAGCCAACGGCACGCGGAGCACGTGCGGTGGCCAATGGACGACGCGATTTTGGAGCTCCATCTCCAGGGCTGGCGGAGAGTAAGTAAGCGACTAGCTGGTAGCTTCTGGCTAAAAACTTTTTTTCCTTCTCGCTTGACCGCATCTCGCGAGACGTTCTCACTACGGCGCCGGGTCTTCCGGCGCCTTTTTTATCGCAGGCATTCCGCGCCAGAATCCAAACAAGAGGGAATCCGGATCTCACACCGGCATACACGGCTTTGGATAGATGACGAACATCACATTCGTGCTGCCACTTCGAGCCCTAGGATGGTGAGCGAAATTCATTAAGGCACTGAGCTTCGGATCCCACAAACGCCGAGCAGAGAGTAAGCAAATGTCACTCAAGACTCTGTCGTGGATCCTTCTTGCCGCGCTCGCGGTTGGCGCCGTTCTGCGATTCAACGATTGGGCCCCGTATCAGTTGCTAAGCACGGCTGGCCTATGCGGGAATCGTCGCAGCACTCCTAGGTCTGGCCAATGTGGCGATTCCTTTTCGCTTCCTGGGATTCCATAAACGAGCCATCGGCGCCGCGGTTCTCGTTGGTGGTGTGGCGCTAACTCTGGCGTCTCTTTCCCGGCCGCCTCGATGATGCGTGTTGCCCAACCCAGAACCCGTCTCGATGAGATCATGCCCGACTACCAGTTCTCCGACTGGCACGCGGCGAGCATTCACGCCCACCCGAACGGGTGATGCGCGCTGTTCTCGACTCCACGTTCGGCGACAGGAAGTCCCGGACCAGCCTCCGAAAATTCGCGCGGCGGGTGGTCCACACTCCCCGCCGAAACACGTGTGCTGGCGACCGACGATCTCACCCGCCGCGGCATGGGTCGTTATTGGCGATTGATGGTCCTCCGGAAGCGGCCAACTCCGCCGACCAATGGCTGGAGGGTATAAAGCGAAGAGCCGAGACCGAGCAGTCAAAACCCGTAACACCAGAGAAAATCGTGTAGCCGCGGACGCATTCGTCCGCCAGCAAGCGACGCTAGCCAGTGCACGCGAACAAACAACATGCAGGCCAGAGAAAACTCATGCGGGGACAGCCGCCTCGGCTGCCGTGCGGCCGAGTTTCATCGGGCTCGGATTTACTGCCGGCATCTGGTTTGAGGCACTGCTCCTGTGGACCGCGAGCTTCCCTTTTCCGACTCTATTGTTGGCTCTGTGGCTTCGGCGGATCGGCAGGCCCTGATGGTGCCGACGTAGCCGGCGCGGCAGTATCTTCCGGCGCATCCTTGGCAGGCAACTTCGCAGCATCCTTCACGATGGCTGCGGCGCGGTCCTTGCTCGTATTGCACGCTGGGTCGTTGATGCGGCATTGCGCCAGCGTGTACTTGCAGCCGCAATCGCAACTTTCTGCGTTGAGCTTGTGTAACACGCTCACGCGCTGTTCCGGCGTTAATTTCGAGGTGTCCACCCCCGGCAGCATGGTCGCGCGGTCCGCGTGCGTCAGAAACACTTCACCGGTATCTTCAAAGGTTTCGACTCTCGCCGGAACGGGCATATCCAGCAGCGCGCGCGCTTCGATTTCGTACAGCGCCGGGTCGAACAGCCCGACATGCTTCTGCACCACTTTGCTGTCTCGATTGATGACGAACAGCGTGGGCAGCGCACCGATGCCTCCATAAGCCAGGCGCACCGGGAGCGACGTCATCGCCACTGGATAGTTGATGCCCTGGCCTTTCACGAACGCTCGCAGTTGCTCGGGGTCGTCGTCATCCACATCCATGCCGATCACCTGCAAGCGGTCCTTATATGCCTCCTGAAGTCGAATCAGGCTGGGGATTTCCGCGCGGCACGGTCCGCACCAGGTGGCCCAGAAGTTCAGCAGCACCACTTTGCCTTTGTACGCTTCCAGGCTGAGTTCGTTACCGTTGACATCTTTGGCCTTGAGGTCCGGCGCAGGATCGGGATTGCGCACGAAGCGGATGACCATTTGCTGTTGCTGCTGCGGTTGTTGTTGCGGTAGCTGCGCGTGCGAGTCCAGCGGCATTAGCGCCAGCCCCAGGCCCGCCAGCGCGCGCACTGTCACCGTGATTCGCAGAGTCTTCCCGGGTTGGCGCATCTGGCTCATGGGGCCTCTAGTAGAACATCATAATTCGCTCAGACCTACCTGCAGAGTTGAGGATACATCTGCCGTAGCTGGCCGCACACCTTCTCGAAGTCCCAGGCATAAATGCCGTAGCCCTGTTTTTTCCCGGTTCATTTCAATATTGAGCTCAGAGGTAATAACTGTGCCGCGGGCTTTATTGGTGGATTTCAGGACGATCGAGCGTATTTCTGAAGTCAGGATGATGACGTTTGGTGTGGACCCGAGTTGTGAGTCTGGCACCGTTTGCAGTGGTTCAGGAATCTGCTTGCGTAAACGGCGTCCCGACAAGGTGACGAGGTCCGCCATCAGCTGTGCCTTCACTCCCAGGACAACGGGGCGGGTATCTTTCGAGTAGGCCATCGCTGCCGCCGTCAGGAAACTTTGCGGCACGGCCACAATGGCGTCCTGCAAACAAACCAAATACCAACATTTGAAGCCAAACGCTGTGGAAGCCGGGCCTACAATGATCCGGTGCCCTGTGCGTGCGGTTGCGAATGCTGTCCCCGGCATGCGGAGTTTAGGATGGCACGTGCACGACATCGACGTCGATAGTTCCGACAACGACTCGGATTACCCCGGTAATCCACCGGAGGTTCGTCGCACAACGCAAATCCCACCCGGCCAGGTCTATGAGCGAACTGAAGATGCCACAGGAAAAACCACCCGGCATTCTTTTCCTTGCAAAAACGTCATGTAAAAATCGGCTCATCACGCTCCTTTGCGGACTTGTTGTTTCCGGCAGTAACTACCTCAAGTGGAGTTTTTCATGCGGGACGAAGCGATTCGCGCTGTTGAGGCCCATCTGAACGGACTTGGAGCAAGGGATATAGGTGCGTCGCCATTTCACGAAGATGTCGAGTTTGTGAGACCGATTGGCCCTCCAATTAAGGGGGCACGCACTGTCCGTGCAGTTTTCACCGGATTTTTCCCGACGATAAAGGGCATCAACATCAACCGGCATATAGTCGATGGCGAGTGGTGTGCCACCGTCTTTGATTTCGATACCACGTTCGGCACCATTCCAATGGTCGACTCGTTTCACGTAGTAGACGGGCAGGTCATGTCGATTCGCATGTAACGACCCGCGCCCCATTTTGGAGGGCATGAGCAGGGCCGCGCCTACACCCCCATCCTAAAACTGCCTCCTGGTTGCTGACGTATCGTAGGTTAGGCTCAAAATCGCCAGCCGCCGGATTGGAATGTAAAAGAGGTGTTTCACCATCTGATAAGTACCGAACCAACTGATAGCTCGGAGTACTTCCCGTTTTGCCGACCATCCGTTTGGAACCATGGGAAGAGCTGGAGTGATGCGTGTTTCTTACGATACGATTACTGCCGCTTGCTCCTTGGCGTAGAGACAGGAGGCCGGCATGGGGACCCTGATTCAAGACTTGCACTATGGGCTGCGCATGTTGCGCAAATCCCCCAGCTTCACCATCGTGGCCATCCTCACGTTGGCCATGGGAATCGGCGCGAACACGGCGATTTTCAGTCTGATTGACGGCATCCTGATGCGCGGGTTGCCGGTGCAGGATGCGCAGCACCTCGTGGTTCTCAGGTGGAGCGCCCGCAAGGCCCCCGATATTCACGGCCAACGCAGTTACGGGGACTGTGGATCGCGGCAAGGCGAATCTTCCGGCTGCTCGCTTTCCATGCCCTTCTTCCACGACGTAGCCTCGCATGTGCGTGCTTTCGAGAGCGTGGCAGCATTCGCGAACGCGGGCCAGATTGACCTGAGCGGCAACGGAACGGCGACCGTGCTGAGTGGGCAGGCGGTTTCCGGGGGATTCTTTCCGCTGCTCGGCATTCAGGCTGCTGCAGGACGCCTGATTGCGCCCAGCGACGATTCGGTTTCCGCGCAACCGGTGGTCGTGTTGAACTACGGCTACTGGAAGCACCAGTTCGGCGGGTCGCCCTCGGCGATTCAAAAAACAGTTAGCCTCAAC
>Ga0126378_10003550_pt1 | contig 11803 bp, 10 predicted proteins | sample PanSoiMetPlot_23_FD_92587 | JGI IMG/M metagenome (GOLD analysis project Ga0126378, IMG submission 92587) | Tropical forest soil microbial communities from Panama - MetaG Plot_23 | ecosystem: Environmental > Terrestrial > Soil > Tropical forest > Bulk soil | place: Panama | collected 2016-02-17
ACCCGGACGCGCGCTTCGTGTTCGGCCTCCGCACCCTGCTCGACGGCCTGGAGCGCCGCCTTCCGTCCGGTTGAGCGTGCGCCGTGACCCGGGGCGCCCCCTGTTGCACACGCGCGGCCGATGGCGGATGCTGCGTCGATACCAGGACGGGCGGTCCCATGTTCGGCAGGAGGAGCCACGATGGCCACGATTCAGGCAAACGGCATCACCATGAACTACGAGTCGCAGGGGACGGGTGAGCCGCTCGTCCTGATCCCGTACCTCGCGGCCGACCAGGCCTGCTACGCGTTCCAGGTCGCCGAGTACGCGAAGCACTATCGGTGCATCTCCGTCGACCTCCGCGGGGCCGGGCTCACCGACAAGCCCGAGGGCGACTACACGACCGAGCTGCTCGCCGACGACGTGGCGGCGTTCATGGATGCGATCGGTGTCGAGCGCGCGCATGTCTCGGGCCTCTCGCTGGGCGCCGCCACCGGGATGTGGCTGGCGGCGAAGCACCCAGCCAAGGTAGCCTCGCTCTCACTCCACAGCGCGTGGCACAGGACGGATCCGTTCCTCGGGGTCGTGGTGGAGGGCTGGCGGATCATGGCGACGGCCCTGGACAGCGTGACCGAGATGGTGATCACCGGGATCTTCCCCTGGTGCTTCACACCCGAGCTCTACGCTCAGCGGGAGGACTACGTCGAGTCGCTGGCAGCGTTCGTGCGCGGGCGTCCGATGCCCCCGGTGGACGCGTTCATGCGCCAGTCCGCGGCGGTTATCGGGCACGATGCGTCGGCTCAGCTCACGAGGATCGAGGCGCCGACGCTGATCACGTTCGGCCGGCTGGACATGGTGACGTCGACTCGCTTCGCAGACCCGCTGCGCGACGGGATCCGGGCCTCGGAGCTGGTGATCTTCGAAGAATGCGCACATGCGCCGATCTACGAGAAGGTGGACGAGTTCAACGACCGGACGCTCGCCTTCCTCCGGCGCCACCCCCTGCACCCATGAGCGAGATCCCCGGTGTCGAGGCGGCGACGGGCCTCCAGCCGAGCGTCGGCTGACGTGGCCGACAGCCAGGTGGTCATCGTCGGCGCCGGCCAGGCCGGCCTGGCGCTCAGCCACGAGCTGACCGGTATGGGCGTCGACCACGTCGTGCTCGAGCGCCGGCGTATCGGCGAGACCTGGCGCCGTCGCTGGGACAGCTTCTGCCTCGTCACGCCCAACTGGACGATGGACCTGCCCGGTTTTCCCTACGCCGGCGACGACCCGCAGGGGTTCGTCCCGCGCGACGAGATCGTCGCCTACCTGGAGCGCTACGCGGCGTCGTTCCGGGCTCCCGTCCAGGCCGGCGTCGAGGTCCAGGGTATGGAGGCAGCTGCGGGTGGCGGGTTCCGGCTCCGGACCTCGGCCGGCGACGTGCACGCCCGTCAGGTGGTGCTGGCGACCGGGGCCTACCAGCGGCCCCACCGCCCGTCGGTGGCGTCGACCTTCCCGAGCCGCATCCTGGCCATCGACGCCGAGGACTACACGAGTCCCGGCGCCCTGCCGCCCGGTCAGGTGCTCGTGGTCGGGAGCGGTCAGACCGGCTGTCAACTGTCCGAAGACCTGTGCGCCGCGGGCCGGGAGGTGTCGCTGGCCTGCGGCCGCGCTCCCTGGGGACCCCGGCGCCTGGCCGGCCTCGACATCGTCGACTGGCTGAGCCGGACGACCTGGTTCGAGTTTCCGCTCAGCGCTCTGCCCACGCCGCTCGCGCGCCTCACCGCCAACATCCAGCTCACCGGCCGGAACGGGGGCCACGACCTCCACTATCGGGTGCTCCGGGCGATGGGGGTCCGCCTCCTGGGCCACCTCGAGGCGGTGGAGGGCAGCCGGGCTCGCTTCGCGCCGGACCTGGCCCAGTCGGTGGCCTTCGGCGACCAGCGCTACGCGGAGATGTGCGCCATGCTGCGGAAGCAGCTGCCGGCCGCGGGCTTCGACGTCCCCGAGCTCCCCGTGCCCCCGCCGTTCGTGGCGGATCCGTCGCTGGAGATCGACCTCGACGGTTTCGGGGCCGTGATCTTCACCGCCGGCTTTCGGCCCGACTACGCGAGGTGGGTTCACTTCCCGGCCTTCGATCCGTGGGGGTTCCCGCTCGCGGTCGACTGCGCCAGCACCGTCGTCCCCGGGCTCCATTTCGTCGGCGTCCACTTCCTCCGCACGCGCAGGTCGTCGCTCATGTTCGGAGTCGGCGAGGATGCGGCCGTGGTGGCGCGCAGCCTGGTTGCGCCGCCCCCGATTGCTTCTGAGGGCCCGGCGGTTCCCTGAGCTGTCCAGCCGCGCCTGGCTCGTGTTCCGCATTGCGGACCGATCCGGCCGCGGAGGCCGTTCCGCGACCTACACTCGCCCGCATGAGCACGGTCCCGACCGCGGTCCGCGAGTTCCTGGACACGGGGCCGCTGGCCCATGTCGTCACGCTCGGCCCCGACGGCACGCCGCACGTCTCGCTCGCCTGGGCCGGGTACGACGGCGACGAGGTCGTCTTCGCGACCTTCTTCAAGCCCCGCCAGTACAAGCTCCGGAATGTCCGGCGGGACCCCCGCGTCACCCTCTCCTTCCAGGCCAACCAGCACGACGGCCAGGGCCTCCACCCCTACCTCGTCATCCGCGGCCGGGGGAGGATCACCGAGGGCGGAGCGCTGGCTGTGATGGACCGCCTGGCCGAGGCCTACATCGGTCCCGGCCAACGGTTCCCGCTGCGGAACGTGCCCGACGGCGTCGTGACCCACGTGACCGTTGAGAAGATCTACGGCGCGGGGCGCTGGCGCGACGCGATGAAGGACTGACTCGAGCGCTGGCCAGCGTCACCTCGCCAGAGGGCGCGCATCTCGGCGCACCTGGCCAGCAGCTCGGGCAGCGTGCCGGTGTCCGCGACCCGCCCGCCCCGCATGACCACGATGCGGTCCGCCAGTCGGAGCACGGGGCGGCGGTGAGACACCGCCAGGCAGGCCAGGTCGGTCCGGGCGCGCAGCCGCCGCCACACCTCGGCTTCGGTGGCCAGGTCCAGCGAGCTGGAGAGATCGTCGACCATCACGACCTGCGGGCGCCTGGCCAGCATCCGGGCCGCGGCCGTCCTCTGGATCTGCCCTCCGCTCAACCGCAGACCCCGGCGTCCGATCACGGTCTCGAGGCCGGCTGGAAAGCTGGCCAGGTCCCGATCCAGCGCCGCGTCCGAGATCGCCGGCCCCAGCTCGACGTCCTCCAGCGGGAGGCCCAGCAGAAGGTTCTCACGCACGGTCCCGGTCACGAGCACCGGCGCCTGCGGCAGGTATCCGCAGCGGGGCGGGACCATGAACGCGGCGGGGTCGCTGACCCGCTCGCCGTTCCAGAAGACGTCCCCCGTCGCCGGGAGAAGACCGAGCAGGGCTCGCACCAGCGTCGTCTTTCCGGAGCCGATCCGCCCGGTGATCACCACGAGCTCGCCCGCCCGCACCACCAGGTCGACTCCGGCGACCCCGGCTCCCGCGCCGTGGCGACAGGTCAGCCGAACGGCCCGGAGCTCGCGGAAGGGCGCCCCGGCGCGAGCCAGGCGCGGCGGGGCCGGGAGGTCGTGCTCGAGCAGCACCGGCCGGGGCTCGCCCAGGTCGACGGCACGGGTGCCCGGCACCAGCTCGCACAGTCGCTGGAGGGACACTCCGTACCGACGCCACCCGGCCAGCTCGCCGCCGAGCCAGGTGCCGGCGGTGGCCACCGAGCCCGCGTAGGCGACGAAGAGGCTCAGGTCTCCGACCGACATGGCCCCGCTCCGCACGCGCCCGGCGGCGATCAGGAGGGTCACGCCGATCGCGATGCCGTAGGACTGGGACGACAGCGCGCTCACGGCCTGCGTCAGGAGCACGTCGCGAAGCACGGCCCGGCGCAGTGCCTCGCCGAGCTGCCGGAAACGGTCGCTCACGGCGCGCTCGGCACCGTGCGTTCGCACCGCCACCAGGGCCCCGAACACGCCGCCGATGAATCCGCTCAGGTCCGCGATCGACTGCTGCAGCGCCTGGCGATAGCGGCGGACGCGGTGTGAGGCCCAGCTCACGCCGACCACGATGATCACGAGGGGGGCCATCACCAGCGCGGCCACCCCTCCGGCGACCGCCAGGAGGATGGCCACCGCCGCCAGGACGACGACCAGCTGGGCCAGGCCCTCGAGGACCACGATCTGACCGCCGACGGCGCCGGCGTCCGAGTCGAAGCGGGCGATCGCCTGCGCCGGCGGACAATCGAGCGCTGCCGCACCCGGCCGGCGCAGTATCCGGGCCAGCAGGTTGGCTCGCGTGAGCGCTGCGTAGGTCAGGTGCGCTCGCTGGTGGCTGTACCACCCCGCTGCCCGCTTCGCGAGACCGGATGCCTGGATTGCCGCCAGGAGGGCGAGCAGCGACCAGGTATCGAGACCCGCGCGCCCGTGGTGGGTGACACTGTCCAGGATCGCCCGGATCACCAGGCCCGGGATGAGAAAGAGCGCGTACGACCAGACCACGTCCGAGGCAACGTAGGCCACCACGAGCCGGGGCCGGAACGCGGCGAAGCGGGCGATCAGGCGGACGGTGGCTGGTACCCGGCTCAATCGAGGAGCCCGGCCAGCCCGGCGCGTCGGAGCTGGGAGTAGCGGGATCGCGGATCGGCGAGCAGCCCGCCGCGAGACCCGAACTCGGCGACGGCCCCGTCCTCCAGCACCAGCAGGTGGGTGGCCCGCTCCAGGGTCTCGACGCGATGGGCGATGATGACGGCCGTCCGGCGCTCGAGCAGCCGGTCCATCGCGGTCTCCAGGCGGCTCTCCGTGACGGGGTCGAGACGGGCCGACGGCTCGTCCAGGATCACGAGCCCCGGCTCGCGCACGAAGACCCTGGCCAGGGCCACCAGCTGCTCCTCGCCGGCCGACATTCCCAGGGCCGTCCCCAGGCGGCTGTCCAGACCATCCGGCCGGGCAGCGAGCCAGCCGTCGAGCCCGAGAGCGTGGAGCGCGGCCCGGAGCGCGGTCTCGCTGGCCCGCCCCCCTCCGTCGGCGAACAGCGTGAGGTTGTCGCGCAGGCTTCCGTCGACGATCTGCACGTCCTGCGACACGTAGGCGACGCGCTGTCGCAGCTGGTCGAGGGCGACGTCGGCCACGGCGACCCCTCCCAGCCGAACCGAACCGCGCTGGGGATCGTAGAGGCGGGCGAGGAGGCGTGCCAGCGTGGTCTTCCCGCTGCCCGTGCGGCCGAGCACGCCGAGGACCGACCCCGCTGGCAGCATGAAGTCGATGCTGGCGAGCGCCGCCTGGCCGTCGGCGTAGGCGAAGCCGACGCCATCGAACTCCACCTCGAGGGCGCCCTCCGGCAGCAGCCGGGGATGCGGAGCGTCACGGACCGCGGGCTCCATCGAGAGCAGCTCCCCGATGCGGGCCACGGCGGCCCCGGCCGGCTGGAGGTCCTGGACCTGGCGTCCGAGGGCCTGCAGGGGAGCAAGGCACAGGCGCCCGCAGGCCGCCACCATGAACACGTCGCCGACGGTCAGTCGTCCGTGAGCGTGAAGCAGGATGGCCGCCGCCAGGGCAGCCGTCGTGCCGAGCTCGAATGCCGTCTCGCCCGCCCCGCCGGCGCTGTCCAGCAGGACCGCCCGCAGCGTTCCGCGGAGGACGTCCCGGCTGCTCTGCTGCAGTCGGCGCTCGGCGTAGACGCCGGCCCCGGCGCCGGCGATGTCCTCCGTGGCGCCCAGCAGCTCCTCCAGCGCGCCGTACATCTCGGCTGCGACCGCACGCACCTGCACCCAGGCCCGGGTCACCAGGCCCGCGGTGCGGACGCGGATCATGGCCGCCAGGACCAGGAAGGCGATCGCGACCAGGCCGACGCGCCAGTCGAGGACGAGCAGCAGGGCCACCGCGCCGAGCACGATCAGGCCGTTGCTGACCAGGGCGACGGCCATGCGTGAGAGGACGTTGTCGAGGAGGGCCGGGTCCTGGCCGATCCGCTGCACGAGTGCGCCGGGGGACGTGACCTGGTGGAAGGCCAGATCCAGCCGAAGACAGCGGTCGAACAGGTCCTGACGGAGCCGGTTGGTCGAGCGCATGGCGAGGTCGGTGGCGACATAGCCCTCGGCAACTGCAGCCAGCTGCTGCAGGCCGGCGCAGACGCAGTACGCGATAGCGAGGGCCAGCAGGCCAGCCAGCGGGGCCATGCGACCCGCGCCGTCAACGAAGGTCCGGAGGATCAGCGGTCCGGCGAGCTGGAGGAGGCTGCCGGCAACCAGCAGAACGCCGAGGACAAGGAGCCGCCCGCGATGCAGGCGCAGGTACGCAAGGGCGAACGACGAGGTCGTGATCAAGGGAGATGTCTCCAGCTGGTCGGTGGCCGGCCGGAGTCAGCGGAGGCGCTCGGCTAGTGCTGGTTCTTGTCTGCCGAGGCGCGCAGGGAGACGCCGGCCCGGGAACACAGGCGCACGGGGGCACTTGTCAACGCCGACACCTCCTTGGAGATTTGTGCCTGGAGGATAGCAGACAACGAGCCGCACAGCGGGCTGGGCCGGGCCTGGACCTATCATCAGGCGCCTGGACTGCATCCAGGGTCCCGACCGCCATGACATCGAGGATGTTGACCGTGAGCAGCAAGAGCGAAACCGCACTGCCCAGCAGAGAGGCACACGAGGAAGCGCTGACCCTCGCCCGAGAGGCGCCGACGCAGCATGTGCCCCGACACGTCCACAGGGCGCAGGTCGTGGCCAAGGTGCACGGCACCGGCCCGATAGGACGCGCAAATGCGTGGCTGGCGGTGCTGGTCACCAGGACCGTCGGGACGATGTACTGTGCCTACGTCTTCGCCGTCATCGCGTTCGTGGCGCTGCCGTCGGCCATCGCGCAGGGATCGCCGACGGTCCTGGTCAACTGGGTATCTTCGAACTTCCTGCAGCTGATACTGCTGCCCATCATCATCGTGGGCCAGAACGTGATATCAGCGGCCCAGGACGCCAGGGCAGAGGCCGATCACGAGACGCTCACTGCGCTGCACCGGATGAACGTGCAGCAGCTGGAGATCCTCAAGGGCCAGGAGAAGATCCTGGAGCTTCTCAGGAGCAGGGCCGGCTGACGGCCCGGCACGACAGGAGGGGTCGGGATCATCTCGCGCTGAAACGAGGGGTCTGCTGGGCCGTCCCCGCGGGAGATCAGCCCGACGGCGCCGCCGGGCCGCTCCCCCGCGGCAGGCTGTCCAGCGGGGCCGGGTCGAGGCCGATCGCCTTCGCCCAGATCCGGGATGCCGTCATCACGGCCCGGTCCACGTCCACCGGCATCTCGGACAGCACGAACGACGCGTAGCAGACGCGCAGGACCATCGCGGCCAGGCACGAGGCGGTGAACTCCGCGTCCATGGTGGCGTCGGCCAGCCCGGCCTGCTGGAGCCGCTCGATGCGGCGCACGGCCCGGCCGACCGCGACGTCCCAGCTCCGGCGCCGAAGCTCCTGGATGTACGCGTCGAACGGCGTCGTCTGCTCGATGGTGCGCATCATCCCTGACTGTCGCTGGTACTCGAGCATGAACGCGCGGTTTGCCCAGTAGATGTCGCGCACGGGGTCGAACGTCTCGCCCGGCTCGCCGTGCACGGTCTCGACGGAGGCGTCCAGGACCCTCGCGGCAGCCTCGTGGAAGATGTCGAGCTTGGACTCGAAATACGTGTAGAAGCTGCCGTTCGCGACGCCCGCGGCAGCCGTCATGTCGGTGATCCTGGCGTCGAAGAACCCGTCACGGGCGAACACCTCGAGCGCCGCCTGGACGAGCGCCTCGCGCGTCCGCTGTCCGCGGGGCGTGCGGGACGCCGCCTTCCGGGTGACCGCCGGCTCGGCGACCCCGCCGGCGGCGTTCGGTGCTGGCACGACCGACATGAGCCTCGGGCCAACCTTAATCGAATATGAACTCGGCGTCAATTTCAGCTCTGGCGCCGGCCCCGCAGCCTGAGCGAAGATTCTGCCAGGCCGAGGGAGGGCCTCCCGTACCATGAGCACCACCGGGCTGACCGTGAAGACCATCCGCATCGAGCCGGTGACGCGCGCGTCGTTCGCGCCGTTCGGCACGCTGCTGTCACCGGACGGGGTCGAGAGGCTGCCGCGCCATGTCTACGAGGGCAAGATCGAGTCCTACCGGCCCGGCTCCTTCGAGTCCGACCGCCCCGTGGAGTGGGTCGTGTCGCGACTCGGCGTGCGCAGCTACACCGTCGTCTACATGGAGCGTCATTTCCTGCTCACGCAGACCTTCATCCCGCTCGGCGGCAACCCGATCGTCATGGTGGTCGCGCGGCCGGACGCGCGGCTCGAGAACGACATTCCCGCGATAGACGAGATCCACGCCTTCCTGGTGCCGGGCGACTCGGCGGTGAACATCCACCGGGGCACCTGGCACGAGCCGCCGTACCCGCTCGTCGAGGGCAGCATCGTGCTGATGACCTCCCACCAGGTCCTGCTCGCGGGCCTGGCGTCGGGGCTGGACGAGAACCAGGAGCTCCAGAAGCCGGATATCGACAAGCGCAACGTCGCGGAGCGCGCCGGCCTGCTGATCAGGCTGGAGCTGAGCTGACGTCGAGCATCAGCGCCGGGGGCACGTCGCTGGCCCCGCCGCCTGCCGCACGTTCGAGGGCCCGCTTCACGATCACCGGCGTCACCCGCCTGCGGTAGGCCGCCGACGCGTGCACGTCGGACACCGGCTCGCGCTCGGTCGCCGCCAGCCGGCCGGCCTCGGCGACGAGGTCCGCGGTCAGCGCGCGCCCCTCGAGCGCCTCCTCGGCGGCTGGGGCGCGGAAGGGGACCGCGGCCACCCCGCCCACCGCGATGCGGACGTCCCGGCACACCCCGCCATCCCATCGAAAGGCGACCGCCACTCCGACGATCGCCATGTCGATCAGCCTGAAGTTGAACTTCACGTACGCGCTCGTGGCGCCGGCCGCCGGCTTCGGCACGTGGATCCCCACCAGGAGCTCCGCCGGCTCCAGCACCGTCTCGAAGTAGCCGCGGAAGAACCCGGCCAGCGGGATCGTCCGCTCGCCCGCCCCGGAACGCACGACGGCCTCGGCGTCGAGGGCCAGGAGGGCCGCCGGCACGTCCGCTCCCGGCGCGTTGTGGCAGAGGCTGCCGCCGGGGGTGCCGACGTTCTGGACGGGGATCGGACCCACCTGCCGGCAGGCGTCGCCGACGGCCGGCAGCAGCCGGCCAGCCCGCCCGGCCACCTCCCGGTAGGTCGCCATGCAGCCCACCCGGAGCGAGCCGTCGGGCAGGACCTGGATGCGGCCCAGCTCGGGGATCCGCTGCAGGCTGACGAGGCGAGAGGGCGCGACCAGCCCCTGGCGGAGGAGGACCATCAGCGACTGGCCGCCGGCGAGCACCTTCGAGCCCTCGTCCTCGGCGAGCAGCGCGACCGCCTCCTCGACGGTGTCCGGTTCCACGTAGGCCAGCGTCACTGCTCGTCCAGCCCCAGCAGGACCCGCTCGGCCGTGATCGGCAGGTCGCGCACCTGGACGCCGGTGGCGTCCGCGACCGCGTTCCCGATCGCCGCCGCGACCGGGATGATCGGCAGCTCGCCGAAGCCGTGCGAGCCGAAGGGCCCGTGGCCCGACCCCGTCTCGAGCAGGACCGGCACGACCTCAGGCGGCGCTTCCAGCGCTGTCGGCATGACGTAGTCCATGAACGTCGGGTTGACGAGCTGGGCACCGTCGAACACCTGCTGCTCGTAGATCGCCGCGCCGATCCCCATGACCACCGAGCCCTCGGTCTGGGTCTCCACGTTGAGGCGGTTGAGGACGCGGCCGATGTCGTGGGCGGCGACCACCCTGCGGACGTCGACGACCCCGGTCTCCCGGTCCACGCCGACCTCGACCGCGCAGGCGCCGAACTTCCAGTCGGCGAACTGCCACGTGGTCGGCGCACCCGGCGTCTGCTCCGTGCGGACCTCGCCGCGGAACGCCCCCGGCGCCGAGAGGTCGCCGCCACCGGCCAGCAGCTGGGCCACGCTCACGCCCGACCCCGGCGGGCTGCCGGCGGCGGCCACCCGGCCGTCCCGCAGCGCGAGCTGCGCGGCGGGGATGCCGAGCTCACGCTCGGCCATATCCAGGAGCTGGTCGCGGACGCGGGTGGCCGCCTCCAGCGTGGCGTTGCCCGCGTACACGGCGGAGCGGCTCGCGCTCGCGCCGCTGTCCTCGAGCCCGTACTCGCTGTCGGCCATGTGGACGGCGACCCGCTCCACAGGGACGGCGAGCACCTCGGCGGCGACCTGGGCCAGCACGACCTGGACGCCGGTGCCGATGTCGACGGCGCCGGTGTAGACGTCGACCCTCGCATCCTCGTGCAGCACCACCTCGGCCTCGGAGAAGAACCCCGGCAGCGTGAACTTCCACATCGCGGCGATGCCGCGGCCCCGGCCGGCCGGCACCGGGGAAGTGCCCCAGCCGAGCTCCGCGGCGGCCGCCCGGACGCATTCCTCGAGATGCACCTCGCGGTTGACCTCGCCCCACGGCATCACGTCGCCCGCCCGCAGCAGGTGGCGGAGGCGGAAGTCGAGCGGGTCGGCCCCGAGGGCGCGAGCCACTGAGTCGACGTGCCGTTCAGCCGCCCAGTTGCCCTGGGTGGCGGCGAGGCCCCGGTAGGGCCGCGCAGCGGGCAGGTTCGTGTAGACGAGCCGGGAGCGGACGGAGACGTGCTTCGCCGGATAGGGGCCCAGAGCGACCAGGGCCGCGTTGGCGCACGCGACGGGGCTGGTCATGGCGTAGGCGCCCGCGTTCCAGACGATGTCCACCTCGCGCGCGACCATCCGGCCCTCGGCGTCGACGCCGGTGCGGAAGTGGAAGCGACCGGGCAGCCACCCGCCGATCGTCTGGAAGGTCTCGATGCGCGTGAGGACGATCCGGACCGGCGCGCCGGCCGCGCGGCTGAGGGCGACGCAGTAGGGCTCGAGGATCATGCCGATCCTGGCTCCGAAGCCACCGCCGGGCTTGAGCCCGATGACGCGGATCTGCTCGCGCGGGACGTCGAAGTACCTGGCCAGCGTGGCGTGGACCCGACGCGGGGACTGGGACCCGGTCCAGACCGTGATCCCGCCGTCGGCGTCGACCTCGGCCGCCGCCGCGTGCGGCTCCATGGCCGCGTGCGCCACCATCGGGACTGTGTAGGTCTCCTCGAACACGCGGACCGCACGGCGCATCGCCTGCTCGACGTCGCCGGCGTTCAGGGTCAGCTCGAAGAGCAGGTTGGTGCCGGGCTCGGGGGGCCGCAGCGGAATCGGGCTCTCCCTCGTCATCGGCACGGCGTCGTAGGGCGACGCCTCTTCGTGGACCAGAGCCGCGTCGGGCGCCAGGGCCCGGTCGGCGTCGGCCAGGGTGGGCAGCTCGTCGTACTCGACGCCGACCAGCCGCGCCGCCTGCTCGGCCGTCGGCTCGTCCACGGCGGCGATCGCCACCACCGGCTCGCCGTAGTAGCGAACCTTGTCCACGGGCAGGAAGGGCTGGTCGCTGATGAGCTGCCCGTAGCGGCTCTCCGGCATGTCGCGACCGGTGATCACCGCCCTGACGCCCGGCAGCTTCTCCGCCTCCGACGTGTCGATGGACACGATGCGCGCGTGCGCGACGGTGCTCCCGACCAGCTTCCCGACCAGCAGGCCGGGGATGTCGAGGTCCGCGACGTAGCGCATTCCCCCGGTGACCTTGTCGACCGCGTCGAGCTTCGGGACGCGGCCGCCGATCACTGGACTGCCCCTCCCCTCTAGGGCTGCGGCACCCCTAGCGGGGGAGGTGGCCCGCCAGGGCCGGTGGGGGGGATGGAGGGGTCGAGGCCGCGACGTCGAGCA
>Ga0126378_10003551_pt1 | contig 11803 bp, 16 predicted proteins | sample PanSoiMetPlot_23_FD_92587 | JGI IMG/M metagenome (GOLD analysis project Ga0126378, IMG submission 92587) | Tropical forest soil microbial communities from Panama - MetaG Plot_23 | ecosystem: Environmental > Terrestrial > Soil > Tropical forest > Bulk soil | place: Panama | collected 2016-02-17
ACGGCAGAGTACCACGTTTGTTGTAATGATCTCATCACGCTTGACACCATACCTCCCTAGTAGATGATCTAGCACCTTACCGCTTGGTCCCGCAAATGGTTTCTTGAATGCAATGTCATGCTTACCAGGAGAACGTGAAACAAATGCAATCTTTGCGTTTGTTGGTCCAGATGTAGGAGCACATGCATGCGCTACTAATGGACACTTCCAACATTCTGCATGAGGCGCTTTAGGTTCTATACGTGAGTCCACGTTGTCCTCGTAACAATCTTCTGAATTGTTGTCCAGCCAACATCATAATATGCTGCTATTTCTTGATATGTATATTGACCCATTGCATATTGTCTTCTAATTTCAACTACATCTTCTTCTGTAAGCTTCGACATACCATGACGAGAGCCTGCATGTGCAGTATACGAACCACGGCCTTTTGAATCCATATCTCGTACATTGTCTAAGCGAGTTCCTGCAAATAAATGCTGCGGTCGAACACATGATGGATTATCACAATGATGGCATACATCATATCCATCAGGGATCGGACCATAAACTTGTTCATAAATCCACCGATGAGCGTAAACTACTTTTTCATCCACAAAAAATTGACCGTAACCACGATCGTTCTTAGCAGCTTTCCATTCAAGACAGTTATCGTCTTTCACGAGTTTGTTTAGAAAACTCGCAAGTGGATGCTTACGTTCAGTCATAAACTCTACCGACCCAAGCCCATTCTCCGAACTTGGCATAATCCTTCCATACAAAACTGAACCACAGGCACCACGGACAGTTTTCTGCTAGATAGAGATGTATCAACCGAGTATTTCTCCGTGTGGACCGATGATTGGTGGCTTAACTGGACGCAAGATTGCCTGTGTTTGTTGCTTCTTTAGGTCTTCTTCAAAGCCCATGCGTAGCTCATGCATAATCTCGTACTTGATCTTACGGTGTTTATCGTCAATCTCGTCTCTGTTGAGCCAACCACCTTCAACGAACAACTCTTCCATTGCCATCATGCGGCAGTTTTGATCGAAAATTTCCACAGAGATTCCAGGCACCATGCCACTCATAGGCTGTGGAATGCCATGAAAGACCTGACCTAATCTAGCCCACGCACGACTCTCGTTGATAATCTTGACTTGATTCTCCGTAGTGACCATGCCATCACAGTTGCCATCGCATTCCTGAATGTGCTCAGTATACTGAGAACACATATGAATATACGGAGGATCGTCTTCATTCCATACCATATCAGGCGGAATACCGGGCGGTTCTCCTGTACCATTATTAGGCTGCATATTCCTCCTTCCTCTTTGTTTACGCATATGATCCTGATGCTTAGTCATCAGAACTGTTTCTCCTTGAGTAGAAGACCTCGACCTTTTCTTTCTACATCAATGAGTCCTCTATCATAAAGAGTATCTCTAAGTTCTCGCATTTGCTTTGAGATTAGATGGAACCGTCGCATCAGTTCAGACTGCGTTACACCATTAGGAGAAGATTTGATATAGAGAAGAGCAGCATCATATTGTTGTTCTTGTGCAGATTTACCGGATGACATAATTAATTCGATCATCCATCTGCCCCATTTCTGAATATAGAATGCTGCTTGTTTTAGATCAGAAATCTCAACTTCAATTCTGTTGCTGTCGTCTATCGGCTTACGTGCGGCTGCAACAAGCATTCCCATTTTAATCATGTTAAAAGTCATACGTGTGAAAACAGGGACTGCTAGTTCAGCCCATTGAGATTTCTCTGCTGCTTCCACTAACAATCTTTCTACATCATTACTGAACTGCCAAGCTTCTTCTTTCATCCATGCGCGAACTTGTCGATCGATATAATCAACCTGCGTTCCAATCTTGATCGGTACTTTGACAGAATATTGCTCTTTAAGATCGGCAAACCGATTAACCAGCGCGTCCTTCTTATTTGAAGAAACTGTCGTTGGGGGTCCGAAGGGACGCACTTTTGACGAATCGTTCTCACTTGATACAACGAGGAACCGAGGGATAAATCCAGATGATATGTAGTTGTCATCGAGAAGTCCATATACCTTATCGCGTATGCCGCCACCGAAAAATATGAAGTACGGCTCGATGACGGTAATCGTTTCTTTTCTAAGCCGACGTGATAATACTCTTGGCACGTCATATAGCTTAGTGAGAGTTTCTGGGAACCCGGCGAGATAGTCTCTACGATTGATACTATCGAAGAGCGCACTGACTTCATCTCTGTAAAAAATGCTGACCTGGCTAGGTCTTTCGGAAAGTCCACTAAGTATCCCTTCTGCTGAACCATCACTAGCGAGTATCAGTCCTGGCTCAAGGTCAGTAATAATGTTCATTGCCATATCCATTGCGGTTGTCTTACGACTGATCGTTGTTGGGCCTAAGAGAAGTCCCCATAGATTTGGTCTAAAATTATCTGTGAAGGTAATCTGAAGTGACAGTCCATTTGAGATGATAGCTGACAGTGCGACGAAACACGAAAGCTCATGGTATTGCTCAGGTGCATCCGTCGCCTCATTGGCCCAAGATTTGTATTCGCTAATAAACGAGTTCTCTTCAACATCATCGCCTACGAGGATTGGCATATTAAATGGAGCAGTCTCACCACGCCACTTTTTTGCATTCTGCTTAGTAGCAGCTTTTCTAACATCCTTCCAAAGGTGACTAAGTGGTCGAGAATCCCGTTCATATTTGTTGCACTTCGCATTCATAGCTACAACAAGTGTTTCTTCTTCCGAGAAGTTGAGTTCCAGACAGATGTTGATTAATCGCCACAATCTTCCCGACCAGTCATCGGATGCGGTAGGCTCATCTTCAAAGAGAAAGTAAAAAGTCTTGCCGTCCTCATTCATCGGATTATCTAAGTCTCTGCGATGTGCTGCTATCACTACCTCTAACGGTGGTAAATCTGGTAGTTCTTCTTGGACAGGAATCTCACCAGTTGAGTTCTCGACTGTGGGCAGTTGATCGAAAAAAGCCGCGCTGTTACTTGTGCCAACAATACGAAGAAGTCTAACCGGAGCAGGATTGGCATATTTGTAGTTGTGAGTGTAAGGAACGCGAAGAAGCTGCTCTAAGTCCCAACCGCTTTTATCTGCGCCAATTGCGTAAGCCAGTCTCCGTGAGTAATCCTGAGCTAATTCAGGAGGAAGAACATTTGAGAACGACCAAAATGCCTGGTATTTACCAGGCGATGACTCAATTACCACAGATGGCGGTAACTCTAAAATGTCGGGATCAACCTCATCTAGATCGGCCCAGACTCTATTACCAGGAACGGCATAATCTCGCTTCCGTTCTGGCCGATTAAATAGGGATACACCAAACCACACGTTTAATTGCCTATTTGAAACGTCGTTGAGGTAAATTCCTATTACCTCACGATCACCAGGCCACTTGAACCACGTTTGTTTAAATTGTGTCTTTTGTGCATTGCCTGTAGCAATGCATAGATTACCAATCTCTTCACCGAAGATGAAGTCAAAGAACTTGAGTCTAAGTCCTAGCTGGTTAGCGGATATGGAAGTCACAAAAAGTGTTGCCCTCTTGTACAGTGTACAAGCATGTGTCTACTGCACAGTATGGTGGCTGACCTTTCTGCCTTTCTTTCTTGACAAGATCAAATCTAACCCTAATGTGACTTTCACGCGTATTTCGTGTACGAACTTTTTTGTTGATTTCTTCACGCAACCACTTGCGACCTTCTGGGGTAAGGTACTTCTTTTCCGTTTTCATAATGCCGGAGATGGGATTCGAACCCATACTGGAACGGTTTTAAGCCGTTTGCCTCTGCCGATTGGGCTACCCCGGCATGGTAGAGAGAAGGTGGAAAGCCCTCTAGTGTTTCCCATTTTTCAAACCGGATTATTTTTGTTCTCCAATTCTATCTCTCTACCATTAACAGGGGAGCTAAAGGGTTATCACGTCCAGAGTGCGAACTAGGGTCGCTAACCCTTCACCTCACTTTCTTTTTTATCAGTGTGGTTTACTCCCCTGTTCTTTCAGAACTACAGTACGCCGCTACCTTCGTTTACTGCGACGTTAAGAGGCTTGAGCGTAGTGATTTCGTTCTGTGCATCGTAACCACGCTCTTCGTCAGCAGGGCGAACCTTGACATTCGCCTTAAGACGCTTGCCAACCCAATCAGCAGGCTCAGCACTAAACGAACCGCTCGTAACCTCTTCCTGCGGATAGCCCATCGCAATGAGAAAGTTAGCGAAGATGCCCAAAGAAATCTTGCGCTTCTCAGGTGCGTAATTCGCAGGCGGAATGTAGTAACGCTTGAAAAGGACGCGGTTATCAAACTTACCGCCGTCAACTCTAAACTGGATATTCCAGCCGGGGGTGCCGATAGGGAGTTTACCAGTGTCATTCTCTACTTCAACTGCTGTCACTTCATGCACATGAACTTCATATGCACCAGCAGGAATAGGAGTGAAGTCACCAGCACTAAGATCCGCACCAGAAAGATCAAGCGTACCGAGTTCTTCCATACCCATTATTCATTCTCCTGTTGAGTTTGTGCGAGTAATTCAGGTGCAACTGTTCTGTCAATAGTAGCACCGGCCTTGAAAACGATATCCCAAATTTCAGGGAGTGTCGGATTTTCAATGGCATCTGGTAGTACCTTAGTTCTATCCTTAGCCATCACCCTTTCTGTCTTGATTACTTGTAGGAACCGTTGGTTGTTCTTCACATGAAGATAACCAACAATGTCGAAGAAGCCAGGTACTTGTTTACGTAACATTCCTGGCAGTAATGGCTCAATTGTCTTGCGTCCTGTCGATTGATCTTGTTCTTCTGTCATCAGTGTCGTCACGATTACATGGCAAGGCAAGTCTTTGAGATAGCGTAGAATCTCTTTAACTCTCGCTCCCGACTTACCCCACTCACGCGGAGATGGAACATACAAGTCTGTTGTCTCTGGCTTCTTTTTCCACTGTTCTAGCATAACCTCTTGCATATCAATGTCACGCAGTTCTGTCAGTGAGTCTAAGATTACGGTCTTGTAATACTTTGGATACTTGTGCAATGTATCAGCAATCTCTTGAATCTCTGCCATTGCTCTTGCTGCTCTAACATCAACGTTAGGCTTATCGTTGAGAACTGTTGCACCGCCTTCAACGTCAATCATAAAGGCAGGCGATGTTAACTCACTATCCATTGCAGTGCCGCAAAGCGTAGTCTTGCCCGCACCGCTTTCCCCGAAGACAAGCACCTTAAGGTACTCAATCTTCTCAGGCGACTTAACGCCTAATTCTTGTCGTAGTGCTTGTCCTGGGTCACTTGCCATGAATCTCCTTAGTTCAAGGAATATGCACTTGGCTCTACACTGCAAGCACAATCATCTGTAAGTTTATAGAACCATATCGATGGTTTGCGCCTATCAGTATACTTGGCTGCAATCCAACCATCTGATGTTTTCCATGTAAACACTTTAGCTCCGCGTGCTCTCGCTCTTACGATCATGCCATTGAGTACGCATCTGTTACAGTACCTTGTGCTCATCTGGAAACTTCCATGTTCGTCTGTTACTTTGTCCGAAACTCTCTTCGATTCTTTTCGTCAGTCTCATTACCATTTCATTTAATTCTCTGAGTGCGTGCGTCGTGCAGTAAGGAATGTGATCGACTTTGTAATAAGTCGGGCTGCCGCACCCTCTACTAGCACATCGAAGCTCACGGTCAAACCTGCGAAGTGGACCGTACTGCTCAGGAATCGGATATTTCCGTTTTTGTCTCTCAGTGTGTGCATTCTCATCCAGTAGTTGTTTGAGTAGATGTGTTGGTATCGGTTTACCGACGCTCATTTTTCAATCAAAACGTCGTAGTCGTCAAGAATTTCTTTCGCTTCTTGTGCTGTTATAGTTAACATGATTGTAGGATCTTCTGCGCTTAGTTCAACAAAAAGCTGTAATTTTTTCCAAATGTCATTTTCATCTGTCGATGTCATGCCACTCGCTAACCAACCGTACTCTCAGTTTAATTGTTCTATATCCTTTTGATCTTGCCCATTTCATGAGTTTATCTGCCGCCTCACGAGTTTGTTTAATTGATCGTCCACGCCTAGAAACGAATAGATGCGGACCCGGATCACTATAAGTTACCAAATATTCAAACTTTTCATCTGTCAAAGTTGGGTTCATATCCCATCTCTAGTGTAGATAGATAGTCGCTTCCATCCTCAGCCTGAAGACAGGGGGTGCGAAAGGCACAGTTGAGACAACCGTATTCTTTGCGCGGAGTGGGATAGAGAACGGGGTCACTAAGCATGTCAATTGACTCATAGTACAGTCTGATTCGTGCGTTTTGTCGTTGTGCTTGATTGCGCCACTTCTCCTTACGATTGATAAACCGAGTGTCTTCAGTTTCAACTAGCCATTCATAGTAGCTTTGCATCTTTTCATCGTGATTGAACACAGACTCCCATACGGGATTACTCTTAATTACCGTGGCAAACATCTCCGCGGTGGTGTATTCAGTCTGCCTGTTAAGGGACGGCATGCCGCTTCTGAGAATGGTCGGAGGCTTCGGGTAGCCTTTGAGCAATGCTTCGTATTGGATGAATTCCAATACTTTGTACGGTAGGTCATATACTTTAGCCTCTACCTCTCCGAGGGTTAGATATGTAGTACACTGTTCGTCAAGATCGAGATGGCGGAAGTAGTCTTCGTCAACTCTACTAGCCGTCTTGTAGTCCTTAATACCATACCGACCATGCTCATGCTCACGCAAGATAAGATCCATCCTGCCTCTTGCATGGCATTGTTTGTACAGAACGTCTAATAGACCATGTTCGTCTTCGATTTGATCCTCGTACATAAGAGGACCAAACACGTTTTCCTTAGCATTGGGTTCCCAATCGCTAGGCATATCGCGCTTGTCAATCATGTAAAGCGCATTACCATCGCTATTGAGAATGGGCACACTAAAGTCATGCTCAGTTGCTATCACTGTGAAGTCGTCGTTGGCCTCTGCGTACTCTTTGTAGTAACGCATCATGCCCTTACCTAGATCAAGCAACTCCATGAACCTATCGTAATCAGGTGCAGGCAGTAGCTCGTCCAGTCCTCTGATCCTGTATGCGTTGTAATTGCTGAGTACAGGCTCAGGCTGTCTATCTGTATAGTGCTGCAATTCATCACCTGCAACTAGACCACCACTCCATTCCAGATTGAACCACGTTTCAAACGTGACTTCTGGATCTTCTCGCAATGGCTGATAATAACGCTCTAGTGCATAATGAATGCCAGCACCGAACCAAAGGTTCTCTCTCACTCCATGCACTTCTGCCTTTGGTACGAGGTTGCGCATCATTGGACTAGACCATGCCCATTGTCGTCTGCAATACTTGAATGCACCACGATCACTTGCATGGACAGGAATGATACCCCATTTACTAGGGATATCGTAAGTAGGTACAGGTTCAAATCTAACTGTCATTTTCGTTTCAGTTCCTCTAGTAGTTCATCTAGAACTTCACCATGTTTGTTCACCCATTTGCGATAAACTGTGTCATGTGATTTATAGAACGACGATTCGAGCCTCTTCAAAACTGCTTGCAGTGATTTACGATACCTCGCTGCATCTTCGTCCTCTATAACTATCATCGTTCGTCTAGTCATAGTTACCTTTTCCAGAGTAATCTTGCAATTGCTATGACGATAGTTGCTTCGATACAGAGGATGAACAGCACAAAGCCAGCACGAATCATTAGACGTAGCCAACGATCCTCTGGCAATGTGCTGTTCTCCTTACTGAAATCGAATAGATCAAGCATTTGATTTACAGGGTCGTGGGCCGCCAGCGGGGGGAGAGAGGTGTGCTAGCGGCCCACGCTTTTTATTCATGTTAGAAAAAACCACCTAGCTTCTCGCACTTGTCTCTCGCTTAGATACCATCGTTCATAGGGAACGTGATTCTTGTATGTATCTCTGAGCCACTGTCTAAGCCTTTTAGGACTTATGCCCAATTCTTCAGCTAGCTGATTAGGTGTCATTTTGCCTCTATTCATTAATAGAAAGCACTGCGTTGTCGTCTATCTTAAGAGCACAACCTCTTACGTTTGGATAGACACAGCTACCGCATTGTGGACAGTATGTGGGCCAACGTGGGTTGACCCAACATAGCAAATGTCCACAACACGGCATCTGTATCAACTTGAATACTACTCTCTCATTCGTCATGGAAGATTTGCTTGAACCAACCATGCTTGATATCGTTCACCTGTTCAATGTACTGATCGGTTGTACGCTCAGCATTGATGTGGATAACGTGCGGTACACTTGTCTGTCCTGGCCTACGGATACGACCGATACCCTGGCTGTTATCCTTCGGACTCCAACTACGATCAAGGAAGACAAGATGATGCGCTGGTGTCAAGTTGATTGACTCTCCACCGAGTTGCAATGTTGACATGAATACCCGATACTTCATTGTCGGGAATTGCTCATGCCATTTCTGATAACGAACCATATCGTTATCGCCCACATCAAGGTGAATGTATGGATAGAGCCACTCTTCACCGAGTCCCATATCCATAGCTGCCTTGTTGTGATTATCGAGTCTCGTCTTCAACAGTTCCAGAGGATCTTTGAAGCAACTGAATACAACGAGAGGCTCTTTCTTCTCTTCGTCCCATTGCAATCCTTCAAGAATCTCCATCACTGTATCGAGCTTAGAGCTAGGCTCAGTAAGCTTGATCTTCTGCACTCTGCGACCAAGATCAGCGTCATAGTAATCCTTCACAATTTCAGGAGTACCAACACAGATTTGACGCAACCGCTGTAGCAGTGAGAGCACATTCGCACTCATCAAGCTAGCGCCATTCTTATCGAGAGTCTGAAGCTCAGACTTAATCTCGTTATACATCTTACGCTGCGTCGGATTCAACTCAACAGTGAGAGGACTAAACACAACCTTCTCAATGTCGGGATGAGTCTGATCGAGTGTACGACGAATACCGATATCACGAACGAGCTTGCGAAACTCATCCTTCTTCTCTGGCTTAATACCAGTCACCTTGCGGTAGCCAGTATAGCTATCAACCTCACAGTAGTTTTCATAGAAGTCCCAGAAACTACGGTAGTCGTGAGGATTGAGCCAGTTCAACAGACTCCAAATCTCATGCGGCCTGTTGATAAAGCCAGTGCCAGTAGAACCGTGTCGTCCAACATTAGCCTTGATCTTCTTAATGTTGACGGTCCACCTAGCATCTTTATCCTTCATGCGGTGAAACTCATCACACCACACAAAGTCCCACTGACGATCAATGATGTAATCAGCCTGCCGCCACTCCTTAAGGATAAACTTGCCATTCTCATCCTTAATAGGACGGCCCTCTTCATCCTCTTCAAACTTGCCCTTGTTAGAGAACGAGAACACATTGTAGTGCGTAATCGCCACTACAGGCATTGCGAACTCTTTAGGACAGAACTTGAGGTCACCGAGTTTAAGCTCACGACCATTCACAAAAATCGTGATCTTGTTTGTCTCGATATTGAGGAACGTGTAACCCTTGAGCAGTTCTGGAACTGCCTCAAAGAACGTACCCTTACCACTCTTGTTCGTAACGATAAGGATGGACGGAGGATGATCTAGGATCGCCTCTTGCAGCTTCGTGTTAATGTACCACAAGCCTGTGGAGGTTTTATAGCAACCCATCTCCGACCAGTTGGCAGTACCAGCACTAACCATCCTATCGCCTGTCATGCGATTCATTGCACCATGCTCAGGAATCTTGCCATCGGTATTAGCGACGGCCTGAGCATCATGCCGCATTAGCAGGCGAATGATATCGTGATGCTGCCAGTCCTCTTGGACGAATTTACTCGCCATTTCCTTTTGTCTCTGCTTCGTAGATATCATTGTTGATTAGATACACCTTTCCTTGCTTCTCGATCACTTTCACTTTTCCAACTAGATCGCAGTCATGTACAGCTTTGAGTGCTGTTTTAGCTGTCTTGATTTCGTCAGTCTCAATGGCTGGAACATCACTATTCCAGAACTCCATGATGACTCGACGAACTTTAGGACTGCTTAGTAGTTCTGCCATTTAACACTTTCTCCAATGCTTCGTCGTCTGTCATCTTGTTACGTTTTCTGTAACGATTGTAGCGTATACCTGCTCGGCGGCAAGCATCACGCTTCGTACAAAAAAGTGTTCGACCTTTTGTGCCATGTTTAATTTCGTCGTCACACATAGCACATCTAGGTCTGTTGTCGTCATGTACAATTCCCACAGCCATGAAGACTGTGACGGATCTTATTGCCATTACTCGCTCTATCGCATCGGCATTCCTCCTATACCATTCTAGTCTTCTACACTCCGTACACGTTGTACGAGAGGTCTGGTAAGGAGTAAACTCATTACCACAACTTTCGCACACACGTTTGCCCGTAACAAGAAACGTACAGTCCTCACAAAAACCAGTAGCGGGGTTGAGACTTCCAACCCCGCTACCGCAATTAGGACAGTAAGTTACTTGTTTGAGGGGTTGTTGTACTGTTTCCGTTCTTGAATGCATTTGCCCTGTCAATCAAACTTTGTGCCGTGGGGGCCGTGTGTCGTCTATTGTCGTCTTGTTTGAAGGAGTCGTCTATTCTTATTAGCATGGCTGCGTGTTCTTCTGGCGAACCACAAGTGCAACCAGTTAGTTCGCCTTCATCATCCATTACTAATACCTCGCTCCACAATTAGGCCAATTGCTAAGAGGCAACTGGCTTGCTATCATTATTTGTTCTTCTCTAGTTGCCAAGTCAGCTCTGCTCGCGTATCTAAACCCACCGTTAGCTTGCCAAGTAGTTTGCGTAAATTGTAAACCGCCGTAGAAGCTATTGCCAGTGTTAGTATGCCAATTGCCAGTCGATTCACAGTACGCCACCCTGTCCCAACACGCCCAACATATAGAGGATGATGATGACAAGTATCGCGTAGACTGAGAGCCAGATTGCAAGAGCGACTGCGATTTCTTTAACTCCCGAGTCGTCCATTCTTGTTGCGCTCTTGCGAATCTTACTACGGAACGGTGGTGGGAACCTTTTGTATGTAGTACCCACCTGTCGTGTCTGAGTATTTTCTTCTGCCACCTTATCCGTTCCTGCAATGAAAACTGCTTTTTAGGCATAACCATGTTCTCGCTATAGGCTGTGCTTGTCGCCACTGTAGCTATTAAAAGCCCACAGGAGCTTAGTTTCGCAGCTTTGCGAAGAATGATCTTACCTCCTTACTCGATTACATCACCTCCACCATTAATACTACCAACGGTGGGAATATCGTGCATGACAACGAGGCTTAGATGCCTTTTGGGAAAGGAACTCCTATGCCTTTCTAATTTAGAATTAGTCATCATGCACGATTCTTTGATAAGCTCATTAGACCAGCTATCTCCCCTGCGCTAACTCCCCCTGAAAGGCGCTAGCTGGTCTAATCAACTTATCAAAATAATGAGCGGCAGTGCGATAGTGATGCCGACGACAAAGGCTCATCTATCGCACTTACCGCTCTTGTGATGGTGGCGCGCTCGTCCATCATGCGCCAGTCTAGCATAAATCGCTAGCTGTGTCAAGTCCCAATTTGGGTCAATAACCACACTAAAGCAATTAGAAGGTAAATGCCAACAATCACCGTAATGATGTTAGAGATGATACGCACGTTTAGTGGAGTATCCCCGTAGATTCGGAAACTTGCAACCATGTCCAACCCTTACCAGGGATGTATGCGGGTTCAAATCCCTTTTCAAACATCGTTTCGACATACTCTTCACCGAGTAAGTCTATCTGCTCTTCGATGAATTC
>Ga0126378_10003552_pt1 | contig 11800 bp, 10 predicted proteins | sample PanSoiMetPlot_23_FD_92587 | JGI IMG/M metagenome (GOLD analysis project Ga0126378, IMG submission 92587) | Tropical forest soil microbial communities from Panama - MetaG Plot_23 | ecosystem: Environmental > Terrestrial > Soil > Tropical forest > Bulk soil | place: Panama | collected 2016-02-17
GACCCGGCCGAGGTCGAAGCCGGTCACGATGATCCCCGGTGGTCCCCCGACAGGCCCGGCCAGCCGGGCGGGTCCGTCCATTTGCCGCACTCTAGCGGAACCCCCGGACGCTGAACGGGAGCCCGCGGGCCACCGAAGCAGAATCGGCCTGAAGTCAGCCGGTGTCACCGGAACTCACGTGGTGACCCGGGTCCTTCCCAGGTCCTTCCCGGGTCCGATGATTTCGAGCACCGTACCGTCGGGGCAGCGGAAGTGCTGCCAGCTCGTCCCGTTGGCGTGCTGGGCCGCGCCGATGAACTCCACTCCGGCGGAGAGCATCAGCGCGCGGACGGCGTCGAAGTCGCCGACGCGCAGGCCCACCACGGGCCCGGTGGTGAAGAAGGAGTGGAATTCATCGCCGGGTCCGTAGATCTCGAGCACCGTGCCGTCGCCCAGCCGGAACCCAGCCAGGCCGCTGGTTTCCCTGGCGAGCGGCACGCCTATGACGTCCCGAAACAGCCGGACCATCTCGCCGAACCGGTCGCTGCGCAGCCCCACGAAGTCCACCCCTTCTACTGCCACAGCCGCTCCTTCGGTCAGCAATGCGGTGAGAACGGTCCCATAAGGGACTGTCAATTTAGCCGGTGTAACTTGATCTTGATCGTTGCTTCCTGCCGGCTCTGTCACGGTAAGGGGAGAACGGGGGTTCATCTGGTGCAGTTGAGCGCGTCGGCCGCGAGCCGCCTTCCGTCGCTGGCCAGGCAGTATCTGGGCGATGCCGGCAGCACGCTGGTGTCGGCGCTCAGCCCGTCGGTACGGCTGCGCCGGGCACACGCGTGCGACCCGGCCAGCCCGGCAAGCCGGCTCGGGGGGATGGCCCTGCTGGCGGACGGCCAGCGGTGGCCGGTGACCGGCGACGGCACGCCGCTGAGCTTCATCGGCCAGGTCAGCACCGCCGACATCAGCGCCCCGGACGGCAGCCCGCCGCTGCCGGCTGGTTTCCTGCTGGCGTTCTTCTATGAGGCGACCGGGCAGGAAGCCTGGGGAAATGACCCGGCCGACGCCCCGTCCTGGCGGGTGATCGCCGTGCCCCGCGGCGCAGCGGTTCCGGTGACCGCCCCGGGTGGCGCAGAAGTGTTCTCGGCGCACCAGGTGGTGCCAGAACACGTGATCACCGTTCCCGACCAGGACGAGCCCGTCAACGACGCGTTCCTTGACACCGCCAGCGACGCGCTCGGCCAGCTCTACCAGGAGCTGGGCAGCGGTGCCCGCGGCCATCGGCACCGCATGTTCGGCTGGCCCGAACTCATCCAGAACCCGATGCAGCTCGAATGCCAGCTCGCCTCCCACGGCATCCGCACCGGCGGCCCGGCCGGCTACCGCGACCCGCGGGTACCAGAACTCCGCGGCGGCGCGCCCGACTGGCTGCTGTTGCTACAGGTCGACACCGACGACGACGTCGGCTGGATGTGGGGCGACAGCGGCACCATTTACTACTGGATCCGGCGGCAGGACCTGCACGCCGCCCGCTTCGACCGCGTCTGGATGATCCTGCAATGCTGCTGAGCAGAACTTCCAGGCCGGCAAGCGCCTGACCGGCCCAGGCCAGCACCAGGCCCACACCTGGGCCTCCTGGTACCGCTGGACCACCCTCGCCACGCTCGCTGCCGCCGTCCTGGCTGCCACGCCGCCACCGAACACGCCCCGGCCCGGACCGGGCCGGGCAAATCCCGCTGACCCGCAACCAGGCCGCCCGGTGATGGCAGGTATGTACGTAACCGGCGACTCGCTCCGCGGACACCGGATCACCAGGCTCCCGCGGCGGCGACGCTGAGCCGTTTCCCCCGGGTGCGACTGCGGGCGCACCGGCCACCCCGGCCGACCGTGCTGGCGCGCCGCCCAGCGGCGGCCCCACCCCCGGGCTGGCGCGATCACTGGCAAGCAGAGTCCCGTGATCGGCCCAACCAGGGGAATCACGATCGGGGCGAGGCGGTGACTTCCGCGATCCGCCGGGCGAGGTACCTGCGTTCGGCCGCGTTCTCGGTGAGGGCAAGCGCGTCGGCGTAGGCGGCCGCCGACTCGTCCCAGCGTCCCAGGCGGCGGAGCAGGTCCGCCCTGACCGCGGGCAGGTACCGGTACCCGGCGAGGCGGCCGTCGGCCTCGAGCTCCGTTACCCGTGCCAGCCCGGCGGCCGGGCCGTCGGCCATGGCCACCGCGACGGCCCTGTTCAGCGCCACCACCGGGGAGGTCCATGCCGAGAGCAGGACATCGTAGAGGCGGACGATCTGCCGCCAGTCGGTGTCGGCGTAGGTGGGCGCCTCGGCGTGCAGCGCCGCGATCGCGGCCTGCACCGCGAACCGGCCGGGCTGCCCGCCGCGCAGCGCGCCGGGCACAAGCGCGGCGCCCTCGGCGATCGCGGCGCGGTCCCACCGCGACCTGTCCTGCTCCTCAAGCAGCAGCAGGCGGCCGTCGGCCGCGGTGCGGGTGGCCCGGCGGGCGTCGGTCAGCAGGACGAGCGCGAGCAGCCCGCGCACCTCGCGCTCGTCCGGCATGAGCGCGTGCAGCATCCGGGCGACCGACAGCGCCCGCTCCACCAGGTCATCACGGACCAGGTTCTCGCCCGCCGGGGCCGTGTGCCCGGTCGTGTAGAGCACGTGGACGACGGTGAGCACCGCGTCGAGCCTGTCCGGCAGCTCGGCCTCGCCGGGCACCCGGTAGGCGATCCGCGCGGCCGAGATCTTCTTCTTCGCCCGCGTCACCCGGGCCGCCATGGTCGCCTCGGACACCAGGAACGCCTGCGCGATCTCCGCGGTGGTCAGCCCGCACACCAATCGCAGGGTGAGCGCCACCTGCGCCTCCCTGGCCAGCGCCGGGTGGCAGCAGGTGAAGATCAGCCGCAGCCGGTCATCGGGGATCGCTTCCGGCTCCTGGGGTGTGTCCTGGGCCGGCGGCGCGGAACTCGGCACCGGCGGCTCCGGGTCGATCAGCAGCGGCAGCTTGGCCCGCAGGGTCCGCTCGCGGCGCAGCACGTCGATCGCACGGCGCCGGGCCGCGGTGGTGAGCCAGGCCCCCGGGTTGCGCGGCACCCCCTGGGCGGCCCAGGCGTCGAGGGCCGCGGCGTAGGCGTCCTGCACGCACTCCTCGGCCAGATCGAAGTCACCGGCGACGCGCGCCGTCGCGGCGAGCACGAAGGCCCACTCGCGGCGGTGCGCGTCCGCCAGGGCTTCTGCCGGGGTGCGGCACCCGCCGGCGCCAGCGCGGATTCCCGCCCCGGCGGCAACCCCGATCCCGGGGCCGGGACTCGCGCCGGCACCGGTCCCGGTCCCGGCCCCGGGAACGGGACCCGGACCGCGCCCTGGCGCGGGAGGCGCAGCCATCCCGGGTCAGAAGACCATGATCGGGCGTACTTCGACGCCGCCGAAGCGCGCCGGGCAGAGCTTGGCGATGTCGAGGGCGTGGTCGAGATCGCGCGCCTCGATCAGGTAGTAGCCGCCCACCGCCTCCTTCGTCTCGGCGAACGGCCCGTCGGTCACCACATCGCCCCTGATCGTGGTCGCGGTCGCGGTCGGCTGGAGCGCCCGGCCGCTGACGATCGTGCCCTGCTTCTCCCCGACCTGCTCGGCGAACCGGCTGTGCGCCTCCATGACCTGCTGCAGGACCTCGGGTGAGGCGGTGGCGTAGGCGTTCTCGTCTTCACGGATGAGGATCATGTATTCAGCCATGCCGCGGTTCCTTCCGTGCTCGCAAGAAATCCGTCATCTGACCCGACGATCGGCCCTGGGCCAGATCGACAGCCCCGGCGGGAATCTCCGGCGGAGGCCCGGCGATCAGCCGGGTGTTTGTGCGCTTGTGCGGGTTCGAGGCTAGGCGGCGCCTGACCGGGTTGCGGCCGTCAGCGGCTCCAGGGAGCGCGGGCGGTGGCCCGCTCCGCCTGGGCGCGGAGCGCCTGCACGACCGCCGCGGGGTCGCCGGACTCGTAGACGGCCGAGCCTGCCACGAACACGTCGGCGCCCGCCTCCGCGCAGCGCTCGATCGTTTCCTCGCCTACCCCGCCATCCACCTGCACCCACACCGATCCGCCGTGCCGGGACACCAGCGCGCGGGCGCGCCGCACCTTCGGCAGCACCAGGTCAAGGAACTGCTGGTGGCCGAATCCCGGCTCGACCGTCATCACCAGCAGCATGTCAAGCTCGCCGAGCAAGTCCTCATACGGCTCAACGGCGGTGCCGGGGCTGATCGCGAGCCCAGCCCTGGCCCCGGCGGCGCGGATCGCCCGCAGCGTCCGTACCGGCGACCGGACGGCCTCCGCGTGGACGGTCACGTTGCGCGCGCCGGCTTCGGCGTAGCCGGCCGCCCAGCGGTCCGGCTCACCGATCATCAGGTGACAGTCGAGCGGCAGGCTGGTGTGCTTGAGCAGCGACTCGACGACCGGCAGGCCGATCGTGAGGTTCGGCACGAAATGGTTGTCCATGACGTCCACGTGCAGCCAGTCGGCCACCGGTGACACCGCCGCGGCCTCGTCGGCGAGCCGGGCAAAGTCGGCGGACAGGATGCTCGGCGCCATCTGGACGGCCATGTGGCCGAGTGTAGACAACGCTCCCGCCGCCGGGGGTGGCACCACGGGCGCACCCGGCTCCCCCGGCGCTGCACCCGGTGCGGGCCGCGGCGCACCGGTAGAGTGCGGCCATGGCCGGAGAGCGTGCTTGAGACCCCCGCCGTGGCCGAACCCGGACCTCCGGCCAGCCCCTGCCGCCACCCCCGGTACTGTCACCCCCTCCGGATAGCGTTCGATTGTGTATTCGACAGACCGCTTCTGGACAGGAGGAATCCCGGTGAATCCCGAGCCGCAGAGCACCCTGCTCGACCGCGTACGCAAGCTGCTCGTCAAGGCGGAGGCCGCTGGTGTCACCGCCGCGGAGGCGCAGGCGCTGACGGCCAAGGCCGCCGGCCTGATGGCGAAGTACGGGATCGACCGTGCGCTGCTGGCGGCGGCGCGGCCGGAGACCGACCGCCCGGCCGACCGGATCATCGACGTCGGCAATCCCTGGGCGCGGGTCCAGGCCCACCTGCTGTGCGGGATCGCGGCGGCCGTGCGCTGCCAGTGCGTGATCCTCCCCGGCGCGGGTCCCGGGTCGCGGATCCACGTTTTCGGCTTCGCCTCGGACATCGAGCGGGCCGAGGTGCTCTACACCTCGCTGCTTGTCCAGATGTGGCAGAGGCTGATGGCCGCGCAGGTGCCAGCCTGGAGCGCGAGCCCGCGCGCGTGGCGGCGCAGCTGGCTGCTTGGCTTCGCGACCGCGGTGGTCTGCAGGGTCCGGGCCGCCGAGGACGCGGCGGCGAGCCAGGCGGACCGCTCATCCGCGCGGGACGGGCAGCCGGCGGCGCTCGTTCTCGCCGACCGCAGGCTGGTCGTCCGGCGCAGCCTGGAGCAGGCCTACCCGGTCACCCGCAAGTCCCGGGTGACCTACTCCGGCAGCGGCTACGGCCAGGGGTACAGCGAGGGGCAGCAGGCCGACATCGACGGCCCGCGGCTGCGCGATGGCAGGCGCACCGGGGCCGCCCTCACCCGGGGTCGCTGACGGCCGTCCGGCCCTGGGTCAGGCGGTGCGCCGGAGCAGGGCGAGAAAGATGGCGTCGGTGCCGTGCCGGTGCGGCCAGAACTGCGCGAACCTGCTGCCGGGCTCCGGGCAGCGCAGGCCCGGCACCTCAGCAAGCACCGCCGGCGCGTCCAGGACCGTCACGCCGGCACGGCCGCTGGTGACCGCGGCCACGACCTCGCGCGTCTCGGTTACATGCGGGGAGCAGGTGACGTAGGCGACCACTCCCCCGGGCCTGGCCGCATCGAGCGCGCTGGCCAGCAGGCTCCGCTGGAGGCCGGCCAGCGCCGCGACATCCGGCGGCGATTTGCGCCAGCGCGCCTCGGGGCGCCGCCGCAGGGCGCCGAGCCCCGAGCAGGGGACGTCCGCGATTACCCGGTCGAACGCGCCGGGCCGCCAGGCGGGCACGGCCGCGTCGGCCACGATCACCCGCGTCCGCCCCGGCGCGGCGGTCGCCGCCCGGACCAGGCGGGCCCGGCGCATGCGCGCATCGGCTGCGGCAAGGCGGGCGCCCCGGCCTGCCGCGATCCCCGCCAGCAGCCTGGCCTTGCCACCGGGCCCGGCGCACAGGTCAAGCCAGCGGCGATCCTGGCCGCCCACCTCCACCCGCGTGAGCGCCAGCGCGGCGAGCTGGCTCGCCTCGTCCTGCACGCCCGCGCGGCCCTCGCGGACGGCCGCCAGGCCCGCCGGGTCACCTCGCTTCAGGTAGCCGCCGAACGGCGACCAGCGCGCGGCCTGCACGCCCGCGCTTGCCAGGTCGCCGGGGCTGGCCAGGCCGGGAACCGTGCACACCGTGACCGCGGGGCGCGCCGCGTCGGCGGCCAGCGCGGCCTCGGTCTCGGTGAGGCCACCCGCCGCCTCCTCGCCGAGCGCCTCGCTGAACGCGGCCACGATCCAGCGCGGGTGGCTGTACCGGACCGACAGATGGCCGGCCGGGTCCACGGCGCGGTCGGGCGCGATCCGGCCAATCCACTCCTCAAGGTCACGGGCGGCGACCTTGCGCAGCACCGCGTTGACGAAGCCGGCCGCGCCCGCCCCGGCCACCTGCCTGGCCAGCTCGACCGAGGTGTCCACCGCCGCGTGCGGGCGCACCCTGGTGGCGAGCAGTTGGTGCGCACCGAGCCGGAGCACGTCAAGCACCGGCGCGTCGATCCGGGCGAGCGCGCGGCTGCTGCACGCGGCGAGCACGGCGTCGTAGGTTCCCCGGCCACGCAGCGTCCCGTAGGCCAGCTCGGTCACCAGCGCCGCGTCACGCCCGCTCAGGCCCCGTTCGGCAAGCACCGACGGCAGCAGCAGGTTGGCGTACGCGTCACGGTCCGCGACCGCCCGCAGCACGTCGAGCGCCGCGCGCCTGGCCGGGTCCCCGGGCCGCCGGGAGGTGGGGCTGCCGTCCCGCTGGCGCTGGCCGGTTCCGCCGCCGCGCTGGCCGGTTCCGCCGCCGCGCTGGCCGGTTCCGCCGCCGCGCTGGCCGGTTCCGCCGCCGCGCTGGCCGGCTCCGCCGCCGCGCTGGGCAGCTCCGCCGCCGGGCGGGCCAGGTCGCCGGCCGGATCCCGGGGCCCGCCCGGGAGCGGCCTGGCCGTCCGGCCGGGGCGCCGCACGCCGGCCGGGCCCGCGTGGGCGGTCCGCGGCCATGTCAGCCGAGGACCAGGCGGGGCCGGCCGGGCTCACCCGGGCCGGCGCGCAGCCCGCGGGACCATTCGGCGGCGGTCATCCGCCGCTTGCCGGCCTGCTGGACATCGCCGAGCCGCACGGGCTGTGTCCCGGTGCCGACGGCAACACCGGCCCGCGTGACCCGCAGCTCCCCCGGCCCCAGCGCGTCCCCGGCGGCCTCCTCCCCGCACACCCGCACCGCCCAGAGCTTCAGCCTGGTGTCCGCCAGCATCGTCCACGCGCCGGGCGCTGGCGTGCAGGCACGGATCTGGCGGTCGACCGCGTGGGCGGGCGCCGCCCAGCGCACCCGCGCGTCCCCGGAGGTGAGCTTGGGCGCGTAGCTGACCCCATCGGCCGGCTGCGGCACCGCCCGCAACTGGCCCGACTCGATCCCGTCGAGGGTCTCGGCCAGCAGTTCCGCGCCCGATTCGGCGAGCCTTGCGAGCAGGTCGCCAGCGGTGTCGCCGGGGCGGATGGGCTCGGTCACGACCCCGTATACCGGGCCCGCGTCCAGGCCGGCGACCAGCCCGAACGTGGTGGCCCCCGTGATGTCGTCGCCGTGCAGGATGGCGTGTTGCACGGGCGCGGCACCGCGCCAGGCGGGCAGCAGCGAGAAGTGCAGGTTCACCCAGCCGTGCCGGGGGACCTCGAGCGCGGCCTTGGGGATCAGCGCCCCATACGCGGTGACCGGGCAGCAGTCGGGCGCCAGCGCGCGGAGCTCGCCGAGAAAGCCCGGCTCGCGGGGCGATGAGGGCCGCAGGACGCGGACCCCGGCCCCCGTTGCGCACCGGGCGACCGGGCTTGGGCCGACCCGCTGGCCCCTGCCCGCCGGAGCGTCCGGCCGGGTGATGACCGCCACGACGTCGTGCCGCGACCGCAGCAGTGCCCGCAGGGACGGCACCGCCGCCTGCGGCGTGCCGGCGAAGACCAGGCGCATCGCCCTACCAGGTCTCCATCAGAGCGCTGTGCCCCTGGTCGGGTGCGGCGAGAACTTGACCTTCGGCACCTGCTCGCCCCACCACTCGGCCTCCCGTATCTCCTTCATCGCAAGCTTGCGCTGCGACGGGTCGAGCCGGTCGATGAAGAGCACCCCGTCCAGGTGATCGGTCTCATGCTGAACGCACCGGGCAAGCTGGCCCGTGCCTTCGAGGGTGACCGGCTCGCCGTGGAGGTTGAAGCCCTTGGCCACCACGCCGTACGCGCGGGGGGTGGGGTACACCAGGCCGGGGAAGGAGAGGCAGCCCTCGTCGTCGGTCTCCTGCTCTGATGACAGGTCGAGCGACGGGTTGATCAGGTGCCCAAGCCGGCCGTCAACGTGATACGCGAACACCCGCAGTCCGACACCGATCTGAGGCGCCGCGAGGCCGACGCCGGGGGCGTCCATCATCGTGTCGGTCAGGTCCTTGACCAGCTTCCGGAGTTCCGCGTCGAAATCTGTAACCGGGTCAGCGGGGGTGCGCAGCACGGGGTCACCGAAAAGGCGGATCGGCTTGACGCTTATGGTGCACCATCCCTTCGCTGGTTCGGCGGACTCCCAGTTTAAGACCCGGCCAGTGCCCGCATGCACGGCCGGCGCGGCGCGTACGCCGCGCCGGGTGAGCTCAGCGCCTGGAACGGGGCCGCCGGGGGGCGCGGCCGGAGGGGGATCGGGCCTTGAAGGCGGCCTTGCGGGCGGCCCTGGCCACCGCGGGATCGGGGTGGTGATCGCTCAGGGCCGTCAGCAGGCCGGTGACCGCCGGATGTTTCACCTCCCACAGCCCGGCCACGAGCTCGGCCTGCGCCTCCGCCGGGAGATCCGGCAGAAGCTCGGCGACCACGTCCCTGGGGTCCGCCTCCTCCAGCAGCCCGGCCCCGAGGTCCACGAGCAGCCACGCCCTTTCCGCCGGCCCGAGCTCGGCGTCCTCGCCGTGTTCGTGCAGCCACACCGCCGCGTGGGCGTGCACCACCGGGTCGTCAAGCGCGGCGCGCACGGCCGGCACGGCACCGGTGCCGATCCGGTCGAGCACCGCGAAGCCGGCGCCGCGCAACCCCGGCGTCCCGCGCCGTGCCGCGTCGATCAGCTCCCGCGCCGCCTGCTCCGGGGCCCGCGCGGCAAGCCAGGCGGTGATCTCCGCCTCGCCATCCTCGATGTCGCAGCTGGCGAGCGTGGCAAGCAGCGTGGTGGCGTCGCCGCCCGCACCGCTCCCAAGCACCGGCACGTGCCATCCCTGGGCCCGTAGCTGACGGTGCATGCCCCAGACGCCGAGCCTGGACAGCGTCACCGTCAGCCCGCCGGCCGCGTCGTCGGTCCCAAGCTCCACCACGCCGAGATCCGCCAGCGCCTCCAGCGCGGCGGACAGCTCGGCGGCCTGGTCCTCCCCGCCGGGCGTGTCCCGGCCGTCCGCCTCCGGCCGGCCGGCCTGCCGGTCCCTGCTACCCGCCGCGGCGACGTAGGCCTCGAACAGCGCGTCCATCTTCACCGGGCCGCCGACCGTGTACAGCGCGGTCGCCATCCCGTCCAGGTCCTCGGCGCTGAGCATGAGCGTGAGGGCGTCATCCCAGGCACTGAGCACCTCGTCGGTGGTGCCGTCGGTGAGCACGTTCAGCTGGGCGCCCGGCACGGCCAGCGCTCCGGTGGTCCTCAGCATGCCGGTCCCCGCCGCTACCTGCCACGCGACGCCGAGCTCAGCCGGCGTCAGCTCGAGGTCGGCCACCGCCGCCCTCGCCTCGTCCGGATGCAGCCCGCCGTCCTCATCGACCGCGCGCCCGGCCCTTGCCCACCGGGCGACCTCGCGGGCCGCCCGCAGCAGCGGCGCCACCCGCGCCGAGGACGCGAGCTCGTCCCGGGACGCGAGCCGTACCGGGGGCAGCTTCGGCAGCCCGCTGGCGCGGCCGCCGTCACCCGCTGGCGCCCGCTGGCCGCCCGCGGTTCCCTGCTCGCTGCCCGCGGTCGCCCGCTGGCCGTCGGTGCCCACGGAATCCGGGGACCGCGCGCCACTTGCCGGAGCGCCCGCGTCACCTCCCCGGCCCGGGCGCGGCTTCCGTCGTGAGGTAGCCACCCCAGCACCTTACGACCTTCGGCGGGTAAGAGCGCGTTTGAAAACTCCCGAACCACGCCGCCCGGCTCGCGCACCGCGCGTCGCGGGTGCGGTCACACCAGCTCGGCCGGGTCGAGCTGGACCCGGACCTGGCCGGGATCCTTGCGCGCGCTGCGTGCGGCCTGCGCCGCCCGCAGCGCCGCCGCCAGCGCCGGCCCCCCGGACGTGGGGACTCTGATCAGGGCCCGCAGGGTGTCCCCGGCCTGGCCTTCCTGGTCGTCCCCCCCGGCATCCTCCCCCGGGCCGCCGAGCACGACCGGCCCGAGCACCTCGGCTTCCCCCGGGAGGTCCGCCTCGGCCAGGAACCGGCCGACCGCCCCGGCCGGCCCCGCCACCGAGGCCATCCGCACGGCGGGCGGGAAGCCCAGGGCGATCCGCTCGGCGAGTTCCCGCTCGGCGTGTGTCACCGGGTCCCAGCGGATCAGCGCCTGCACCGTCGGCAGGCTGGCGTCGGCGACCAGGGTCACGGTGCCGCCGGACGGCCCGGCAGCGACCAGGGCGGCGGCGTTCAGCCAGCGGCGCAGCGACTCCTGCGCGGCGTCGAGGCTGGGCCTGCCGAGCAGCGCCCAGCCGTCGAGCAGCAGGGCGGCCGCGTAACCCCCGTTCACCCGCGGCTCGGCCCCCGGTGTGGCGATCACGAGTGCGGGCTCCGGCGGCACCGCGGTGACCGTGGCGGATCCGCTGGACAGCACCACGGGGGTGGCGGGGAAGGCCCTGGCCAGCTCCTCCGCGGTGCGCCTGGCACCGGCCCCAAGCGCGCGGATCCTGGCGTGGCCGCACTGCGGGCACCGCCATCCGGGGCCGGTGTGCCCGCACAGGCGGCACCCGGGCGGGGCGTCTTTTTTCTCCACGGCCAGCGGCCCGCCGCAGACCGCGCACCGGGCCCGGGCGCGGCACCGCTCGCAGGCGACCGCGGTCAGGTACCCGCGCCGGGGCACCTGGACAAGCACCGGCCCACGGGTCAGCCCGTCCCGGGCCGACCGGAGCGCGAGGCTCGGCAGCCGCGCCGAGCGAGCCGCCTCGTCCCTGGCAAGCTCGGCATCGTCCCCGGTCGCCTGCACCCGCGGGGCGTAGCGGCGGATCACCGCGCGGTCGGCGGTCACCGCGGCGGCCCACCCGCTGGCAACGAGGCTGGTCGCCGCCGCGGTGCGGGAGAAGCCGCCGATCAGCGCGGCCGCCCGGGCCCGGTGTGCGCGGAGCGCGAGCACCTCGCGCGCGTGCGGGTAGGGGGCGCGCGGCTCGGCGTGCAGGTCGTTCCCGTCATCCCAGACCACGACCAGGCCCAGGTCGCGCACTGGCGCGAACATGGCGGCACGGGTTCCCGCCGCCACCAGGACCTCGCCGCGGGCCACCACCAGCCACCGGCGGTATCGTTCGGCTGGCCCCAGGCCGGCGGCGAGGCTCGCGTGCCTGCCGGGCCCGAGCTCGGCGGCCAGCGCGGCGTCAACCAGGCTGAGGCCGACCGCGTCGGGCACCACTATGACGGCACCCCTGCCC
>Ga0126378_10003553_pt1 | contig 11800 bp, 8 predicted proteins | sample PanSoiMetPlot_23_FD_92587 | JGI IMG/M metagenome (GOLD analysis project Ga0126378, IMG submission 92587) | Tropical forest soil microbial communities from Panama - MetaG Plot_23 | ecosystem: Environmental > Terrestrial > Soil > Tropical forest > Bulk soil | place: Panama | collected 2016-02-17
CTGCCACACCTTCGACAAAGGCGGCGCCAACCGCGTCGGCCCCAATCTCTACGGCGTCTTCGACGGGCCGGTGGCCGAGGGTCACGGCGGCTTCGCCTTCTCGGACGCGCTCAAGAAGAAGGGCGGCACTTGGTCCGTGGATGCCCTCAACGAGTGGCTCTGGAAGCCGCAGGCTTTCGTCAAGGGAACCAAGATGACCTTCATCGGCTTGGCGAAGGCGAAGGACCGCGCCGACGTCATCGTCTACCTCAACTCGCTCTCGGATTCGCCGAAGCCGCTCGCGAGCCAGTGACGAGGCGGCGCGCGGCATGATGACGCCGGTCGACGCCGCGCTCATCGCCTTCGCCAATGAACTCGCGGACGCCGCGGGGGGGATCGTCCGGCGCTATTTCCGCCGCGGCGTCGCGGTCGACGACAAGGCGGACTTGAGCCCCGTCACCATCGCCGACCGCGAGGCGGAGCTGGCGCTGCGCGCGCTCATCGAGACGCGGTTCCCCGAGCACGGCATCCTCGGCGAGGAGCACGGCTCCCGCCGCACCGACGCCGAGCGCGTCTGGGTGCTCGATCCCATCGACGGCACGAAATCCTTCATCAGCGGCGTACCGCTCTTCGGCACGCTGATCGCGCTGGCGGAGCGGGGCACGCCGGTGCTGGGCGTGATCGACCAGCCGATCTCGCGCGAGCGCTGGATCGGCGCGCGCGGGCACAAAAGCACGCTCAACGGCGCCCCGATCTCCACGCGGGCGTGCCCGGCGCTCGCCGCGGCAACGCTGTTCGCGACCTCGCCCGACATGTTCAGGGGTGCCGATGCCGAGGGGTTCCAGCGCCTCAAGGGCGCGGTCAAGCTCGCGCGCTTCGGCGGCGACTGCTACGCCTATGGACTGCTGGCCGCGGGCTTCATCGACCTCGTGGTGGAGGCGGGGCTCAAGCCCTACGACTATGCCGCGCTCGCGCCGGTGATCGCCGGCGCCGGCGGCAGCATGACGGATTGGAGCGGGAAACCGCTCGGCCTCGGCTCCGATGGCCGCGTCCTCGCCTGCGGCGATCCACGGCTCGCCGGTGCCGCTCGTGGCCTTCTTGCGAGCCGGCCGTGACCTCGGGCGGTGGCGTGCCGCCGGGCGCGAATTTCCACTAGAGTGTACCGTCATCTGCAGGGAGCTCGCCTCATGCGCGCCAGAGCCATTCTGCTCGCTACCCTCGTCGCCTCGATGCCACTCGGCGTCGCGCTCGCACAGGACGGCGTGACCAAGAGCAACGGGCTCTCGCTCTTTGGCGACCTCAAGTACGGACCCGACTTCGCGCATTTCGACTACGTGAACCCCGAGGCGCCCAAGGGCGGCAGCGTGCGCTACAGCGCGATCGGTACCTTCGACACGCTGAACCCCTTCACGCTCAAGGGCAACGCCGCCGCGGGCCTGGGCCTCGACACCGATACGCTGATGGCGGGATCGCCCGAGGAGCCCGCCTCCGCCTACGGCCTCGTCGCGGAGACCGTGGAGATCCCGGCGGACCGTACCTGGGTGCAGTTCAACCTGCGCAAGGAGGCCCGCTTCCACGACGGCACGCCGATGACGCCCGCCGACGTGGTCTGGACCTTCGAGACGCTCAAGAGCAAGGGCCACCCGTTCTACCGCAGCTACTATGCCGACGTGATCAAGGCGGAGCCGGTGGGCGACCGCAGCGTCCGGTTCACCTTCCGCAACGGCGACAATCGCGAGCTCGCCCAAATCGTGGGCGAGCTGCCGGTGCTCTCGAAGGCCTACTGGTCGACCCGCGACTTCGAGCAGACGACGCTCGACCCGCCGCTCGGCAGCGGACCCTACAAGATCGAGGCGGTTGATCCCGGACGCTCCATCACCTACCGCCGCGTGCCCGACTACTGGGCGGCGAACCTGCCGGTTAAGCGTGGCCGCGAGAATTTCGACACGATCCGCTACGACTACTACCGCGACATGACGGTCGCCCTCGAGGCCTTCAAGGCCGGTACTTACGACATCCGCTCCGAGAACACCGCCAAGCTCTGGGCCACCGGCTACGCCGGACCGGCGCTCCGGGCGGGGCTCATCCAGAAGGTCGAGATCCCGCACTCGCGCGTGGCGGGCATGCAGGCGTTTGGTTTCAATACGCGGCGCGATTTCTTCGCCGACCGCCGCGTGCGCGAGGCGATCGGCTACGCCTTCGATTTCGAATGGACGAACAAGAACCTTTTCAATGGGGCCTATGTCAGGACGCGGAGTTACTTCGACAACTCGGAACTCGCCGCGACGGAGCTGCCCAGCCCCGAGGAGGTGCAGATCCTGGAGAAATACCGCGGGCAGATCCCGGACGAGGTCTTCACGAAGGCATACGAGCCGCCCAAAACCGACAGCTCCGGTAACGTGCGCGACAACTTGCGCAAGGCGCTCGACCTCCTGAAACAAGCGGGCTGGAGCGTCAAGAACGAGGCGCTCGTCAACGACAAGACCGACCGGCCCATGGCGTTCGAGATCCTGCTCGATCAGCCGGAATTCGAGCGCATCGTGCTGCCGTTCATCGCCAATCTAAAACGGCTCGGCATCGCAGCGCGTGTGCGCACGGTCGATACCTCGCAATACGAGGAGCGCATGCGAAGCTTCGACTTCGACATGGCGGTGGTGGGATTTGGGGCCTCGCAGTCGCCCGGAAACGAGCAGCGCGACTTCTGGGGCTCGGCGACCGCCGATCAGCGCGGCAGCCGCAACCTTCTCGGCGTCAAGGACAAGGTGGTGGACAACCTCATCGAACTCGTGGTCTCGGCGTCCGATCGCGCAAGCCTGGTGACGCGGGTGCGTGCCCTCGACCGCGTCCTGCTCTGGGGCTTCTATGTGGTGCCGAACTGGCACCTGAGCGTCAGCCGCGTCGCCTATTGGGACAAGTTCGATCGGCCGAAAGAGTCGCCGAAATACGGCGTCGATTTCATGGCCTGGTGGGTCGACGAGGCGAAAGCCGCGACTCTGGAGTCGCGCAAAGCGCGCGTCGCGCAATAGGCGGGCGCCCGCCTGAGAATTGCGGACCGAAACCGACGCCATGCTCGCCTACATCATCCGCCGGCTGTTGCTGATCATCCCCACCCTGTTCGCGATCATGGTCGTGAACTTCGTGGTGGTGCAGGCGGCGCCCGGCGGGCCGATCGACCAGCTGGTGGCCCAGCTCGAGGGCCGCGCGGTCAGCGCCACGGCGCGGGTCAGCGGCGGCGGCGGCGAGACGGTTTCCTCCGGCGTCAAGGTCGGCGGCGCCGAGCAGTCGCGCGCGTCGCGCGGCATCGATCCCGATATCCTCAAGAAGCTCGAGCGGCTCTACGGCTTCGACAAACCGCCGACCGAGCGCTTCCTGATGATGATGCGCAACTATCTCACCTTCGACTTCGGCAACAGCTTCTTCCGCGACCGCAAGGTGACGGACCTCATCATCGACAAGCTGCCGGTATCGATCTCGCTCGGCCTCTGGACGACGTTGCTCGGATACCTGATCTCGATCCCGCTCGGCATTCGCAAGGCCGTGCGGGACGGCAGCCGGTTCGATATCTGGTCGAGCGGTCTCATCATCATCGGCTACGCCGTGCCGAGTTTCCTGTTCGCGGTGCTGCTGGTCGTGCTGTTCGCCGGCGGAAACTACTGGCACCTGTTTCCGCTGCGCGGCCTCTGGTCCGAGGATTGGTCGAGTCTGGACTGGTGGCACCGGGTCACCGATTACTTCTGGCACATCACGCTGCCGATCACGGCGTTGGTTATCGGCAGCTTTGCCAGCCTGACCATGCTCACCAAGAACTCTTTCCTGGAGGAGATCAGCAAGCAATACGTGGTAACGGCGCGGGCCAAGGGTCTGACAGAGCGGCGCGTGCTCTACGGCCACGTGTTCCGGAACGCGATGCTCCTGGTTATCGCGGGCTTTCCCGCTGCCTTTGTCAGCATCCTCTTCACGGGCGCGCTCCTGGTCGAGATCATCTTCTCGCTCGATGGGCTCGGCCTGCTCGGCTACGAGGCCGCGATCAACCGCGACTATCCCATCATGTTCGCCAACCTCTACGTCCTGACGCTCCTGGGGTTGCTGCTCAAGCTCGTCGGCGATCTCACCTACACGGTGGTCGATCCCCGGATCGATTTCGGAACGCGCGGCGCATGAGCGTGACCAATCCGTCGGCCGCGCCTCCCCGGATTTTCGGGGTATCCATCACGCCGCTGACGCGGCGGCGGCTCGCCAATTTCCGCGCCAACAGCCGTGGCTTCTGCTCGCTCTGGATCTTCCTGGCGCTGTTCGGCGCGACGCTGTTCTCCGAGTTCATCGCCAACGACAAGCCGCTCCTCGTCCGGTACGACGGCTCGTTCTATCTGCCGGTCTTCAAGTCCTATCCCGAAACCACCTTCGGCGGCGATTTTCCGACCGAGGCGAATTACCGCGAGGCCGTGACACAGGCGGATATCCGCGCCAAGGGCTGGATGATCTTTCCGCTGATCCCCTTCAGCTACGGCACCATCAACTACGACCTGCCGGTTCCGGCGCCTGCCCCGCCCTCGGCGGTGAACTGGCTCGGCACCGACGACCAGGGGCGTGACGTCCTGGCGCGCCTGCTCTACGGCTTCCGCATCTCGGTACTGTTCGGCCTCGTGCTGACCCTGCTTTCCTCCGCGATCGGCATTTTCGCGGGCGCGGTCCAAGGGTATTTCGGCGGCCTCACCGACCTGTTGTTCCAGCGCTTCATGGAGATCTGGTCGGGACTGCCGATCCTCTATCTGCTCATCATTCTCTCGAGCATCGTGCAACCGAATTTCTGGTGGCTTCTGGGCCTCATGCTGCTGTTTTCCTGGATGAGCCTGGTCGACCTCGTGCGCGCGGAGTTCCTGCGTGCGCGCAACTTCGACTACGTGCGCGCCGCCCGGGCGCTTGGCGTGTCCAACCTGGTGATCATCGTCCGCCACGTGCTGCCCAACGCGCTGGTCGCGACCTTCACGTTCATGCCGTTCCTGTTGAGCGGCGGCGTGACGACGCTCACGTCCCTCGACTTCCTGGGCTTCGGCCTCCCCGCCGGCTCCCCCTCGCTCGGCGAGCTGCTCGCGCAGGGCAAGAACAACCTGCAAGCCCCATGGCTCGGCTTCACCGCCTTCATCACGCTCGCGGTCATGCTGAGCCTCCTCGTCTTCATCGGCGAAGCGGTGCGGGACGCGTTCGATCCGAGAAAGAACATCGGCTGATGGCCGAGCCTCTTCTCACTATCCGAGACCTCTCCGTCGCCTTCGAGACGGCGGGCCAGCGCGTCGAGGCGGTGAAGCGGGTCTCGCTCGATATCGGTAAGGGCGAAACGTTGGCGCTTGTCGGCGAGAGCGGGTCCGGGAAGTCGGTGACGGCACTCTCGGTCCTGCAGCTCCTGCCTTATCCGCTGGCGCGCCACACGCCGGAGACCCGCATCCTGTTCGAGGGCGAGGATCTCGTGCGGGCCTCGCCGCGCCAGCTGCAGGCGATCCGCGGCGGCCGTGTCGCCATGGTGTTCCAGGAGCCCATGACCTCGCTCAATCCGCTCCACACCGTCGAGAAGCAGATCGCGGAGACGCTCCTGCTCCACAAGGGGATGCGCGGACCCGCCGCGCGGGCGCGCGTGATCGAGCTGCTGCGGCTGGTGGGATTGCCGGAAGCGGAGAAGCGCCTCGACGCCTATCCGCACCAGCTTTCGGGTGGCCAGCGCCAGCGCATCATGATCGCCATGGCGCTCGCGAACGAGCCCGACCTCCTGATCGCCGACGAGCCCACCACAGCGCTCGACGTCACCATCCAGGCACAGATCCTGAAGCTGCTGCGAGACCTGCAGGAGCGCTTCGGCATGGCGCTCTTGCTGATCACGCACGATCTCACCATCGTGCAGAAGGTCGCGACCCGTGTCGCCGTGATGACCAGGGGCGAGATCGTCGAGACCGGCGTGACGGCCGAGGTCTTCGCGCAGCCCCAACATCCCTATACGCGGCATCTCCTGGAGTCCGCCCCCAAGGGTCAGCCTGTCCGGCACACGAAGACGCCGCCAGTCTTGCTGCAGGCCAAGGGCTTCAAGGTCTGGTTCCCGATCCGTACGGGCGTGCTGCGTCGGACCACAGGCTACGTGAAGGCGGTCGACGGAATCGACGTCACCGTGCGCGAGGGCGAGACCTTGGGCGTGGTCGGCGAGTCCGGGTCGGGCAAGACGACGCTGGGCCTCGGCCTGCTGCGCCTCCTCAAGAGCGAGGGTGCCATCGTCTATGACGGCAAGCGCCTCGACCCGCTCGGCACCGGCGCCATGCGGCCGCTCCGCCGCGAGATCCAGATCGTATTCCAGGACCCATTCTCGAGCCTGTCGCCGCGGCTCTCGATCGGCCAGATCGTGGAGGAGGGCCTCAAAGTCCACCGCATCGGCGAGACGCCGAAGGCGCGCCGCGCGCTCATCGAGGATGCGCTGACCTCGGTCGGGCTCGATCCCGCCACGATCGACCGCTATCCCCACGAGTTCTCCGGCGGCCAGCGCCAGCGCGTCGCGATCGCCCGCGCGCTGGTGCTGAAGCCGCGGCTCCTGGTGCTGGACGAACCCACCTCCGCGCTCGACATGTCCGTGCAGGCGCAGATGGTGGACCTGCTGCGCGACCTGCAGGCGCGTCACAGCCTCGCCTACATCTTCATCAGCCACGACCTCCGCGTGGTGCGCGCGCTCGCCCGCGAGGTGCTGGTGATGAAGGATGGCGTCGTCGTGGAGAGCGGCGACTCCGCGGCCATCTTCGAACGTCCACAACACCCCTACACCCGCGCCCTCATGGCCGCCGCCTTCGAGATCAAGGCGGAGGAGACGGGCGCGGTGCGGACGTAGCAGGCTGCATCGTTATCCATGCATCCTTCGACTCACGCGCTGACGCGCGTGGCTCAGGATGAGGAGCATGTGTAATGGCACAAAGAAAAGCCCTCATCCTGAGCCAGGCCCGAAGGGCCTGAGCCGAAGGAGGCACGATTTCCCTCCCGCGGGATCTTCGCCTAGAGTGCGGGTCATCAGTTGGGTGTCTCATGGTCCTGTTGTACCGGTCGCAGTCCGATCCCCCGGAATTGTGGCTCTCAGAGCTTCGCAAGTTCATCCCCGACCTCGAGATGCGCGTCTTTCCGGAACTGGGCGATATCCGGGACATCGACGCGGCGCTGGTCTGGAGGCCGCAGCCGGGATTGCTGGCCTCGTTGCCCAATCTCAAATTGATCGTGTCGCTGGGTGCGGGCGTCGATCACCTGCTCGCCGACGCAACCACGCCGCCCCACGTGCCGATCGCGCGCCTGGTCGATCCCTACATGACCGAGGCAATGAGCGAGTACGTGCTGACGCAGGTGCTGCGCCTGCACCGCCAGGACTTCGCCTACCGCGCGCAGCAGGGCGAGCGCGTCTGGCGCGAGCTGCTGCAGCCGAACGCGTTCGAGCGGCGGGTCGGCGTGCTGGGTCTAGGCGAGCTAGGCAGCGACGCCGCACGCAAGCTCGCGGTGCTCGGCTTCAAGGTCGCGGGCTGGAGCCGCCGCGAGCGCCGGCTGCCGGGCATCGAGAGTTTCCATGGGTCCCACGGCCTGATGGCGCTCGCCCGGCGCAGCGACATTTTGGTCTGCCTGCTGCCGCTCACGCGTGAGACCGCCAGCATTCTGGATGCGCGGCTGTTCGCGGCGATGCCTAAGGGCAGCGCCATCATCAACGCGGCGCGCGGCCAGCACCTTGTGGAGGCGGACCTGCTCGCGGCACTCGAGAGCGGGCAGCTCTCGGCCGCCGTGCTCGACGTCTTCGAGCAGGAGCCGCTGCCGCGGGAGCACCCGTTCTGGCGCCACCCGAAGGTCATCGTGACGCCGCACGCGGCGGCGGCGACCCACGCCCCCACCGCGGCCGCGGGTGTCGCCGAGAACCTGCGCCGCCTCCGCGCCGGACGGCCGCTCATCAATCTGGTCGATCCCGCCAGCGGCTATTGACCGGCGCCGATCTCGCCCTGTGGCCCCTCCCGGCTCTCTTGTCGTCATGGCCGGGCTCGTCCTGGCCATCCGCGTCTTCGTAGCTACGAAGAAATTCGTGGATGCCCGGCCCAGAGGCCGGGCATGACGATCAGGGGCGATCGGAAATGTGCAGTCCTGCTACGCGAACCGCTTCCGCACCGCCGCGTAGAGCGCCCGCAAGCCCAGCGCCTCGGCGCCTTCGGGGCGGCCAGGGCGCGCGGTCGCGTTCCAGGCGTAGGTGTCGATGTGGGCCCAGGGCGTCGTGGGCGAGACGAACTCGGCGAGGTAGAGCGCCGCGATCACCGCGCCGGCGAAGCCCGACTCCGAGACGTTGTTGAGGTCCGCGACCTTGCTGTCGAGGAGCTTGCGATAGGGCTTCCAGAGCGGCATCCGCCAGAAGGGATCGCTCTCGGCGGTGCCGGCTTCGAGGAGCGCCGCCGCCGTCGCGTCGTCATTGGCGAAGAGCGCAGGGAGCTCCGGGCCCAGCGCCACACGCGCCGCACCCGTCAGCGTCGCCATGTCGACGATGAGCGCGGGCTGCTCGCTGTCGGCTTCGGCGAGCGCGTCGCAGAGGATGAGCCGGCCCTCGGCATCGGTGTTGCCGATCTCGACCGTGAGGCCCTTGCGGGTGCGGATGACGTCGAGCGGGCGATAGGAGGTCGCGGAGACGAAATTCTCCACCGCCGGGACCAGCACGCGAAGCCGCACGGGGAGGGCCGCGTCCATGATGGCGCTCGCCAGTCCCAGCACGGTCGCGGCACCGCCCATGTCCTTCTTCATCATGCGCATGCCCTGGGCGGTCTTGAGGTCGAGGCCACCGCTGTCGAAGCAGACGCCCTTGCCGACCAGGGTCAGCTTCGGCGCCTTGGGATCGCCCCAGGTGAGATCGACGAGCCGCGGCGCCCGGACGCTGCCGCGGCCGACCGCGTGGATCATGGGATAGTTGCTCTTCAGGAGCGCATCGGCCACGAGCACCGTCGCGCGAGCGCCGTGCTCGCCCGCGAGCTGCTCCGCGGCGAGCGCCAGCTCCGCCGGGCCCATCTCCTCGGCGGGCGTGTTGATGAGGTCGCGCGTCAGGTGGATCGCGCGCGCGAGCCGCTCAACTTCGGCCCGATCGGCCTCCGCGGGCCAGACCAGCTCCGCCGGCGCACGGCCCGCCGCCTTGTAGCGGGTGAAGGCATAGGCGCCGAGCGCCCAACCGAGCGCCATGCGGGTCGCGGCATCACGGCCGACGTGAGCGTCGAGCGCATACGAACCCGGCGGCAACGCCTCCGGAAGCCCGCCAAGTCCCCAGATGGCCTCCTTGGGGTTCCACCCCACGAGGACACGGCCGAGGCCGCCCGTCGGCGCCGGCACCAGCGCCGTTGTGCCTGGTTCCGCCTTGAAGCCGAGGCTCCCCACCCAGCGCCGCTCGAGCTCCGTAAGTCGCCCCAGAGCCTCCGGCAAGCTCTCCGATGTCACCGGTGTGATCGGCACCGCTTGGGGTGTGGTGGCAACGAGCGCGAGCGGCATGGGCTGAGTACCTCCGGGATTCGACGGCGATTGGAGGCGGTTAGAATGGGGTTTCGGCGCCCCGCTTGCATAGCCATCGATTTGCTCCGCATGGGTGGGTTGCGAGGCGCCGGTAATCCCGCCAGAGTGAGCAGCTTTGCTCGTTGCCGGGGGAGTTAAATGGCGGATTTCACACTCTATATCGGGAATAGGAACTACTCGTCCTGGTCGCTGCGCGGTTGGCTGATGGCGAAGGCCGCGGGGATCACCTTCGAGGAAGTCATGATCCGCCTGCGCCAGCCCAACACCAAGGCGGAGGTGCTGCGCCGCTCGCCTTCTGGCCGCGTGCCGGCGCTGGTCCATGGCGAGGTCTCGATCTGGGAGAGTCTGGCGATCGGCGAATACCTCGCCGAGCTCTTTCCCGATGCCGGCCTCTGGCCCAAGGACCGCGGTGCCCGTGCGGTGGCGCGCTCCGTGAGCACCGAGATGCATGCGGGGTTCTCCGGGCTCCGCAACCACTTTCCCATGAACGTGCGCTCGACTTTCCCGAACCGCGCATCCACGCCCGAGGTCCAGGCCGACATCGACCGCATCACGGCGATTTGGCACGACTGCCGCGGCCGGTTCGGTGGCGACGGGCCCTATCTCTTCGGCAGCATCTTCGGGAATGCGGACGCCATGTATGCGCCGGTGGTGAGCCGGTTCCGGACCTACAAGGTTGCCCTTGAGCCGGCCGCCCAGGCCTACTGCGACGCGGTCTGGTCTTGGCCGCCCATGCAGGAATGGGCCGCGGCCGCGAAAAACGAGCCCTGGGTAATCGAGGATTCCGAGTTCTAACAAAGGGTTGCCCAAAGATCGCGCCTGATCTGAGCCTCGGTGCGTCGCCGTGCCACGGCGACGTCCCCAAAATGCTTTGTGCACTGCAGCATAAATAAGCCAATATGTCCGGCTGGTGCCCTAACGGCCGGAGACCGCCATGTCGTTCATCGCGTCCACGACACCGCTCGGTGTTCAGATCATCGGCCGGCTGAAGCCCGGCTACGACCGGGTGCTGACGCCCGAGGCCGTAGCCTTCGTCGTGGAGCTGCAGCGCAAATTCGGCGCGGAGCGCGAGCGCCTGCTCCGCCGCCGCGCGGAGATTCAGACGCGGCTCGACCACGGCTGGAAACCCGGCTTACTCGCGGAGACCCAGTCGGTCCGGGACGGCGATTGGACCGTGGCGCCGCTGCCGAAGGACCTGCTCGACCGCCGGGTGGAGATCACCGGTCCCACCGACCGCAAGATGGTGATCAACGCGCTCAACTCCGGCGCCAACGTCTTCATGGCGGACTTCGAGGACGCCAACACGCCGACCTGGGACAATCTGATCGAGGGCCAGATCAACCTCTGCGACGCGGTCGCCGGCACAATCGGTTTCGACGATCCCGCGACCGGCCGGCGCTACGCGCTCGGCGAGAAGATCGCGACCTTGCTGGTGCGGCCGCGCGGCTGGCACCTGCCGGAGCGGCACTTGATCGTCGAGGGCGAGCCGGTCTCGGGCGCGCTGTTCGATTTCGGCCTGTTCTTCTTCCACAATGCGAAGCCGCTCTTGGCGAAGGGCAGCGGACCTTATTTCTACTTGCCGAAGCTCGAGAGCCACCTGGAGGCAAGGCTCTGGAACGAGGTGTTCCTGCACGCGCAGGCGAAGCTCGGCATTCCCACGGGCTCGATCAAGGCGACCGTCCTCATCGAGACCATCATGGCCGCCTTCGAGATGGACGAGATCCTCTACGAGCTCCGCGAGCACTCGTCCGGGCTTAATTGCGGGCGCTGGGATTACATCTACAGCTTCATCAAGAAATTCGCGGAGGACCCCGCCGCGGTGATGCCGGATCGGGCGCAGGTCACCATGACCGCGCACTTCCTGCGCTCGTACAGTCTGCTCCTAATCAAGACCTGCCACCGGCGCAACGTGCATGCGATGGGCGGGATGGCCGCGCAGATCCCGATCCGCAACGATCCGGCCGCCAATGCCCAGGCGATGGACAAGGTCCGCGCCGATAAGCTGCGCGAGGCCGGCGACGGGCATGACGGCACCTGGGTCGCACACCCCGGTCTTGTCGCGCTCGCCAAGGACGTCTTCGACAAGGAGATGCCCGATCCGCACCAGATCGCGCGCCAGCGCCAGGACGTAAAAGTCACCGCCGCCGACCTGCTCAAGGTGCCCGAGGGCACCATCACCGAGGCGGGGCTGCGGCAGGACATCAACGTCGGCATCGGCTATATCGAGGCGTGGCTCCGCGGTACCGGCTGCGTACCGCTCTACAACCTCATGGAGGACGCCGCCACC
>Ga0126378_10003555_pt1 | contig 11797 bp, 11 predicted proteins | sample PanSoiMetPlot_23_FD_92587 | JGI IMG/M metagenome (GOLD analysis project Ga0126378, IMG submission 92587) | Tropical forest soil microbial communities from Panama - MetaG Plot_23 | ecosystem: Environmental > Terrestrial > Soil > Tropical forest > Bulk soil | place: Panama | collected 2016-02-17
TCTGAGGCACGTCGGATTACGCCGAATGCATCCGAAATAGCGAACTCGGTTTAGCTGCGGATTCGCGTACTTATCCCAGTTTCAACCGACTTGATTCGGCATATTCCCGGATTCGGCATAGTGACCGAAAATGTGCCGTGACCCCGTTTTCGCTACACCCGCGTTTCAGCAATGTCGTTCGGCGCGGCGTAGTCCAACGCAGCGCGAACGGCTTCTATTTCAGGATGTTGATAATGCATCGCAGTTTTTACGTCTCGATGCCCCATCGTCCGCATGACAGCAGCCAGGTTCCCGGTCCGCGTAAGGACCCGAGTACCGCAGTCATGGCGCGCACAATAAAGAACCAGTTCTTTCGGAAGCCCGGCTTTACAGCGCGCCTTCCTGAACAGGCGATCGATTGAACGCAGGTGGCCAGAAGCTGCACGGCTGGAGGGAAACACCCAGCCCTCACTCCTGGTGCCGCAGCGTGCCCGCAATAGCTCAGTGACGCGACGGCTCATCGGAACAAGCCGTCGCCCTTCGGCGGTCTTACTATCGGGCACGAAAATCACGCGGTTTTCCCAGTCGAGATTCTCGATGCGCATCCGGCAGAGTTCCCTTTAATTTCTCATTCCCGTGTCGCGCATCAAGATGACGATGTCACGAAAAAGCTCACGCATCCGCTGTCTCCAAGCGCAGGCTGCAGCTCCCGTTAAGAGTCTCTTTTCTGCTTCATCGTCAAGCCGAAGATGTCGTCCATGGTCCTTCATCATTTTGATTTTCGGAGCGTGGTCGATCACCTTCCACTCCTCCGCTCTGTGCAGCATTCGTCTCAATGTTCGAAAAGCGCAGTTTGCATTCGCGGCCGAGCCGGGAAATTTCAATTGCTCGGCATAATCGCCAGTGATCTGGTCGACTCGCATAAGCGCAACAGAGGTGGCTTTCAGTAGCCGCCAACCATTGCGGTAGGACCTCTTGGTCATTTCTTCCAGCCTGCCGCTGTCTACCCAACCGAGAAAGCGATCAGCAAACTCACCGAGAGCTGTAGGCTTGCCGGGAAGTGGATCACTGTTTTCTATCATCGAAGCCAATTTTAGGCTTGCTACCTTCAACGCCCTAACTGACTTCGTTTCCTGGGTTGACCCTCGGTAGCGCCGGCCGCGCACCGTGAAGTCATACCAGTAGAACTTCGACTTCGGTTTCTTAAAGAGCTCCACGAGTTTTCCTCCTCGCTACCCGCACGGAAGCAACTCGCGTGTTCTCATTATGCAATCGTGAGAACGGCTATATGATACCTCACTGGCTCCCGAATGGATGCGTTTCCCCTCCGAATACCGCGCCACCGAAAATGAGATGAGCATCTGGTTTTTCACCAGGGCTTCACCACCTAAGCTAACAGTCCGTGGTAGAAGTGGTCATGTCGCTCTGCTGCGAAACGATCAACACTTACCCTTGCGGACAGCATGACTTGCCCTAGAACGCATCTTTCTCTGCGTTTCTCGATGCCCATGAATCTGCCGTTCGCGCCGCTGGCTTTGTGCGACATTGTTATTTCGAGCGGTTTACATCGTGGGACGATACTCTATTTTAGCGAGCGGTTAGCGCGGACGTGCGTGAGGGGGACATTGCAGGACGCGAACGCACGCTAGCAGCGCTGCGCGCGGCGAGCGCGAGCACGCGCGAATAGGGAACGGGTGTACGAAATTGGCGTGCGTGCGCGGGTCGACCGTACCCCGAAAATCTTCGGATAAGGAATTTCGTAAGTTTCGAATGTTCCCGATACAGGAATAGCCCTAAGCTGAAACGGGAATCCGGACTCGCTAACTACACGTCTTTTTGTACCTGGTCTTTGCTGACGGTACAGAAGTTCTGAAAAAGCCAAAGCACAAGTGGAGTTAAACGCATGCGGAATGCACAGAAGGTCCTTGGACGCAGTCTCGTTCGATTGGTTATAGTTTCTATGGCGTTCTTGCTGACGGCGGTAGCCGTTCAGGCTCAGCAAACAACGGGCGTACCGTGCTCACCCAGTGCCACCACCACGGCCGACGGCAGATATCTTCCGAATCCGCCTGCGCCTTTCGGTGGAGTCATCGACCTGAACGCAAACGGTTCCAAGCCGTGCTGGCCCGCCACCGTGGTTCCCCCCAAGGGCGCGCCCAACATCCTGTTGATCATGACCGACGATCAGGGTTACGGAATCACCAGTACGTTCGGCGGTGTAATTCCGACGCCGACCATGGATCGCATCGCCAGGATGGGGCTGCGGTATACGCAGTTCCACTCGACAGCGCTCTGCTCGCCGACGCGGGCGGCCCTCATCACCGGACGTAACCACCATTCAGTCGGCTACGGCGTGATCTCCGAACAAGCCACTGGCTACCCTGGCTACAACTCCATCATCACTCCCGATAACGGGACCATCGGTGAAATTCTTAAGCAGAACGGCTATGCCACCTCGTGGTTCGGGAAAAATCACAACACTCCTGATTACCTTTACAGTACGGCCGGTCCATTCGAACAGTGGCCCATCGGTGTGGGCTTTGAATATTTTTATGGATTCATGGGGGGAGAAACTGACCAGTGGACGCCCTTCCTCTTCCGGAACACAACGCAAATCTTCCCCTGGCGCGACCAGCCCGACTACAACCTGACGACGGGTATGGCGGACGATGCCATCCGATATCTGAACGAACTGAATGCCGGTGCACCAGACAAGCCGTTTTTCCTCTACTACGTTCCCGGTGGCACTCACGCGCCGCACCAGCCCACAAAGGAGTGGATAGACAAGATCAGCGCCATGCACTTGTTCGACAAGGGTTGGAACGCGTTGCGCGAAGAGATCTTCGCGAACCAGAAAAAGCTGGGCGTGATCCCGCCGAATACAACGCTGACGCCGTGGCCGGAAGGTCAGCCTGAATTTGGCGGCGCGAAGCTGCCCCGCTGGGACACTCTCGGTGCCGACGAGAAAAAGCTCTACGTGCGCCAGGCAGACGTGTTCGCCGCCTACGTCGCCTATACCGACCATGAGATCGGCCGAGTAATTCAAGCAGTAGAAGACATGGGCAAGCTCGACAACACGCTCATCATCTATATATCAGGTGACAACGGCACAAGCGCTGAGGGATCGGTCTATGGCACGCCTTTCGACATGGCTGCCATTCAGGGCATCAATGTTCCAGTCCAAGAGCAACTGAAGTTCTATGATGCCTGGGGCTCGCCACAGACTACCCCGCACATGTCGGTGGCATGGTCGTGGGCCTTTGATACGCCGTTCAAGTGGACCAAGCAGGTCGCGTCACATTTTGGCGGCACGCGGCAGGGTACGGTGATCGCTTGGCCCAACCGCATCAAGGATGCGGGCGGCATCCGCAGCCAGTTCCACCATATGATCGATATTGTGCCGACCATTCTTGAGGCTACCGGTATTCCCGCTCCCGCCATGCTGAATGGCGTCGGTCAGAAACCTATTGAGGGTGTCAGCATGGTGTACACCTTCGACAAAGCCAATGCCAATACGCCGTCCCACCGCACCACGCAATACTTTGAGATGCTCGGTAACCGCGCCATCTACAACAACGGTTGGATCGCATGCACCACACCACCATTGGGGCCCTGGCTGGTGGGCCTGGGCAAACTGCCGGATGTGGTCAACGGCTACAAGTGGGAGCTTTACAAGATCGCCGACGACTACTCGGAATACCACGACCTTGCCGCCCAGCAGCCAGACAGGCTGCGGTCGATGCAAGAACTCTTCCTGGTGGAGGCTGCGAAGTACAACGTCTTCCCGCTGGATAATGACTTCCTGCATCGGGTTCTCACGCCCCGGCCGAGCGCGACTGCGGGACGAACCTTGTTTACCTATTCCGGCGAACTGTCTGGTATCCCAACCAGCAGCGCCCCTAACATTCTGGCCAAGTCGTACTCTATTACCGCAGAGGTGGAAATCCCCGCCAATGGCGCTGAGGGAATGATCGTCACTGATGGCGGCCGCTTCGGCGGTTACGGACTGTATCTGCTCAAGGGCAAGCCGGTCTTCCTTTACAACCTGTTCGCTCTTGAGCGATTTCGCTGGGACAGTCCCGAGGCGCTCACGCCCGGCAAACACACGATCGTATTCGACTTCAAATATGACGGCCCCGGCGCGGGCAAGGGCGGCACCGGTGTCTTGAGCATCGACGGCAGGGAAGCAGCCAGTAAGACCGTTCCTCATACCATTCCCTTCTCGATGAGCATTGATGAGACTTTGGACATTGGCTCTGACACCCGCACGCCAGTTGAGGACAACGACTACAAGGTACCGTTTCACTTTACAGGTACGATTGACAAGGTGACGTTCAAGCTTGGACCGCCGCAGTTGACCGAAGACGACCAAAAAACCAAGGAACAAGTGATAGCCAATGTGAACAATTAGACTCAGTGGGAGGAGCACGACCGCAGGGTTTTTGGGGGCCAGACCGCATAGTTGTTCAGGCGATTTCGGTCAGGACTTTACGACCCGGTAACGATGCGACGGGAACCTGTCACGAGGTGCGATCCGCTTCCAGCCCCAAGCATGACGGGACGGGATGATCAGCGCGTTCTCAGTTTGCGTCCAAGAACTCTCCATCTGGATTTAAATGACGGGCTAGCCTGTTGATGTGCCCGGCTGGAGGAGTTGGTAGCTCTTTCTGCCAGAATTTCTCTTCTGAATCTGAGTAATCGTAAACTTTGTTGCATGTGGGGCAATCGATCACCAAAGGGAAGGGCATCCAGTACTCAATCTTTTCTTTCGTTTTGCCCGTCTCTCCGAGGTGCATTAGCACATGAACCGTCCGGCAGTTTGGACTCTTGCAATTTACAACGATGTAGAGATGCATAACCCACACCCTCACCTGTTCGCTTTTCCGTTCACATCGAATCCGTACTGTTTGAGCAGGTCCGCGATCGTTGGGCTCTGCACGTACGCCAGGAACTGTTGTGCAACTGCCTTGTTTTTGGATGACTTTAGGATCACAACTGCTTGGTCAATCGGCGGATACCTATCGCTGGGGATCTCGACATAGCGCCCTCTGTCTTTCATGTTCGGAGACGAAGCGAGCGAAAGGGCCACCACACCGATGTCCGCTGCGCCCGAGACAATGAGGGACGCCGTTTGGGAAATGTTCTCTCCGAGAACGAACTTGTCCTTTACCTTCTCGTATATGCCCTCTTTTTGCATTGCGGAAACAGCAGCTTGCCCGTACGGGGCGTGTAGCGGGTTGGCAATGGCAATTTTCCTTATGCTTGGATCGAGAAGTGCCTTCAGGCCCGAATTTAGGTTGATCCTGGAATCGTTGAGGGCCCAAGCCACGATCTTGCCTTTCGCGTATTCGTGATAGCTGTCGGGTTCGGTGAGTCCCGCAGCCTCCAGCTTTTTCGGGTAGTCGAGGTTTGCCGAGAAAAACATGTCAAAGGGAGCGCCGTTCTGAATCTGCTGAAAAAAGCTGCCTGACGATCCGTATATGACCTTCATGGTTTTGCCGGTTTCCTTTTGAAAACGGGCGCTGATGTCCTGGATGGCGAACTGAAGGTCGGCCGCTGCGGCAATCGTTATCTCCTGAGCTGCGCACAAACGGGAGACACAAAGAAGGAATACCCCAATGAGATAAATGGACTTTCTATTATTCATGAGTCCTCTTCTTCCATTTATAATCAGAACATGACAATCTCAGCGAGAAACAAACTGCGCGGAACCATCGAGGAAGTCCAATTGGGTACCGTCATGGCCCATGTAGTCGTCCGCATGGGCGAGAATCTGATTGAAAGCGCCATCACACGGCGCAGCGCCGAAGAGTTGAAGCTCAAGAAGGGCGACAGCGTCGCCGCGGTCGTTAAAGCCACCGAGGTTATGATCCAGAAAGACTGATTTCGTCTCACTGCACATCCACAATCTTTAGCGTTGTGACCTGCCGTACCCACCGGGCCATTCTTTTTTCATCAGGAATGACAATACGGTACGGCCCTTCCTTTTCTCCGAGGCGTTTACCGTCCCTTAGAAAAACCAGTAGAGTTTGCTTATCTGTGAACGCCGGGTCCAACTCAGGGAGAGCGATTACGACTCGATATCCATCAGCAGCTTCCACAACCACGCAGTCTGCTAGCCGTTTCCCCTTCATGGATTCTCCGAAAGTAACGCCCGCTTTTTTCAACACGCTCTTAAGCGACACCCCTTCAAAGAGCACCGGAGATGAATGTTCCGAAGCGGTCACCTTCATGTGGGGCAGAGCTTCGATCTCTTCGCGCCCCAGTACGTGCTTTCCCGAGTCGGTTTGAACGGTGATTTCCTGGCATTGCAGAATCCCGCTGCTCAAGATCACAACGAACAACCAGCCGCACCATAGAAACGCTTTTCTCATATCAGACCCGTAGAATCATTACTCCCATTGACTTGATCAGAGCGGCAGCCGTCTGTCCGGCTTTCAAGTTCATGTCGCGAACTGACCGTGCTGTGATGATCGAGGTGATTTGCCGTTCTCCAATCGAAATGAGCACCTCCGCCATAAGCCCACTGACGCGCACGCTCTCAATTCTCCCTACCAACTGATTCCTTCCGCTAACCCGGCGCACAAGGAGTTCCCGCTCAGGGCCAGTCTTTGCGCGCGTGCGAAACAGTAGTCGGTCGATTTCGCTCTGCGGTATACGGTGATGTCCGCCCGCGGTTCGAATACTGCGAATCTTCCGTTTGTAGATCCATTGCTTGATCGTTGGGAAGCTAATGTGAAGCTCCAGAGCAGCTTCGCGCGGCCTCAACAATTCTTCACGTGAGTGTTTGAGGCCTTGAGATTTTGGGTTCCGGGGCATTTCCAGCCGAATCCTACCTTGCACAAAGGCGATGGTCAAACCGGCCGCAAACTAATGGCGTCAGGCAGAAACCATCTATGACATGACCAAATATGCATTGGATTCGACTGCACAACCATTCATAATATACACTTCTTAATTATTTGAATCACATTAAATCCTTGGGGGGAGAGAATGCATTTCGCTGGACAATCTGTCGAAACGTGGAACCCTAGAATGCGATTGTCCAATGCCGCTTGCGGCGTCTGGCGCCAGACTGCTTTCCAATTCTTAATTACCGCATTGTTTTATTTTTGCTTAGGCGCTCAGTTCTGTGCGGCACAATCGGCGAGCCTATCGGGCGTAATCACGGACCCGTCGGGAGCTGCGGTATCGGCAGCGACGGTTACAGTGAGGAGTATTGACACCAGCACGTCCCGGACCGCGGCTACAGATCAGAGTGGCCGGTACAACTTCTTCGCCCTGCCTGTGGGCTTGTACGAGATTCGGGTGACGAAACAAGGATTTGCGGAAGGGATTCGATCGGGCGTCCGCCTCGTGGTCGGGCAAGACGCGACTGTAGATTTAGGCCTACGCGTCGGGCAAGTGACTGAACAGGCAATAGTCACAGAAGATGCTCCGGTAGTAAATCTGACAACTCAGGACATCTCCGGGCTGGTGGGAGAGACGCAGGTCAAGGACCTGCCTTTGAACGGTCGCAGCTACGATCTACTCCTGACGCTGAATCCCGGAATTGTGAATTTCACGTGGGAAAAGACGGGCGGGATTGGGGTTTCGAATTCCACCACTGGCAACGACTTCTCGGTTGAGGGGAATCGTCCCCAGCAAAATCTATTCCTCTTGAACGGCGTCGAATTCACCGGCGCCGCGGAGAACAACATGCAGCCTGGGGGCAGCAGCGGGCAATTGCTCGGTGTAGATGCGGTAAGAGAGTTCAATGTTCTCCGCGATTCTTATGGCCCCGAGTACGGCAAGCATCCGGGAGGGCAAGTAAACATCGTCACTCAATCTGGAACGAATGAGCTGCACGGCAGCGTCTATGAATATTTGCGGAACAACGCTCTCGATGCGGCGAACTTTTTCGACAAGGGGTCGGCTCCGCCTTTTGAACGCAACCAGTTCGGTGCCGCCCTGGGTGGGCCGGTCCGCGCCGGGAAGACTTTCCTGTTCGGGAACTATGAGGGGTTGCGACAAAACCTCCACCAGACTTCCGTGGCGTTCGTTCCTGATGATGCGTCGCGTGCCAGCGCCGTCCCAGAAGTTCGGCCTTTGCTCAATTTGTGGCCGGAATCGTCAACCGCGGCCTGCAACCCGAGTTGCGGTATCGCACAGTACTCAAGCCGTCCGTTACAAACCATTCGCGAGGACTTTGGAACGTTGCGACTCGATCACAATCTCTCGTCGCAGGATTCGCTGTCGGCTGTCTACACGATCGACAATGGGAGCGACTTCACGGAAACGGTTCTGGATCCTTACAGCTCAGACATTCTCACCTTGCGTGAGCAGGTGTTCAGTCTGGACGAAACTCATTCCTTCTCGTCTGCCACGGTCAACGTTGCTCGCGTGGGATATTCGCGCGCCGGCTATTTTTTCACCGGTGAACCGACCCCAGGGACTCCCGCCGCTTCTGTTTCCGGTTTGCTGGTGGGGCATCAGGTTGGGGCAGTTGTTGTAGGCGGGAGCGCAGCATCGAACCCGCAGGCCGCGATCGGACTTGCGGGTAGCAACAACGGCAGCAATCTACGGATCGCGCGAAACCTATATAGCTTTGAAGACCGCATAGCCATGACTCGCGGACGACATCAATTGACGTTCGGAGCGTGGTTCCAGCCTTTTCAGTCCAATGAAACTATCGCGCTTAGTCAGTATGGGCAAGCCACTTTTTCGAGTCTGGCGAATTTTCTCCACGGGAACATGACCGGTTTTCTATGGGATCCGACGCCAACCGAGATGAACTGGCGCTCGCTATTCGGGGCCTGGTATGCCAGCGATGTGATTCGTGTCTTGCCGCGCCTGACCCTCTCTCTTGGTTTTCGCGACGAATTCACCACCGGTTGGAACGAGGCGCATGGTCGTGCAGCCAATTACACCTTGAACAACGGAGTGATATCAAACACTCCCCATGTGGGAAATTCATTATTTACCGTTAACAACGGCAAGTTCCTCCCGCAACCACGAATTGGTCTAGCTTGGAGTCCATTCACCGAAAAGACCGTTATTCGTGCAGGGTTCGGGATGTACAACGACCTGCAGGATGCGCTCGGTTACCGCGCTGATCAGAACGCGCCATTCAATCCAGTGTACAATGTTGGCAGCGCCACCGCGCCGTTTCCTGTTTTATCGTTGCCAATCAACCCCTCGGCTCCACTACCGACCGGCGCGAAGCTAGTTGCCGGCGGGGTTCAGCCGGATATGAAAACACCTACGTTGGTCTCCTGGTCAATGCGAGTGGAACAGGAGATCACACCGGACACTTCTTTGACAGTCGGATATGTCGGAAGTCACGGTTATCATGAATTGATTGGCATCGATGCGAACGAGCCTTTCCCGGTCATCTGTCCTGCCTCGCCCTGCCCCGCCACATATCCCTCTAGCTTTCCGGCGCCACTTGTCGGCTCAGCGGTTCCAGCCGGAACATATTATGTTCCGACAAATGTCAGGGCGAATTCTACTCTGGCAAATACTTGGACGTGGTTCTCCCTCGGAACCAGCAATTACAACGCGCTGCAGGTAGATGTGAACCGACGCTTTAAACATGGATTTTCATTGCGCGGTGTCTATACCTGGTCGAAAGCTCTCGACGATGGCGACTCACTGAACGGGACCGCCGCGGCCAATGCGCCTGGATTGGTCTCGAATCCTTTCAACTTGCATGCTGACTACAGCCTTGCTACTTACGACGTGCGGCATGCCGCCGCCATCAATGCGGTTTACACTCTGCCGTTCGGGAGGGGCCAAGCGTTGGCAGGCGATGTGGAGGGTTGGAGGAACACACTCGTAAGCGGATGGTCGGTGAACAGCGTCGTGACAGTCCAATCTGGATTTCCGTTCACGCCACAGCTCAGCTATAACCCTTCCAACAACGGAGACACCCGCAACCCGGTGCGGCCGTTCGTAAACCCTGGTTTCGCCGGGCCTGTGATTCTCGGCAAACCCTCTCAGTGGTTCAATCCGGCTGCATTTCTAGCCCCGCCAGCTAATAGTGGCTTCTACGGAAATCTCGGCCGAAACACGCTGATCGGTCCAGGTCTAGCAACATGGGATTTCTCCGCTTTCAAGACAACCACGTTGCGCGAACGACTCGCTCTTCAATTTCGCGCCGAGATCTTCAACCTCCTGAACCATGCAAATTTCAATACGCCGAATCTGATTACCTTTACCTCTTCGAGCACTGGCACGGCAACTTCCGGTACAGCAGGCGCAATCACGAGCACCTCGACAAGCTCGAGGCAGGTTCAATTTGCGCTGAAACTGATTTGGTAGGAAGGTTCGCCTGACCCGCCGTCGAAGGTCTTCTTGACCAATGAGCTGCGGCCAGAACTATGGTTCCGCTGCTTGACGAATGTCGTGGCGCCTGGGCTTTAATACGGCAATGGACAAGCCCATGATTCGACGATCGGGAGGCGGAGGAACGCGAAAATAACAACGGCTTGAGCGCCTCGTCTGCGGCGCTATTTACGCGCTGTAAAAGGCTCGGCCTAGACAGTGAAGCCGCCCGGCTGCGACGGGCAATCCAGCGAGAGGCAGCGGGAAACGGAGCTGTTGGCAGACATCTCGATCTTTAACCCGATTAGCTCTCTGTGGCACACTTAGTGGGTGATGCCGGATCGTGTGCGCAGCATTTTGAAAATTCGCGACAAACTGCTAGTCCACCCTCCCGACGACGGCAAGAGCATTCAGGAGTATGTGCTTCGCGTCGACGGTCTTGTGAGAAGGGTACTCAACCTGACGCTAGGGGACATGAAAAAACTGCCCCAACAAGACCTCATGCATGATTTTACGTGTCTTGAAGGCTGGACTGTTCCCGACGTCAGTTGGAGCGGCGTCAAGCTCGAAAGCGTACTGTCACTCGCGGAACCAAGCCCCGAGGCTCGTTATGTCCAGGTAAGCGCTGGAATATTCAGCATCTCCTTACAGCGAGACGCCACCGCGCATGTCCTGCTTGCCATTCAACTCGACAGGACCCCTGTTCCTCCGGAGTACGGCGGTCCGGTTCGCCTCATTGTGCCCAACGGAGAATGCTTCATGAATATCAAGTGGCTAGATCATCTGGAATTGCGCAACGAGCGCGGGCCGAATACCGCCAAGACAATTGCTTTGGGTCGCTTGGCTTCTATCAAAGGGGACGAGTGCTAAAAGCGGCGAGGTTTGATAGCGAGTGTTGCTGCACCGATTGTCCTTTGGCACGAGGGCGCTCGTAATTATTTGCTTTAAAGTACCTCGTCAACGACGTTCCCAGACGGGTTCACCCCACCGCAGCTTACAGATCGCACTGTGCCGTTACTGTGCCGCGTCTCGCCTTCTGACTAGTTGCAAGTCCAACAATTTGTGGATGGTCTTCGAAGTCGATTGCGTGCGGGCTGTTTGCCGGCAAGTCATTGACGTATTGGCGATTGTAGTCGAGAACGCGTTCAGGCCGGTAAATCGCCGATTACCACACGAGAGAACTGTTTCCATCAGTCATGGTAGCAATTTTCACCGCTTTTCTCGCTTGGGTAGACAGCGGCAGGCTGGAAGAAATGACCAAGAGGTTCTACCGCAAGGGCTGGCGGCTACTGAAAGCCACCGAGTCGTGATGGCTCGATTGGTTATTGGATCCCGCGTATGTAGCGGCACTCTTCCAAAACTCGTGCTTCGACTTCGTACAGAAATCACCGATCACTAAATGGGCAGTGAATATGCTTGCTGACAGCGCCTTTTGTGCTGAGATTATTTAGATCTGTCACTTCCCCGGAAACCAGCAAGTGCGACAAGATCGGGCATCAGCTATTTTCCTTCA
>Ga0126378_10003560_pt1 | contig 11791 bp, 5 predicted proteins | sample PanSoiMetPlot_23_FD_92587 | JGI IMG/M metagenome (GOLD analysis project Ga0126378, IMG submission 92587) | Tropical forest soil microbial communities from Panama - MetaG Plot_23 | ecosystem: Environmental > Terrestrial > Soil > Tropical forest > Bulk soil | place: Panama | collected 2016-02-17
GTCAGCGCGCCCTGATCCCGACATTCTCCATAGTTGCCCGGCTCCTAGTGTTCGCAACCTTGACTGGACCTTACTCTTGCCCTCGGTTGCTACAATATCCAGACCACAAAATGAAGCCGAACCCAGTTGGCCAACTCACGTCACTTGTTCTGCTCTTACTTTGCTTCGCTGTTACCCCGCTGCGCGCACAATCCGTTTCTCCCGATCTTTTCAGCGGCCTCCAGTGGCGCCTCATCGGTCCCTTCCGCGGAGGCCGCGTTATCGCCGCCGCCGGAGTCCCTGGGGATGCCAATGCCTTTTATTTCGGCGCAGTCGATGGCGGTGTCTGGAAAACCACGAATGCCGGCGTAACCTGGACGCCCATCTTCGACCATCAACCCGTTGCTTCGATCGGAGCTATTGCCGTCGCTCCCTCCGACCCGAAAATCATTTACGTGGGCACTGGAGAATCGGACATTCGATCCGACCTCGCCTCCGGCGACGGTTTATACCGCTCCACCGACGGCGGCGATAGCTGGCAAAACGTCGGCTTGCGCGACACCCGCCAGATTAGCCGTATCGTCATCGATCCGCAGAATGCAAGTACGCTGTACGTCGGGGCGCTTGGGCACGCGTACGGTCCCAACCACGAGCGCGGCGTCTACAAGTCCATCGATAGCGGCGAGCATTGGACCAAGGTCCTCGACCAAGGTCCCGAAACTGGCATTGCCGATCTTGCCATGGCAACCGATCGCCCTAACATTCTGTTCGCCGCGACTTGGCACACGCATCGTCCGCCTTGGAGCACCTATGCGCCCATTGACGCCGCGGGCGCGGGAATTTTCCGCTCTCAAGATGGCGGCAATTCTTGGATGCGCCTCACCGGTTCTGGGCTTCCCGACGGTGATTGGGGACGCCCCGCGGTGACGGTTTCGCCAGACGGCAAGCGCGTCTACGCGCTGATCGATGACGGCAAGAAATCGGGCCTCTACCGTTCCGACGATGGCGGTGACAGCTGGACTGTCAAGAATTCCGACGCCCGGATCACCGGCCGCGCCTGGTACTTCGGCAACATCACCATCGATCCGCAAAATCCCGATGTCTTCTATGTCCCGAACGTCGCGCTCTACCGCTCGGAAGATGGCGGCCAAACGATCTCGATTGTTCGCGGAGCGCCCGGTGGTGATGACTATCACCAGCTCTGGCTGGACCCGAAAAATCCCTCCCTTATGATCCTTGCCACCGATCAAGGCGCGACCATCAGCCTCGATCGCGGCCGGACGTGGAGCACGTGGTACAACCAGCCCACGGCGCAGCTCTATCATGTCACCACCGACAATCGCTTTCCCTATACGGTGTATGGCGCACAGCAGGATAGCGGCAGCGCTGCCGTCCTCAGCCGCACCGATCACGGCCAGATCACTCCGCGCGACTGGTCTCCCATCGACGGCAGCGAAAGCGGATATATCGCCCCTGATCCCAAAGACGCGAATGTTCTTTATGTCAGCGGAACCTACGGGACCGTCTCGCGCTTCGATCTTCGCACTTCTCTCAGCCAGGACATCACGCCGTGGCCGCTCCCCACGTTCGCTGTCGACATCGTGCATCGCAAATACCGAGATCCCTGGACGCCCGTCCTTGTCTTCTCGCCGGTCGACAAAACCAGCCTCTACCTGGGCACGCAATTCGTGATGAAAACGACGGACGGTGGCCTGCACTGGCAGACGATCAGTTCCGATCTGACCGGCGCGGAACAAATCGCCAAGAACATCTCGGGGCCGCCGACCGTTCAAGACGCGAAGCAGCGCGGATATGGCGTCGTCTACACCATCGCACCGTCGCCGCTGGACGCCAAGCTAATCTGGGCCGGCAGCGACACCGGTCTGATTCACGTCACGCACGATGGCGGCAAGACCTGGAAAAATGTCACGCCGAAGAATCTCATGGACTGGTCGAAAATATCGTTAATCGAAGCCTCCCACTTCAATGCCGGCGAGGCCTACGCCGCCGTTGACCGCCACCGCCTCGATGATCAGAATCCTTATCTCTATCGCACACGCGACTACGGTCAAACCTGGCAGCCCATTACCGAAGGCATTCACGCTCCCGCCTTCCTCGGTGCCGTTCGCGAAGACCCGACTCACAAAGGCCTGCTGTTTGCCGGCACGGAGTTCGGCATTTTTGTTTCTTTCGACGACGGAGACCACTGGGAATCGCTGCAGTTTAATATGCCGGTCACCTCTGTGCGCGACCTCGTCATCCACGGCGACGATCTCATCGTGGCGACGCACGGACGCTCTTTCTGGATCCTGGACAACATCACGCCTCTGCGTCAGGCCGCGGATGTTCGTGAAGCGGAGGCATGGCTCTATCGTCCCGCCACAGCTGTGCGAATCGATAATGCAGGTTTCATGGGAACTCCGCTGCCGCCCGAAGAACCCATCGCCGAAAATCCGCCGAACGGCACGATGATTGATTATTTTCTTTCCAATCCAGCCGGACATTTGAAGCTCGAAATCTTCGACGCGCAGCACGAACTGGTACGCAGCTTTTCATCCGAAACCGCACGCCCAGCACAGCATCCACCAGTTCCGATTGCCGAGCGTTGGTTCCCCAAGCCGCAAATTCTCGATCAGGCCGCCGGGATGCATCGGTTCGTCTGGAATCTCGCCTGGGGTGGCGAAGGTCCCGACTCGGGTGGCGAAGAGGAATACGCCGCACCGCGTGGTCCGCGCGCGGCCCCTGGAGATTACGAAGTTCGCCTCACAATTGATGGCAAGGTTTTCACTCAGCCGCTGCACATCACCATGGATCCGCGTTCCCCCGCCACACCGGAAGATCTTGCCCAGCAACTGAAACTGGGTCGCGAGATTTTCACGCAGGCGCTCGATGCCGGGCAAGCAGTGTCGGCAATCCGAAAAATGCAGAATCAACTTGCCGACTTGCAGCCGAAGCTGCAGCAAAACGTTGATCTGAAGGCAAGTGCCGAGGTTGCTTCCAATGAACTGAAAACGATTGTTAGCGGGGATTCGTCCATCGGCATGGGCTTGGACAAGGCCAATACCGGCCTGTCTGCTGCGCTCCGAGTTGTCGAGAGCAGTGACCGCCCCGTGCCCGCACAAGCACTCGAGGTCTATCACGACTCGAGTGCTGCGGCGAAGCTCGCTCTCGCGAAATGGAACGACTTCCAATCGAAGCGCCTGCCAGAACTGAATCATCTACTCGACGGTGCAAACTTGCCTAGGCTCGCGCTGGCCCAAATCGAGAGAGAAGTAGAGGAAAGCAAAGCGCAGTAGAGTCGGAACGCAAGCCTGTGGCCGCGCTAGTGCAGGGCAGTGACGGAAGCTCTACGGAACAAGTCGGGGTGTCATCGCTGGAGTCCGATCAAACGCCGATACGATCTTCGCCGATACGATCTTCAAAGTCGCGGCCGGAGGTCAAACTAACCACGCCGAACCACTGCGCATAACTGATGGCGCTTGGCCGAGTGCGGCACGTATCCAGCAAGCAACAGGGAAATGCTGGAAGAACTTAGCCCGCGGAATGTGAAAGAGATGTCTCGGTGCGGAAAGACACGACCCTCCGTTTCGGAAAGCTTAGAATTACTGCCTCCGAACATCCACTTTGGAATGCCCGACACCGTCTCTCCGTGCGAGACCCGCCCTCGGGCACGTGCAGACGTGCTGACCTTCGACGCCAAGAAAAGCAAAGCTCACGGATTGCCGTCCCGGCTCGGATCTCCAGCGTTCTCCTCCATACGATAGTCAGGCCACTTCGCGCCATGGCGCGGGAGTGCCTGAGACTGCTTCAGTAATTTCACAGTCCGCTCAAGCATCCTCGCGCTTTTGTCCAGCACAAGTGCCGTGCTGCGAATCATCGGCTGCAATCTCAGCTGGTTATCGTCGTACACACCCATTCTCCGGCAATGATGTCGAAGAGTTGTCTAGCGTGCAATACGGGGTGTGCTGTAAGCACTTTCCATCAGGTTCGAATCAGGCGCTTACTCCAACCTCCCTAGCTTTCGTCAAAATTCACCTCGTGGTTGTTCGTTTGGAAGTACTACCAAAACTGCAAAACTCAAACTGTGACTACTGCTAGTTATGGATGCGGTCAGCCATTCCTATACTGGCGTCGTTCGCTCCTTTGGGAAAAACACACACAAATGAGGAACCACCCACAAATAAAGCTCGCTGCGAACTTCAAAAGCGGATGGCCCCAGACTTGGGACGAGGAGGGCTTTATGATTCTTTCTCTCGGCAAGCGGATTCTGTTACTGCTCATGCCGTGCATCTTGGCTTGGTCGACCATAACGGTCGATGCCGGCGCGCAGCAGTCCGAGTCGTCCTCCTACACCGGACAAGGTTCTCCTCTCACGGCTCAGGAACTTCAGTCCCTGGTTGCGCCGATTGCCCTCTACCCGGACGCCCTGGTAGCCCAAATTCTGTCCGCCGCTACATTCACAGATCAGGTTGCCGTTGCTGAGGATTGGATGCAACAGAACCAGGCTTTAAGCGGACAAGCCTTGATGGAGGCGGTCAACCAACAATCGTGGGATCCCAGCGTGAAGGCGCTTACTCAGTTTCCGTCGGTGCTCGATAACATGGCGAAAAATCTTAGCTGGACTTCCTCACTGGGAGAGGCCTACCACAATCAGGCCGCCGATGTGATGTCGGCGATTCAGACGTTGCGCGCCAAGGCGAAGGCTGCGGGAAATCTCAAGTCGGGATCACAAATCACGGTCGTGCAACAGTCTCCTCAGACCATTGTGATTGAGCCGGCAAATCCGCAGGTCGTGTATGTTCCGGAATATAACCCTGCCGTCGTTTTTGGAACGCCTTATTACACTCCGGGTTACAGTGGCGCTTACGCGGCAGCGGCGGGCGTGATCGGGTTTGGCGCCGGAATCGCAGTCGGTGCACTGATGGGCGGCGGCTGTTGTGGATGGGGTTGGGGTGCTTGGAACGTCAACTGGGCTGGCGGCGCCGCCTACTATGGCGCCCACCCCTACTACGGTAATGCCGCGTGGCACGGCGGTTACTACGGCAGTGGAGGCCGGGTTTATGGCCCAAACGGTTCCGCCGGTTATGGACGGGGCTACAACCCGTCGACAGGCACGTATGCCCGTGGGGCATCGGTCAATACACCGTATGGAAGCCAGAAAGTTGGCCAGGCGTACAACCCACGCACCGGAGCCTACGGGCAGACTCATCAAGGTTCGAATGCATATTCCAACTGGGGAAATTCGGCGTTCTCAAAGAATGGACAGACGGCATATACCCAGCACTACTCCGGTCCGGGAGGGTCCGAGGGAACGATGGAGAGCTCCACTGGCGCAAAAGCGGGCGCCACCAGCACGGCCTATGGCAACAGTGCCGCGATGAAGACGGCCAACGGCAACGAGTATGCGGCTCATAACGGCAACGCTTATAAAAACACCGGTAGCGGTTGGCAGAGTGCCAACAAGCCCGGATCAAGCTTCAGCAATGCGGACGCCGCGCGAGGCTGGGGACAAAAAGAAGGTGGCGGCGCTTCTGCCTTTGGGGATAAATCCGGCGGCTGGGGATCGAGGGAAGCGAGTTCGCGGGGTTGGGCAAGCCGTGGAGGCGGAGGTGGATGGGGCGGTGGAGGCTTCCACGGCGGGGGCTTTCACGGTGGCCGCAGGTGAACTCCCACTAGCTCAGCGCCAGAAGCCTGAGTGTGAAATTAATTGCGAATGAGCACGCCGATCAGTTTGGTCTTGGAGGTCGAATATGTCGCACCGAATCCGACGCACCATCGCTCCCGCGAGTTTGGCATGGCTTTTGGCTTTGCTCATCCCGCTCATTTCCTGCGCAAAGTCAGAGACGGCTGCGGCTGCCGACTCTAGCCAAAGAACGTTTGCTTCTCCTGAAGATGCCGGTAAAGCGCTGGTGGATGCCGCGAAAGCAGGAGACCAAAACACCGTGCTTGCGATCTTTGGTCCCGGCTCGAAAGCAGTCATCTACTCGGGCGACGCGATCCAGGACAAGCAGTATGCGGCCGCTTTCATTTCTGCGTACGACAAGATGAATCGCTGGCGCCAGCTGGATGACAACCATCAGGTACTGATCATCGGCGCGGACAATTTCACGTTTCCTATCCCTTTAAGGAAAAACGATAGCGGACGATGGTACTTCGATACTGCGGCGGGAAAAGATGAGATCCTCGCCCGTCGCATCGGACGCAACGAGCTGGCTGCGATTGCAGTGAGCGGCGCGCTGGCCGATGCTCAACATGAGTATTTTTTAGAGAGTCATCCTGACATGCGCGGGAAGCAGTATGCCTTAAAGTTCATCAGCGACAAAGGCACGCAGAATGGATTGTATTGGGAGTCGGCCAATGGGCAGCCCAAGAGTCCGCTCGGCCCGCTGGTCGCATTTGCAACGCGCGCAGGTTATAGCACGCAACCGACATCACCTCAGCCCTTCCACGGCTATTATTTCCGCATCTTGAACCGGCAAGGCCGGCACGCGCCAGGCGGCGCGAAAAATTATCTTGCGGATGGGAAGATGGTCCGGGGATTTGCCTTTGTCGCCTATCCTGCCGAATATGGCAATTCCGGGATTATGACCTTCATCATTAACCAGAACGGAGTCGTCTATCAGAAAGATCTGGGGAAGGACACGAAGGAGGTCGCCAACGCAATGACCGTGTTCGATCCCGACAAGAGTTGGACTCCGGTCGAATAGAACACACTCCGGAAACCCAGGACCTAGCGGATATTCAGGTTACCGTAGTGGGCGAAGCTGGACACCGCTACCTGGTCGCTGCCGGGAATGTAGAAGCCAAACTTTCCCAGGCCGAGATTAACGCCGGGCTGCGTGTAGCGGTCCAGGACGATCCAATTATCACCGTCCTTGATCTGGTGGACCAGTTCCGTGGCGCTAACCCGGATTTGCAGCGTGCGAAAACTTTTCTTGTCGCCTTTATGGGGAACGATAATCTCCTCCGTCTTGTTTCCGTTACGAATGACGCTGCGATAGAAGTTATTTTCGTCCAGTTGCAATAGGACGTAGTTTTGGGAATCGCTGAAGTTGAGCATCCATTGCAGCCAGCGGCCCTTCGTAACCATCGCGGAAATCACGAAGGTGCCGGAAGTCGGAGCAACTCCGAATAGGACGAAGTCTCCCCCCTTGCGGGTGAAGGTATCGCCCTCATGGTTCCAGGCGCCTGGGGCATCCCACTTCGACATACCGCTTGGCGCGAGAGATAAATCCAGAGTCTTTGATTGACCGGCGATGACTTCAAACGTACCCGAGCGTGTGATCCGGTCTGCCGTTCGCGCGGTAAGAGTGTAAGTGCCGGCGGGAAGGTTGAGCGGGACGCCACTCGTTACCATTTTCAGCAGGTCCCCCTTCACGACGGCAACCTTGGCGTCGGCGGGCATGAAGCTGATTTTCAGCTCCCCGGGAGAGGCTTCCAGCGTGGCCTCCGCGGCTGCGAGAGATATGCTTCCCCCCGCAACGAAGTGTTTCTGGAATTGGCGCGGCTTGAATCGCTCTTTGCGCAGTTCGACGGTGTGATCGCCGGGATTGATCGTGGAGACGGAGAGTGTGCCATCGGGCTGAATCGTACCGACCGACGCTTGATCGACCATAACCGTGGTTCCGGAAACGCCACCCTGGATAGTCAACGAGGCCATATGCGGCTGGGGTTGGAGGTTGAAGATCAGCCTTGCCTCTTCATCCTGGCGAATGTGGACCGTTTGCTGGGGAGGATCCTGAAAACCGCTCTTCGAAACTTGTACAACGTAGTCCTTAAGCTCGAGATTCGGCAGACGCAACTGGCCGGCTCGAGTGAGCTGCCGTTGACGTTTTCCATTAAGAAAAACTCGCGCGTCGTCTTGACCCACAACGACCAGGAGCGTGCCAACGTTGCGATCAGACGCGGCAGGCGGCTGATCAACGGGGGTGACTATTCCGGCGGAGCTGTCAGGAGAAGGGCTCGACCTCGGCACAGACGGTTCGGCGTGTGTTTCTGCCGGTGCGGGCAGCGCTGGGGCCGGAACGGGCGGCGCTGACGCGGCTGGTGTGGACGCTGCGGAGGTAGCGATCGCAGAAGCCGCTAGGGGGTTTTGCGCAACTGGCGATGCGTAATGTCTTCGTGTGAAGAAGAAGGTCGCCGCGACAAGGATGATCGCGGCGGCGGAGAAAACAAGGATCAACGTAGTTGCATTCGAGTTTTTGGCTTCCGACCTCGCCGGCGGTCTCAGCTTGGATGACAGGGCTGCGGCTCTGGCAATCGGGGCCGAAGACCCAACGGCTGGAACCTTGGCGGGCGGTGGCGCCGCCGGTCGCGGGGGGGTGGCCGTGACTTTTTCCGGCGGCACAATGACGGTCCGGGCCTTGACCGGGGGGGTAGTCGGGGGCGAAACGTTGCTCGGACCAAGGTCCGCAGTCGGAGCTTTCGTCGCAGGAATGGGGATCGGCGAAACCTGATTCACCAAAACCGGATTTGGAACAACCTCGCCTGGAGAAAGCCGCTTTTGCGAATCCTCGCTTGGCAAGACGGGGCTTGGCGGAACCGGGCTTGCGGAAGCTGAGCTCGGAGCAATCTGACTGGGTTGATCGTGATCGTTGTCGGGGGACGAAGGCTTCGGAGCATTGGGGCGCGGGACGTGAAGAATGAGAGTCTTGCCTTTGCCGCGCGGCGACGCATTGAAACTATCTTGCGAGACCAATCCCAGGCGGAGGAGCAGGGCGTTGGCGATGGACAAGATTTCGCCGTCCGTCCAGTGCTTGGCGGCCACCGCTTGTATGCGTTCGGCTAACGCTTGTTTTGCAGCGACGTCGGCGGCCCTGTCGATTTCGCGCTGCATGCGCCGTAGGTCTTCCACGTCGCCGCGCCGGGCCTGGCGCCGGCGCGCATCCTGGTCGCGCTGGATGGCGTCCTGGATTTGAAGCAACTTGGGATCGTGGGGATGAACGGCCAATCCCTCCGCAACCCATGCCAAGGCCGCGAATAGATCCCCGGAGGACTGCAGCTTGCTCGCTTGCGATACCCAGTCGTCCACAGAGCTTTTTTGTTTTTGGTCTACGATCAGGTTGAGGATCGTTTTGGCCGTTGGATGCGCAGGGTTTAAAGCCAGTGCCTGATTGGTCAGCTTCTCGGATTCCAGCCAATCGCTTTCCACAATCGATTGCGCGTGCTCCACCAGAGCGTTGGCAAGAATGGAGCGGGCGAGTGAATTTTTCTTGTCCAACTCGTAGGCTTGGCGCAAGACCTGAATCGCTGCGGCGTACTTCCGCTCGGCGAACAGTTCCTGGCTTTCGGTGATCAGACGATCGGCGTCGACCTTGCGCTGGAGGCCGTCCTCGGCAAGCTTTTCCAACGCGGACAGCTCCGCATCTCCAGGGAATTCGGCGCCGGAGCTGCGCACCAAATCCACAGCGCGGGAATAGTTACCCGAACGCAGATAGGCGTTGATCCGCTCAACCAGCCGTGTTTTCGGCGCGGCGCGGCTTTGCTGGTCTTGTATTTGCTCCAAGCCCTCTAGCCTCGAACAGTAGACATCTCTAGATTGTGGAGCAGAATGGGTAACCTTGCGGCATTACTGTTGTAACCATGCGGAACCGTGGAGGGGAACGCCCGTTTCTAAAAATGCCCGGAATTTCTGCCTATGACTCGTTACCATGAGCAACTAAAATCTGGCCAGGCCGAGGATTTCCGTCCCGCCAGTGAATAGAAAGGGGGCTAGTTTCCCAACGCATATCAGTGACCTGCATTGAGCACTAATTTTTGTACCCGCCAGTTCAGCAACTCGCTGACATAGAGTTCATGGTCCGACGGACATGCGATTTCGTGAATCCACCCGAACTGCTTGAGCTGCTTGCCGGATTCTCCCAGCACACCCAGAACTTTACCGTCGAGGCTTAGCTTATAAATGCGACCCGGGTAGGCATCAGAACTAAACAGCACCTGGTTCGGCGGAGGCGTGAGGCAGATTGCCCAGGGCGAGCCCGGCGCCATGGTTTGAGATCCTTTAATAGGTAGGACAGGCTTGTTGCCAATCGCGGGGCTGGCATTCGGATCGAATGCCACATCGATCATGATTTGCCGAAGGAACTTTCCTTCGCTGTCGAAAACCTGAATGCGGCGATTGCCGCGGTCGGCCACGTAGACGTGGTCCTCGGCATCGACAGCAATGCTGTGAGGAGTGCTGAATTGTCCTGGCTGATCCCCAGGTTCTCCCCATGACTTGATCCACTTGCCGTTTTTGTCGATCTTGGCAATGCGCGAATTGATGTAGCCATCGCTGATGTAGGTGTTGCCGGCTTTGTCCCACGCCATGTCCGTCACCTGGCGAAACATTCCATCTACCGGAGGAAGCGGCGGGTTCGGATGTGGCAAAGGCCCGGTCTTCTCGTCAGACGCTTCCTGCTTGCGTCCGAAAACCATGACGACACGGCCTTCGGGATTGAATTGGATGACCATGTCCGAGCCCTTGTCGGCCACCCAGATGTTGTCCTCTTTGTCGACCTTGACTGCGTGCGCGTACGACCAGGCATAGAGGTTGTGGCCAATCTCGCGCCGGTACTTGCCTTCAGCATCGAACTCCAGCAGCTGTGCCGCAGCGGCTCCGTAAGACGGGCCGGTCGAATTGCCGCGCGACAAGACGAAAATGTGACCCTTGGAATTGACCGCTACTCCAGCGGCTTCCCCGAGATACAAATCGGCTGGAAGCCTCAACGGATCGGGAATCGACCGGAATTGGATTTCCGGCACTTGCGATTGTTGTGCCAAGAGGTAAGTGGACATGCAAAGAAACAGCAGAAGGTGGATTCGTCGCATCACTGTCTCCGAAGCAAACGCGAGAACGGCTTGAGGTTACGACTAACTGGATTTCGCCGCAAAACTATATCATCGGCTGGGGACATTTCGGTTCTGCAAATCTCCGGATAGTGGCGGGTGTGGGCAAAAACGGGGTAATGAGTGGTATCGGGAAAGAATACATTGCAGCAACTATTCGGGAAAACCGAAGTCCGGACCCGTAGCCAGTTGGTGCGAGTGGCGCTGGAGCATTACAGAGATCTGTTGTAGATCTGTCTGCGCGCAGGCGAACTTGCCGAATGCATGGATCCGGCCGGGACCTGAGGCTCACGGCTCAGCCCTTTTTTTGCCTTTCGCTCCGGAGCAAGCCGTAGACCCCCAACAAAAATATAGGTCCGTGTCTGCCATTTTCTTGAGTTGGCCTGGGACATGGGCTGATGTCAATCTAGCTTCTGACAATTTGCAGACCGCGAAGGGCCGCCGTTCTTCGAGAGGGACTGGGCGGCCTTTCCCATCCGCAAGATGGCGCGAAGCCGATCGCTGTTTCTCAGAGGAGTAAAGCTATGTCGACATCTGTATTTGCGAGATTCGGTGCTTGTATCGGGAAGAAGTCCATGTGCATTTGGCTGGTCTCAATGTTTGTGACTGCGTTGGCCCTCCCTGTCCGGGCGGGAAGCAAAGGAAAAGACGAAGAGACCCTAAAAAATGCCACCAACGTGCTGCAGAAGATGCTCACTGACCAGAACATCCCGTCCGACCTAATCGCCAAGGCTGATTGCGTCGTCGTTCTGCCCAACGTCAAGAAGGTTGGATTTGGCATTGGCGGAAGTGGTGGACGCGGACCCATGGTTTGTCGCATCAATTCCACAGGAAAGTGGTCTGCTCCGGCGATGTACACCATCGGTGGACTCAGTGCCGGGCTACAGGTCGGCGGCTCTTCGAGTGACTATGTGCTTCTCGTCATGAGTGAGAAGGGGGTAAACGCCATTTTGAATGGCAAGATGGAGTTGGGCAGGGACGCCAC
>Ga0126378_10003561_pt1 | contig 11790 bp, 10 predicted proteins | sample PanSoiMetPlot_23_FD_92587 | JGI IMG/M metagenome (GOLD analysis project Ga0126378, IMG submission 92587) | Tropical forest soil microbial communities from Panama - MetaG Plot_23 | ecosystem: Environmental > Terrestrial > Soil > Tropical forest > Bulk soil | place: Panama | collected 2016-02-17
CGGGCTCACCCTGGCGGCCAACGTACATGCTCTCGGCGCGTCCGTGCGCATCATCGACCGGAACCTGGATCGGGCCCACGAGTCTCGCGCTCTCGCCGTCCAGCCCCGGACGCTAGAGCTGCTGGACTCGCTTGGCATGGCAGAAGCCCTGGTTGGGCGCGGACGCACCAGCGTGCGTTTGCGTATTCGCATCGGGCGCCGGACAGTGGCCGTTCCGTTCGGCGACGTGGGAGTCCAGGACAGTGCATTCCCCTCTCTGCTCTTCGTCTCACAGGCAGAGACCGAGGCGGTCCTGACAGATCACCTGGCGGCCCGTGGGATCCACGTCGAGCGTGGCGCACAGCTGGTTTCGTTCCGGATGGACGACGACGCCGTCGCCTGCGTTCTGGACCATGCCGACGGCCGCAAGGAACAGTTGCGCTGCCGCTTCCTGGTTGGGTGTGACGGCGCGCACAGCACGGTTCGACACCTCGCCGGCATACCCTTTCAGGGCGACGCCTACCCCCAAACCTTCTTTCTGGGCGACCTCGAGGCCGACGGGGATCTGGAGCCGGGCGCTATAAACGCATTCGTCGCCTCTGACGCTGTTGCTTTCTTCTTCCCTTTCGGCCGCCCGACAACCTGGCGGCTGATCGCCATGCACCAGGGCCCTGCCCGAGGGGACTCAGGGGGAGCCACAACCGAAGTGAAGGCGGCTTCGCTGGAAGACCTGCAGTCCGTCACCGATCTCGCCACCTCCGGGGGCGTGCGACTTCGTGATCCCGCCTGGATGACCCTGTTCCGGCTTCACCACCGGCAGGCGGCCCACTACAAGGCGGGTCGCGTCTTTCTAGCCGGCGACGCCGCGCACATCCACAGCCCGGCCGGCGGGCAGGGCATGAACACCGGCATCCAGGATGCGTGGAACCTGGCCTGGAAGCTGGCCCTCGTTGTGAGAGGCGTCGCCGACGACAGGTTGCTGGAGTCATATGAGGCTGAGCGCTGGCCTGTGGGTCGCTTTCTGCTTCGCTTCACAGACCGCGCGTTCTCGGTCGTGGGGTCCGGCGGGCCGCTCCTTCCCGTGCTCGGCAGCCTGCTGGCGCCCTGGCTGGCGCCCCTGGTCCTGCGCTCACGGCGCGTCCGCGCCTACGGTTTCCGTTTCGTCTCGCAGCTGGGTATTCGCTACCGCGAGAGCCCTATCGTGCTAGAAGGGAATCCGGCGCCGCGCCGCGGCCCGCGGGCCGGGGACCGGCTGCCGGATGCCCGCATCGGACGCGACGGAGGCTCGACCTGGCTGCTGCGCGCGATATCCAGGCCGGGCTTCCGTCTGCTCCTGTGCGGGCCGGCGGAGGCATGGGAGCCCGTCGTGCTGCGCCGTCTTGAACGGCGCTATGCCGGCCTGGTCACGATGTTCCGGCTTGCCGCCGAGCCGGGACGTGACACTCTGAGCGACCCGATGGGCGAGGCGTTCTCACGGCTCGGCGTCCGCCACGCCGCACAGTACCTCGTGAGGCCAGACGGGCATGTCGCCTTCCGAACTGAAGGAACAGACCTGGCTGGCCTTGAGAGCTACCTAGGCCAGTGGTTGCCGGGCGCTCCGGCGGTGGAGTGCTGAAGCGTGCCCGTGATGGAAATTGAGCATCGTTCGCCAGTTGTTCGAGTCGCGGAGGAAAACCGACGGACCCCGCGATACGCACTCAGATACCGGTGCAGAGAGTAGGCGGTCCTTGAGATGCTCCCGGTGGATAGACGAGTAGGTCGAAGCCACGACCTCTCAGCGATGGTGCGAGCGAGAAGGTCCGCGAACCAGAACCGTCAGCGTTGACGAAGAGGTCGCCCAGGGTCGTGATGTGCAGGTTGGGGTTCCCGCTGCAATCTCGGTGAACATGGACCTCGTGCCCGCCATTGGCGATGCCCGCGACCGCGACCGTGACGGATCCGGAGCCGAAGGCTAGCGAAATCGTGGGCGAGGGGGGTGGAGCCGGCGAGGGAGGTGGAGCCGGCGGTGGCGCCTGGGTCGGCGGTGGCGGTGCAGGCGAAGGCGGCGTCACCTTGGCCGGAGCTGTTGGCGCGGGAGTGGGGGAGGGGCCGCGCCCAGGCTGCACGTGCGCCGAGCTCGGCGCCTCGGCGAGACGGCTCGCATCAACCTGGCCGCACCCGCACAGGGCCAGGAGGACGGCACATCCCACGGTCGCGGGTAACCTGAGCACTACCTTCCACCTGTGGATTACGCAGGTGGGTAACGACAGCCGGTGCGGTCGACGCATACGGTCCTGGACACCCCGGGGGCAACCACAGCCCAGCGCCCGAGCGACGCTTCAACGAGACCTGTCCGTGGTGCTCCAGGCCGGTCTTTGCAGCCACCGGGTATCACCGAAGATCCGAGCGGCCGCGCGATGCCCGCCGAGGTGCGGCCGGAAACCCGGCCGAAGATGGGGGCTTTTCGGCCGCGCCTCTGGGTGCTGGGATGCGGTCTGGCTTGGAAGCCGAGGCCAGGCGTGCAGCGCGCTGATCAAGGAGGTGCCGCATGTAAGTAACCGAGATCAGATCAGTTGACGTCGCTGGACAGGCCTGCGCAAGCTATCGTCGTTCGATCAAGCATTCTGACAGGGGAGGCATCAAGAATTGGAGGCAAATGTCGCGTCAGTTGACGTTGCGGCACGCGGCGGCACCGGTCGGTTGGGATTCGTCTTTTGGGTCGAACTCGTTTACCTCATCCTTCTCTTCATCGCCGGCCTGATCTACGTAACTCCTTTGAGCACGCAACTTCCTTTCAAGCTCCCGGAGTCACTTGGCCCGGTGCCCATCGGAGTCCCATGGTTTGGTGCACTTGGCGCCGTGTTGATATCGCTGAGCGCGGTGTTCGATCACCGTGGGGATTGGAAGCCGGAGATGAAATACTGGCACTTCTCCCGCCCATTAATTGGGGCGGCCCTGGGTCTGGTCTCCGTGCTGGTGTTTCAGGCCGGCGTCTTGGCCGTCAACGCTCAACCTGGCCCGGCTCGTGGGGCTGCGAACCTTCTCTATTACCTCGTCGCCTTCCTCGTCGGCTACCGCGAGGAAACATTCCGAGAACTGATCAAGCGACTCGGCGATGTTATCCTCAGCCCTGGTGGAGGGCCTGCGCCTCCGGTGGTGCGCGACCTGTCTCCGGACAGTGGGCCGGCGGCCGCCGGACGGGAGGTGATCATCTTTGGCAGCGGTTTCACGGGCGCTACGGAGGTGATGTTCGGGCCGAGCCGCGCTGTGTCGTTCAGGGTCGACTCTGACGGGCAAATCACCGCCATGCCCCCAGCCGCCGCTCAACCTGGACAGGTCGCGGTCACCGTCACCACAAAGCAGGGGACTGGTGCTGGAGGACCCTACACATACCAGGCTTAGCAGGCAGTGACGCGCCGGCCGGATCGATGACTTAGTCGGGCTCAATCGCGCTCTTCACTGTGTCAGGCTCGAGGGACGCGATCCAACCGATGTTGGCGGCGATCCGCCTTCCGGTTCAGGCCCTCGCGTGCAGGTGACCAGATCGATCGGCAGCCTGGCTCAGCGCGTCAAGCGCAGAGGGCTTGTCAGCTGTCTCAGGAGCACTAATTCGCTCGAGGAGGACCTCATCGAGAGTCAGGGGCTGTCCACACTCTTTGCAATACGCTGTGATCGAGATCTCGTGGCCGCAGGCCTGATGAGACGCCCGAAGGCTAAGATCGTTGCCGCGCGTCCACTCCCGCCCCCAGCTCCGAAGCGCCCCAATGACCAGGGCAAGTCCCTGCCCCTTCTCCGTGAGTAGGTACTCATGGCGCTCAGGCCGCTCCTGATAGGGCTGCCGCTTGAAGATGCCCTCGTCGACGAGCTTCTTCAGCCGGGCCGAAAGGATGTTGTCCGCAATCCCGGTGGCCTTAAAGTCATCGAACCGGGAAGCGCCGAGGAGGGCGTCGCGCACGATGAGCAGGGTCCACCACTCTCCGATCACGTCGAGCGTGCGCGCCACAGGGCACGGAAGGCTGGCGAGGCTGGTATGCCGCATCGAACTACAAGATACCGCAGCCCCTTGCAAGATGCAAGCCAGCCTCCGGCTCACGAGAATCTTCGAGCCGCGCGACCCGCGGGCAGGCACGTCCCCATCCGGGTGGGCGTCGCGAAAGGGACCCCAATGTCCAATGGCGACGTGGTCAGCGCTCGTGGGCCCGTTCGGACAGTTCGTCTATGCAGACGGCCACGGCTAACAGCAGGACATCGTCCTGGTTGGGTCCGATCGCCACGCCGTAGCTATCGCGAACAGTGAACCACCGCTTGGAGATGGAGGCCACCATCTCGCCGTCGGAATGGATCTCGTATTCGTGATTCGTGATGTTGCCCCTCGCCTCGAGTACCTGACCGCCCTCCACCTCGACGGTGTAGTGCTCATGAAGGACGGTGAACAGGGCCTTCTTGACAGTGGCAAGAACTTGCCCGCCACGCTCAATGGTCATCGTCGGTCGAATTGCAATGAGCTTGGCTTTGATCGTCGCCAGTTCTGAGCCGTCGCCATCCTCCAGTACGAAGGTCTGGCGAATTCTCAGGACCTTGCCGTCGACCTTGTACACGTGCTCGCCACGGTCGTTCTCGATCCAGAAGTCCTCGCCAATGGAGAACAGCTTCTGTCGGAGCTGATATCGAGTCCAGGAACCGTCAGTCATTGAGTTGCCTCCGTGACCCACACCCCTGGCTCGTCAGCCGGCATGGGCAAACATGTCGCTTCAGTCTGACAGTAAAGGAGTACGACCCGAGAGGGCCACGAACGATCCTGACCCGTTGACTCGGGCCCGAAGAGCGGCCGGGCACCTTCTTCTCCGCGCTTTACCAGGGGCGGCCAACTGTCGCCCGCCAGTCGAGGCGATGTTGCGGCTTGCATAGTCTGGAACCCCTGGAGGACCAAGCTGCAGTGCAATGGCGGGGGAGCGTCGCATGGCTGTCGACTGAGGTTCATGACCCGTTGTCCAGCTCGGACGGAGGAGGCGCCGACCAGTGCGATGCACGGTGATCACGATTTGGACACCACGCACACATGTTGCATAGCCGGCGGTGGTCCGGCGGGACTGATGCTGGGTCTCCTACTTGCTCGCGCGGGAGTCGACGTGACCATTCTCGAGAAGCATTCCGACTTCTTGCGGGACTTCCGGGGCGACACCGTCCATCCTTCCACGCTGCAGGTCCTGGATGACATCGGGTTGATCGAAGCCTTCCTGGCGCTGCCTCACAGCGAGGTGAGACGGGCGACAGTACCGACCGGCAGGGGTTGGCTGGAGGTCGACTTCAGCAAGATCCGGAGCCGGTACAACTTCGTTGCCTTCGTGCCCCAGTGGGACTTCCTCGAGCTCCTGGCCGGCGAAGGGCGCAAGCTTCCGAACTTCCACCTCCTGATGCGGACCGAGGTTACCGACCTCCTCGTTCATCAAGGCCGTGTGGCCGGCGTTCGCTTCCACGGCCCGCAGGGCAACGGCGAGATCCCCGCTCTGCTTACGGTCGGGGCGGATGGGCGTGACTCGGTCATCCGCAAGCAGAGCGGCATCACATTTGCGGAGACGTCGGCACCCATGGACGTCTTCTGGTTCCGGGTTACCCGCCGCCAGAGCGAATCCGACGCCATCCAGGCTCGGCTCCGCCAGGGGCAGATTGCCGTCTTCATCAATCGGAACGATTACTGGCAGGTCGCCTACATCATCCCCAAGGGCTCCGGTGATGACTTCAAGCCTGCCGGAATTGATTCATTTCGCCGGACACTACTTGAGCTGGCGCCCGAGCTCGGCGAGCGTGTACGCGAGATCCGCGACTGGGACGACGTCAAGCTGCTTACAGTCCGCTCGAACCATGTGAACCGCTGGTGGCTCCCGGGGCTGCTCTTGATCGGGGACGCCGCCCACGCCATGAGTCCGATCGGCGGTGTCGGCCTGAACCTGGCTATCCAGGATGCGGTGGCTGCCTACAACATCCTCGTCGGGGCGCTGATGCGTGGTCAGGTCTCCGACCGGCTGCTGGCCCGGGTCGAGCGCCGGCGGCGGCTGCCGACTGCACTCACTCAGCGCTTCCAGGCGCTGCTGCAGTCGACCGTTGTCAAGCCGGTCCTGGCCGGGCGAACCCTGAAGCTGCCATTGGCGGCCAGGGTCCTGCTCCGGACACCGTATCTCGACCGTCTGCCGGCAAGGGTTGTAGGCGTTGGCATCCGGCCGGAAAAAGTCCGGCCGGTGGGCTGCCCCCGGGACGGGTAACGCCCCTACAATGTGGCCGCGCGTGAGCCCACACGAACGGCCCTTCCGGTTTGCGGTCCAGGCGTCCAGTGCGAGCGACGGCGCCGCCTGGATGGAGCTTGCCCGGCGGGTCGAGTCTATGGGCTACTCGACGTTGTCTATGCCCGACCACTTCGGCGTCCAGTTTGCACCTGTTCCAGCCATGGCTGCGGCAGCTGCGGCGACTACCACCCTTCGGATTGCCAGTCTCGTGCTCGACAACGACTACCGGCACCCAGTGGTGCTGGCCAAGGAGATGGCAACGCTGGATGTACTTTCAGGCGGCCGGGTTGAGCTTGGCCTGGGTGCGGGCTGGCTCACCACGGACTACGAACAGTCGGGTATCCATCATGACCAGGCGAGCGTGCGCCTCGAGCGGATGGAGGAGGCTGTTCATGTGATCAAGGGCCTGATGGCTGACGGGCCCTTCAGCTTCCATGGCAGGCATTACTCCATAACGGAGCTGGAGGGCCACCCGAAACCTGTACAGCGCCCGAATCCGCCTATCGTCATGGGTGGCGGCGGTCGCCGGATGCTGTCGACAGCCGGACGCGAAGCTGACGTCATCGGCATCAACGCCAACCTGGGTGCCGGACGGGTCGGTCGCGAGATGGCCGCGGATGTGACTCCCGCGGCGTTCCATCGCAAGATCGGTTGGGTGAGGGAGGCGGCAGGCCACCGCTTCGACGAGATCGAGCTTCAGGTCCAGACCTTCTTCCTGGCTGTCACAGATGACCGCGACGCTACGGCGGCTGCTGTAGGTCAAGGCTTTGGACTCGGAGCGGCCGAGGTGCTGCAGATCCCGCTCGTGCTGATCGGCAGTGTCGACCAGATCGCGGAGGAACTGCAGCGCCGTCGAGACGCGTTCGGGATCTCATACGTCACCGTGCAAGCCGACGCAGTAGAGTCCTTCGCCCCGGTGGTGGCGCGCCTGGCCGGGAACTGACGGTTCAGTGCTCGGCTGGCCCGGCACGCGACGTTACGCTTACAGGCTGAGGTCAACCTGATGCAGCTCGGAATGATCGGTCTAGGGAGAATGGGCGCCAACATGGTCCGGCGCCTGATGCGAGCGGGCCACGACTGCGTCGTTTACGATGTCCACCCCCAGTCAGTCGCGGCGCTAGCGGGGGAGGGCGCCGTCGGGTCGACGTCGCTGGCCGACTTCGTCGCCAGCCTGCACCGCCCGCGAGCGGTCTGGCTGATGGTCCCGGCCGCGATCGTCGACCGGGAGCTCTCCGAACTTACGCCCCTGCTGGACGAGGGCGACGTCGTCATCGACGGTGGCAACTCCTATTACCACGACGACGTCCGGCGGGCAGCGGCGCTGCGGGAAGAGGGGCTCAATTATCTGGACGTCGGCACCAGCGGTGGTGTGTGGGGGCTCGAGCGCGGGTACTGTCTGATGATTGGGGGCGACGCCGAGCCGGTCCAGCGCCTGGGGCCGATCTTCGCCGCACTGGCGCCGGGTGTCGACGCAGCGCCGCGCACTCCGGGACGCGAGCGGGCGGGCAGTACGGCTGAGCAAGGCTACCTGCACTGCGGTCCCTCCGGCGCAGGCCACTTCGTGAAGATGGTCCACAACGGCATCGAGTACGGCTTGATGGCGGCTTACGCCGAGGGACTGAACATCTTGCAACACGCTAACGTGGGCAAGCAGAGCCTGGATGCCGACGCCGAGACGGCCCCACTTCGCAACCCTGAGCTGTATCAATACGACCTGAACCTCGCCGAGGTGGCCGAGCTCTGGCGGCGAGGCAGCGTCATCGGCTCATGGTTGCTCGACTTGACGGCAGCCGCGTTGCTGGAGAACCCCGGTCTGAGCAACTTCACGGGCCGCGTCTCGGATTCCGGTGAGGGGCGATGGACCGTCTCAGCGGCCATCGATGAGGCGGTGCCTACTCCAGTGCTCAGCGCGGCCCTCTACCAGCGGTTCGCCTCGCGCGGCGAGGCCGAGTTCGCCGACAGGGTCCTTTCAGCGATGCGCTTCAAGTTCGGCGGCCACCTGGAGAAGTCGACCGCATCCTGATACGGCGCCGGCTCGGCTACGGGCGGGCGCGTGGCGCCGCCGAGCTCGACTGGCGCGCCACGCCGGGCGTCGACAACCGGCCAAGCTCGTCCTTGATCGCCCTCAGGTGACCGACGAGTAGCCGTCACGGCCGTCGAGATAGGCTGGACGGTGGTGCGGATCGAGATCCCCGAGCTGGCGCTACTGATCCTGGTCGGTCCCGCCGGCGCCGGGAAGACCACGTTCGCACGAGCTCGCTTCAAACCGACTGAGGTCATCTCGTCCGACGTCTGCCGAGCGCTGATCGCAGATGATGAAACCGACCAATCGGCCACCCCGGCGGCCTTCCAGGTGCTGCATCTGATCGCCGGGTTACGCCTCCGGAGGCGGCGTCTGACCGTAATCGACGCAGTCAATGCGCGCCCCATCGACCGGCGCCCGCTTCTCAGGCTGGCTAAAGAGCACGACGCCGCGGCTGTCGCACTCGTATTGGACGTCCCGGAGCACGTATGCGTTGCGCGCGACCGAGCGCGTCCGGGGCGTTCGGTTGGATCGCGGGTGATCCGTGCTCAGCGTGAGGCCATTCTGCGCTCACTGCCAGACCTGCGCGAGGAGGGTTTCGACGCCGTTCATGTGTTGGATTCCGCTGAATCAATTGAGGCCGCGATCCTGCGTCGGGTGCCTCTCCAGGTCAACCGGCGATGGGAGAGAGGGCCCTTCGACATCATCGGTGACGTCCACGGGCGACTGGCTCAGCTTGTGGAGCTGCTGCGGAGCCTCGGCTACGAGGTGGAGCTAGGGACCGCCGGCGACGCCCTGCGTGCGTCGCATCCGGACGATCGCAAAATGGTGCTCGTCGGAGACCTGGTCGGCGCCGGACCGGACAGCTCAGGGGTAGTCCGCTTTGTCATGGGCACGGCCGCTGCCGGCAGGGCGCTGTGCGTGCGCGGCGACCAGGACGCGCTCGCTGTGCGTGAGGGCACCGTGAAGCTGCCGGAAGGTGGCGCTGACTTCCTCGATGGCCTCCCCAGCCACTATGTGCTTGCGGGGGGCTCCCTGGTCGTCACTCACGCCGGGATCCTGCCCGAGATGGTAGGCCGCGACACAGCGCGTATCCGGGCGTTCTGTATTCAGGGGCAGCCCGGCTGGCAGCAGAGGTGGCGAGGACGAGCGCTCGTCGTACACGGCCACTCACCGGTAGCGTGTGCTCGGTGGAGAGGGCGGACGGTAGACCTGGATACCGGCGGCGCCAGCAGCGGCCGGCTGACCGCTCTCCGTTACCCGGAACTGGAAGTGGTCTCTTAGAAAGTGAGCCAGCAGATGGGAGGATCTTCGACGTCGATGCGGCCATCCCACAGCCGGTGACATTCGGTGTCGCACCAACTCGATGTCAGTCGGGAGGCGTCACGCGCTCCGACCAATCTGAACCGACAGAAGAGGCTCCCAGTGCAGCATCCGCTGCAACGGCAGCATCAGCTCTTCCTGGACCTCGAATAGACCGTCGAGGGCCTGTTGAACGCTGTTCGCACGGGGAAACCGACCTCGCGCTCGTGGCGTGAGCTCACCCATCGTCCTCGCGATGTCAAGCTGAGTCGCGGCGTCGAGATCGTGCTGGCCACTCATGTTGAGCAACTCCAGGTGGCCGAGCAGCTTGTCGGTCATTGCCAGCATCCGCCGGTATTCGTGCTCGCGGCAGGCCTGCTCGGACACGGCGGCCCCGCTCTCCCGGGCAATCTTCACACCAAAACCTCACAGACTGAGATCAATAGAAGTGATCTCGATGATATCACGTAATCCAACAGAACATATCCAATAGGGGCGGCGCCAGGGCGGCTGGCCGGGGTATCGTCCCCTTGCTGCTAATGGCTGTTCGGGATTTGCGACCTCTTTGCGGGGCGGTGTCGGCTGCGTGGGCAAACCCATGGCACAGGGGCGCCGCGAGCACCCTGGTCGGTGTGGTTGCGCTGGCGGTGCTGCTTCGAAGCATGCCGTTGAGCCTGGTGGCGCAGCACCTGCAGCCTCGCCACCTGACTCCGCTGCTGGCGATCGTGGCCCTCACGCTGCTCGGCCAGCTCCTGCGCGCGGCCCGCTGGGCACTGCTGCTGCGGGGCCGCGCCCACGTCGGTCTGCTCGAGGCTCTGTGGGTAAATGCGGCGACCGGGTTGGCCAATTACGTGCTGCCGTTCCGGACCGGCGAGGGGCTGAGGCTATGGTGGCTGGCAAAACGCCAGCGTCAGCCGGCCGCAGCTGCCCTGGGCCTTATCGTGGCTGACCACGCCTTCGACCTGGGGGGTGTGACCGCCGTGCTCGGCGCGGGCACGGTCCTGAAGGCCACCGCCACCGGCAGCCAGTTGCCGGCACTTCCCGCGCTGGTGATCATCCTGGGCCTGGCCACCGCGGCTCTGATGGTCATCGCCGGTGGCGCCTATCTCGGCCCCCGGCTTGCGATGTGCAGCCCTGTACGCCGGAAGTTGCGGCGCTCCTGGACTGAGGCGCTGACCAGGCACAGCGTCGCCTTCTGGGATGGGCTTGGCTCCCTGTCAAGGCGGCGCCTGGCTATTTTGCTGGCCACGTCCGCAGTGGCGGTCAGCCTCGACGGACTCGCCTTCGCAATGCTCTTTTTTGCCCTCGGCCTGGCCGTGCCCATCACCTCGGCCATCGTGGCGCAGGTGGCGCTGCTCTTCATGTACCTGCTGCCCGCGGCTCCCGGCTACGTGGGGACCCTGGAGGCGGGGGGGACGCTCTTGCTGACATCGATCGGCCTCACACCGGGCGCGGCGGTCGGTGCCATCGTCCTCTGGCATGTGGTGGCTACAGCAAGCATTGTCGGTCTGGGAGTCGTCGCGCTGCACCGGGTCTTGAGAGCTTCTAAGCCCGCGTGCGGTACTCGCGAGTAGCCTGCCCCTGAACGCCCGGCCGGCTGCGGAAGATACCGCCGGCAAGCGGCTCTCGAGCCCGCTGGTCCTCCGCCATTCCTTGCCAGGCGCTGGTGATGTACAGGTCCTGAAGTTCAGGCCCTCCGAAGCAACAGCTGGTGATTCGCGACACCGGCAGTTCGATCTCGTCGGAAAGTGTGGCGTCCGGGAGGAAATGGAGGACCTTGCCTGCGCCCCAGACGGCCACCCAGATCCCGCCACCGGCATCGATTGCCATTCCGTCTGGATCGCCGCCTGCGACCTTGGCAAACGGGCGGCGGTTGGCGATAGTACCTGACGTCGCGTCGAAGTCGAAAACGTCTACCCGGCCCTCAGGCGAGTCGACGTAGTACATCAGCCGGCCGTCTGGACTCCAGCCCAGACCATTGGAGATGCTGACACCGGGGACCATCAGCTCGACGTTGCGGTCTGCGTCGAGCCGGTACAGAGCGCCTGCGCCAGCTCGCACGTCGAGTGCCATCGAGCCGGCCCAGAAGCGCCCCGCGGGGTCCGACTTGCCGTCGTTCATCCGATTGCCAGTTAGCTCGCGCTCGACCTCGACGATCAGCTCGACGTGTGCGCGGTCCAGGTCGAGAAGCGCAAACCCATCGCGGACGGCCAGGATCAGCCGGCC
>Ga0126378_10003562_pt1 | contig 11781 bp, 8 predicted proteins | sample PanSoiMetPlot_23_FD_92587 | JGI IMG/M metagenome (GOLD analysis project Ga0126378, IMG submission 92587) | Tropical forest soil microbial communities from Panama - MetaG Plot_23 | ecosystem: Environmental > Terrestrial > Soil > Tropical forest > Bulk soil | place: Panama | collected 2016-02-17
CGAAAACGGTGCCGTCTGGATTGACAACAACCTGAAAGACATACGATTTGGGACCCCCGGGCGAAGGAAATACGTCCGCATGCCCATCATGAAACCGGGCGAGGTCGCCATTTCGCAGACCAAGCCATACCACTCCGTCCGAGCCAGCGGCCACTGAGCGAGCGGCAGGAATCACCGCTTCGGGATACTTTTCAACTACTTGCAAATCGTGAACGCGTATCAATTCGCTACCGCCGTCACCTCTGAGTTCCGCCCAAATATCGCCAGCTGAGTCCTCAGTAATGCTGATAATGAAGTGAGTCGAACCACCACCCTTGCCTGTGACTCTCTGAAACGTGCCATGATCGTAGCGATAGAGGTCGTTGTCGATTCCAGACCAGAGACGGCCGAGGCTGTCGACAAGAATTGCCGTAGATAGGCGACCCGGCAATCCATGGCCAGCTCGAATTGAGTCGATGTGGCCGTTATTCAAATAGTCGAGACCATTGCCATCGGTCAACCACACCGCATTGCCGCGCCCGGCGGCAACCGCATCGACGTTGTCAACGGCTAAGCCCTCGTGTTTGGAAAAGCTCGCGATTTTGCGCGGATAAAAGTAGTCCACGCCGCCCGAGGTAGCCACCCAAATTCCGTTTTCGCGGTCCTGATAGAATCCGCGGACAAAATCGCCGGACAGACCGTCTTCGCTGCCGAACCTTTCAAACTCATTGCCGTGGATGCGATAGGTTCCCTTTCGGTCTGTGCCTATCCAGATTCCTCCGTCTCTATCACGAAACGCCGAGAACACGCTGACCCTTGAACCGTCAAACCCCGATACCTTCACTGGTTCCCAGCGACCCACGGCGAGTTTTTGCAGTCCCCCGAAGACTCCAGGATAAGTCACGCCAACTAAGAGGGAACCATCTGGCATTCCGACGATACTGCTCGCAGTGTGCACCCCTTTCGTCTGTTTCCACTGGTTGGGCATGGAGGTGCTTTCGCCGCGACCTGCTTTCCAACGAAAGAGCGGACCTTCCGTTGTTGCCCAGAGGTACCCTTCCGTGTCTTGAGCCAAGCCCCAGGGGCAGCAGAACCGTGTGCTGACGCCCTCGGATTGGTCCGGGCAGTGGATGGTTGTCGGCAACGCCTGACAAATGGGAACTCCTAAGGCCCCGCCAGCGTGACCGGGCGTAAACCAGATCTTTCCGGACGAGTCCTCGAGCAGGCCCTCCACGTCGTCATGAAAATATGGATAAAGAACCAATTTGCGATCAACAAAATGCGCAAGACCCCCATGCATGCCGATCCATAGGCTGCCGTCGCGGGCACCCAAGAGGTGCCGAATCACGCTCGATGGAAGTTTTTTGCCGTCCGGCGAGGACCACGGCTCGAAGCGGGAGCCATCGAAGCGAAAGAGACCCGATTCCGTCCCGATCCAGATGTACCCGTCCCCTGTCTGTGTGATTGCGCCCGGCGCACCAGTGAAAAAGCCGTCGCGCATCAGCCAGGCACGGTGGGCGTACTGCGAGACGCGCTGCTCTTGGGCCAGCGTGCAGACGGGAATGTAAGATATAGCCAGCAGGACAACCGTCTTCAAACAGGCTGTCCAAGAAGAGCAGCGACTCGAACGCGATTGTTTGCCTGCATACATCTTCATTTCAAGCTGTCTTGAGATCGTGCGATTCCTGACTACCTCGATACAGAACAAACACGCCCGAAAGGAGGTTGGCAGTGTTGGCATTCGATCTGCGACCACGCTAATCATTGTAAATCAGCTACGAAACCAGGGAATCTACAGGAAGCTGCCTATAGAAGCCTGCAGGGCATTCATCTTTCCCCTGACGTAACCCCCATACCTGCGTAACGCCAAATCTAGTTGCCAGAGGTTCGTTTCAAGCCCGTTCGGCGGCGATCTGCCCACTGGTTGAGCTTGGTTATTTCCCGCGAGAGGGCTAAATCTCGCTTTTTACAGTTGGAAACCTGTAGTGATCAATAGGGGATGTCCGGGCATTTGTGCTGTAGATACCTTGTAAGCGAGCCCAAGATTCCAGCAGGAAGAATACATCGGAGGCTAGGGTTATCGATGGTGACTGCTCTCAACCCAATGCGGGAATCGCCATGCCAGGGATGAAAGCCGCGCTGAGGTCATCATGTGGAGGAAGATTTTAGTTCTAGCGCTGGCGTGCTTTACTCCCTTAAAGGCGCAAGCTCTTGATCCAAAAAGGGCCATTTCCCAATACGCGCACACAGCGTGGCGCAGCCGGGACGGATATTTCGCTAGTCCGCCGTCCACAATTGCACAGACAAGAGATGGCTACATCTGGGTTGGCACCTCTGCCGGCCTTCTGCGATTTGACGGCGTACGATTCACTTCCTGGGAGTCACCCAAGGGGAATCCCACGCTGCCGTCGGCTTACATCCTCACATTATTCCCCTCAAAAGACGGCAGTCTGTGGATAGGAACAGCCCAGGGCCTCGCACGCTGGCGCGACGGAACGCTTACCGACTATTCCAATGCGAGTGGGCACGTACACATCACCTCGATTCAGGAGGATCAAGAAGGCCACATCTGGATAACCCGAACTCGCGTTCGAGACGGAACGGGCCCCCTGTGTGAATTGGTTGGCTCGAAGCTGCGCTGCTATGGGACATCGGACGGTATCCCGGAGCCTCAGGTGACTTCGCTGGCCATCGACCCGTCGGGGAGCATCTGGATAGGGGGCGAAGGAGCAATGACCCGCTGGGCGCCTCAGTCGGCGCAGACTTTTCATCCGTTGGACGGCCAGCGGAACGTACACACTCAAATTCAAGCTCTTGCGGCCACCCGGGGTGGAGGCTTGTGGGTCGGATTCTTTGGATCTGGTCACGGGTTAGGCCTACAGAGTTTTGAAAGAGAAACATGGCAGCCAGTGACGACTGGGCGTTTTGATGGCTCGTCCCTTGGGATAGATTCACTCTTCATCGATAGCACAAATAGCCTGTGGGTGGGGACCAAAGCTGCGGGGATTTATCGCATTCGCGGCAATTCCGTGGAACACTTTGACGCTTCGGATGGCTTGTCCGGTGACGATGCGCAGAGCTTCTTCGAGGATGAGGAGCATAACCTTTGGGTGGCTACACCTACGGGGATTGATTGTTTTCGAGATCTGCCGGTAGTGAGCTATACCAAACGGGAAGGGCTCACAGTTGACCAGACCAATTCGGTATATGCCGCAGGGGATGGAACCGTCTGGCTTGGTCTTGTCGGTAGCCTTGATGCGATTCGCGAAGGCGTGGTCTCGCCGGTCCGCACAGGGAAGGCTTTGCCCGGCTCAGAGGTAACAACCCTGTTGGTAGATCACACGGGACGCCTCTGGCTGGGAGTCGATGATGAGCTATACCTGTACAACCAGGGGCGTTTTCGTCGCATTCTGGACACAAAGGGCAAGCGCAGCGGCATGCTAACGGCGTTGGCAGAAGACGTCGACGGTAGTATCTGGGCAGGGGAGCAGGACCCGTCAGCCCACCAACTTTTGCACATTCGCGCGGGCGTCATTACGGAGAAATTTCCGGAACATCACATTATTGGAGTTGTAGCGGACCCTCATGGAGGGGTCTGGGCAGATCTTTTCGACGCCATTGCTCACAGACAGAATGGCGTCAAGAAGCTCCTCAAAGTACCTCCCGGGATTCGCATTGACTCTTTTTCGGACATAACTTCGGACCGCCAAGGTGCGCTTTGGGCCGTTACACGACAGGGAGTGCTCCGCTTTGATGCAGATAAAGTGCAATTGCTCGGAACAAGCAACGGACTACCGTGCGCTGCTCACGGGAGCTTGATCTTCGACAGTCAGGGGTCGCTTTGGTTGATTCTACCGTGCGGTATCGTCAGGATAGATCAGAGCAGTCTTCACGATTGGCTAGAACATCCCGAAACCAGGGTATCCACCCTTTTTCTGGACGTATTCGACGGGGTGCAGGTCGGAGTTACGGATTTTCGGCCTGCAGTGTCTCTTGGCAGAGATGGACGGCTATGGTTTGTAAACGGTTCTGATGTTCAGATGCTCGACCCCGCGCATCTTCACATCAACACATTCCCGCCTCCGGTACATATCGAACGACTCATTGCTGACCATGAAGAAGTGGCAATAACTCCTGCTACTCGCGTTCGTTCGCTTACACGGGATATCGAGATCGATTACACGGCGCTGAGCTTTGTCATGCCGCAGCGTGTTCGTTTTCGATATAAACTCGAAGGTCATGACGGCGAATGGCAGGATGGCGGGACTCGCCGGTCAGCTTTCTATACCAACCTTCGACCTGGAACGTACACGTTTCTGGTCACCGCCTGCAACAACAGCGGTGTTTGGAACAGCCAAGGTACCACACTCAGTTTTGCGATTCTGCCTGCGTGGTATCAGACCATGTGGTTCCGCTTGCTCGGCCTTTTGCTCCTAGCTTTGGTGAGTTACGCACTCTATTTGCTTCGAATGCGACAGTATGCGGCAGTAATGAGGGCACGATTTAATGAACGGCTCGATGAACGAACCCAGATTGCTCGTAACCTTCATGACACGCTGCTGCAGACAATTCAAGGGAGCAAGATGGTAGTGGATCAGGCAAGGAGCGACTTTTCTGATCCTGGAAAAATGGAGAGCTATTTAAGTCGCCTCTCTAACTGGCTCGATCGCGCCAGCCTTGAAGGCAGGGCCGCGCTTGAATCCCTTCGAATGGCAAACTCGGGAACCGGCGATCTTGGTGGATCCATTCGCAGGGGAATTGAGGAGCTACAGTCGAAGTGTAGCCTGGACATTTGCTTAAGCGTCCTGGGCACCCCGAGCGAGATCCACCCAGTTATCAGACAGGAGATTTTTATGATCGCCTATGAAGCTATCGGCAATGCGTGTCGACATTCGAGGGGACAAAGCGTTATGGTACAGCTATCGTACGAACGCGGCTTGCGTCTTCGTGTCAGCGATGACGGGTGTGGCATCGACGCAGAGACACTGAAGGCAGGTAAAGCAGGGCACTTCGGTCTGGCAGGAATGCGTGAACGAGCGCAGCGCATCAATGCGACCCTCAATATCTTAAGCGATTCAGGCAAGGGGACAGAGATCGCCCTGATAGTTCCTGGGAAGATGATCTTTCAAGCTTCCCGGCAGTCAGCTGCTTCCATCTTTCAAAAACTGATGAATCGAAATCGGCGTCCACATACCCAGAGTTTTTAGGCAGAAGACGATGCAAGTGAATACTGGTCAGGCATTTCAGCAATCGGCCCAACGTGCTGTCGAGCACAATCAGCTTCAGAATGTTAAGCACAGACTGGACGGAATGATCCTCTTACGGATTCTGCGCGGGTTGGACTCCTGATAGCATAATCCATGGAGACCGCATTCCATCTCTATGAATTCACTCCCATAAGCAGATTTGTCCACGGTTTAGTTCAATTTCCAGCAATCCCAGCGGCGACAATTGTTGTGCCGAGAGCCCGTCAGTGGCGGATGTCCGTCGCAAATCTGTCGGATTGACTCCGAGATCCGCCTTACACATTTCCCGAAGAACTTCCGGCAATTCAGTAATTTGCAGGGAACAATAGCTGTACGAGAGAGATTTCTCTTTTTTGGCAGTTTGGCTGCACGTAGGGACGATGCGCTCCGCGCACTCACGCTTCTGGGCGGACGCAATGCACATTTCGCTTGCTGCATTCCGCGCGCGGCCCCGAGTTCGTTTCAGAGATGAAGTTGCGCGTCCCGTCCGATGGCGAGGATGCGGTTGCTCACGACTTGGTCAAAAGAAAACGGAGGATTGCATCAAGACGGAGAGAGTTCGAAAGCACCGAGGTGAGGAAATAAATGGGAACACACAATTTCATCGCTCCGGACTTGGATTATGTGAAAGGAATGCACTTCGCCGGTCGGGAGGATTGGACTGGACTGAGTGTGAGTGCGTCGGGAGATGGCGAGTTCGAAGGAATCGTAGGCAACAGCCAGACGCTCCTGGATGCTTTGGATTTGGTGCGGGCAGTCGCAGCCACTGATTCCACTGTGCTGGTTCTTGGTGAGACGGGTACAGGCAAGGAATTGATCGCCCGAGCCCTTCACAATAACAGCCGCCGCCGCGTGCGCCCCTTCGTGAAATTGAATTGCTCAGCCATCCCCTCTGAACTCCTTGAGAGCGAATTGTTCGGGCACGAAAAGGGCGCTTTCACGGGGGCACTCGCACAAAAAATTGGCCGTTTCGAGATGGCTGACACAGGAACGCTGTTCCTCGACGAAATTGGGGATATGCCCGTTGCCTTGCAGCCAAAGCTATTACGCGTGCTGCAAGAACAGGAATTTGAGCGTCTGGGGAGCTGCCGGACGCACCGGATTAGCATCCGACTGATTGCAGCGACAAATCGCAACCTGGACGAGATGCTTAGCCGCAATGAATTCCGCAGTGACCTCTACTACCGCCTGAATGTTTTTCCCATCGTTGTGCCGCCACTCCGGGAACGTCGCGAAGACGTCGCACTTCTGGTTGCGCATTTTGTAGAGAGTTTTGCGAGCCGCATGTGCAAGAGGATTGATCATATTCCGCAGGAAACGTTGGACGCCCTAACTTCCTATTCATGGCCGGGCAATGTACGCGAACTTCAGAACCTGGTCGAACGAGCCGCAATCCTATGTCATAACGGAGTTCTACCGAATCCCTTGCCTATGGCGGACGCAAAGCGGCCGATCGTGAGTCCGCCGGTCTCAATTCCTCGTAGTCCAAGCGCCACGCCGGGCACGTTCATAGATTCGCAACGAGCGATCATTTTGCAGGCCTTGCACGCCGCGGGATGGGTCATCGGAGGTCCCCATGGCGCCGCAGCCCGATTAGGGCTGAAACGGACAACATTGCTTTCCAAAATGAAGAAACTCGGAGTCTCACGACGATTGAACTCATCCTACGGAGCAGCCGTGAACCAGAACTGTGAGGCTTTGAAGTGCTGACGCGTGTCGGCCAGACAAGGTTTGTTGACAATACCAGGGTATCGCGTCGTCGCCCTCGAAACATCAACAGCATTGGGTTTTCTCCATCCAAAGCAAAAGCGGTAGTCGATGTCGTTGCTTCTGCCGCAGTTAGAAAAGGATGAAAAAGCATGAGGAGAAGTGTGTCTATAGCTGTTTTTGTAGCTGTCTTGTTGTTCGGAATCGCACGGCTGGGAACCACCGGGGGAGCCTTGCCGCTGCTCATCAGAAGATGGAGAGAGTAGAAGTGAAAATCGACCACTTCCGCTTTGGACTTCGGGAGTTGACGGTTTCTGTGGGCACCACAGTGACCTGGACCAATCGCGACGACATCCCGCACACCGTCGTCAGCATGGACTCAAGGTTTTCAAGTCAAAAGTCCTCGGTACCAATGAGAGGTCCTCCTTCAAGTTCGACAAAGCGGGAACTTATCCGTACTTTTGCTCGATTCATCCCAAGATGATCGGCAAAGTGATTGTGCAATAGAAAATGGCACATACGCAGAAAACAGCAATCGTTACTGGGGCCTCGCAAGGGATCGGAGCAGGACTCGTCGAAGCGTTCATAAAACGAGGTTATTGCGTAGTCGCAAACTCCCGAAACATTACTAAGAGAAATCCGTTCGCGGCGTCCGCCAATCTCGCAATGGTCGATGGAGACATCGGTGACTCGAAAACGGCAACAAAGATCGTGGATAGAGCGTTATCCCGATTCGGCCGCATCGATGTGCTGATAAACAATGCAGGCATTTTTATCCCAAAGCCCTTCACCGAGTACACGACCGAGGATTTCAACGCTTTGGTCTCCACGACGCTCGCAGGCTTCCTCTACGTGTCACAGCTCGCCGTAAAGCAAATGTTGGCGCAGCGATCGGGAAGCATCGTCAACGTGTCAACTACGCTGGTCGACCAGCCGATCGCAGGGGTAGGGGCAGCCGTGCAAATCATGGTGAAGGGAGCCTTGAACGCCGTGACCCGCGCCCTTGCCATCGAATATGCGAAGGAAGGCATTCGTGTAAACACAATAGCACCGGGAGTGATCAATACTCCGATGCATAAACCCGAAAACCATGACTTTCTCAAAGGTCTGCACCCGGTCGACAGAATCGGCGAAGTCAAAGAAGTCGTCGACGCAGTTTTGTTTCTAACCGATGCCACGTTCATCTCGGGTGAAGTATTGCACGTGGATGGCGGCGCGCACGCGGGCAAATGGTAACTGTCAAAAGCCCTCGGTCTGGTGTCGCCGAGTAGCGGTTGCCGCACTCGGAGGAACGACTGGGCGTTTTCGACCTGAAAAGGCTTGTGTTGTTCACCTTGGTCGTCCTGTCTTGCGAAAGTGTCGTTCGCCGTTTTGTATTTGCGCATGCTGGTCGCCAGGGTGAACTTCCGCCCCAAGCCGGCGTCAGCAACCAAGATCGAAACGCAAACAGCGACAGGTTCGAAGGGTAACTCTGAGCTACTCTTGCAGCCCGTGCGCGGCCGCAAGGATTTGTGGATGCTTCCGTATCGCGATTCGGCCGCATCGATGTGCTGATAACAATGCGGGCATCTTTATCCCAAACCCTTTAGCGGACGCTACGGGACTTCGCCGCGTGATGTTCCTCGCGACGAAAATCCGTCGGTGGCGGGCATCCATCACAATTCTGTCAGAACGATGAAAACATGTTGCGGTGGTTATCCGGGCATCCTTAACCGACAGCATCACTTACGTCTGAGTTCTCCTGCCGATTCCCGCGTAAGTCTGTGGCACGTTGTTTGCCTCTAATCGAAGCGGAGAAGGAAAAAATGTGGGACCTCGATTTGCGGTACAAAATCGCAATAACCAGAGCCAGCAAGATGTTGCTGTTTCTGTTGCTCGCGTTTGGTAGCGCCGATGCCCAGGTCGCTGGTGAGTCGCAAATCAGCAATGAGGAGAAACGGAGGCGCACGATCCCTGCACCTCTGGACGGCATTTTTCCTTCAACTGACTATCTGGGCCCGCCTCCGCTCATCGGAGTTCCGGACACGGACCCGGTCTACCAGCTGACGAAAGCGGTCTGGGCGATCGCCCCAGCGCTTAGGACCGCAAGAATCAAGATCTACGGCTGGGCAAATCCCGGCGTTAGCGTCAGCAGTTCCAACAAATCAAACATTCCGGAGTCTTATGCCATTGTTCCAAATCGGCCCGAGCTCGATCAGGGAAAAGATTGTGACGGAAGAGGACCTTAATGCGCGGCCGATTGCATTGTCCGGTCGAGGAAGTGCCCAGGCGTCGGGCTCAAAACATTTCTAGTCCCGTAACCCTGGAGGAGGCGCTTCCTGAGAGAGTCGAGTGCAACTTCAAAACATGCTTACGCCACAATTGGCCGGAGTATCTAATGGAAGCCGCAGCGATGAGCTTGTATCTGTTCTTCACCTGTCTCTTCGCGACCTTGTTGCAACACCCGAATTCTCCGATTCTGAAAACCATTCCGAGCGCGATTGTCCGCCGCGGATTGATGGGTATTACGGTGGGCGCAACCGTGGCCGCCATTGCGTTAACGCCTTGGGGCAAGCAGTCCGGTGGCCATATCAATCCAGCAATGACGTTCACATTTTATCGTCTGGGCAATGTGGGCCTTTGGGATGCAGTTTTTTATGGAGTTGCGCAATTCGGTGGCGCAGCGTGGGGAGTCGCAATCGCTACATGCCTGTTGCGCGGCGCACCAGGCAGCGAAACGGTTCGCTTTGCGGCGACACTCCCCGGAAAGTACGGAAGCGGCGTTGCGTTCGTTGCCGAAGCAGTCATCTCCTTCAACTTGATGTTCACTGTCCTGTTCGTCTCAAATCACGAACGTCTCGCCCGATACACACCGTATTTCGTCGGTGCACTCTACGCAATTTTTATCATGTTCGAGACCCCGCTCTCCGGAATGAGCATGAATCCTGCGCGAACACTTGGTCCCGCATTACTAGGTCGGTACTGGCGCGCACTCTGGGTCTATTTCCTGGCGCCTACTCTGGGCATGTTGGCCGCTTCTGAGGTTTTTCTGTGGGCGAGGGGAGGTATCGGGCCGTACTGCGCAAAGCTTCATCACGCCAATAGCAAGCGCTGCATTTTTCGTCACGGCTCGCTCCAAGTTGGGTCATAGCCATCAATATCGTGTGGATGTGAACTCATTTCCGATCTCCGGTCGGGCCAAAGCGCTCCGTCCTGATGTTGTCGCGCTTGATGCCGGTAGCAATGAGGAGATCTGCAACAGCTTCCACGAATGACGTAGGACCGCAAACATAGCAAGTTGGAACACAGTCTGCAGGCCAAACCGTGTCAGCGATCAACGTGGCATCGATGCGGCCCGGCGCCCGCGCCCAATCCTTCGGAACTGCTCTGGTGTACGCGTAGGTTATAACGAGGGAATTGCCTCGTTCCGAGAGCGAACGCAATTCATCGCCATAAAAAACGGCGCCCGGGTCCCGTACAGAGTACAGGAGTTTAAACGGTGTGGCGCTTCCCATCGAGACTCGCGTGCGAATCATGGCCATCAGAGGGACGATGCCCGAACCTCCTGCTATCAGTTGAATCGGTTCGGTTTGTTGACTGCGCCACACAAACCACCCGCCAATTGGACCGCGCAATTCCAGACGATCGCCGGGCACGAGTTGTTGCGTGAGATAGGGCGAGACTTCACCGTTTGGCTGTCGTTCGACGGTTATCTGAACGCGCTTCTCAGAGTTCGGCGCAGAGGCTAAGGAATACGATCTGACTGCAGAGTAGCCATCCGGGGCCGTCAAGCGCACATCAACGCGCTGACCCGCGAGATGACCGGGCCAATCTGGAACCTCAAGCGTGATTGTCCGCGCCGTCGCGGTTTCGTCATGAAGATCCACGACTGTTCCGATCCGCCACATTACTCGTCGCCTGAATAACGCTGCTCCCGCCAGGGGTCCCCATAATTGTGGTAGCCGAGGCTTTCCCAGAAGCCAGGTTCGTCCTCGTGCATTAGCGTTATGCCGCGCACCCATTTGGCGCTCTTCCACAAATAAAGATGGGGGACAAGAAGTCGGGCGGGACCACCGTGTTCGGGTGCCAGGTCTTCGTCGTCAAATCGGAACGCGATCCACGCCTTCTTGTTCAGGAGGTCGTCGAGGGGCAGATTTGTAGTGTAGTCAACGTACGAATGCACGAGAGCATACTCGGCATCTGTTTTTACGTCAGCGAACATGGTATCCAGGGAAACGCCTTCCCAAAATGTGCCGAGTTTCGACCATCGAGTGACGCAGTGCAAATCAACAGTAATGTTCTCGGTTGGCAAGTTACGGAATGACTTCCAATCCCATCGCCGCAGGACCTCAGTGCCATCCTGAATCGTAAATTCCCACTGGTCGAGCGAAACATGTGGCGTCGGTCCTGCGGACAAGATGGGGAAGTCGCTAGTGAGATACTGGCCGGGGGGCAGCTTCGCATTCTCCGAGCTGCGTCGGCCGGAGAAGCCTCGTGAAACGATATCCATAAATGTCTCCCTTGGTACGAGGTGCATGCGGACGACCAAACGGCCAAAGAAGCAAGATCCCGACGGATAGGTCTATTCCAGCGCCAAAGGAGAAAACGCGTTCCCTTCGCATGGGCGCTGTCGCTATAGGAACAGCCAGACGTTCGCAGGACACCCGTGACGCGGCCTCGACATTGGCCGCTTGCTTGCTGGGCAATGAGATCAATCACGAGAAGCGCCAAAAGTGGCCGCATTCGTGCTCAAGTATTTCCCGCTAATCGAGCTTGCACGGAACAAAAGACAAAGGGCGCCTTTTTGGCAGAGGAGACTTCATGAGTCATCGCAGAGATCATGTCGAGCCGAGGGAAAAGGCACTCGAAG
>Ga0126378_10003563_pt1 | contig 11781 bp, 18 predicted proteins | sample PanSoiMetPlot_23_FD_92587 | JGI IMG/M metagenome (GOLD analysis project Ga0126378, IMG submission 92587) | Tropical forest soil microbial communities from Panama - MetaG Plot_23 | ecosystem: Environmental > Terrestrial > Soil > Tropical forest > Bulk soil | place: Panama | collected 2016-02-17
TAAGGAAAAAGTGGGGGCTGCCGTAGCCCCCTCAGTGTTTAATGTTTAGCTCCTGACCTTGCGGCTCACGCGAGGGGCCATCAATGCTTCGAGGGCGCACGCGTAACGCGTCCCAGTCAACCTGGGTCATCACGCTGTTCACCATCCGAGAAGATTGCCACGCGGGAGCTGGTTCGATGCGGAGTGAGCGGCACCACTCCACATATTTGGAATATCGATCCTCGTCAGAGAGTGCGGTCATCAATTCGGGTTGGCAAGCACTAGCGCATTCCAGTTCAGTGAATTGGCGGCTCCCGCAGTTACCGTAACTGTGGTGCCGCTAATCGAACACGAGCCACTAATCGCCGTAGCTGGACTAGTTTGCGCATTTGCAAAACAGAGTGGATTGGTAAATGCAGCTCCTACTGTGACCGTGCAGGTGGTTGCTGCGGCCATTGTGCAGCCCCCATCTCTCCGGTAAACATCTCGTGAAAGTTGGAGCATTTTATGCGATGCAAGCCATTGTCTGCATAGCAGATTGATTGCCCAGCAGTTTGGTTCGCTTGCGCTCCTGTTTCACCCAAATGGATAGTTTGTGGGAATAGCCATCGTTGGTCGCTGACACTGCTTCGTTTGAAGACGACCCCGGTAGTGCTACTACTGGTCATCGAAGCCAAGGTTCCGGCTGTCGCGATGTCGTTGAGGACTTCCATATCGAGGTTCACGGAGCCACTTAGGGCCACCAGGGCTGTCATTGTCTGCTGCGAGACCGCGTACATGCCCCGAATGTAGAGATGTCCACCTGACGAAGAGATAAATGCGGTGGGTATAGAACCTGTAGATTTGACCTGCTGAAAAATGTTCACCCCGGTGAGACCGAGCACACCCGAAGACTGCGTAATGTAAATGTTTGTCGTGTTGACCGTGTTCTCGAAGTCGTTCATTGTGGCGAATGAGATTCGCCAATTGCTTGAGCCGGAAATCGTGATCGGGTCGTCCGCTATAAAGCAGTTATCGAAGGTGAAGTCGCCCCCGGTGGTACCAGCAAACTGAATGGCGTTCGTTTGCTGGCTACCCTGGAATGCTGTGTGAGAAAAGCGGCAGTTCGCACAGCCAACGCCTGTCGAGAGGTTGTATTGCACGTCTTGGGTGTTCGCGACAAAGAGCACGTGGTCAGAGACGAAGGCCCATGAGTTACCATTGCCCCAACTGAGGGCTGTTGACCAACCCTCGAGTTGGCTATTTCGTAGGTAGAAGCCTATGGACGAGTGCGACGCGTCACTTAGCTGTATGCCTGTTCCCGCGTTGCCTGAGCCAGTGCGCCCACCAGGGCCGACTAGGGAGCAATTCTCGAAGCCGGATGAGGCATAGTTCTCGATGCCTCCGAAGGTCGTGTCTTGGTAGTTAACGAGGACGCGACATCGCTGCTGCCAGTGAATGTGATCGCTGTCGCGAACGGGGATTCACACATCACGCGAATAGGATTGGAGAACGTGAGCGCTCCGAGCGCCTGCGTGTAGCTACCGGCTGGGAGGTAGATCGCACCGCCGTTAGTGGGTAACGCTGTGACGCAACTGGCGATGTTAGTGTGGACGGTGCCGTCAACCATGCAGATATTGTTAAATGAGCTAGTGGTGCTGAAGGTGCCGCCCGTAACGGTTGGGCTTACTAAGTTCGCGCCCACCAAGTTACCACTTAAAAATTGATCGCGGATAACCAGCGGCACCGCGACTTGTGGCCCATAGATTTGTATGGTGAACGGCGCGTTAACTATTTTGGCGTAGTAGTGATAATTGCCCAACGAGTCTGCCGTTAGTGGATTCGGACTCGTGCATGACGTGTCGGTCAGGCTGCTACAAAGTGCGGCGAGGGGACTGCACGGGGCACTCGCCGTATTCGCTGGCTGAGTGCAGACTGCGATCGTAGCATTAGGCACCGGACCTTTCGGGCCGAATGCGAAGCTATCGAAGCGCTGATTTTGTGCGAAAGCGGGTAGTTTGACAGAAGAGTTATTATTAAAAGTTGTGAGGTTCTCGTCATGAGTGCCAATACTGACTGGATCATTGCCTTGTCGATCCTTCTGATCTGGGCGCTCATTATTGAAATACGCAATTGGTTTCGACGCGTAGTGGACACCAGCTCCCAGGAGTTTGCGAAGTTTGTGGAGTTTGTGTTCACTGCGGCTATGGCCGTATTTCTCACTGTCGTCTTCGGGCTTGTTTCGCGGATTTGGCTGCTGCCGCCTTCGCCGCCTGCGGATTAACTGAAGGTTCCGATGGCGCGGTCCATCCTTCGTCAGGATTCTTGTAACTGAAAGTCTCCGGTGCTCCAGCCTCAGTGCGGGTGCGGAACATCTCGGGCGGCAGCTCACTTTGCAGGCGCATACCTACTCGGCCAGCCTTCGCTCTGAAGCTCTTCGAAAGTCGTGCACTTTCAAAAGCGCCACCTAGCAGTTGAGGCATGGGGAACGGCATGCCCAACCCGTGGCCAGCAGCCATAATGATCAGACCGGGCCATGCTTGCTTCGGGTTTTGCATGAACAGGCGATAGACACCTTGCATATATCGACCATTAACCGAGTCATGAGCATTAGTTAATGCCCTGGCATCCCGCTGCGCTTTCTCCAGCGACTTAGCTTGTTCGTTGAGTCCGAGCGTTCGCATCTGCTGTTGAATCTCAGACACGTTTGCATCAGCGAATTTCTTGAGTGCTGGGATTGAGGCGTGTGCGTCCTCTCCTCGCAGGCTTTGCATCATGTCGCCTGCGATCCCATCTCTCAATTCAAATGAAGCTCGGAACTGATTGTTATAGTGTTCGTAGGGCCGAGTGGTTCCGTGTAGCTCCTGAATGCGGGCCTTCATCCCTTCGCCTAACTCCGCATGAGCGGCGGTCATCACAGCATTTCCAGCAGCGTCGCCGCGACTACGAGCATTCTCGGCGGCTCGCCCGATTGCGGTGCGGGCGTTCTTCGCCTCTTCGAGTGTCATCTCAGGCTGGTTGATGATGCGGCTAAGCAATGTTCGCTCGGCGGGCTTCAGGGAATAGTCCGTCTTCGCGATGGCTTGTGATGCTTCAGCAACCGCACCAGTAGTGGAGATTGAGCCCCGGTTTTGGTTTGCCAACTGGGCCTTGTCGGCATCGATCGCGCCTTGGATGGCACTCGCCCCGTCATTCCGAAGCGATTCTTGGTGGGTGATCAGATCGCGCTGGATGCTGTTATAGAGACCTACACCATTAGTCTCAATCCCAGTCTTGCTTTCGTTCAGGCGCTTCAGTCGCGCAAAGTCTCGGCCTGCTTCGTTGTAACGCTCATATGGGGATTCGCTCGGTGGGAGCTGCAACCGGATGGATCAGTCAAACATGCGAGTTTGAAGCTGATGCGTCGCAGTGATCAGTACCACAGCAAGGCCGATGTGCGAAAGTCGCCGGAGTACAAAGCGATTGAGGCGCGTCTGAGACAGGGTGACACTGATCCGAAGCATGCCAAGTTATTGTTGGCCGTCGCGGAGGCGCGGGGAAATAAAGGACCAGATGAGCGGGACGTTGCAATGGTGCAGCAAATGGTCTCAGACGATACCGGGAATAACATGTTGGTGAGCACCTTCGTGGAGACGGTGTTTTTTCCTTGGGCCGCGTCGAAGTGCGGGGCAAGACGGTGCGGGAGTATCGCAGTATGTGGATGCGGTATCACATTGCGGATCTGGTGGCGGGTCGGAGAGTCAGGGACTTTGAAACCGTGCATGGATCAACTGTCCTTAAGAAGATTGCAGCCGCGAATCTGACGAAGGATGGTGAACCCAAACTCAGCAAGTCAACCTTCCAGCACATCAAGTTTTTCCTCTCGGGTGTGTTCGTGCTGGCCAAGAATGAAGGGTACCGCCGGGGTGAGAATCCCATGTAGAGGCCATGTTGCCAGATGCACGCGACGCACGTGAGACTTATGCTTATAGCTTGGACGAAATTCTGCGCATGTTGCGGTTGCCCCTCGATGTCAGCACGAAGGCTGCGATCGGGTGCGCAGCGTTCGCGGGGCTGTGCGAGAGCGAGATCGCGGGCCTGCAACGGGCCGACTATGCAGATAGTGAGATTCGCGTGTCACGTTCGATTGATCGAGTGGATGGCATAGCGAATCGGCCCAAGACGCTCAAGAGCGCGGCACCTGTGCCGGTCATTCCGACCCTGAAGCGGCTGCTCGATGCACATAAGGCGACAGCATCACTCGGGCCGGATGGGGAGGCGCTTCCCGACGCTCCAATCTTTCGTGCATTCGGCAGGAGACTGCGGACCTCGATAAACTGGCACTGCGAGTCATCCGACCCTCGATTGAAGCTGCTAGGCTGAGTTGGCATGGATGGCATGCATTCCGGCGCGGCATTGCATCCAACTTGTACCAACTGGGAGCAGACGAGATGACAGTGCAGCGGGTACTTCGTCACAGCAAGGTTCAGGTCACCCGTGAACGCTATATTCCCGTGAACGCTATATTAAGGTGCGCGACGAGAAGCTGGATAATGCGATGGCGCAACTTGATGCGGCGATTGAGAAACTGGACGCGAATCGGTACTCTGTGCAGTAAATTTGCAGTACGGTTCACAGAGTGAAAATGTCAATATCTGCTAAATGTTGTATGATCAGTGAGTTCCAAAAACGGAGAGGTGGCCGAGTGGCTGAAGGCGGCGGTTTGCTAAACCGTTATACGGGCTAAAACCTGTATCGAGGGTTCGAATCCCTCCCTCTCCGCCAGATTCCTTCCAAATCCTTCCAGCAAAGAGAGTTGGGTTGCATCGGGCCGAAGCATTACATGACCCCCTTCGTGCCAGAACGGGGAGTTCTGGGTGTCACGTAGGTGTCATTTAAGGCAGTCTCGAGTTTCTGCATCGCGGCTTTCGCATCTTCGCCGGCAGTCTTGATGTAGCAAGCTTGCGTAATCGCGACATTGCTGTGGCGAAGGATTCGCTGAATGACTGAATCATCCACGCCTAAGCGGTTGAGGTTGGTCGCGAGGCCACGGCGAAAAGCGTGCCAGCCATGCCACTCGGGGAGAACCTTGTTTCGCTCATAGGTGTGGATGGCTCTACCGTGCTCGGATTCTGGCTTGCTGCAGACTTCGCAGACCTCCAGTGCTCGAAGAATCACACTCCGCAGGAGACTGTCGGGGTCCACCGCGTTGCCAGCTCCGTTGGGGAAGATCGGCCCGGTTTTCGGGTTTCCGAGACGAGCGCGATGCGCTTCGAGCTTGGCGGCCAGTTTCGCAATGATCGGAATCGGTGCCTTGCTCTTGCGGCTCTTTGGGTCAGTCGTAATCCTATTCCAAATCGAACGAGCAATTAACAATTCCCCATCCCGATAGTTTTTCCAGAACATGCCGCGCAGTTCGCCACGGCGTGCGCCAGTGAAAGCCGCAGCAGCGATGAGCGTAGAAGCAGGCTCGGGGACAGCATCGATCATCATCAGAACCTCTTCAAGGGAGTAAGCGTGTGTCTCGTCCGCCGGGCGAACTTGGGGCAATGAGGTTTCGCGAGCGGGATTCGCGCCCTCGTAATAGCCTTGCTGATCGGCAAGCCGGAAGATCCCAGAGAAAAAGCTCTTGATGTGCTTCAGAGAATTAACATTGAAGCGATCAGTTTTCGCCATGGCGTCAAAGATCGCCTGTACGTGGCGGGTCCGAATGTCTCGCGTCCAGAGCCCATCACAGAATGGCTTGATCTCCCGCCACAGCGCTTTGTAACCGCGATATGTCGAAGGCCGTATCCGTTGCTTTGCATGAGGCAGGTAAACGGACTCGACAAACGCGCTGAACTTGACTGCGGTTTCAGGGTTGAGCGTGGGTTGATTGATCTTGGCCAGGAAGCTCTTAGCTACTGCTTTGGCTTCTTTCTTGGTCATGTCTTCGACAGAACCAAGTTGTTTCGCCAACCGCTTGCGTTCTAGTTGGCCATCCGTGACACGGAAATCCGAATAGCGCACGTACCACATGTCGCTTTTGGCATAAACCGTGCCCTTTTGCTCTTTCCTCCGTTTCATTTGGTTTTTCTCTCCTTCTTCCATCTGGCTTTTGCTGCAATCCGCGCAATTTTGCTGCGCTCGACAGCCGTAAGCTCTTGCTCCCGAGCGGCGGCACCCTTGCGCCCTATAGCAGAAAGTGCAGAGGCCGATTGAGCCTTAGCCCTGGCCTTTCCGCCCTTCCTACCGAGCGCCACTGCGTGTGGATTTTTCATCGTTTGCCAGTCTAGCGTTAGGTAAGCATACGGTCAAGAGGGAAAGAGATTAGAGAACGGTAGCGTTCAGCGTCTGCGCCTTTCCCACCATTTCAAGAGAGAGGGAGAACCCCATTCATATCGCACGTATCGCCCGAGTTTGATGTGGGGGATGGGATCATTGGCATAGCCTTCTCGAGTCCAGTTCCGAACCCAAGTCTTAGGAACGTGCCAGCGCCTGGATAGTTCGCACGCATCGATGATCTCAACTGTGCTCATAACTGACACCTAAGTGACACCTACAGCTGCACACCGTTGAAAACAGAGCGCCTATTTTGTCGAGCGGTTAATCTAACCGCGATATAACTGGCATTCAGAGTGACGTGGCGCTTATTTCGCTTGACGAGTGCCCCGTTTAGCCCCTTTCCTTTTCGATTTGGATGCCTTCATCACCCTCCATCTCGCCACACGGTGCGCCTCGCGGTGCGCAACGGAGCAGTAATTTTGGTCTGGGCGTTGTTGCAAAAAGACCTCGCTGCAATGTGGACATACGCGAAGGCCCTTGCCCCCGACCACATCTAGCAATGCCCGAACGTAGAAGGCCGTGGTCATGTCGTCGCACCAAATCGCCGGAGTAAAATACTTTCCGCTCCACCAGAGAACTAGACGCGAAAAAGCACTAATTTTGTCCGACAATTCTTCGGAGACTAACCAGCGAACGTCTTTCGCCGCCCACGAACTTGGCCTTCTTCCTAGGACAACATCCATCGCTTCCTTTGGGGAGAGATCAGTGTTCTTTTTTACGTCGTCAGCAAACTGTTGGTCGATCAGCCTATAGAAGTCAGTCGGCTGCTGTCGTGCGGCCTCATATACCGTCTTCAGCTTTTCTTGAGCCTTTCGCACAGCGATAGGATCCGGGACTTTTTTCTGAAGCGCAGTTGTGAGCTCAACCATTGCGACGAAATGTTGTGCGTCGTTACGTGTCATATGTTCGCGGGCATTCTTCAGGTCAGAGCTCCTTAAGACACGAACCGGAGTGGGCGATACCAACCCGCGAAAGAAAGTCGCGTAGCCCTCTTGCTGTGATGGCTTTGCGGGGACTAAAACTGGCACTCGATATTCATGTGTTACGGCATCGTACGCACCACGTTGCATCACACGTAGCGTAATGAGTAGCATCAGGAGTGTCAAGTGTTTTTCGGAGGAGAATTGAGCCATGAAGAAGAACCAAGAAGTAAGCGCAATTGTGGCGGCCCGCAAGCTCGGCGTGGGTCTCGATTACCTGTACTCACTACTCTGGACAGGGAAGCTGCCGGGCCGTAAGGTCGGCAAGCAGTGGCGCATCCCCGCTGAAGCGATTGACGAACGCTTGGAACAGCGGCGCGGGTAATGCCCGATTGACGTCCCCCGTGCGCTAACTGAGAAAAATCAGGGCAGCTCTCGAACGCTGCCGTTGGTTTCCCACTTAGTAACTTCGATCCGGCGGATGTTCGCCGGCGGCTCGAGCGACGACGCGGCACGCTGCCGATGGAAGCAAAGCCAGTGAACAGCAAAGCCAAGGAAACAACGTCCGCCATATCGGCGTTGACTGAGATCCATCGCAAGCTCTGGAAGAAGTTCAAGACACCCGAGGCGACCGTCGAAGCCTTCGGAATTTGTTCCGTCACCGACAGTGAGGCACGCGAGGTTTACGGCATTGGCCGCTCTCGCAAGGGCAGGGACATGGGCGGCATGCTGTTTCCCTACATCGATCCCGAGACACGGAGGCCCACGTCCTACATTGTGCGGAGAGATCGCCTCGCCGAGGATGAAGACCCGAAGAAGAACAGGTACGTCGCCGCCTACGGCAACCGGCCTCATCCGTATTTCCCGCCCGACACGATTCTGGCTCTCAAAGATCCCGAGACGGTGATCTGTATGGTCGAGGCGCAAAAAAGCGTAGTTAGCGCAACCGCGTGGCGCGACCGGATGAAGCGCAAAGTTCTTCCCATCGGGATCAGCGGCTGCTGGAATTGGCACGGGCAGGTTGGCATCAAGACCACCCGCAACGGCAACCGCGTCCCCGAGTACGGCGTGTTGCCTGATCTTGTGCGGTATTGCTCGAACCGCACCGTCTACCTTTGCCCCGATACCAACGTCTCGAGCAACCAGCAGGTAAGAAAGGGCTGGGACGGGCTGGGGCGCGTGCTGATGTCGCACGCGTCGCGGGTGCTTGAATGCTCGCTCCCTATCATCGACCAAGTGAATGGCTTCGACGACTTCATCGCAGTTTCGACGGACGAAGAGGTGGCCCAGATCTTCGATAAGGCCAAAGTCTCGTTCCCTAGTTTCAGGTATGGCGAGGGAAAGTTTCTGATCAGGAGAACCGCAAGCGGGAATGAACGCGCTGGCGTCAGCTACGTCTACGATCCGGACGAAGAAGGCAAGCAAAAAGGCCCGGTGTGGCTGTGCTCCCCGCTCGAGATCGAAGCCTATACCCGCGACGTGCAAAGCAATTCCTGGGGAAGGCTGCTGCGCTATTCCGACCAAGACGGCGTGGAGCACCGTCATGCCTTGCCGGTTGAGATGCTGCGCCGCGACGGACGAACGGAAGCATTGTGCCTGCTCGATCATGGCGGCCTAGTGATCGGGCGCAACAAGAGTGTCAAAGAACTGCTGGCCACCTACATCAGCGTGTGGCCTTCGGACCGCAGGGCACGGTGCGTGGACCGCCCGGGATGGACTGAGCACAAGACCGTGTACGTGCTGCACACCGGCGCGATTGGGAACGCTTCCGAGTCGATCGTCTACCAGAACATGCACAGCGTGGTACCTGCATTCTCTTCCACGGGGACAGGAGAAGAATGGCAAGCGAATGTCGCCGCCATGGCCAAGGGGAACTCGAGGTTGATGTTCGGAATCTCGTGCGCATTTGCCGGACCGCTCCTTACGCTCGTTGGAGAACAGTCCGGCGGAATCCATCTGGTAGGACCGTCATCGATCGGCAAGACTTCGATTCTGGTGACGGCGTCATCGGTGTGGGGCGACCCGAGGAAGTTCAGTCGCACCTGGAGAACCACCGTCAATGGGCTTGAAGGGATCGCCACCGTTTCGAACGACAGCATTCTAGTTCTAGATGAATTAGGGCAGGTCGACGCCAAGGACGCCGGGGAGGCGGCTTATATGTTGGCCAACGGGTGCGGCAAGAGTAGGGCGGCGCGCAGCGGAGTGGCTAAGCCGGTGGCACAGTGGACGCTGCTGTTCTTGTCTGCCGGGGAGCTTTCGCTCGAGCAGCACATGCGCACCATCAACCGCAAGCCGACCGCCGGACAGGAATTGCGCATGGCCGAGATCGATGCCGATGCCGGGGCCGAGATGGGCGTGCTCGAAGAACTGCATGGGCGTGCAAGTGCGCGAGCCTTCATCGAGGAGCTGAACGCTAATGCGCACAGCTGCTACGGCACCGTTGGTCGCGAATACCTCGAACGGCTGGTGAAGGACCGCACGTCGTCCGTAGATTTCATGAAAACGCTCGCCGCCGATGTGCAGAAAATCCTGACTACATACGTGTCCGTCAACCCTAAGGCCAGTTCTCAGGTTCAGCGCGTGGCAAGACGTTTTGCGCTGGTGGCGGCTGCGGGCGAGCTGGCGACCGGCTACGGCCTCACAGGATGGGAGCTGGGAAAGGCGACGGTTCAGGTGGGCAAATGCCTGATTGGATGGATGGATGCATTCGGAAACGGCAGCAGAGAGGAACGGAAGCTGCTGGAGCAGGTGCGCGCATTCTTCGAGCTTCATGGATCTGACCGCTTCGAGAGCCTTACTCCGAACGACAGGCAGCCGACCGTTCACAACCGCTGCGGATTCTATTCCGGCGACCCGCGCCAGTACTTAGTGTTTCCCGAAGTCTTTCGCAACGAGGTGTGCGCCGGATTCAACTTTAAGTTCGCTGTCCGCACCCTGAAGGAAAAAGACTGGCTGGAGCCGAGCGGGGGGAAGAGTTCCCAAACGAAAAACCTGCCAGGAATCGGAAAGACCCGGGTGTACGTAATCAATTCCCAGATGTGGCAGGAGGGCCTGTGGGAGGCAGAGCTCAAGGAAGAGTAGTCCCTAAGTTGTACAGATATACCCCTTTTTTGGTGTTCTAGGTGTTCCGGGTGTTCTGTGCAGTGTTGACGCGGGTTTTCTGGAACACTGCGAAAAAATCGAAGTGTTCCAGGTGTTCCATGCGGCCTTTGGAACACCTGGAACACGTGCCAAAAACCGAGGTGTTCTGGAAATCGCCAATGTTCATGCGGTTGGAACACCTGGAACACCTGGAACACCGAAAACAAGATTTATCTGAACAGTTTTGTGATTCGCGGGAGGCCCACGATGCAGCTCTACGCAGACATCAAGAAAGCGAGTGCCAAAGAAGCGCAGCCAGGAGGCTTGAAAGAAGTGCAATCAGTTCGCACCCTTAGACCTCGTTTGGTGCCCGGCAATCGGGTTGGAAAGGCTAGCCGCGCCCACGACCACACCCAAAGGAATCTCTTAGCTAGACGCGCATCTATGTGGCCGTGCGCGTCAAACGCCTTGCCCATCGCGGCCTTGCAGCATTTCGCGCATTGCCCTGCGACGTCTGTAGAAGATCAACCAACGCGTGTAAACCGCCCTCTGCTGGCTCGACATCGCGTCCCACTCCTCCGAGGACGGTCCGACATCCAAATACCTCCGCTCCTGTTCATCGTAATGACGCTTCCACCAGCGTAATTGTTTAGAGATAGGCTGCACGGTACATATGTACGATAGCAGGGATGGAGGCGATTTGGGTGATTCCCAGTATCACCGGATGGCTACGGATGCAATGGTTCGGGACATCGTCCAGGGCAGCGCGCTGGTGCCCATTTAAGCTTCGCTGCCATCCCCGTGCGAAAGGCAAACATCACCGACCATCAAGCAATTGCTGGTTAATGCTTCAATGATGGCGCATGGGAACTCCACCCATGCGATTGATCTCGGCGCACGAACTCTGGCCCACCTGGCAGATTCGGAACGCCAAAGAACCTCCGACGGTTCGTTTCTCAGCTACCTTCTCGCAACTCGACACAAGCTAACACGCGACATTGCCAGCCTGGAACTGGTTCGCGGTGCCGTTCAGGGTCGAACAGCTCCTCACGGCCCCATCTGCAAGTATTTCCGATTACGGATCTTGAACCACGTGCTGTTTTCACGATCTGTATTACTAATCCCCAGAAATGCTTGCGGCTTTCGAACATCGGCCGCCAATTCGCCACGGTTGTGATCCCCGCGCAGGAACAAGGATTCCATGATGTGTTTATCGGGAAACAGTAGTGGTTTTCGCCCACTAGGGTTTATCCAGCATCCTGCCAGGTCCTTTTCAGGAGCACCGCAGGGCTCGCGTCCCGCTGCTGATCGTGAGGACAACCTGCTTTTGTCGACGGATCGAGTGCCGGGGTTAATTGCTGCGATATTTCCTCGGCGACCTGCTCGCCACGCTCAATGAGCTTGGCCCAGTTTTGCTTGAGCTGCATCCCCCACAGCTGAGCTCCGTCGGTCACGTCAATCAGCTCGACATAAATCAGGGCATCTTCATTATTGCACCGCACAATTTCTCCCACTAGCA
>Ga0126378_10003566_pt1 | contig 11779 bp, 10 predicted proteins | sample PanSoiMetPlot_23_FD_92587 | JGI IMG/M metagenome (GOLD analysis project Ga0126378, IMG submission 92587) | Tropical forest soil microbial communities from Panama - MetaG Plot_23 | ecosystem: Environmental > Terrestrial > Soil > Tropical forest > Bulk soil | place: Panama | collected 2016-02-17
CGGGCTGTCCGACAAGCTCGGCCCGGTCGGCTATCCGCAAGGCGGGTCGGTGTTCCTTGGCGACGGTGCCGGCGGCGGGCTGTCGAGCCGACCGTTCGCCGAGGCTACGCAGGCGTCCATCGACGCCGAGGTGGCCAGGCTGCTCCGGGATGCCGAGCAGAGCGCGGTATCGCTGATCCGCTCCCATCATGACGAACTCGGTCAGATCGTCGCGCTGTTGCTCGAACGGGAAACGGTGGACGGCACAGATGTCTACGCCATCGTCGGCAGGCCCGTCCCGGAGCGGCGGACGCAGGAGCTGACGATCGTGCCGCACGGCGCCTCGGCCCCGGGCACGCCTGAGTCGCCGGGGAATCAAGCGGCCCGCTGAGTTCTCTGACTAAAGTCAGAGAATGGATTCCGCGATGGTCGCGCAGGTCCGGCGATTCAACCGGACCGTCACCCAGCGGGCCGGCGTCTTGCACGAGCAGTTCCTCGGCCGCGCCCGACCGCTCGGGCAGTCGCGGTTGCTCTGGGAGATCGGTCCGGAAGGCTGCGACCTGCGGCGACTGCGACTGCGACTGGGCCTGGACTCGGGTTACCTGAGTCGGCTCCTGCGGTCCCTCGAGCAAGACGGCCTGGTGAGCATCGAGCCAGCCAGCACCGATCGCCGGGTGCGCGTGGCACGACTCACTCCTGTCGGCCTGTCCGAGCGGGCGGAACTCGACCGGCGGTCCGACGCGGCGGCGGAGTCCACGCTGGACGTACTCACCGACGCCCAGCAGGCGCGGCTCGTTTCCGCGATGGCCGACGTTGAGCGGCTCCTGACGGCGTCCCAGATCAGCATCGGCACGGCGGACCCCGGGAGCTCAGCCGCGCGGTCATGCCTGCTCGCCTATTTTCGCGAGCTGGCCGACCGGTTCGAGGCCGGGTTCGATCCGGGGCTCAGCAACCCGGCGGAGGAGGGAGAGATGATTCCGCCTGCCGGGCTCTTCTTGCTTGCCACCCTGTATGGCGAGCCGGTCGGATGCGGTGCACTGAAGTTCCATCCCGACGCGCCAGCCGAGATCAAGCGGATGTGGGTGGGCCCCGGGGCACGCGGGCTCGGTCTTGGCCGGCGGCTCCTGGCCGAGCTTGAGGCACGCGCGCTCGCTCATGGTGCGGTCGTCGTGCGACTCGAGACTAACCGGGCCCTGGCCGAAGCGATCAGCCTGTACCGGTCCTCCGGCTACCGCGAAGTCAGGCCATTCAACGCTGAGCGGTACGCGCATCACTGGTTTGAGAAGGCACTGACGATCACTGTCTAGGCTTGCCTGGTGACGAATGCCGACCGCCGCAGGACCGACTCCAGGCAGGTTCCGGCAGCGATGCGGCGGGACGTTCGGCTGCTCGGCGAGATCCTCGGGCAGGTTATCCGCGAGTCATACGGCAGGGAACTGCTCGACGACGTCGAGAATCTCCGACGCCGGGTGATCAATGCGCGGCGCCACGACAGCGCCGATGGCAACCACGCCGCCGCTGACGGCGCCGCGGCTGACGCGGCTGACGCCCACGCGGCGGCGCTCGTGGCCAGCTGGCCGGCCAGCAGAGCGGAAGCGGTCGCGCGGGCCTTCACGGTCTACTTCCACCTGGCCAACCTCGCCGAGGAGCACCAGCGGATTCGTGCCCTGCGCGAACGCGACACCGGCACCGAGCTGGTGCGTGAATCGCTGGCCGCCGCCGCAGACAGCCTCGGCGCCGGCATCGGCGTCGATGCTCGTGCCCGGCTGCTGGCCCGGCTCGAGGTGCATCCAGTCCTCACTGCGCATCCGACCGAGGCCAGGCGGCGTGCCGTCACCGAGGCCCTGCGCCGGATCGGCACGCAACTCGATCTGCTGGACAGCGGCGAGGCTGGCGCTTCCGGCCGGGCTGAGGCACTCCGCCGGCTCCGTGAGGAGATCGACCTGCTGTGGCGCACGTCGGCGCTGCGGAGCGTCGGGATGCAGCCGCTGGATGAGGTGAGGTCCGGAACCGCGATCTTCGACGAGACACTGTTCCGGCTCGCGCCGAGCGTCTACCGCTCACTCGACCGGGCGCTGCTCGGTGAGCAGTCGGGCGCCGTGCCGCCCGCGGCGCCCGCGTTCCTCCGGTTCGGCAGCTGGATCGGCGCTGACCGCGATGGAAACCCGACCGTGACGGCTGCCGTCACCGAGCAAGCGGCGGGCATCCACGCCGACCACGCGCTGCGGGCACTGGAGAACGCCACTATCCGGATCGGCCGGTCGCTGACCATCGACGCAGGGCTGGTGGATGCGAACCCGTCACGGGACGGCCCGGCCGGCCCGGCTCCGTCCTACTCCGCGCTGGTAGCGGCGCTGGATGCGGCTCGGCTCGCCCACCCCGCGGTGGTCGGCGATCTCCTTTCCCACGCGCCTGGCGAGCCCTTTCGCGCCTTCCTGTTGTATGCCGCCCAGCGCCTGCAGGCCACCCGGCTCGGCTCGGCCGCGGCTATCCCCGGTTACGCATCGGCCGCGGAGTTCCTCGCCGACCTGCGGCTAGCGCAAGACGCGCTTGTCGAGGCGGGCGCGAGGCGCCAGGCGTTCGGCGAGCTGCAGCACCTCCTCTGGCAGACCGAGACGTTCGGATTTCACTTGGCCGAGCTGGAGGTTCGTCAGCACAGCGCCGTCCACGCCGCGGCACTGCGCGAGCTGCGAGCGGGCGGGTCCCGGTCCGCGCAGACCGAAGAGGCGCTGGCGACGATGGCCGCGATCAAAGCGATCCAGCAGCGGTATGGCGCGCAGGCGTGCCCGCGCTACGTCGTCAGCTTCACCACGTCGGCGGCCGACATCGCAGCGGTGTACGAACTGGCCGAGTATGCCTGCCCGGGCGATCCGCCGGTGCTGGACGTGGTCCCGCTCTTCGAGACCGGCGATGATCTGGCGAGTGCGGTGCGCACTCTGGACGACATGATCACGCTGGCACCCGTCGCGGAGCGCCTCCCCGCTGGCGGCCGGCGTCTTGAGGTGATGCTCGGTTACTCGGACTCGGCCAAGGAGCTCGGCATGGTGAGCGCCACGCTCCGGCTGTACCGAGCACAGCAGGATCTCGCGAGCTGGGCGGCGAGCCGGGATGTCGCGCTGGTGCTCTTCCACGGGCGCGGCGGAGCCCTTGGCCGTGGCGGGGGCCCGGCTGGACGCGCGGTACGCGCCCAGGCGCCCGGCTCGGTCGACGGCAGATTCAAGGTCACCGAGCAGGGTGAGGTCATCTTTGCCCGCTACGGGAATCCCATCATCGGCCAGCGGCACCTGGAGCAGGTCACGTCGGCCGTCCTGCTGGCGTCCGCAGCCGGCCACCCGTCGCACGCCACCGGCGACCCGGCGGCACCGTTCACGGGCGTCGCGGACCTCCTGGAGGGCGGCGCGCTGCGCGCCTACCGCGACCTGGTCACTGCGGGCGGCTTCGCGGAATGGTTCGCCCGGCTGAGCCCGCTGGGAGAGCTTGGCGGGATGCGGCTGGGCTCCCGGCCGCCGCGCCGGGGGCTGGCAGCGCCGTCCGGGCTCGCCGACCTGCGGGCCATCCCGTGGGTGTTCGCCTGGGCGCAGACGCGTATTAACCTGCCGGGCTGGTACGGGCTGGGCAGCGGTCTCGCGGCGGCGATCGCCGGCGCCGGCGGCATGGCCGCGGTCCAGGCCGCTTACCGCGACTGGCCGCTGCTAGCGGTCATGCTGGACAACGCCGAGATGAGCCTGGCGAAGACAAACCGGCGTGTCGCGGTCCGGTACCTCGCCCTTGGCGGGGACGATGCGCTCAGCGCGCGCATGCTGCACGAGTACGACCTGACGAGGAGGCTTGTCCTTGAGGTCACCGGGCACGACCGGCTGCTCGCCGACCGCGCCGTGCTCGCACGCGCCGTCGCTCTCCGCGACCCGTATGTGGACGCGCTGTCGCACCTGCAGCTGCGGGCGCTCGCCGCGCTGCGCGCCAGCACCGACCAGCACGAGCGCGCCGAACTGGAACGGTTCCTGCTGCTGACCGTCAACGGGGTCGCGGCCGGATTGCAGAACACCGGCTGAGCCGCCGCGACGCCGGTCAGCGGCCCGGTACAGGTGTGATATCAATGCGCCATGGCCAGCCCCGCGCAGCCCGTCGTGGGCACAGCCGATACGGGCTTGCCGGAGCTGCTGACGCTGGAGCGGATCGAGGACGACCTGTTCCGAACCGTGGTCGTGAGCGGCGAGCCGACTGGCTTGTTCGGCGGCCAGGTAGCCGCCCAGGCCCTCAGGGCCGCAGCCGAGACCGTGCCAGCTGACCGGCACCCGCACTCCCTGCATGGCTACTTTTTGACCAGGGGCGATGCCTCGCAGCGGGTGCTGCTCACGGTCAGCAGGGACCGCGACGGCGGCTCCTACTCCAACCGCCGGGTGATCGCGGTGCAGAACGGCAAGGTCATCTTCAACATGGCCGCGTCCTTCCACCAGCCGGAGGAGGGCCCGGTTTATCAAGCCCACGCGGCGCCGCAGGTCGAGCCGCCTGAGAACCTGCCCGACACCGACATCCGCATGCCCATGCACGCTGTGCAGCTAAGGATCCCGACGCAGCCTCAGCCCGGCCAGCAGTGGCCAGCGCGGGTCTGGCTGCGCTCACGGCACCCGCTGGACAGCGACATCCTCCACGCCTGCGCCCTGACGTACGTCTCCGACTTGTTCACCGGTCACTCCGCGGTCCCGGGTATCGTCATCGGCGGTCCCCTCACCAGCATCGACCACTCGCTGTGGCTCTATCGCCCGGTCGCGCTCGACGACTGGGTGCTGATGGACCTTCAGCCGGAGGCCGGCTTCGGCGGACGTGCCACCTACTCCGGGCGGATCTTCAGCCGGGACGGCATTCTCTGCGCTGGTATCGCCCAGGAAACCCTGTTCCGGTCATCCACTGCCGCTCTCGCCGCAGGGCGGCTTCGGGCATAGCGCCGACTGGACAATACCGAGCTAATCGGTCACTCTGGACTCAGGCTAGTGCCCGGGTACGTTGTGGCGATGCTCAGATCTTTTCCGGCTTCTCCACAGGTCCGTAACCTTATCGTGACTTAGTCGCGCCGGACCGCGGTGTGACGACCGGGAACCAGGGCCGTTTTTCGGCCCGGACCCCCCGGCCGAGCATGGAGGAGGGCCGATGCGGCTGGGCAGGGTCTGGCCAGCGGCCCTGGTCCTGGCGGTGGCCGGCCTAGCGGCGATGGTCATCGGAATCGTGACGACACCACCTGCCCGGAGCGCGACGAGGCTGCCAGGTGACCTTGAGGCCTTCGGTCAGACGTCCACAGTCGGCGCGCTGTTCAGCCTGAGCCCATCCGGGCAGCTCAAGAATCACTTCTGCACGGCCAGCGTCGTCGACAGCCCGACCGGAAACCTGATCGTGACGGCAGCTCACTGCATGCAGGGGCAGCGCCTGGGCCACGTCGTCTTCGTCCCTGGTTACTCGGCCGGGCTTGCCCCCTACGGACTCTGGACCGTGACGAAGGTGATCGAGGACCAGCCCTGGCTAGCGTCGGGTGATCCCGACGACGACTTCGCCTTCCTGGTGGTGAGCCAGCGCGGAACCAGGGTTCCGGTACAGAGCCTCACCGGCGGCGAGATCGTCGGCACTGGCCAGCCCGCCGGCCGAACAGTCGTCGTGGCCGGCTACCCGGACATCGAAGATACGCCGGTCAGCTGCACGAACACCGTGACTGCCTTCAGCGCCACGCAGTTCGAGTTCGACTGTGATGGCTTCACCGACGGCACGAGCGGCAGCCCGCTGCTGGCTCTGCAAGTCCCAGCCGGATCAGGGGGAAACGCGGCGACAGGAAGCGCGGCGGTGGTGATCGGGGTGATCGGCGGCTACCAGCAGGGCGGTTATACCGCGTCGGTGTCCTACGCCGCCCGCTTCAGCTCTCGCCTCCTCGAGCTGTACGAGGTGGCGGTCAAGGCCTCAAGCCAGTTAGTGGTGACTCAGGCCCGCGGCGTCGGCACTAATGTTGCCTGGTGATCACGGCAGGGCAGGCTGAGCCAGCGCCAGCGGCGTTTCTCTTCGATCTCGACGGCACGCTGATCGACAGCGTCTACCAGAACGTCATCGCATGGCGTGCCGCGCTATCCAAACTAGACATCGACCTGTCCGTCTGGCGGATCCACCGCCGTATCGGCATGAGTGGCGGCCTCTTCGTATCGGCTTTGCTGCGGGAGACCGGCCGGTCGCTGTCGGCGGCTGACATTGAACTGCTGCAGCAGGACCACGCGGCCGAGTACCTGGCACAGGTTGATTCGGTGCGGCCGCTGCCCGGCGCCCGCGAGCTGCTCGCGGCTCTGACCGGTCTGAGCGTCCCGTGGGCCATCGCGACGAGCGGCCGGCGAGTAATGGCCGAGACCGGGCTGGGCATCCTCGGCCTTCCCGGCGACACCGCGATGGTCACCAGGGATATGGTGCAGCACGCCAAGCCCGACCCCGACTTGTTCCTTGCCGCCGCCGCCCTGATCGGCGTGGACCCTGGCCACTCCTGGGTCGTGGGTGACAGTGTCTGGGACCTGCTGGCGGCCCGGCGAGCCGGCGCACTCGGCATCGGGCTGCTGTCCGGTGGGTACGGGCGCGAGGAGCTGGAGCGGGCGGGTGCCTACCGCGTCTACGCCGACCCGGCTGAGTTGCTGGCGCGCGCCGACGAGGTCGGCGTGAGATTCTGAGAACTATGAGCGATGACACGGTAGCCGCGCAGATGCGACGGGCCGCGACGGCCCTGCTCGGCCAGCTTGACGACGAGGAGCGCCAGCTCGGATCGCTGCCGTTCACCGACGACGCTGCGCGCCGCTGGATCGAGTACCGACCAGAAGACCGGCCGGGAGCGTGCCTGGCCGTGCTGAGCCCCGATGCCCGCAAGGCTGCCCATCGCCTGCTGGCGACCGCGCTCAGCGACCGGGCGTTCGCGCAGGCCATGGCGATCGTGGCGCTCGAGGAGGTCCTCGATCGGCGGGAAGCAGGCGCGCTGCGCCGGCACATCGGTGGCTACTGGGTATCCGTCTTCGGTGACCCGACCGCCGGCGACGCCTGGTCGTGGCGGTTCGAGGGCCACCACGTGTCGGTGACGATGACGGTGCTCGGCGATGCGGTGTCACCGACCCCGGTGTTCCTCGGCGCCAACCCGGCGCGGATCAGGTACGGCGGCCATACGGTGTCCAGGCCGCTGGCCCCGGAGGAAGACATTGGCCTGGCCCTCCTTCAGGAACTCGGGCCGGCCGGCCGGTCCGTGGCTGTCGTGGCCAGCGAGGCGCCCGCCGACATCCGGACCGCGACCCAGCCCCGCGCCCAGCCCGAGCTGCAGCCGCTAGGTGTCCCCGCCGCCGGTCTCGGCCTCACTGCGCGAGCGCTGCTGGAGGAACTGGTCGCCTTGTACCTCGACCGGCTGGTGCCCCAGCTGGCCGACCGTGAGGCAGACCGGATCGCCGGGTCAGAGCTCTACTTCGCGTGGGAGGGCCCGGCGACGCCTGGTACCCGGTACTACTACCGAGTGCAGGGCGATGACCTGCTCATCGAGTACGACAACACCGACGACGGCAACCACGCGCACACGGTGCTACGCCGGCCGCGGAGCGACTTCGGGGACGACATCCTGGCCGAGCACTACGGCGAGGCGCACGCGACCTAGAAGCCGGGAGTCGCGGTCGAGATGTCGTAGTTCTGGCCCCAGTACCACTGCGTGGCGTTGGCTCCGGGCACCATGTGCGGAACGCCCGTCGGATCGGCGATCCAGTAACGAACCTGTGCCTGCATCCACGACGGCAGCGTCGAGATAGCCGCTTGCACGGCCGGCCACTCCGCGCGCATGGTGTAGAGCCGGGCCCTGGCGCTGGGGTCCTTCCCCAGTTTCTGGGCCACCCAGGTCGCCGCCGTCGCGGGGGTTGCATCACCGGGCTCGATGTCGAGGACCGAGGCGCCCGGATCGGTTCCCCAGCAGTCGATCCAGATTGTCGGGCGGCCCGCCACAGCCGCCGCCGGGACGGCGTATTTGCCGGTGGCGTACGTGGCGATCACGTTCCCGGCCGGGATCGCAGCCGGCGTGACCGAATCGTAGAACTGCAGCGGCTGCTCCGGCGGCGGGGGCGCCGGCGGTGATGCTGACGCGGCCGGCTGGCCGGTCGCCGACTGGCCCGCAGTCCTCGCCGCGTTGCTGCCCGGCGAGGACTTGGCCGGGCTGGCCTGGTGGCCCGCGTGGCGATGCGCGTGCTCCGCTGGCCAGGCCGCGATCGCAGGCGCCGCGGCGATTGCCGGCGCAGCGGCCGCCATGGCGTCCGGTGCCGCGATCCCCGTAATGGTCTCCGCCGACGCCTCGTAATCACCCAGAATGGAGGCGCCGTGGGCGGGCCTGCCAGGGTGCCTCTGGCTGACGTCTGCCACGGTGGTGGGGTGACCGGTCACTGCAAGCGCGCGATCTGGTCCGGCGATGACGCCGCTGGCCACCGCCGCGGCGGCGGCGATGGCGGCGGCGGAGGAGAAGCTCAGCCAGGACGGCCGGCCCGTGCCGCGGAACGACGTGCGGGGCGTGCCGGCTGATGACGTGCGGGGCGTGGCGGCTGATGAGCGATGGCGGGACTGGTAGCGCTGAGCCACGATGTGCCTTCGGTCGGGCCGGGAGCTTCGGCGGGGCCCAGGGCGCCAGCCGGAGGCACATGACCTGGCCGCGGCGGGAGCGCGGGATGTGCCGCGGGGCAGGGCGACGCGTTGCCCGGGGGCAACCATCTCAGAGCTGGGTGCAGTTGTTACCCAATGTAAACGCCCGGTACCACCACTTTATGCGTGAAATAGTATGACCTGCGTTACATGATCGGTTCGGAGGGTGAGATGGCCTCTCGGCCTACCGCAATCGAGGCGCTCGCGACTCAGCCCTCAGCTGGGGCGCTCGTGCTTGACTTCGACGGCGTGCTCGCGCCCATTGTCCAGGACCCCGAGACGAGCGCGATGCCGGAGCGAGCGGCTGTGAGCCTGGCACAGCTTGCCGCATCGCTCGGCACGCTGGCGGTCGTCTCCGGCCGGCCGGCCAGCTTCCTGGCGAGCAAGGTGCACGTGCCGGGTATCCGACTGCTGGGGTCCTACGGCATGGAACAGGTCAGGGACGGGAACGTGGAGCTATCCCCCGCGGCCGCCCAGTGGCTCGCGGCCGTCACTCAGGCCCGTGACGAGCTGTCCGGCCTGCCAGGGGCGCTGCCAGGAGTGCGGATCGAGACCAAGCCTGCCTCGGTGGCGGTGCACTGGCGGCAGGCTGCGGACCCGACCACCGCAGCCGCCGAGGTGCAGAGCGCCACGGCCCGGGTGGCGGCGGCTACTGGCCTGCGTCTCGAGCCAGGCAAGCTGGTCGTAGAGCTGCGGCCGCCCATCGACGTCGATAAGGGCTCGGCGGTGGCGACGCTGATCCGCGAGGCTCGCCCCGTGGTGACTGTCTACGCAGGCGACGATCTGGGCGACCTGCCGGCGCTTCGGGTGGTGCGCGACGCTGGCGGATACGGCCTGGTCGTCCACCACGGTGCGGAAACCGACCCGGAGCTGCTAGCCTCCGCGGATCAGGTGATCGCGGGCACCGATGGGTTCGCGGACTGGCTAGCCGAGCTCACCCGTGCCGCCTGCGGCGAGTGATACAGCAAGGAGGACCATGTCCAGCGTCATTCCGTCACACGATGTCGTGGTCGTGCGCGAGGCAGACGCGGAGATCTTCGGCGGCGGGCCGACCACCGGCCGCCTGTACGCCGACAGCAGCGCCACTGGCGGCGCGCTGAGCTGTCAGCGGATCACGCTGCGGGGCGGGGCGCCCGGCGCGACACCGCATCACCACAACGGCTCGAGCGAGCTGTTCTACGTCGTGTCCGGCGCGGCCGAGATGCTGGCGGGCGAGCGCGTCCTCACTGTGAGCGCAGGGGACTTAGTGGTCGTCCCGGCCGGGACGGTGCACGCGTTCGCCGCCGCCTCGAAGAGTGATGCCGACCTGTGGATCGTCATCACTCCCGGCGTCGAGCGCTTCGAGTACTTCCGCCACCTGCAGCGCATCGGGACGGGCGAAGCGCCGCTCGAGAGCATCCTCGAGGTGCAGGACCGGTACGACAACCACTTTGACGACAGCCCGGTCTGGCAGCAGACGCTGGCCGCCCGGCTCCTGGGCTAGCCGGATAGGCGGGTCATCGGGGCGTTAATCCGTGGGTAATGCCGTGGGTAAAGCCGTGTTGCGACAGCGCGCCATTCCGCTACATACTTGCCGAGAATCCCGCGTCGGTGGGGACGGGCACTAAGTCCGGTGGTGTTGAAGGGGCGGGATCTCGGGTGCTGCGCTGTGCTGTAATCCTGCGCTGGATCTGCGAGCGACGATGACGACGGGCGTCGCGGTCGCGCCAGCGCACCCGGCGCGAGGCCTGCGCGGCACGCTGGCGGCGGGCACGACGCACGCGAAGCTCCGGCTGCTGCTGCTGACGCTGCTGGCGCTCACCGTGCTCTGGGGCGGCATCGCCACCTGGTCAGTGGCCGGGCACGCGTCCGCCGCCAGCAACGTGCGCGCGGTGAGCGAGCCCCTCAGCCTTGACGCGCAGCGGATCTACCGGTCGCTCTCTGACGCCGACGCTACCGAGGCGACCGCCTTCCTATCCGGTGGCCAGGAGCCGCTTGCGCTGCGACGCAGGTATCAGGCCGACATCGCCCAGGCGGCTCGGCAGCTGGAGGCAGCCACGGCAGCGGCGGGACAGTCGGCCGCCGGGAGGCAGCTCGCCATCCTGTCGGCCGGCTTGCCGGTCTATACGGGCTCTATCGAGACCGCCCGCGCTGACAACCGATACGGCTATCCGCTGGGAGCGGCCTACCTGCGCGAGGCCTCAGGCTTCATGCGCGGCACGCTTCTGCCTGCGGCTAGTGCTGTCTATGCGCAGGAGAACGCGCAGCTCGCCGTCGCCGATCAGCAGGCGACGGCGGTGCCCTATAGCGCTTTGGTCGTCGCCGTCATCGTCACCATCGGGCTCTTCCTGGCGCAGCGGTGGCTGGCCCGGCGGACTCACCGGGTGATCAATCCGGGCCTGCTCGTTGCGTCCGTGGCGGGCCTGGCATCACTGGTCTGGCTCGTCAGCGCCGTGACAGTCGCGAGCGTGCAGTTCAGCTCTGCGCGCGACCACGGCTCCGCGCCGGTCGAGGCACTGGCCAAGGCGGACATTGCGGCGCTGCGGGCGCATGCGTACGAGAGCCTGAACCTGATCGATCGCGGCGGCGATCCCTCGAACCAGGAGAACTTCGCATCGCTGCAGAAGCAGCTCGGCCCTGGGCCAGGGACGCTGCTGACGGAAGCTGCCGCTTCGGCCGCAGGCAGTCCGGGCAGGGCGCAGGCGGCGGCCGCCACGCGCGCCGCGCCCGCCTGGTACGCGGTCCACCGCACGGTGCTGTCGCTCGAAAATGGCGGCCCGAGAGACTATCTCCCTGCTGTCCAGCTGGCAGTCGGTCCTGGACCGACCCAGGCCGGCGGGTTGTTCAGCGCGCTCGACCAAGACCTGACCGGCGCGATGGCGGCCGACCAGGCTTCGTTCCGGACGGCAGCGCGGTCCGGCCAGGACGCTCTCGCCGGACTGGAAGCGGGAATCGTTGTGCTGTCGCTCGTCATGGCGGCGGGATGCGCGTGGGGCATCTCGCGTCGGCTCGCGGAGTACCGGTGAGCGCGCGCGGGCGGCGTGTCCGCTCCGCCATCGTCGCCGCCGCAGCTGGTGCGGCGTTCTTGTGCTGGCCAGCCGGCCCGGCTCAGCTCGCTGCAGCCCCGGCCGGCCAGGTAACCGCGGTCACG
>Ga0126378_10003570_pt1 | contig 11768 bp, 13 predicted proteins | sample PanSoiMetPlot_23_FD_92587 | JGI IMG/M metagenome (GOLD analysis project Ga0126378, IMG submission 92587) | Tropical forest soil microbial communities from Panama - MetaG Plot_23 | ecosystem: Environmental > Terrestrial > Soil > Tropical forest > Bulk soil | place: Panama | collected 2016-02-17
CTTCTGTCTGCTGTATGACCTCTGCTGCTGGCTGGCGGCCGTCCGGCGGCCGATACCGGAGGACGTCGACGAGTACACACTCTCGGCCCTGCGGGAGGTCCCCGACCCGCGGCAGCGGCTCGCCCGCTATGTCAACCCGGCGCTCCTGCAGAGCTGGGGACGCGCGCTGGAGCCGTTCTTCGCCAGCGGGTCGACGCTGGAGCCGGAGCTGGGCGAGTCGGGCTCCTTCCAGGAACGCGGTACCGACTCGAGCGGCCGGCTCATGGCCGAGCTGACGTTCGGCAACCGCTCCAGTGTCCTGGACCGTTCCCAGCGCCGGCACCAGCTGCCGATGCACGACTGGGCGCTGACCGTCTGGCTGTCCCCGGAGCTCGGCGGCTACGTAGAGAACGCTCGGATCCGGCGCGTTTAGATGATTGATTCCGATTGGCGGCGAGAGATTCGGTGGCCAGGGGCCCCGGATCGTGGGCCTGCGCCGAGGACCGGAGCGAGCCTATTCGTTAATAGGCGAGCGAGGACCGCAGAAGCAGGGCCGCGAGATGGGGTGCATGGGCGCCGAAGATCCGTCGGCAATTCGGAATCAATCATCTAGGGTGCAGCGACTGCCGCTTCCCGTCGGCAGTCCGCACCCCGTGCGCAGGCTGCGCCGCGTGCCCAGGCTCGCGGGCCGCGGTGGAGCCGTGCGCGTGCTGATCGGGCTGGTCGCCACGGCGGCCGGTGGCCTGCTCGGCGCACTGCCGCCGACGGTGGCAGTGGCCGTCGACCGCTCCGGGTACCATGTGGCCGGCGTCACGCTTCCGCCGCGGGGCGCCGGAGTGTACGCGGGGCCGGAGGGCGCGATCGTCGTGGCCGGCCGGCGGGCGGCGGGCTCCACGACGCTTCACGGCGCGCCAATGGTCGGCTCGTGCGAGGTGGCCACGGACGGGCGGCGCGAGCGGTGCCAGTTCGAGATCGGCGGGCGTCGGGTGGCAGCCGACGACACGCTGGACGGCGGCGGCTGGACCCGGCGCTACGACGACGGCCAGGTGGTCAGGATCGAGCTCCGCGCCCGCCAGCCGGTGCCCGTCCCGATCGCGATCGGACGGTAGCAGCAGCGTTCAGCCGGGCTGGACTGGTGGCGCCGGATCGGCCTCGGGCCCCTCAGGGAGCCAGCCCGGCCGCAGCAGCGACGGGGGCGGCGGCGCCACGGGTGGCAGCCGGCCCAGTGCCGAGGACCGCGCCGGACCGACCGGCGCCGCGGAGGGGCCGAGCGACACCGGGCGGTCCGCGGGCACAGGCGCCCGCGGCAGCCCCGGGCGCTCCCACCAGGCGGCGATCGCGGCGAGCACGGTGGCGGCGTAGGGCAGCGTGACCAGTGCGCCTACCAGGCAGATGAAGAGCCCGGCCAGGCCGAGCAGGAACGCGGCCACCATCAGCACGGCGGCCACGCTGGTCCGAAGCAGGTGGGCCGAGCTCTCCCGGAGCAGGCGGAGCGGGCCCACCCCGACCAGGAAGCCCTCCCGGTCCGTGGCCACGATCATCGCCGGCATGAGCCAGCCGAGCGCGAGCAGGCCGGCCAGGTTGGCCGCCTCCGCCAGCAGGTAGATCCTGGGGTTCGGTGGCACGTTGGCGGCGATCGTCGTGAGCACGGCGTACGGGATCCCGAGCACCACGAAGTAGATCAAGCACACGGCGAACATCTCGACCCCGTCGACCAGGTAGAGGCCGTTGCGGGCCAGCTCGTACCTCCCCTCCCGCACGTTCTCCAGGTTGGCCAGCATCCAGCCCAGGAGGGCGATCACGCCGACGACCGGGATGAGCAGGATCAGCCCCTGGATCGCGATCTTCGCCCGCCAACTGGGATCCTGCAGCGCCCAGGAGAACGCCTCTTCGACCTTCAGGGACGCCACCCCACCGCGATCACAGTGTAAGCCCGGATTCCGTGGTCGCGGCCGGGGCCCTCCAGGTCCTCTCGAGCACGCGCAGCCAGTTCTCGTGGGCCAGCATGCGCAGCGCGGCGTCGTCGAATCCGGCGTGCCGCAGCGCCTCGACGAGCCTGGGCAGCCCGGCCGCGTCATGCAGGTCGTCGGGAATGCCCGTGCCGTCGAAGTCCGAGCCGAACGCCACGTGCTCCACGCCCATGCGGTCGCTCAGGTAGTCGAAGTGGCGGACGAGCGCGTCGATCGGGGTGTCCGTGTCCCGCCGGCCATCCTCCCTGGCGAAGCTCACGGCGAAGTTGACGCCGACGACGCCGCCCGACCGCTGGATCGCGTCGAGCTGCGTGTCGAGCAGGTTCCGCGGTGTCGGGGTCAGCGCGTGTGCGTTGGAGTGAGTGGCCACCAGGGGCGCGGTGGTCACCTCCGCCACGTCCCAGAAGCCGCGCTCGTTGAGGTGCGACAGGTCGACCATGATCCCCAGGCGATTGCAGGCCCGGACGAGCTCCCGGCCAGCCGCGGTGAGCCCGGGCCCGGTGTCCGGGGACGACGGGAAGCGGAACGGCACCCCCTCGGCGAACGCGTTGGGCCGGCTCCAGACCAGGCCGATCGAGCGCAGACCGGCGCGGTACAGGACCTCGAGCGTATTGAGCTGCGGGTCGATGGCCTCGGCGCCCTCGTAGTGCAGGACCGCGGCCAGGGTGCCGGTCTCGAGACAGGTCCGGAGCTCGGCGACGTCACGGACGACCCTGAGCTCGCCGCCGGACTCCGCCTCCAGCCGAAACAATGTCCCGGTGAGCGCCATGGCCATCCGGAGCGCGAACGGCTGGCCGACCGGCGGCGGCAGCGCCGCCTCCGCGCTGTCTTCTTCGGGCGCCGGGCGCAGCTCCGGACGGCCGGCCGCCGGGTCGGGCGGCACCCACACGGCGAAGAAGCCGCCGGCGAATCCACCCTCGCGAGCCCGCGGCAGGTCGAGGTGACCCTGGTCTCCGCGCTGGAAGAAGCTGCGAGGGGCGCGACCCTCGTATCCATAGACCGAGAGGAGGACGTCGTTGTGGCCGTCGAAGATGGGCAGCGGCGCTCCGGTCGCGGCGGTCGAAGGGGGCGCGGGATCAGATCCTGGCATTCGAGGCTGCCGGTCGCGGTTCAATGGTGGCATGAGCACCCAGATCCAGAAGACCGAACGGGAGTGGCGCGAGCAGCTCACCCCGGAGCAGTACCACGTCCTCCGGGAGCACGGCACCGAGCGCGCGTTTTCCGGTCGCTACTGGGACACCCACGAGGACGGAACCTACCACTGCGCCGCCTGCGGCGCGGAGCTGTTCAGCTCGGACACCAAGTTCGACTCCGGCACGGGCTGGCCGAGCTTCTGGGAGCCGCTGAACCGCGAGAACGTCGAGCTTATCGAGGATCGCAGCTTCTTCATGCGCCGGACGGAGGTACGGTGCAGGCGCTGCGGATCGCACCTGGGCCACGTGTTCGACGATGGCCCGCGGCCCACCGGCCAGCGCTACTGCATGAACTCCTGCGCCCTGGACCTGCGTCCGTCGAGCGAACAGCGCTGACCGGAGGATCACCGCAGCCGGACGGTCATGGCGTGCTCCATCCGGGTGGGGTCATCGGGGCGTACTGGCTGGCGTTCGCCGGTGGGGACGAAGCCGTGTCGGGCGTACAGCCGCTCCGCCGGCACGTTCCCGTCGGACACCCACAGGCGGGCCTCCCGGCACCCGTCGTCGCGCGCCCAGCCCAGGACCGCGCGGACCAGCCGGTCGCCGATTCCGGCTCCCCGCCACGCGGGCTCCACCCACATGGAGACCAGCTCGGCGCCGAGCGGTTCGACGCCCGGCACGCCGCCGGCCATGCCGATGGCCGCCTCGCCCAGCCGGGCGACGAACAGCGGCCCCCTGGCCAGCCGCGAGCGCCACTGTTCCTCGGACAGCCCCCGTTCGCGCTGGAGCGTGGAGCCGAACGCATGGGGGGCGTCGGACAGCGCCCGCTCGCGCAGCGCTCGGAACAGCTCCCACTCGTCAGGGTGTAGCCGCACCACCACGGGATCGACCACGGTCCGCTCCATCCTGTCATCGCCCCGCGACCGGCGCCCACGCCCCGGCCGAGTACAGCGTGTGCATCGTACAGGCGGCAGCCCACCGGCCTCCCCGCCGTTCATCATTGGACGTAGAGCTCCATGAGCAGGACACGACCCCGCCGGCGCCACGCCCGGCCGTCGGTGAGCGCGACAGCGGGGCAGGACCGGACTTCGCGCGCCCCCAGTGGCCGGCCGCCGGGGCGCCGCCAGGGGATTGTCGCCTGGTGGCGCAGGCGCTCGATCCCGGCCCGGTTGGGCCTGCTGGCGATCGTCCCCCTGCTCGCCCTCGGCGCGGCGGACGTGTGGCTCCAGGTGCAGGCGGCGCAGCCGGACGCCGCTGGCCTGCGCGCCGACATCAGGGCTGGCCGCTCCGGGGCTGAGGTGACCTTCACGGGGACGGTCGTCAGCGACCCCGCGTACTCGGGCGGCCACGACCGCTTCGACGTGCGCGACCCGCTGGGCGACACGGTCGAGCTCGACTACAACACGACGCTCGGCAACACCCCGCCCGTGCACAGGGGCGATTCGATCGCGGTCCACGGCCAGCTCTACATCGACCCGGGTCGGGTCGGCGTCCACTGCCTGCACGCGCGCACCTCGTCCGGCTGTCCGGAGCCGGGCTGGATCAGGGTCGGCGGGGTCACTTACTCCTGACCCGGGCGACGCGCCGGGGTCTCGCCCGCCCTGCCCCGTCCCGACTCCGGCCTCTCTCCGGTGGGTGGGGGGGCGCCCTCCCGCTGAGGCGGCGGTCCGGCGGCGTCGGTCCTGCCACCGTCCGGCCGGCTCCCGGCAGCCGGCCGCTGCTCGGGCGCCGGCCGCCGCTCGGGCATAGGCCGCGGCTCGGGCACCGGCCGCCCCCCGGGCACAGGCCGCGGCTCGGACGGCGGCCGCCGCTCGGGCCCGGGCCGTGGCTCGGGCGCGGCCGCAGGCCCACGCTGCGCGCCCACCCCTCGCTCGGGGCCACGCGCCTGGCCAGCCGCCCACCGCTCGATGGTCGACACCACGTCGCCCTGGCTGATCAGCGCGGTGGCCGCGCGCCGGCCCGGGCGGCCGCGCGGCCACCGCGTGGCTCCGCAGGCCATTGACACCACGATGCCGCCCGGCGAGCGCCGGAGCGCCGCCAGCACCGGCTCCACGCTCCCGCCCCCGAGCGGCAGCCGGACGTGCACGAGCAGGCCGATGGTCGACCTCGGCTCGACGTGGACGACGTCGGGCCCCGTCCGTCCGGTCTCCGGCCCCGCCCGGCGGTCGCCGCCGACCACGACGGCGGCCCCCCAACCGAGGCCAGAGGTGTCGGCCACTCTGGCGCGGACCGCCCAGGCCGCGCCGGCGTGCGAGCCGGTGTTGGTGAGGAGGCCGACGCACGTGCCGCGGAGCTCGGGCGGCGTGGTCTCGGACACGGACCACCCCTCGCCGGGCGGCGGGGCCACCAGCGCCAGCTTCACGTTCGGGCCGTCCAGACGGCCGTGCTGCAGCGCGGCCAGGGCCAGCAGGACGGCCGCGACCGCCAGCGACAGGCTGAGCCAGGTGAGCAGCTCCATCGCGGGAAGTGTAGAAAGCGATGCGTTCCGGGTGACGAGCCAGAGGAGGCCGGGCTGAGCGAGACCGCGCGCCAGGGCGGCCGGCACCGTGGCAGCCCGGCCTGCGATCGACACCTGGAGGACGCCGGCCGCCGCCCTGGGCCGGACCGGGACGCGGAGCGCCGGCGCCCGCAGCTCGGCCGCCACGGCCGTGCCCGGCCAGACAAGCGTCCGGAGGTCGGCCCCGGCCACGATGTCGGACTCACCGCGCCAGGGGGTGACGTACCTGCCCAGCAGCTGGCCGCGGCCCACCACGGTCTCCACCCGGAGCGCGCCCCTCACGACGTCGAGCAGCCGCTCTGCGGCCGCGAAGCAGTCGCTCAGCGTGGCGAGGCCCTGGACCACGGCATAGGTCAGGATGGGCTGACCGCCGGCCGGCAGATACGTGGCCGCGGCGAGGTACACGGCGCGAGCCTCGTCGCTGTTGCCGGTCTTGACGCCGACGATCCCGTGCTGGCCCAGCGCCTGGTTCACGTTCGGGATGCGGCCGGCGACCGGGATGACCGCCTCCGGCTGGTCCACGACCTCGCCGAGCACCGGGTTGGTCATCGCCTGCTCGCCGAGCCGCACCAGGTCAGCCGGCACGCTCACCGTGGCCGGGTCGAGCCCGCTGGGGTCCGTGAACGTGGTCTGGGTCATGCCCAGCTGGCGGGCGCGTGTGTTCATGGTCTGCACGAACGTGGCCACCGAACCGGAGATCCAGCGGGCCAGCAGCAGCGCCACGTTGTTCGCGGACGGCAGCAGCAGCGCCTGAAGGGCCTGGTACTCGGTGAGCTGCTCGCCAGCCACCACCGGGACCACGGAGCCTCCCCGCGAGACCTGGTCCCGGTAGTCCTGAACGTTCTGGGCGGTGACCGTGATGACGGGCCCCTGCTCGCCCACCTGGAGCGGCCGCTGCTCCAGGGTGATCAGCGCCGTCATGACCTTCGCCACGCTGGCAGTAGGGAGTGGTCGGGCGGCCTGGGTTGCCGCGAGGACCCCGAGCCCGGCGGCGCCGACGGCGGCCTGGGCGCCGTCTGGCCAGGGCAGCGCAGGGGCCGTGCCCTCGACCCGCACGGACTCCAGCACCTGGACCGGGCGGGCGGCCGGGATCGGGGCGAACGCGTTGTCGGCGGCCGGGGCGGCGGCCAGGGCGAGCGCGATGACGGCAGCGCTCTTCACCGCGTCCAGCACGGCGGCAGCGTACACGACATCCGACAGATGGCCGGCTCTGGCGCGCGCAGGTTTTTCCGGCCTGTGGCCACCGACTAGGGTGGGGCCCATGGACGACATCGTTCGAACCGTCGCAGACCGCACGGGACTGACGGACGAGCAGGCGCAGCAGGCCGTCGACACGGTGGTCGGGATGCTGAAGGGGCGCCTTCCGGAGCCCGCGAGCAGCATGATCGACAGGTTCGTGGGCGGCGGGGAGACCGCTGCGGGCGATGAGGCAGAGCCCGGTCAGGAGGCTGCCGGCGAGGCGCCGGGGAAGCTGGGTCAGGCGACGGAGGCAGTCAAGAACATCTTCAACCGCTGACCCCGCTGCTGGACGCGGCTCAGGCCCTGCTCACCAGCACGTCCAGCCCCCGTCGACCACCAGGCTGTGCCCGGTGACGAAGCTCGACTCGTCCGACGCCAGGTAGAGCGCCGCGTAGGCGACGTCGCGCGGCCTGCCCAGCCGGGGCAGGAGGGTGCGGCGCTGGTACTCGCTCATGATCTCCGGCGTCTCCCGGAACGGCTTCGACATGGCCGTCTCGATCGTGCCCGGCGCGATCGTGTTGCAGCGGATCCCGATCCGGGCGTGGTCGACGGCGACCTGCCGGGACAGGTTCTCGATCGCGCCCTTGGACGCGCAGTAGGTGGCGGCGGCGCCGGTGCCCACGATGCCGTGGATGGAGGAGACGTTCACGATGCTGCCGCCGCCCGCCGCCCGGAGCAGCGGGACCGCGGCGCGGATGGTCAGGAAGCAGCCGGTCAGGTTGACGTCGAGGACCTCCCGCCACTCGTCCAGCGACACGTCCTCCACCCCGGCCCGGCGGAAGACGCCGGCGCAGTTGACGAGGACGTCCAGCCGCCCGAACTCCCGCCGGACCACGTCGAAGGCGGCTGCCACCGCCTCCTCGTGCGCCACGTCGCACTCGACGAAGCGCCCGCGGTGCCCTGTGGCCCGCACCAGGGCGTCCGTGGGCGGGGTCTCCTCGGGTAGGCGCGACTCCGTCCGGAGGTCGCACAGGACCAGGTCGGCGCCCTCCTCGGCGAAGAGCACGGCGACCGCGCGTCCGATGCCTGAGCTGCTGCCCGTCACCAGCGCCACCCGCTCGCGCAGCCGCACGATCGCTCAGCCGGCCGCGGCCCCACCGGAGGCCGCACGTACGTAGGCCAGCGGCTGGGCGAACGGCTGGGCGGCGGCGAGCGCCCGCCCCAGGTCGGCGTCGTCGCGGAAGCGCTGCGCCTCGAGCCGGCGGCAGGTCACCGGCAGCTCCAGCCGCTCGCCGGCGAACGGGAAGGGGTCGAGCGCCACCGCCCAGGGGCCGAGCCGCGTGACGTGCAGCCGCCCCCATGTGTGCGGCGCCGCCGGGACCGGCCCGCACCCGGCCGACGCCAGCCCGAGGCAGCACAGCAGCGAGAGGTAGTCGAAGGTCTGCAGCAGCATGTAGTCGCGCCAGACGCGCTCGAACTCCAGGCCCGCCCCGGAGCCGGGCGCCATGGCGGCGATCCGCTCCGCGAGCGTTCGCCGCACCGCCTCCTGCTCGTCCAGGAACCGCCAGCCCCGCGGCCCCAGCGCGTCCCAGGCGATCAGCTGGAGACCGTTCCAGCCGAAGCGGCCGGCGTAGATGCCGGTGGCGTGCAGGCTGACGAGGTAGCCCGCGTACGGGTCGGCCTCGGCGACCTCGGAGATGCCGGCCGCGTAGAAGTCCGCGTGACGGTCGTCGCGCACCTCGGTGAAGTTGAGCGGCCCACCCGTCATAGGACTGATTCGGGGCGTGGCGTCCTGGGTCGTCCAGCCGATGTCGTGCAGGCGGGTCGCCGTCACCAGGCTGGCGGACAGGGGCCCGGCCGCCCAGGCCTCGGCCAGGCGGCCGGCCTGCCGGGCGTGCTCCGCCTGCTCGATCAGCACCCATTGGCCGTCAAGCTCCCTGACGATCACCCGCGCCGCCCTCGCCTCACCGGGCGGTGAACCCGCCGTCGGTGGCGATCACCGCTCCGGTGACGAACGAGGCCTCGTCGCTGGCGAGGAACCTGATGCACCTGGCCACCTCCTCGGGCTCGGCCATCCGGCCGATCGGGTGCTGGCGTTCGACGAAGTCGCGCAGGAAGGCGTCGGGATCCGGCTGGGAGGCGACGAAGCTCTCCGCCATCGACGTCCGCGTATGGCCCGGGCAGACGGCGTTGACCCGGATGCCCAGCGGCGCGCAGTCGAGCGCCATCGCTTTCGTGAGCTGAGCCACGCCGCCCTTGGACGCGCAGTAGGCGGCGGCGTTGGGGAAGCCGACCAGGCCCGCGTTGGAGGCCACGTTCACGATCGCTCCCCCGCCGCCCGCCGCCAGCCTGGGGATCGCCGCCCGCGAGCACAGCCAGGTGCCCTTCAGGTTGACGTCGAGCACCCGGTCCCACTCCTCTTCGGTGGTCTCGGTCGTGGACTTCGCGAGGACCACGCCGGCGTTGTTGACCAGCACGTCCAGGCGTCCCAGCCACTCGACCGCGGCGGTCGCCAGCCGCTCCGCGTCGGCGGCGTGGCTGACGTCGACCTGGACGAACTCGCCGCCCACCTCCGCCGCCAGCGTCCGGCCAGCCTCCACCGAGAGGTCCGCGACCAGCACCCGCGCCCCCACCTCGGCCAGCGCCCGGGCCGTCGCGGCTCCGATCCCGGTGGCGCCGCCGGTGACCGCCGCCACCCTGCCCTCGAAGTTCATCCCGACCTCCCTACGGGCGCCTCGCGCGCCCGCCGCGCCCCCTCGACGAGCGCCGCAGCGGCGACCGGGTCGACCGGGTTGTGGAGCTGGCCGCCGACCTTGGCCGAGGTAGCCACGATGACCGCATCGGACTGCGCCAGCATCGCCTCCACGTTGTCGGGCCGGGCGCCGCCGCCCACGACGACGGGCGTGCCCGGCACCGCCCGCCTCACCCGCCCGGCCCAGTCCAGCGTCTCGTCCGGGTCGCCGCCGGTGACCACGAGCGCCTCCGCCCGTCCGAACGACACCGCCTCACGGGCGGCCTGCTCCAGCGGCATCGGGACCAGCGGGACGCCGGTGCGATCGTGCACGTCCGCCCACACGGCGACGTGCTCGGCGTCGATCCGGCGGCGGTACTCGAGGACCTCCCTGGCGCAGCCCTGGACCAGCCCCTCGGCGCCCACCATGGCCCCGACCCAGACCTTGACCCGGACGAACCGGGCGCCGATCGCCTGGGCCACGGCCAGCGCGGCGGGGCCGTCGTTCTTCAGCACGGACACCCCGAGCGGCAGCTCCACCGCGGCCGCCAGCGCGCCGCCGATCGCGGTCATCCAGGCCACCGTCTCCGGCCCCACCCGCTCCGGGACGGGCAGGTCGCCGACGTTCTGCAGCATGAGGGCGTCGAAGCCGGCGCGCGCGTAGGCCTCCCCGTCCCGCAGGGCCCGGTCCCGGAGGTGCGCCAGGCCGCCGCCCCCCCAGCCGGGCGAGCCCGGCAGAGGCGGCAGGCCGACGACGCCGATCAGCGGGCGCCGGCGGAACCAGTCCGGTTCGAGGTCAGGTCGTGGCAGGGGTCAGCTCCTCGAGGCGCCGGCGCGCCTGCCCCCGGTCGGCCTGCAGCGCCGACGCCGCGCCGAACCCCTCGGCGACGAACGAGGCCGACACCGAGCCTCGCAGGCCGCCCTCGAGCAGGTTCCCGGACTCGAGCCAGCCCGCCAGCATGCCGCCGCAGAACGCGTCCCCGCAGCCGGTCGTGTCGACCGGGCTGCGGACCGCGGAAGGGACCAGAAGGGAGGCCGGCTCTCCCGCACGGTGGATGCAGACGCCGTCGGCTCCCGACTTGACGCACACGATCGCGGCCCCCCACCGGGTCAGCGCCCGGGCCGCCGCCTCGGCGCCGGGCCAGTCGCCGAGCAGGACCTGGGCCTCCTCGCGGCTGGGCAGGAAGACGTCGACCATGGGCAGGAGGGCTCGCCAGGCGTCCGCCTGGCCGGCCACGGAGTCATAGTGGGGATCGACCGTGACCACCGCCCCTCGCGCCCGCGCCCACTCGACCAGCTCACCCTGGATGTCGAGGCGCATCGGCGCTACGTGGCAGCCGCGCAGCCCCTCGGCCAGGTGCGGGGGGATCTCGCGTGAGCGGGGCGCGAGGTCCTCGTACGTCCCGGCCGAGGCCAGCGGCACGTAGGTCCGGCCGCCCTCCACGTCGTACAGCTGCCACTGACGGATCCGGGAATGGTGCGTCGGGACCAGCCCGTCGGTCCGCAGGCCGGCCCCGGCCATCAGCTCCAGGAGCTCGGCCGGGTAGCCGCGGCCCAGCCGGGAGACCATGGCCACCTCGCCGGTCCACAGAAGCGCCCCGATCGCCGCGTAGAGCACGTTGCCGCCCGCCGAGCCCAGCGCGGTGCGCCCGTCGGGCATGACGGTGTCGTCGATCGTGAGGTGGCCGAACACCAGGTAGCGGGTCACGGTGCTCCGGGCGCCGCCAGGTCAGCCGCCCCGCTCGACCGGGATCTGGCTGCCGAAGATCTGCCGGAAGTTCACCTCCATGCGCCGCCGGTCGTCGAAGCCGAGCATCGTCCGGCCCTTGTCGACCGCGTGGTGGTAGGCGAAGAGCTGGAGCGGCACGCAGCAGGTGATCGGGGATAGCTCCTCCGCATCGCTCCTGGGGACGGGCAGAACGTGGTCGGCCAGCGCCCGCGTCTCCGCGTCGTCCTCGGCGCAGATGGCGACGGCGGTGCCACCGACATCGCGCACCGCCTGCAGCTGCTCGCGGGCCCGGTCGAGCGCGGCGCCGGGCGGGGCCAGGACCATCGTGAGCGTCCCCGGCCCCGTGCAGAAGTACTGCTCGTGGGCCCACTCCTCGAGCTCCTGGCCGACCGCGGGGGTGGCGGCGGCCTCGATCAGCTTGGCCATCCCGAAGAGCGCCGTGCCGTAGTTGGGGCCGGCCCCGATGATGTGGACCGGTGCGTCGGCCCCGGTCGCCCGCCCCAGCTCCGCGGCGATCGGGTCGCAGCCGGCGATCGCCGCCGCGACTGCC
>Ga0126378_10003571_pt1 | contig 11766 bp, 12 predicted proteins | sample PanSoiMetPlot_23_FD_92587 | JGI IMG/M metagenome (GOLD analysis project Ga0126378, IMG submission 92587) | Tropical forest soil microbial communities from Panama - MetaG Plot_23 | ecosystem: Environmental > Terrestrial > Soil > Tropical forest > Bulk soil | place: Panama | collected 2016-02-17
CCCCACCCCGCCACCGCCGGGAATCAGGTGGAGCGTCTGCTGCTGCCAGAGTTGCTTCTCGCGCGGCTCCATATCCGGAACGTGGCTGGCCAGCCAGTCATGGAGTTCCACCCTCAGCTTGGCTTCGAGCGTCCTGGAATTCACTCCGGGACGCACTCGTCCTATCAGGTCAAGGAAGTTGGTATTTGGCCTCTTCACCCGCGCTGTGGCTCCATCCCTCAGTGACTCGGTCGCCAATGGCAGCCAGAAGTCTGGCGCGCTCCACCCGGCCAACGCTCCGAAAAATCCCGGCGCAGCCACGCCGATCACCGTGAACGAATGCCCATTGATCTCGTATCCGGCGCCGACTACCGATGGATCCGATCCGTACTTGTCCTGCCAGATGTGGTAGCTCATCACCGCCACTGGCGGCGCACCCTCCTGATCGTCCTCGTCGGTCATCAGGCGGCCGATCCAAGGCTGTACGCCCAGTGTCCGAAAGAAATTCCCGGACACATACTCCCCATTGCGCGTGTCCAGCGTGGCCTGTGATCCCGCTCGGCGCGTGCCCAGTGACATATTGCCGGCCTGCATCGCCGCCAGATCGGTGAACTCCGGCGTGTGCGCGCGAAAATTCCTGTAAGCCTCCCACGAGAACAGCGAAAAATTCCCGTCGTCACCCTGGGTATACCCGCCCCAGTTGCAGCAGCGAACTTTATCTCCGATCCGCCACAGCTCGCCCGGCTTGGTCACAGGCAGCGACTTCAACATTACCTGGTGCACCAGGGTAAAGATCGCCGTCGTCGCTCCGATCCCTAGTGCCAGTGTGATCAAAGCCGTCGTTGTAAATCCAGGTGCCTTGCGCAGCCGCCGCACCGCGTCACGCAAATCCGCCAGCATTTGCCCACCTTTCTTTTGAGAGGCCGAGGACGTAAGCACTCCCGACCGCTGTCCTTTCGGTGACAGGTTAGACTCTCGTTGAGGGAGAAGGATAGTCGCGGAGACCCAGCTTCGTTGACCCGTCCAAGGCTTGTCCGGGCCTTTACACGTCTTTGCGGTTGAGAACCGGCCGGAGAGTGCGTGTCACCTTTACCAGTTCCCAGACAATTGGGTTGTGAGTGAAATGGCGATGTTACGCCAGCCAATCAAGAGAGCTTTGCGGATGGCTCTCCGTGCGGCTTCCACCGCCAGACCGACGAATCCATACGTGACGGCATTGGCAGCTAGAGCTACGTAGAGACTAATAGGGTGTGCATGCCACTATCGCAATCGGGCAGGTTGTGCAGACAACGTTCCACACTTCACGCATTCGTTCGGGAGTAGATGGGAAGGTTGCAATGGCAAAGAGTGCCCAGAAACCCGCAAGTAGAAAGCCTGCAATGCCCCACATCGCAATTCGATACGTCATTTGCCGCCAACGTCCGCACCAAGCTGATTCTACGCCTTTCCAGGCCACCAAGAGTAACTGTTGAAAACAGGACGACGCTCATTCATCTCCCTACAGAGCCGTCGCCGCATGATCGGCCAATGATTTGGCCGGAACCCCCTCATGACCGACAACCGCTCCGACAAAGTCAGGCGAGGTGAAGCCCGCGACCTCTAAGCCGTGGGACCGATCATGAAGTTCGGCAGCCTGATAGGGACGCTCGCCTGGCGCTATGGTACGCATGAAAACAGAGACTTCCCCTTCGGGTGTTTGAAACACGAAGTGCGCATATTGGGTTTTCCCGAGATGGCAGAAGCGGACCTTTTCCAGCGAGCCTCCAGCAGGCGCGATCGAACGCACCAGGCCCGGGTTTCCGGGAAAAGCGCTCTGCACAAACTGCGCGCTGGATTCGCCGCTGTACGACCAGTCAGTCCGCTTCAGTACCACCAGATCCCTGTAGTGATCGTTAGTCGCCGCAAGCGCGATCCCCTTTTCCACCTCATGGACGTAAAGCTGCCGTCCCGCGACGGAAACCACCAGGAGGGCTGAAGCGAGTGCTGCGATTCGCATCGGCGCCACGGCAAACACCCGTCGCCACCAGGGCACAACTTCCATCCGTGCAACTACGCGGCGAATCACCGCCGAGGCATCCGGCTCCTCTTCAAGCATGGCCTCCCGCAAACCGGCATCGATCCTCTGGTCTGTTGCCAGGTCCGCGGCGCAAGCCGCGCAGCTTGCCAGATGGTTTTCAACTGCCACGGATTCACCTTCATCGCTCTCGCCGGCCAGGTACCGCGAAGCCGCATTCTTGAGTTCGTCGCAATTCATAACCCCTCCTCACCCGAGAGCCGGACAGGTTTAAGCATCGTCCGCAGCTGCGCCCGGGCCCGGCTTAAGCGCGACATGACGGTTCCTGCCGGAACTTTCAGCATCTCGGCCACCTCGCGAATCGCGAATCCCTCAACCACCGCCAGTTGCATCACTTCTTGGTGCTCCGGCGAGAGCTTTGCAAATGCTATGCGTATCTCGGCGGTGCGGCTGATGTTTTCCGGGCGCGAAAGATTCCGTTCCTCTTCTACCAGGGGTTCTTCCGGCCTGCTGCTCGCCCTGCGAAATTGCTTATAGCGGGAGTTGATCATTATGCGGAACAGCCAGGCCTTGCAGTTGGTTCCGGCTTTGAACTGGCTAAAACTGCGCCAGGCCGTCAGCAGCGTTTCCTGTACCAGGTCTTCAGCGTCCGCTTTGGTCCCGCCATATATGTGCATTGCGTATCGAAGCAGGTTGGCCGCGTGGGGCAGCGCTACCCTCTCGAACTCGTGGGCGTGATCAAGTGCCATAGGCAACTCGAAGACCGGGCTTCTAATCGCTTGGATCCACATTACTAAACACCTTCCTCGTTTTAAAGGCGGCTGGGACCGATTGCTCCTCAATGTGGCATTGCAGGCCCCACAATCTTCCATAAGGCTTAAGGCTGCAACTGCCCGTTTTCATCCCTGCCTGCGAAAAAATATTTCCTTGTGGGCGAGGGAATAAGACTGACGCCCCAGGGATTACGGAAAGTGAAGGAAGCAAGAAGGAGGAACTATGAAAGGCGCATTTATTCGAATGATGGCGGCTGGGGTGCTTGCCACGTCAATATCGGCCTTCGCGATGTCCGAAAATGCAAAGGCGGTCAATGACAAGAACTCCGGCAGTGCGAACGTTGGAACCGCAATGGAATCAAACGTCACTCCGGCCTTAGATGCAGTGCTGGAGCAGGTAAATCAGCTCGAGGCTCAAGTACAGCAGCTACAGGCCAAAGACAAGGAAAATCAGCGGGAGCAACAGACAAACCAGGAAAACACGAAGACAAAGATAGATCGGCAGGAAAAGGAGTGGGAGCACTCGCTGTTGGGCATTTTCGGAGGATAACGTCCGTGTCGTGATACGTGAGTCGGCCGGCGGTGACCTGCACGTGCCGGCTGACTCCCGTAATTCCAAATGGAGAAAAGGATATGAGAATCAATTGGACAGAAAGGATGAGCATTGAGTTCGGCCGGGCGATGGACGCGCACACATGGATCATGTCAAAACTCAGGTACTACGCAGCGATCCCGTTGCGCCTGGCGGTGGGCTTTGGCTTTGTGGCACATGGGTACGCCAAGATCGTGCAGGGGCCTGAGCACTTTATCAACATATTGCACTCCATCGGCGTTCCCGCACCCGAGCTTATGGGCTGGGCGACGATCCTCATCGAGCTCGCCGGCGGCTTGGCCGTGCTGGTGGGCGCTTTCGTGCCGGTGGCCAGCGTGCCCATGGCGGCGGTCTTGCTGGTGGCGATGTTTACCGTACATCTCCCTTACGGTTTCAGCTCGATCAAACTTAAAGCGTTCACCGCGGCCGGAGCTCAGTTTGGTCCTCCAGGATATGAACTGGACCTCCTCTATCTTGCATGCTTGATAACGCTCACTTTGGGCGGCTCCGGGCCCTTTGCTGTGGACAGCATTCTCAGCGGGCCCAGCGCTCGGGGGAAGCAGGGCGTCAGGGCTTTAGTCGCCGATCAGGCATCTTGGCGGCATTCTGAGGATTTACCGAACTGAATGAACTCGTCAGCCAGGTTCCCTGCGAAATCAGACGTTCACACTCACGATTTGGTCTGAGCGTAATGGCGCTTTTTCGGCACCCGCGTCCTTTCCGGTCGCCGCCGATACAGGAGCAATTCCCTTGTGTTTCTGGCCCGCGTTAGTTAGCGTGCCGAGCCCGGCTGGCGGCAAGGGATTTTCGGATCAAGGCTTTCAACACTTGTTGATCTACATCAGCGAGCTTCTTGATATAGAGGCAGCCCTTGCCGGTGGTGTGCTTGCCGAGCTTGGCGAGCAGCGCCTCGGAACCGCTGAACGCGATCATGTTATACAGAACAGTTGCGGCCTTGCGCGGTGAAAAAGCAATGAGCGGCATATCGCCCTCGCGACCGCTGTCATACGTATAGTGGTAATTGCCAAAGCCGATGATGGATGGTCCCCACATCTTTGGCTTCTCGCCGGCTGCGCTTTCCATCAAGCTAACGAGCACCTTGGCGTCCGCACGCCTGCTCGGGTCGGTGAGAGCGCCAATAAACGCTGTCACGCTCAATTTGGTGGCCTTGGTCTTGTTTGCCGCCATGCTCTCCCGCCTTCCGTGTCCGTTCCAAGCCTAAGGTTAAGGGCCAACGGCGAGCAACTCAACATCGAAGATCAGGGTGGCATTGGGCGGGATCACCCCGCTGGCGCCCTGGGAGCCGTAAGCCAGGTTCGGAGGGATGCGCAATTGCCGTTTGCCGCCAACCTTCATTCCTGCGACGCCGTCGTCCCAGCCTTGAATCACCTGTCCCGCGCCCAGCGTGAATTGAAAGGGGCGCTTGCCGACGGAAGTGTCAAATTGTTTGCCGCTGGTCAGCCAGCCAGTGTAATTTACGGTCACTTTTTTTCCGGAGACGGCATTTGCTCCGGTGCCGGGCGTGATGTCCCAGTACTGCACGCCCGAAGCTGTTGTTTTTGGCTTGCCGGTAACTTTGGTTGGGCCACCGGTCTGCGCGGAAACCGTCAGAGCAGCCAGAACGAGCACGACAGCGGGTAGGACAAGTTTTGGTTTCACGTTGTCTCCTTGATGCGAGCATGATACACCGTAAGGTTTTGTAGGTGGTGCAGATATGTAGGTAGTGCAGATATTGGGATGGTTCGGAGCGGCCGCACAAAGGTTAACGTTCGGGGGAGCGCCACCGAAGCAAGTGGTGAGTGTGGGTGCAGGGCGTGACGAAACAGCGGCAAGTAACGCGGTTGAAAGACTGCCACGTCGGCGGCAAAAAAGGCGGTGGTCAGGATAAGCGCGAGCCCGAACCGCGCCAAATCGTGCAGATTCTTCTGCATCAGCCTTGAGTATGCCCAGATGCAACCCACGATGACCAGAAAGTTGCCGATCCAAGCGGGTACAGCGATGATCTGATCGGCGTGCTGGACCTGCCCCGCTCGAATGGAGGCAGCCAGCCAATGCACTCCGTTAGGGAAGAACGTAGTCACAAATAGACTGGTGTAGTCCCAGAACGCAGCCGCCGAAATGCCGATGAAATAGCCCCATCGGTTACGGCCAACCGAGAGCGCGATCGTGGCCACATACATCCACGCCTGAAAGAAATGTAGCCAGCGAATGTCTGGTTCGAAGTAGGCTGACAGCCCCAGCATAAAAATGAACAGACAGCCGCCGCCGCCGATGAGCAGTTCCGGGCTTCCGAAACCTCGTAGATGCTTTTGCATGCATCTATATACGCAAATCTCAACCAAAAAATTCCAGCAGTTTTGAGCTCCGTCAGGGCCATCCTGGTGGCTTCCACTTCAACTTCAACCGAGGAGGTTGTGTTAACCTCGCAAAATGGCGCAAGCGTTCTCGGCCTCGGGCTTGTCATTTGGCATATACGAGTGGCGCGGGAGCGGGCCCGCCACACTTCACGTACATCACTCGGATGATGAGGCGTGGCACGTTCTCGACGGCGAGTTGACCTTTCGATATTCCGATCGAAGCGAAACCGCTGGACCTGGAACCACGGTATTCATACCTGCTGGGACCGCCCACACGTATTCCGCAGGACCCAACGCCCGCTACCTGATAATTCTGACGCCGCGGCTCAACGCGTTAATAGCAGAGCTTCAATCAAACCGCGATCCCGCCCAGCAACACGAAATCTATAAACGCTTCGACTCCGAGCTCTTGGAATAACACCAAGGGAATTGACGGCCATGCCCAAAAGTACAGATCGTTCTGCGCCTAAAGTACAGTCAGTATCAAATCCTTAAGTCATCAATAAGTTCGACCAGGAGTGCCATAGCTGGACTGGCCGATTGCAGCTCCGTACCCAGCAACTCTGTACAAGGCAGGATGCATCTAACTGCCGCAAAAGGTCTAAAAGCTCTCTTTGTATCCGGAGCCGTCGGTTTACGGGGCATTCCCGGCAGCGGATCAAGCTCAAAAGCCACTCGTCCCACAAATAATTTGGAGGACGTTCTGATGAAACGAGTTGTTGGCTTGACGGTTTCCACCATTCTCTTGATTTTGGTCATCGCTGGCTGCGGAAGCGGGTCCAAGACTACCGCCACCAGCGGCTCCGGCCAGCTAATGGTGACCATGGGGGACGCCCCCAGCGATAGCATCATTGCTTTTGGTTTGACCGTGAACAGCATGACACTGGTGGGCGGCGGGAATCCCACGGTGATCTCCACGGCGACGCCCATTGAGTTTGTCCGCAACGCCGGCACCTTTCAACCTCTGGTGACCGCCAAGCTATCGGCAGGAACCTTCACCGGGGCCACCATCATGGTCTCCAATCCCAAGGTTGTCGCCATCGACACCACCACCCACCTGCCCGTCACGCTCACGGCGGCCCTCTCGACTACCACCGTGAACGTCACTTTCAACACTCCCCTTACGATCAGCACCGGGACGGTGGAAGCGGACTTCGACTTGGATCTGGCGAATTCGGTAACCATCAACGGAACCACCGCAACCATCAATCCCGTCTTCCACGTCAGCAGCAAGATCGTGCACGATCAGGACAACGACGACTTCAAGGACGTGCATGGCGCCGTGGTCAGCGTGTCGGCTCCGAATTTCACCATCGCCTCGCGCGAGATGGCTCAGATGTTTACCTTTGCCACCGACAGCAATACTACTTTCCAGGGAATTACCGGTCTTTCTCAACTCAGCGCCGGCATGATCGTCGAGGTGGATGCGCAAATGCAGTCCGATGGCACGCTCCTGGCCAAGCGGGTTGAGGTTGAAGAGGACTCCGATGACGGCATGGAGGTCGAAGGATTCATCAGTTCGGTGATGGGAACGCCGGCCACGCAGTTCACTCTGAACAACGGTTTCGAATCCGGCCCCATAGCGGCGCTGTTCGATCTTCTGGGTATTGGAACCGACATCACCGTCAACTTGAACAGCACAACCACGTTCTCCGTATCGGATACCGCCGCCATCAATCTCAGCGGACTGACCGTCAACTTCGATGCCAACAATCTGGGTAAGGCGCAGCGGGTGGACGCGGGTGCGCTGCATCAAGCATCCTTCACCACCACCGGCGGCCTGGTGCTGACGGCGGATCGCGTCCGGTTGCGCCAGCAATCCCTGCGAGGAACGGTCTCTAACTTCAGCGGGTCGACTCCTGGCACGTTCACGCTGACGCTGGCCTCCGACTCGGCGTTTGCCCTGCTCACCGGCCAGACCACGTTGACGGTGCAACTTGTCAGCACGACCTCGGAAGATATGCCTGTAGCGAATGGCGGCGCAGTCCGGGTCCGCGGGCTCCTGTTCTTCAACGGAAGCTCAAAAACCTACACCCTGGTGGCTTCGCACGTTGGCCAGCAGTAACTGTAGATCGAGTCGGATCATCGGCCATCGGGTCATCAGGTCATCGGCATCGGGTCATCTGTTCTTGCCTCCACTGATGGCCCGATGGACCGATCTCCCGATGAACCGATTTCTTTCTCATGTATACTTTTTTTCTGGCCGGAACATTCTTTGAGGAGTCTCATCTATGCAAATGAATGCTTGGCAGCTCGCCCGAGCGGCTGCCTCTGTTCTGGTTGTAGCCTTCCTTTTCCCAGGCAACCTCGTAGCGCAGGGACACGTTGTCAGCCCTGCCGATCTGCAAAAGCAAGTCGTGGCGGCTTCGCAGGTGCGCCAGAATAACATCGAGACGGTCCAACATTTCCTCTCCACGCCGGCGGCAGAGAAAGCCATGAAATCGGCGCAGATGGATCCGCAACAGGTGAAGACCGCTGTCTCCGCTCTTGACAATCAGGAGCTGGCGCAGCTGGCGGCACGGGCCGATAAGGCCCAGGCCGATTTCGCTGCCGGCACGCTTAGCGAAAGAGACCTGATTTGGATCATCCTGGCCATCGCCGCGCTAGTCCTGATCATCGTGGCCGTGCGTTAAAGGTTGCATGAATTCCGGTGTGCCGCAGAGACTGTTGCTGGTATCGTGTCTCTGCGGCATCCTCGGCGCGATCGCGGGGTCCCTGGCGCACCCGATGCCGGCGCACGGGGGTGAGATCTCGGGCGTATGGCTGGATGTTCCCTTCATCCAGCAGGAGAAAAACGGCTGCGGTTCCGCCAGCATTGCCATGGTGATGCAGTACTGGCAAATGCAACAGGGTGGAACTCTCGATGCCAGCTCGGATCCCATCGCAATCCAGCGCCAGCTTTACTCCACCCAGGCCCAGGGCGTTTATGCCTCGGGCATGGAGCGTTATTTCCAGCAGCATGGCTTCCGCACTTTCGTTTTTTCGGGAACCTGGGACGATCTGAAACGGCACCTCGAAAAGGGAAGGCCGCTCATCGTCGCGCTCAAACCCATGCCCGGCGAGACCGCGCTGCACTACGTCGTCGTCGCCGGTTTGGACTGGCAGCAGAACCTGGTGCTGGTGAACGACTCAGCCCAGCGCAAATTGCTGAAGGAAGACCGCGCCCGCTTTGAAAAAGAATGGAACTCCGTTGGTCATTGGACCCTGCTCGCGCTCCCGCAGTCGCAGAAATGAACCCACACGAGAGTTGGATCAACCGTTGAATTCGCGAATCGTTACTCACGTGATCCGCAACGCTGTCCTCTTTCTGTTGTGCGCCTCGACGGCTTGCCTCTACGCCCAGAACGCACAACCAGAAGATCGCGTCCTAGACGATCCGATCACCCGATCACCGGATCACCCGATCACCCGATCTTCGGATGGCCCGATGACCCGATCTCCCGATGGGCCGATCTCTCCCGCCGAGTCCGCCTACCAATCGGGCATCGCGCTGGCGCAAATGGAGCGGTGGGATCAGGCGCATGCCGCCTTGCTGGCCGGAAGCCGCCTTGCCCCGCGCGACAAGCGCTTCCTGATCGAGCTGGCCGGCGTTGCATTCCGGCTGAAGAAGCAAGAGGAGGCCATCGCCTATCTCCGGCGCGCTTTGCGTCTTGATCCGGGTGATGCTTACGCCAACGAATTCCTCGCGACCCTGTACTTTGTTCAGGGCAACCTGGAAGCTGCGGTGAAATACTGGAACCGCTGCGGAAAACCCCGCGTACAAGCGGTGCGTAACGAACCCACGCCGCGCGTGAATCCGGCGTTGCTGGACCACGCCTTTGCCTTCGCGCCGGCCAGCACGCTCACCCTGGCAGAGCTGCAGGCCAGCGACGCTCGCTTGCAATCTCTCGAAATCTTTCCTGCGTATCGCATTGACCTCTCCGCCCGTCCGGAGGGCGAATTCGACGCGGTGTTTCGCGGACAGGAACTTAACGGCTTGGGCGCTACCAGGGTGGAAGCGCTGCTGCGTACTTTTCGCGGGTTGCCCTTTCAGGAAGTCACACCCGAGTACTTCAACCTGGGACGCCGCGCGATCAATCTGTCTTCGCTGGTTCGCTGGGATTCTGACAAACGCCGCCTTACAGCCGATCTGTCTGCGCCTCTGTGGCAAGATCCCCGTTGGCATTTCCGTCTCGGTGCCGATCTGCGCAACGAGAACTGGAATGTAGCGCCGGGAGTTGCTGTCGGTGGCGGTGATGTGTTGGACCTGAATATGCGCCGCGAAGCCGCCGCAGCCGAAATCAGCCGCCTGCTGGGCGCTCGTCTGAAATGGTCTTTGGGCGCCGAGCTTTCTCATCGCGACTACCGCAACGTCCAGGCAGGCGTCAGTCTGCCCGCGGACATGCTGGCCCAGGGTTACCAGCTAAAGCAGACTGCGCAGCTCGGTTATGCGCTGTGGCGCTCACCGGAACACCGCTTCACCGTCTCAAGCGAAAGCAGGTCGGATGCTGCGAGGTTCTGGGCGAACTCGACGGCATGGTTTGAAAAGCTCCAAGGATCCCTGGGCGCGCACTGGTTCCCCCGTGGCCGTGGAGGCGATTTTGAAACAGATGGCCAATTCCGCGCCGGAAAGACCTTTGGCCAACCATCTTTTGACGAACTCTTCATGCTCGGACTGGAACGCGACAATGATCTTTGGATGCGGGCCCACATCGGCACCCACGACGGCCGCAAGGGCAGCGCGCCGCTGGGCCGCAACTATTTCGTCTCCAACTGGGAAACCGATAAGAACCTGTACTCCAACGGCTTCCTCACGGTGAAGCTGGGCCCGTTTGTTGACACCGGCAAGATCACCGATCCCTCTGCCGGTTTCGGCTCCCAGAAGTGGTTATGGGATACCGGCGTTCAGCTGAAGGTGAAGGTGTTGAACGTCGCCGCAGTGCTTTCCTACGGTAAGGACCTTCGCACCGGCAACAACACGTTCTACAGCAGAATGGGAAGGTAGGACATTGCCAAAAATTGCCAAAATTGCCAAACAATCCAAATTGAAACACCGTTCAGTTTTCGTCGATCTCTCCGCAAGCTAAGGCAAGTTCTTATTTGGCAATTCTGGCAATTTTTGGCAATTTATCTTTCAATAAATACGCCCCATCCCCGCCTCTAACGGTCTATGCTTATGCGGTATTTGCCGGGGTCCCCGGCTGGTTTTCCGCAAATCTTTGAACCTTGCAACAGTCTTTGGCGACTCAGATTATGTGGAGCAAGTGCTCGATATCCGGACCCTGGCAGCGGGAGCAAAGCTGCGCATGGAACAGACCGTCGATCTGGAGCTAGGTTGGATTCAGCGGATTGCCAAGGGAGACCGCGACGCCTTTGAGAAGCTGTACACCACCTACCAGACCCGGATCTTTCGCTATTTGTTGCGGATGACCGGCAACGCCGGTTCCGCGGAAGAACTGACCAATGACACCATGGTCGCCGCCTGGAAGTCGGCAGCGAGTTTCAAGGGACAGTCCAAGGCGTCGACCTGGCTGTTTGCCATCGCCCGCAACAAGGCGCTGAACTCGATGCGCCGCGTCCAGCCGGTTACGGTCGAAATCGATCCCTCGCTGGGTTTGGCCACCGCCGATGGCAATCCGGAGCGGGCTCTTCATGAGGGCATCCTGCGGGATCAAATGAAACAGGCGCTGGCCCAACTCTCGCCGGAGCATCGCGAGGTTGTGGAGCTGACCTTCTACCAGGGCTTCTCCTATCAGGAGATTGCGGAAATCATGCAGTGCCCGGTGAACACGGTAAAGACCAGATTGTTTTACGCCAAGAAAAAACTCCAGGAGTTCCTGGAGGGCCGAGGCTTCGGCGGAGAAATGCCATGAAGCATCAAGACATCATCGAACTACTGCCCTGGTATGTGAATGCCACGTTGAGCCAGGCGGAGCGCGAGGTCGTTCGCCAACACTTGGCCGGCTGCCGGGAGTGCGCGCGAGAGGTGGAGCGCTTGAGCGCCATGCACCGAGCCATCAGCGAGCTGGACGAGCAGACGCCGGAGCCCTCGCCCTTCATGCTCAACCGCGC
>Ga0126378_10003575_pt1 | contig 11763 bp, 14 predicted proteins | sample PanSoiMetPlot_23_FD_92587 | JGI IMG/M metagenome (GOLD analysis project Ga0126378, IMG submission 92587) | Tropical forest soil microbial communities from Panama - MetaG Plot_23 | ecosystem: Environmental > Terrestrial > Soil > Tropical forest > Bulk soil | place: Panama | collected 2016-02-17
AAAGCAACCGGGAGATTGCCGCCAAGCTGGTCATCAGCCAGGCGACCGTCGCGCGGCACGTCGCCAATATCCTGGCCAAGCTCGGGTTCAGCTCACGCGTTCAGGTTGCCGCGTGGGCCACGGTCGAGTTGGGCCGACCGGGCCCGCGCGTCCATGCAGACTAGCCCGAGCCGAACAGCGCGCTCACCGACTCGCCCTCGTGGATCCGCCTGATCGCTTCCGCCAGCGCCGGAGCCACCGAGATGACGCGCAGGTCGGCGCCGCCGTCACCCAGCACGACCGGCAGCGTGTTGGTGCACACGATCTCGCGCACCAGCGGCTGCGCCGCGATCCGCTTGAGCGCGCCATCACTGAACAGCCCGTGCGTGCAGGCGATCCGCACCGAGCGAACGTTGTGCTCGCGCAGCCGGTCCAGCAGCTCGATGATCGTCGTGCCCCGCGCGATCTCGTCGTCCAGCACGATCACGTCCCGGCCCGCGACATCGCCGATGATCGAGCTGATCGTCACCTGCTCGTCGCTGTGCCGCTCCTTCGCCCCGGCGGCCACCGGCAGCTGCAGCATCCGGGCCAGCGCGGCAGCGTTCTTAGCGTTGCCGAGATCGGGGGAAACCACGACGGAGTTCGCGAGATCGAGGCCGCTGAAGTGGCTGGCGAACTCGCGGAGGCCGTGCAGGTGGTCCACCGGGATCGAGAAGAAGCCGTGGACCTGCGGCGCGTGCAGGGTCATGGTCAGCACCCGGCTGGCGCCCGCCGTGGCGAGCAGGTCCGCGACCAGCCTGCCGCCGATCGAGATCCGCGGCTTGGACTTCTTGTCCGACCGTGCGTAGGAGTAGTACGGGATGACCGCGGTGACCCTCGCGGCGGACGCTCCCCGCGCCGCGTCCAGCATCAGCAGCAGCTCGACGAGGTTCTCCTGCACCGGTGGCCCGAGCGGCTGGATGATGAAGACGTCGCGTTCCCGGCAGTTCGCCAGCAGCTGCACCTCCATGCAGTCGTTGGCGAACCTGCTCAGCTGCACCGGGCGCAGTGGCACCCCGAGATTGGCGCAGATCTCGGCCGACAGGTCCGGGTGGGCGCTGCCGCTGAAGACCACGATCTCCCGCACGCGTCCAGGCTAGTTCCCTGCGGTCCAGACGGCGGGCCGGGTCATGGCTTCAGCAGGTCGGCGAGCTGCCGGCCCGCTTCGGTGAGCCATCGGGCCGGCTGCCGCATGGCCTCGTCCTGGCTGCCAGCTAGTTCTGTCAGCTCGAGCGTGCTCGCCACGGGCGGCGGCGCCCCCGCCACTGAGCCGGTGACGACAGCGACCTGCACATCCGCCCGTCGCGCCATGGCCTGGACGGCGCCGATGACCTTCCCCGCCAGAGATGTGTCGTCGTAGCGGCCTTCGCCGGTTATCACGAGATCCGCGTCCGCGAGGGCCTTCGGCAGTCCGGCAGCGGCCGCGATCTGCTCCGCGCCCGGCAGCAGCCGCGCCTGCCAGGCCGCCGCCAGCGCGTAGCCGCAGCCGCCGGCGGCGCCGGCGCCGGGCTGGGCCGGGTCACCGCCGAGCAGTCCGGACAGCCGGGTCAGGCCCTCCTCGAGCACGCCGACGTCCGCTGGGCTCGCGCCCTTCTGCGGTCCGAAGACCGCCGCCGCCCCGCCGGACCCGAGCAGCGGTGCTCGTACATCGGTCAGGCAGCTGACTCCGGCAGGCGGCGGCCGCCGCAGGCCGGACAGGTCGACAGCGGCGAGCCGCGCCAGCGCACCGCCGCCCAGCGGCAGGATCTGCCCCTTCTCGTCCAGGAACCTGGCGCCCAGCGCGGCCAGCAGCCCGGTGCCGCCGTCGGTGCAGGCAGAGCCGCCCAGCGTGATCATCACCATGAGGACTCCGGCGTCCAGCGCGCTGCGGACGAGCTCGCCGACGCCGTAGCTGTGCGCGTCGAGCGGGATGAGCTCGCCGAGCAGCGGCAGTCCAGCAGCAGAGGCCAGCTCCACGACACCGACGTTCCCGGTCAGCTCGAGCCAGGCCGCCTTCACCATCCCGTCGCCAGGACCGCTCACCACCACGTGATGCCAGCGGCTGCCTGGATCGGTGGCGGCCAGGACGGCAAGCGTCCCCTCGCCGCCGTCAGCCAGCGGCAGCTCGACCACGTCGTCACCCGGCCGGGCAAAGCGCCAGCCCGCGGCCAGCGCTCTTGCCGCCTCCGCCGCGCCGATGCTGCCCTTGAATGAGTCTGGTGCCACGACCACGCGCATGACGGTCAGCCCCGGTAGGGCGGCAGCTGCAGCGCCGTCCGGATCGCTCGCTGAACATCGTCCTTAGGCGGCCGCGCGTCGACCGAGACGACGTACTCCTTGCGGCCGAAGATGGCGAGCACCGGATTCGTCTTGCTGTGATACTCCCGCAGCCGGACCGCGAGTGCCTCCTCGGTGTCGTCCTCGCGCTGAATCAGCTTGCCACCGCAGGCGTCACACCGGCCTTCCTCGCGGGGGCTGGCCTCAATCAGGTTGTAGTCCATCCCGCAGGAGTCGCAGAGCCGGCGCGCCATCACCCGCCGCCGGACCTCGCTGTCGGGCAGCTCGAGATGGATGACCCCGTCGATGTCGTAGCTCTCGAGGAAAAACTCCGCCTGCCGGGCATTGCGCGGAAAGCCGTCGATGATGAAGCCGTAGTTCCAGTCGTGCTGGCCGAGCCGCTCCTTCACCACGCCCTCCGCCAGATCGTCGCTGACCAGCTCCCCATCCGCCATCGTGCGCCGGACCTGTGCGCCGAGCTTGGTGTGGTTCTGCACGTTCCAGCGGAAGATGTCACCAACAGAGATGTGCACCAGGTCAAGATCTCCAGCGAGCAGGGCGCTCTGGGTGCCCTTTCCGCTGCCCTGGACGCCCATGATGACGTACTTCCGCATGCGGGTAACTGTAGGCGCGTGCCGGGTCGCGCTCCCTGACCGCCTCCCGGACATCGGCCACGATCTGCTGCGAATCAGCCTCCGCCGACGGTTAAGGAACTCTGCACGAAGTCCCTGGTCCGGATCGCGGCCAGCGAGATCAGCCCCGCCACCAGGGCGATAATGGCCGCCACCAGCAGGATCTCATCCAGCCCGGCGGTGAAGGCGGTCCTCGTCACGGCGCCCGCCGCCTGGCGGGCAGGGCCCGGCAGGCTCGCGAGGAGCCGCTGCGCCTGGCCCGCTTTCACCGCGCCGGCGATCTCGGCCCCGTGCCCTGACAGGCCAGGCACCCCGGCGGTCCGCGCGATGACCTCGTTCGTCACCTTGCTGGCGAACAGCGCGCCAAGCAATGCGATCCCGGTCGCGATGCCGACCTGGCGGAAGGTCGAGTTGATGCCCGAGGCCATGCCGGCCCGCTGCGGCGCCACCACGCTGACCGCTGTCGACGCCAGCGGCGGGTTGACCAGACCGACCGCCAGGCCGCCGACGATCATTCCGGGGATCAGGTGGGTCCAGGATGACGTCGCGGTGAGCCCGCGCATGAGCAGCAGCCCAACACCCACGAGGATCAGTCCTGGCCCGATAAGGAGCCGCACGGGCACCACGGACGACAGCCGGCCGGCGATGGTGGCGGTGACGAGGATGCCGCCGGAGATGATGGTCAGCCGCACGCCCGTGGCGAGCGCGGAGTAGCCCAGGATGTCCTGCAGGTACAGCACCAGGTACAGCAGCATGGCGAAGATGGACGCACTGAGCCCGAAGGCCGCGACCAGGCCGCCGCTGAACGTCGGCAGCCGGAATAGCCCGAGATCGAACATCGGGTGCGCGACCCGCCACTCGACCAGGACGAACGCGGCGAGCAGCACCGCCGCCGCGGCAAAGCACCCGAGCACGACGCCATCGGTAAACGACGTCCGGCTCGCCTCGATCAGTGCGTAAACGAGGCTGGCCAGCCCTGCGGTGAAAAGCACGAAGCCGGGCCAGTCGGGCCTGGTGGCGCTCGGCAGCCGAGATTCTGCGACCCGCATGACGCTGATCACGACCGCGACCACGCCGATCGGCGCGTTCACGAAGAAGATCCACCGCCACGAGATGCCCGAGGTCAGGACGCCGCCGAGCAGCGGCCCGATCGCCACGGCCAGGCCGGTGATGGCGCCCCAGATGCCGAAGGCCACCCCCCGTGCAGGTCCCCGGAACGCGTCGGCCAGCAGCGCCAGCGAAACCGCGAACATGATCGCGCCGCCGACGCCCTGCAGGCCTCTGGACACCTCCAGCATGATCGTGCTCACTGCGAAGCCGCAGAGCACCGACGCCCCGGTGAAGATCACCAGCCCGATCAGGTAGAGCAGCCGGCGGCCGTACATGTCGGCGAGGCTGCCTGCTGTTAGCAGGAACGCGGCGAGAGTGAGCGCGTAGGCGTCCACGATCCACTGCAGATCGGAGAAGCTGGAGTGCAGGGCGCGCTGGATATCGGGCAGCGCGACGGTCACGATCGTGATGTCGAGCAGCAGCATGAACGTGCCGAGGCACACCGCGGCCAGCGTCCACCACTTGTTCCCCTGCCTGCGGCCAACTGCCGTGCTTGCGGTGGCGGCACGCTGGGCCGCGATCTCGGCGTTCAGCTCACTCATCCATGGCCCCCAGGACGTGCTGTCGCGATGTGGCCGGGTATCAGCGGCGTGATCTGCTGGATATCATGCCTGGCCCGTACCGCTGCGACCGCTTCCGGGGTAGGTGGCTGGCCGCCGGGCACCTGTCCCGCGGCCAGCAACTGGCCCAGCTCCGCGAGGTAGTGCTCGTGTCCGGCTGGCGCCACCAGGAACAGCATCCGGGCGGGAAGCTCCCCGCGGTTGGCGAAGGCGTGCGGGCAGCCCGCCGGGACGAACATCAGCGAGCCGGGCCCGGCCCGTTGGACCCGCTGGCCCGCCGCCGATTCCCAGCCTGACCAGTCCGTCGCTGTCCGCGCGACAGGCTCGAACGCCAGCAGGTCGAGCTCGCCGTCGAGCACATAGAAGATCTCCTCGGCGGCCGTGTGGACATGAGCTCCGACGTCGAATCCCGGCGTGACGATGGTCTCGAACGCCGACCAGGTTGGCGTCTGCGCGGCACCGACCTTGAGCGTCATCCCTGCGGCCGGTATTGGCTGCCCGGTGCCCGGCAGCAGGGTCATCCCCTCAGTCATGTGTGTCTCCCGCCGACTAGCTCACTCGCACGCACGAGCCTAGCGTTCATCCTGGTATCTATCCTGGTAGCGCTGCTACCACGCTGACGCAGGAGAGGCCGGCCGAGGTGACCACTCATCACGCCCGCACAGAGCTCGGCGCGTTCCTGCGCGCCCGGCGCGCGCAGCTGCGCCCGGCCGATGTGGGACTTGCCCACGGCGCCGTCGCTGGGCGGCGGCGGACGCCGGGGCTGCGGCGCGAGGAGGTTGCCCAGCTCTCGGGAGTGGGCGTCACCTGGTACACCTGGCTCGAGCAGGGCCGCCCGATCTCGGCATCGGGGCAGGTCATCGACTCCATCGGCCGCGCCCTGCAGCTGACCCCGGACGAGCACGAGCATCTGCGCCTGCTGGCCGGGCTGCCCGCGCCCGATCAATCTGCCGAGGCTGCCGACCTCACGCCACGACTGCAGCGCCTGGTGGATGCGGCGCTGCCGAATATCGCGTCCGCCTGCGACATCCACTTCGACTACCTCGCCTGGAACCAGGCCTATGCCGTGCTGCGGCACGACCCGGCCTCGCTCCCGGCTGACCGCCGCAACCTGGTGTGGATGATGTTTGCCGGCACCCGCCGCGGAGCCGGAACCCGGCACTGGGAGCCAGCCGCCCGGGCCGTGCTGAGCCAGTTCCGGATCGCCGCCAGCCAGCGACCGGACGACCCGAGGTTCGCCGAGCTGGTGACCGCGCTCACGGAGGCGAGCCCGCAGTTCCGGGCGTGGTGGGCCGAGTACCCGGTGCGCAGCTTCCGGCCGGTCACCATCGTCATCGACCACCCGGCAGCCGGCCCCGTCGCGGTTGAGCTGTACCAGCTGCGCATGGCCGAGCGCCCGGACATCACGCTCGTGCTGCAGGTCCCAGCCAGCGCGGCCGACCTGCGCCGGGTGACCGCGGTCCTCGATGCGGCTGCCGCTGCGCGGAGCCGCTAGGCGCGGCTCGCCGCCTTCTGACCGAGCCCGAACCGGCGCTCGCAGGCGCTCCGCAGGCTGGGCTCGAGTGCACTCGCGATGAGGGGCCAGTCCTGCCGCAGGTAGTCCTGGTTGAGAAACCTGGCTATGTCATTGCGCTGACCCTGAGTGAGCACGATCCCGTACATGCTGCGCCTGGTGGCCGCGTCGGTCACGTCGCACTCCCGGTTGCCAGGGAGGGCCAGGTGCCGCGGCAGCGAGACGACGCCGCTGGCCGGGCCTCGCAGGTCCCCGATCCTCGCGGGCAGACGATCGGTATGCGGCTTACGGCCGGCTAGCCAGTCAGCGAAGGACATGCGACCGATTATTACCGCCCCCATCCGTACTCACGCTCGGTTACTGACAACTACGCGTCGTCAGCAGTGCCGAGCGCCGGGCGGCGATAACTTGTTTGCGCGCTCGGACCGGTTCCCGCCATCATCGCCCGATGGACAGGCCTCCGGAGATTCTCAGCAGCGGGCCCGTGCAGCTGCGCCGCTGGCGGCCCGCTGACGCCGACTTGTGCCTGCGACTGGTAACCGAGTCGCTCGACCATCTCAGCCCGTGGATGGTGTGGGCAACGCCCGATTATGATCCGACCGCCACGCAGGCCTACCTCCAGCGCTGCGAGGACGACTGGACCGATGGCACGGCGTTCCAGTATCTGATCTTGGATGAGGGCGCGCCTGCCGGCAGTGCTGGCCTCATGGCCCGCATCGACCCGGGCGGCCTGGAGATCGGCTACTGGGTTCACCGCGCCCACACCGGCCGCGGCGTCGCCACCACGGCCGCCGCAGCACTGACCGAAGCCGCGCTGGCGCTGCCTGGCATCGATCACGTGGAGATCCACCACGATCAGCTGAACGTCGCCAGCGAGCGGGTGCCGGTCAAGCTCGGCTACACCCACGTCAACACCGGGCCGGAGACCAGGTTCGACCGCGCTCCGGCCGATTCGGGCATCAGCAAGGTCTGGCGCATCACCAGGTAGCCGTGCTCCGCCGGCCTCTACAGCCGGTAGTAGGACTAAGCTCGCACCATGACCGGCGGCAAGCCGCGCCCGCGGTGGCGTTTCCTGGTCAGCCCTCGGTGGCTGGCCTGGCACGCGTTCGCCGTTGCCGCCGCCTGGGGAATGCTCTGGCTCGGAGACTGGCAGTTCCACCGGGCGGAGAGCGGCAACGCGCTGAGCTGGGCCTACACGTTCGAGTGGCCGATTTTCGTGATCTTCGGCGTGGTGTTCTGGGCGAAGACCATCGTTGACGAGTGGCGGCATAAGGGCGCGACGGACCGGCGCCCGGCGCGACCCGCCAGCGGCGATGTCGTGGAACTGCCCGCGCGCGCCCATACGGCTGCCGCGGTGGACGACGATGCTGCCGCCGACCCCGAGCTGGCCGCTTACAATGCGTACCTGGCCAGGCTGAACTCGCGGCAGGCCCGGTAGGTATCAGATCGACAGGGAGGTCGGCGGTGCGTCCTGACTGGCTGCGCCTCGTGGTGCATGGTTACCGCGCTATGGCTTACGTGACCGGCACCATGCTGTGCATCCTGGTCTTCGTCTGCATCCCGGTGCAGGTCTGGGGCCACAACGCCGCACCTGCCGACGTCGTCGGCACCCTGCACGGTTTCCTCTACATCGTTTACATCATCGTCGCCTTCGCGATGACCAGGGCCGTGCGGATGAAGATTGCCAGCCCCGGCACGATCATCGTGCTGCTGGCCGGCACGATCCCGGTGCTGACGTTCGTCGTCGAGCGCTGGGTCACCAGGCGCTACATCACCCCGGCCCTAGCCGGGGTGACGCCCAGTGAGCAGCCAGTACTTCGCTGAGGAGCCGGACTCCGCGCACCGGCCCGGCGTCGTCCACGTTGTCCTGCCCGACCTTCACCTGGCGCTGGCCACCGACTCTGGCGTGTTCTCCCCCGGCCGCCTCGACCCGGGCACGAGGCTGCTGCTCGACGTCGCGCCGGCCCCGCCCGCCAGCGGCGATCTGCTCGACCTCGGCTGCGGTTACGGTGCGCTCGCCCTGGTGCTCGCGAGCCGATCGCCAGCGGCGCGGGTGTGGGCAGTCGATACCAACCGGCGGGCGATCGGGCTGTGTGACCGGAACGCCAGCGGCGCGGGGCTGGCCAACGTCCACTGTGTCGCGGTCACCGGTGGTAGCCCGGACGACGTGAGGCTGCCTGACCGGTATGACCTGATCTGGTCGAATCCCCCGATCCGGATCGGCAAGCCGGCGTTGCATACCCTGCTGGCCGGCTGGCTCGGGAGGCTGGCACCGGGCGCAGCCGCTTACCTGGTGGTGCAGCGCAACCTGGGCTCAGATTCGCTGCAGCGCTGGCTGGAGAGCTCGGGCTGGACCGCGGGACGGTTCGCGGCCAGGGCCGGCTACCGCGTCCTGGAGGTCCGCCGATGACTGGTCACCAACTCGGCATGACGGAGGTCAAGCGGCTCAACCGGGACTGGCGTCGGCGCACGCAGGCTCGGCTCGGGCTGCTGCTCGACGGCGTCGGGCAGCCGTTCAACGTGGGCGCGATCATCCGAACGGCCGCCGCCTTCGGCGTCGACAAAGTCTGGCTGTGCGGCTCCACGGCACCTCCGGAGCACCCGTCAGCGCGCAAGACGGCACTCGGCACCGATCGGCTGCTCGAAATCGAGCACCTGCCCGCCGCGGCCGCGGCCGCGGAGGCGGTCAGGGCGGATGGTTACCGGCTCGTCGCCGTGGAGCTGGCCAGCGAGGCCGTGCCGCTGCACGCAGCACCGCTGTCGGGCGACATCTGCATCGCGGTGGGGAACGAGGATCACGGGTGCTCGGCAGCGCTGCTCGCCGCCGCGGACGCGATCGCCTACATCCCGCTGCCAGGGAAGGTCGGCTCGCTGAACGTGGCCGCCGCCACGGCCATCGCGCTGGCCGAGACACGGCGCCGCGACTGGACGAGCGGGTCCGGCTGATCACGGCCACGTTCCCCTAGTATTTTGGGCCGTGCCCTCGGGTTACCTCGATCATCCGCGTCCGCTCGCGTTCGCGCACCGGGGCGGCGCAGGCCACTTTCCTGAGAACTCCTGGAAAGCGTTCGAGCACGCCGTCGGGCTCGGCTACGCCTACCTCGAGACCGACGTGCACGCCACCGCCGACGGCACCCTCGTCGCGTTCCATGACAAGACCCTGGACCGGGTCACCGACCAGAACGGCCGGATCGCGCGGCTGACGACGGCGCAGGTCGCGGCGGCAAGGATTGGCGGCACCGAGCCGATCCCGCTGCTGGCCGACCTGATCATGGCCTGGCCGGATGTCCGGTTCAACCTGGACGTCAAGGACGAGCCGGCCATCGCGCCCCTCGTCGAGGTGCTGCGCAGGACGAATAGCTGGGACCGCGTCTGCCTGACCTCCTTCTCAGGTCGCCGGCTCGAGGCCACGAGGCGGCTGCTGCCACGGCCGGTCTGCTCCGCCACCGCGCCGGCCGGCATCGGGGCCATCCGGGCCGGGGTGCCCGCGCGGACGCTGGCGGCCCGGTTCTCGGCCCGCTCGGTGCGGTGCGCGCAGATCCCGTTCGGCATGGCGACCAGCCGGTTCATCGACCGCGCGCACGCGGCAGGCCTCCAGGTGCACGCGTGGACGGTCAACGACCCGGCCGTGATGGCCGGTCTGCTGAGCCTCGGCGTGGACGGGATCATGACCGATCAGACCGAACTGCTGCGGGACGTCCTGCTCGCCCGCGGCCTGTGGCGACCGAGAATGAGCGGCTAATCCGGATTTTCGGAAGATCGGCCGGGATGCGTGCGGTTGGATCATGCGCCGACTGGGAATCTTGTCCCCAGCCGGACCGTTGATTAGGTAGTACGGCAGCGCCTGGGGAGGCAGTCACACATGGCCGAGCGAGCACTTCGCGGCACCCGTCTCGGGGCTACCAGCTACGAGAACGACCGCAACACCGACCTGGCGCCTCGCCAGGAGGTGACTTTCGACTGCCCGAAGGGTCATCGGTTTACGGTGCCCTTCTCGGCCGAAGCCGAGCTGCCGATCAACTGGGAATGCCGGGTCTGCGGAGCGCTCGCCGTGACCGCCACCGGCGACCTGCCGACGCCAAAGAAGATCAAGCCGCCGCGCAGCCACTGGGACATGCTGATGGAGCGGCGCAGCGTTGCCGACCTGGAGGAAGTGCTCGCCGAGCGACTCGCTGTGATCAGGGGCGAGCGCGGCGACTCAACGCAGGAGCCCGGGCGGCGCCCGAGCCGCCAGCGCAAGAGCGCTTAGCGCTCGTAACAAGGCGCTTGCCCGGGGAAGAGGGCCTGGGATCCTTCGGACCGGAGACGCCCTGCGGGACGCCTCCGTTGTCTACTGGAGCCCAGACCCCTCCCGGATCCAACCCCCCACTGCAGCCGGCCATCGGCCTGGCATGCTTGCCCGGTGCTGGACTGCGCAGCAACATACCGTTGATCGCGACGATGTCAACCTGACTGCCATGAGTCATCGCGCGCGCGTGCCGCCCTGGGTGCGTCGCGGCAGGCTGTTCCGCCGATGTCTGCGCGAGTTACGATTGGGACACGCGCATACGTGTGAGGACCCCATGACGTGGAAGTCAGCGGCAGGCTGGCGGTGCATGGCGCGGGTCAGGTATGTCTGGAGGATGCGCGGTCAGGCGTGGCTCACGGCGACATTGTCGCCGTCTCGGCAGTCGCAGCACCGTACCAACCGTGTCAGTACCGCGCGCATCGGTGCGCGCGGATGACCTTCGGCCTGGAGGGCAGGAATGTCAGATAATCCGGAGACGGATCAGGTCTCTGAGTCCCAGATCGCTGTGCACTGGCGCGAGGAGGAGTACTTCCCGCCCCCGGCAAGCTTCGTGCAGCAGGCCAACGCGAACGACCCGGCGATTTTCGAGCGGTTCTCCGAGGACAAGTTCCCGGACTGCTTCACCGAGTACGCGGACCTGCTGGTCTGGGACAAGCGCTGGGACACCGTCCTCGACACGAGCAACGCGCCGTTCTGGAAGTGGTTTGTCGGCGGAAAGCTCAACGCCTCCTACAACTGCGTGGACCGGCACGCTGCGGCGAACCCCGACAAGACCGCCGTCATCTGGGTGCCCGAGCTCGAGGCGGACCCGACGGTCTACATGAGCTACGGCGAACTGCTCCGCCGCGTGAATGAGTTCGCCGCGCTGCTGAGCGACTTTGCCGGCCTGAAGAAGGGCGACAGGGTCACGCTGCACATGCCGATGGTGCCCGAGGCCGTCGTCACGATGCTGGCGTGCGCGCGGCTCGGTGTCATTCACTCGCAGGTCTTCGGCGGCTTCAGCGGCAACGCCTGCGGCACCAGGATCGCGGACTCTGGCAGCCGGGTGCTCATCACGATGGACGGCTACTACCGGGCCGGCTCCATGCAGGACCACAAGGTCAAGGCGGACGAGGCAGTCGCCGAAGCCAAGCGGCAGGACCAGGACGTCGACCAGGTGCTCGTGTGGCGGCGCAAGGAAGGCGAGTACCAGTCCAAGACGCCGATGGTCGACGGCCGCGACTTCTTCATCAACGACACCCTCGCCAAGTACGAGGGCCAGCAGATAGCACCGGTCTCGCTCGACGCTACGGATTCGCTGTTCCTCATGTACACGAGCGGCACGACCGGCCGGCCGAAGGGCGCGCAGCACAGCGTCGGCGGCTACATGGCGTATGTCACCGGGAC